>SXGR01152142.1_pt1 | contig 18071 bp, 33 predicted proteins | sample 3174711 | NCBI WGS metagenome assembly SXGR01 (sample SAMN11356860, study PRJNA531348) | freshwater metagenome | isolation source: freshwater sample F1-60 | place: China: Fuxian Lake, Yuxi | collected 2017-12-25
AAGTAGGAAGGAAATTTTTAAAATCCTCTTCTGTAACAGTTCCTTTAAAATCCGCACTGGTGGAGTTGTAGGCTTCTGTTAGTTTATTTTCTTTTACCATGGCCATGAAGGCGTCGGCTTCTTGCGTGAGAACTTCAGGTTTTGCTGGGGCATCTTGTGATTCTGGTAAACTGCAGGCTGTGAAACTTGCTAGAATAAACAGAAGTGAGAGAAATTTTTTCATAGAGAGGTTGTTATTTTTATTTAAAAAAGTGTTGGTTAGATTTTAAAGCAAAAGTTTCCCTGGGGAAACAAAAAAAGACGTCTTTTTGACGTCTTTTTGAAATGTTTGTAGTGAAGTTCCTAACGTTTTGAGAACTGTGGTCCTTTTCGCGCTCTCTTTAAACCGTATTTCTTTCGTTCTTTTGTACGGCTGTCGCGTGTAAGCATTCCAGCTTTCTTTAGGGAGCCTTTATTGATTGGATCTGCTGTAATCAATGCTTTTGCAATTCCATGACGGATCGCGTCTGCCTGTGAAGCAAGGCCTCCACCGATTACTTTTGCTACTACGTCGTATTTTTGATCATTTCCAGTTAATTTGAATGGAGATTTAACTACCCCAACGAGAGTTTTAACAGTAAGATATTCGCTTGCTGATCTGTCGTTAATACTGATTTCGCCTGTTCCTTTGTATAGTCGAACGCGGGCAACTGAAGTCTTTCTTTTGCCGTTAGCGTAGAAATATTTGCCAGTTTTTGCAGCAGCTTTTGGTGCAGCAGCAGTTTCGGCTTTAGGAGCGACAGTTTTTTTTACAGTCTTTGTTGCAGGTTTTTTTGTTGTTGTAGCCATCGTGTACGGTTAGTTTAAACTTCTAATGGTTCCGGAGTCTGGGCAAAATGTGGATGCTCTGCTCCTGGATAAATTTTTAGTTTGCGAAGGAAATCTTTGCGTAACTTGTTTTTTGGAAGCATTCCTTTGATTGCAAGTTCGATAAGTTTTTCTGGTTTTCTGCCCATCAATTTTTTCGCGTTCTCTTCTTTATAACCGCCTGGGAAGCCGGAGTGGCCTGAGTAGAGCTTCTTGTCGATCTTTGCGCCGGTTAGTTTTAGTTCGGAAGCATTGATAACAATAATGAAATCACCACAGTCTAAATGAGGAGTAAAGATTGCTTTGTCTTTTCCTCGAAGCTTGTTGGCGATTACTGTACACATCCGGCCAAGAACCTGGTCTTTAGCGTCGATGATGTACCATTTTTTTTCAACTGTTGATGCTTTTGCTACTGTAGTTTTCATTTTTAGATAAGTTCAAGTTGTACGGTAGGGGCGTTGTCGCCGGCTCTGTTTCCAAGTTTTGTAATTCGAGTGTATCCCGAAGTCTTGTCTTTGTATTTATCGATGAGAACATCCATGATTTTCTTTGAGCTGTTTTGGTGCTGAAGCAGTCTTTCAAGCTCACGTACTGCGTTTTGCTTGTTTTCCTGTTTGCCGATTGTGATTAATCTTTCAACGAAGGGCTGAACAGCTTTAGCTTTTGATTGTGTAGTCTTAATTTTTTCGTAGATGATTACAGACATTGCAAGGTTGCGCATTAGTGCGGTCTTGTGATCTTTGTCTGATCCCATTCTTACTTTTTTAACTTTGTGTCTCATGATTTAGTTGGTTTGGGTCGTTATATTAGGGAAAAAATTATTCTTCTGCAAGAGAAAGTCCTCTTTTTTCTAGAGCCTGAGCAACTTCAGTCAAAGCTTTTTTGCCGAAGCCTCTTAGATTTGCCAATTTGCTTTCTGTACATTTAGATAGCTGCTCGATAGAACCGATGCCACCATTGATAAGGGCGTTAAGAGTTCTTGGAGAGAATCCAAGGATTTCAATTGGAGTATAAGATTCTTGAGCCGGTTTCTTTGATTCTTCTTCTTTCTCTTTTTCAAGGATTGAACGGATGTCAGACATGAACTCTTCTTCAACCATAATATTTTCGACATTGAAGAGGTTGAAGTAAGATTGAAGAAGGTTTGAAGCGAACTTAACAGCGTCTTCAGGAGTAATCGCGCCGTTTGTAAGCACTTCCAAAGTAACTTTATCAAGATTTGTCATCTGGCCAACACGAGTTGCCTCTACATCGTAGCGAACTTTTTTAACAGGGGAGAAGAGAGCATCGATAAGAATGATTGTTGGATCAGTTTCTTCTTTCTGACGAACATTTGCAGGAGTGTATCCAACACCTTTTTCTACAGTCATATCAAGTTTTAGCTTGGTTCCTTTTTCCAGAGTAGCAATGTGCTGATTTGGATTTAGAACTTCGATTCCTGCAGGACATTTAATGTCTTTTGCTAGAACAACGCCTTCTTTTGTTGCTTCAAGAGTAACTACTGCAGGTTCTTTGCTGTCTTTTTTTAGTTCAACAAGCTTAAGGTTCAAGCAGATATCTAGTACACTTTCCTTTACGCCTTTAATAGCTGAATATTCATGACGAACACCATCAATTTTTACGCCGGTAATACATGCTCCAGGAAGTGAAGAAAGAAGTACTCTTCTCAGAGCATTTCCTACAGTTACACCATACCCTGTTGGCAGTGGTCCCATTACAAAAACAGCATGATTTTTTCCAAGAGTTTCAGTCTTAATTTTTGGTATACCGATTTCTTCTTGAATTATATGCATTTTAGAATGTTTATATAATAATGGGTCTTTACGAGGGGATTATTTAGAGTAGAACTCTGTAATCAATTGGTTATTGATGACTTTCTCGATGTCATCCTGGTCGGGTAAAGCTAGTACTTCACCTTTTAGAGCTTTCAGGTCTACTTTTAACCACTTTGGTGGTTTGAATTTTTTAGCATCTGCACCTTCAAATAGTTTTGACGCTTTAGATTTCTGTTGAATTTCAAATACATCACCAACTTTTACAAGAATTGATGCAGTCTTGATTCTTTTTCCGTTCAATTTTGTCAGTCCATGAGCTACGATCTGACGTCCCTGTGGACGGGTAGTTGCAAGTCCTGCACGGAAAAGTACGTTGTCGATTCTCTGTTCAAGGATCTTCATGAATTTAATACCCGTAATGTCCTCACTTTTAGAGGCCATTTCGTAATATTTGCGGGAAGTTCTTTCACTGATGCCATAAATAGCTTTTGCTTTCTGTTTTTCCTGTAATTGTCTGTTGAATTCTGAAAGCTGAGAGAAGTGTTTCTGTCCGTGTTCACCTGGTTTATACTTCTTTTTATTGTAGGCTTTTGATTTACTTTCACCATTAGTGAAAAGCATTAATCCTAGTCTTCTTGAAATTCTGGTTATTGGTCCTCTGTAACGTGCCATAATAAAAAGTAATATTAAGTATTATTTTAAACTCTTCGAGCTTTCTTTTGGCGGCAGCCATTGTGGGGAACCGGAGTAACGTCAGTGATTGAAATTAACTCGAGTCCACTGGCAACAAGTCCGCGGATTGCCTGTTCACGGCCGGAACCTACACCTTTTACAAAAACATTCACTTTTTCAAGTCCGAATACCTTTGCTTTTTCAACCGCTTTTTCTGCAGATACCTGAGCGGCATAGGGAGTAGATTTTCTTGCACCCTTGAATCCGTTTGAACCGGAACTGCTCCAAGATAAAGTATCACCGTTTTCTTCAGTGATAGTTACGATTGTGTTGTTGTAAGACGCATGAACATATACATTTCCCACTTGAACAATTCTTCTTCTCTTTGCTTTAGTTTTTTTTGCAGCTGCGGCAGCAGTTTTTGTAGCAGTTTTTGCAGCGGGTTTTGCAGTTTTTTTCTCAGCCATAGTGATGATTACTTAGTTACTGTTTTCTTGTTAGCGACCGTCTTTCTCTTACCTTTGCGGGTACGGCAGTTGTAGCGGGTGCGTTGACCTCTTACCGGAAGACCTTTTTTATGTCTGAATCCACGGTAAGTACCGATTTCCTGAAGACGTTTGATATCCATGGCGATCCTTCTTTTAAGGTCACCTTCGTTTGGAATTTTATCAATAATTTCGCGAATTCTTCCTAGTTCCTCTTCGCTTAGATCTTTAACACGAATGTCTTTGTCTACCCGTGCTTCTTTTAGGATTTTTGGCGCTGTCTGGCGACCAATTCCGTAGATAGCAGTCAATGCTGCTTCGATTCTTTTATCCGTTGGTAAGTTGACTCCGGCTATACGTGCCATAAGAAAATTTGATTAATACTTTTTTAACCTTGTCTTTGTTTGTGGCGTGGAGTCTTTTTGCAAATAACTCGCACTACTCCGCCGCGGCGGATTACCTGACATTTTTGACAAATCTTTTTAACAGATGCTCTAACTTTCATGTGCTTTGTGTCTATAGGTTATGCGACCTTTACTGAGGTCATATGTACTAAGCTGAACCGTAACCTTGTCGCCCGGAAGAATTTTTATATAATTCATTCGCATTTTTCCGGATAAATGGGCTGTAACAATAAGGTCTTTATAACTTTCGTCGTTGAGACTAACGCGAAATTCAGTATTAGGAAGAGATTCAATCACCGTTCCTGTCACCTCTATAACGTCCTCTTTGCCCATGTAAATGCCCTTTTTATTAGTTTAGGTTATGCAAAGCGGTAGGATTCTACATGAGATGAATTTATCATGCAATAGAATTTTTTGTAAACAAAAAAAGGCCCGTAAATCAGCCGATTTTTGTCAAAATTTCACTGCCGCTTTCGGTTATTAAAACTGTGTTTTCAATTTGGATAGCCAAGGACCCGTCTTTGGTCACTATTGTCCAGTCGTCATTCAGGGTAGTCATTTTATCTGTTCCAGCGGCAAAAATTGGCTCAATTGCTATGGTCATGCCTGGTTTTAGAATTGGGCCGCGATCGCGATCTTTGTAATTTAAGACGATGGGTTCTTCGTGGAGCGTCTTGCCGATGCCGTGGCCGGTGAGGTCCCGGATGATATGGTATCCCGCTTTGCGGACGATATTTTCGATCGCGGCCCCGATGTCGTTTGTATAGTTGCCAGGTTTCGCGGCATTTATGCCGGCTTCGAGTGCTAAGTGGGCGATTTCGAGCAGTCTTGCGGCTTCTGGGGAGGGAGTTCCGATTGTGATTGTGCGGGCGGCGTCAGTATATAAGCCATCAAGGATCACTCCGCAGTCTATTGTGAAAAGATCTCCTTCTTTAAGAATTTCCGTGCTTTTGGGGATTCCGTGAACGATTACCTCGTTGATTGCTGTACAGAGAGTTCCCGGAAAGCCGTTGTAGCCTTTGAAGGCGGGGATACCGCCTTTTGAGCGGATGAATTCTTCGGCAAACTGGTCGAGTTCGTAGGTGGAGACGCCGGCTTTCGCTCTTTTTATACATTCTTCCAAGGTAGCGGCAAGAATTTGGCCACCTTTGCGCATAGACTGAATTTCTGCCGGAGTTTTGATTGGAATGGCCATAATTATGCCTGTATTATTGGATCGAGAACTGAGTAGGCAGTTTCTGCTACTTCGTTGATGTGCGGTTCTGCGTTGATTTTGATCAGTTTGTCTTCGTAAAGTTTAATTGCCGGAATGGTTTCGTTTTCGAAAGCTTCGAGACGGGTCTTGATTGCTTCCGGATTATCGTCGGTGCGGGTGATTAGTTTTCCGCCGCAAAGTTCGCATTCGTCTTTTTTGTAGTCGGCCGGGTAGACATTTTTACATTTTTCACAGATTCGACGGGTGGTTAGACGAAGGAGGGCAGTCTCTTTTTTGATTTCTAAAAGAACCGCTTTATAGGTGCGATAATATTTTTCGAGAACTGCATTTAGAGACTCTGCCTGGTCGACTTTTCGCGGAATACCGTCAAATAGAATATTTTTTCCGGCTGGAAGATTTGCCATGAAATTTTCGACGATTTCCATGACAACTTCATTTGGCACAAGGTGACCGGCTTCGATGATCGATTTAACTTTTTGGGCTAGGGGAGTATCCTGGCTGGATAGCTTGCGGAGTTCTCCGCCGGTTTCAAAAAGTTCCAGATTGTATCTTTCTGCGAGTTGTTTTCCGAGGGTTCCTTTACCGGCACCCTGCATACCGAAGAGGATAAGATCCATAGAGTATTTAGGTTAAAGAAAAAAATCCCCGGTGGGGGATTTAGATTCTAATAGAATTTTTCGTAATCGTGCATCACAAGCTGGGCGTTGATCTGGCGGATTAGTTCCAGAACTACACCAACAATGATGATAATACCGGCTCCGGAGATGAGCAGTGGGACAGATCCGACTCCGCTAGAGGTGAATACAAACTGTAGCATTAGCGGTAGAGCGGCGATGAAAGCCAGGAAGATTGCTCCGAAGAATGTAAGTCGGTAAGAAATTTCTTTTAAATAGACTGCAGTTTGGGTTCCAGGACGGATTCCTGGAATGTAGCCTCCGCGTTTTTGGATGCTTTCAGCGACCTGATCGGGATTGAAAGTGATCGAAACGTAAAAGAAAGTGAAGGCGATAATTAATAGAACGTAAATTACTAAATATGTGACTGTATTTGGCAGGAAAATTGTAGACATGCTAGTTCCAAGATCTCTTAACCAAGGCGAAGTTGCATTTACCATGAACTGTCCAAGAATTCCAGGGAAGCTTACCAAGGCGACGGCGAAGATGATCGGAATCATTCCCACTTGGTTGATTCTAACAGGGAAGAAAGCCTGATCTTTCGCGCCGCGGATCTTCTGACCAGCATAAGTGATTGGTACTCTGCGGACACCTTCATTTACAAGAACTACCAAAGTGATCAGTAGAACCGTAATAAGGATAACAAAGGTTAATGGTACGAGTTTGCTTTGATCTTCCTGAGCAAGGAATAGTCCCTGGCCGATTAGCTGTGGCACCTGGGAAATAATACTTGCGAAGATGATCAGAGAAATTCCGTTTCCAATTCCTTTTTCAGAGATTTGTTCACCTAACCATACCAATAGGAGAGTACCAGCAGAGATTGTTAGCATGATTGGAAGAACAACGGCAGGATTGCCGATGTCGCTGATGATTGGAACCTGAGATTGAGAATTTAGTAGCAAAATCATTCCATATGACTGTAGGAAAGCCAATGGAAGAGTTAGCCAGCGAGTATAACTGTTTAATTTTCTTTTTCCGCTTTCACCTTCTTTGGAGATCGCTTCAAGTTTTGGAACAATTACAGTAAGAAGCTGGATAATGATCGAAGCATTAATATAAGGAGAGATACCCATCAAGACAATTGAGAAGCTTTCAGTTGAACCTCCGGTTAGAAGACTGAATATCTGTAGGAGATCGTTTCGGTTTGCCATTGCCGTAAGTGCAGCAGAATCCGCTCCAGGCACAGTAATGTGAGCAATGAATCTGTAAGCTATAAGGATACCGATTGTGAAAAGGATTTTTTTTCTAAGATCTTTAGAATTCCAGATTTGTGCGAGGTAGGTAAGCATTTTTGAATTATTCAGTTACTGTTTTCTTTGGTTCTCTTTTTGGCATTTTTTTGACAGGTACTCTTACAGCTTTAGTGGTAACTTTTCCTTTTAGAGCTTCAACTTTTTTGATTGCTTCAGCTGAGGCTTTTGCAACACTGATGTTGATAGTTTTTTCAAGGACGCCGTTGCCGAGTAGTTTTACTGGTACAGTTTTCTTGGAAACGATGTTTTTTTCAAGTAAAGCTGCTTGATCTACGGTTGCATTATTTTCAAATACGTTTAGGTCTTCAACATTAATGATTTGGTAGGTAATCTGGTTTGGGTTCTTGAAACCTTTAAGTTTAGGCATTTTTCGAAGGAATGGAGTCTGTCCACCTTCAAAACCTGGACGGCGTGTACCACCAGTTCGTGCTGTCTGACCTTTTCCACCACGTGTTGAGTAAGTTCCATGGCCGGAAGCATTACCACGACCTACGGTTTTCCGTTTTTTTCTACCTAGTTTGCTGCTTAGTTTTAGTAATGACATTGTTTATAGTTTAGCTTATTTTTTAGAGTGACTTTTTACATCTTTTTCTTTCTGTGTCTCAGCTTTTTTTGGAGCAACCGGCTTTGCAGTCCCTTCAGTTTTTGGTCCAGGTGCTGCAGTTTCAGCGGCTTTTGCTTCTGCTTTTACCTTAGCTTTTTTTGCCATTCCTGGAGTTTCCTTCAGACGTTTTAGGGCTTCAAAAGTACATTTAGTATTGTTTACTTTGTTCTTTGTTCCGAAGCATTTGCTTAAAATATCTTTTAGACCGGCAAGTTCAAGAACTTTTCGTACAGGACCACCGGCGATAAGACCGGTACCAGGACTTGCTGGCATGAAAAGAATGTGTGCTGCTTTATATTTCAGTTTGATCTGGTGGGGGATAGTAGAGCCATCAATTGGCACTGTAATAAGACCTTTTTTGGCTTTGGCAATTGCTTTCTGAATTGCACCGGTAACTTCATTTGATTTTCCAATACCAATACCGATTTTTCCTTTTCTATTCCCTACTACAACAGTCGCACGGAAACGTAATCTTCGACCACCGTTTACTACTTTCGTAACACGATCGATTTGAATTACCTGTTCATCGTATTCTTTCGGTTCTCTTTTCATCATTCCTGATTTTGCGTGTGCATTTTTTGCCATAGTCAGTTAGTTGTTGTTGATTATTTGGGATAAGGAATTAGTTTGTTTGGTAATGTGAAATTTTATTCTAAAATTCCAAGTTAAAACTTCAAGCCAGCTTCTCTTGCGGCTTCAGCTAAAGCTTTTACGCGGCCGTGGTATTTGTAACCGTTTCTATCAAAAACGATTTCAGTAATGTTTTTTTCAATAGCTAATTTTGCAATTTCTGCTCCGATTTTTTTTGCTCTTTCAGTCTTAGTTTCTTTTCCTTTTACTTTTAGATCAGATACGGCTGCAATTGTAACTCCTTTCTGATCATCGATTAGCTGAGCATAGTTGTTAGTTGCACTACGGAAAACAACGAGGCGCGGCTTAACAGTAGTACCGCTAATTTTGCTGCGGATTCGATTGTGGCGTTTTTTTCTAAGTTCGTATTTTGTTGTAGTCATGATCTTTTTAACAGTTAATATGTTTATTTAGCACCGGCAGCTTTACCTGCTTTTCTGATGATGTGCTCACCAACGTAACGGATACCTTTTCCTTTGTATGGTTCAGGTTTTCGGTATGATCGTACTTTTGCGGCAACTTCACCAACGACTTCTTTATCAATTCCGCTTACTACGATAGTGTTTTTTAGCTCTTCATCCATTTTAAATTCAATTCCGGCTGGCGCAGTGTACTCTACAGGGTGAGAGAAACCAAGTGTCAGGCTAATTTTATTCTTATTTGGCTGAGCTCTGTAACCAACTCCGATAATTTCAAGTTTTTTCTCGTAACCTTTAGTCACACCGTCAATCATGTTGCTGATTAAAGTGCGAGTTAGACCGTGAAGTGATTTATTCAATTTAAGATCATCAGGTCTTGTAACGATCACGCTATCTTCAGTTACTTCAATATTCATGTTTGGATGAAGATCTCTTTTAAGTTCGCCTTTTGGTCCTTTTACTGTCAGGGTATTGCCGTTTAATTCAACAGTTACTCCTGAGACGATTTTTACCGGTAATTTTCCTATTCTTGACATGATGTCTTAATTAAATTGATTAATATACTTCACAGATAAGCTCTCCACCGAGGTTCTGCTTTCTAGCTTCATAGTTTGTCATGATTCCTTTAGAAGTTGAGAGAATAACAATTCCTAGGCCGCTTTTAATCGTCTTTAGCTCGTCTGTTTTAATATAAATTCTTTGACCTGGTTTACTGATGCGAGTTAGGCTTAAATCAGTGCGTCCTTCTTTTAAAGTGATTGTCAGAACTTTGAATTTTCCTTCAGTTTCAACTTTGAAATCTTCTACGTAGCCTTTAGTCTTTAAAACTTTTAGGATACCTTCTTTAATCTTAGAGTAAGGAGCGCTTACTTTTTCGTGGTGAGCTCTTCCGGCGTTTCGGATTCTAGTTAGTAAATCTGCTATTGGATCTGTATGCATATTATTAGTTTGTTATTACCAAGATGATTTTTTAACTCCCATGATTTTTCCTTCTCGGGCTAGTTCACGGAAGCAAATACGGCAAGTTCCGAATTTTCTCATATATCCATGGATTCTTCCGCAGAGATTACAGCGGTTATACAGTTTTGTGGATCCTGTAACAGGTACTCCAGCTTGAAACTGTTTTTGAGCTTTAGCTTTGCGTCTTTCGTTCTTTACTTTAATTGCTGTTCTTGCCATTTTTATTGGTTATTTTCTAAATGGGAAACCCATTGCTTTTAATAATTCAAATCCTTGTTCATTCGTTTTCGCAGTAGTAGTGATGTTAATTTCTACACCGTGAAGTTTTAGAACGTCATCAGGATTGATTTCAGGAAAAACGATATGCTCTTTAAAACCAATGCTGTAATTTCCGTTTCCGTCGAATGCCTTGGGAGAAATTCCACGGAAGTCTCTTACACGTGGGAAAACGATATTAATAAGCTTGTTTAGAAATGTGTACATCTTCTTGCCTCTTAGAGTTACGCTCATGCCGACAACTTCGTTCTGTCTTACCTTGAAGTTAGAAATCGCTTTTTTTGCCTTATTCAAAACTGGTTTCTGACCGGCAATGCTTGCAAGGTTTTCAAGAACGGCAGAATAATCTTTGTTGTGAGAGTGGACGTAAGTACCGATACCAATGTTCAAAGTTACTTTTGTAACTTTTGGTACAGCCATAACATTCTTAATCCCAAGTGTCTTCTTTAGTTCAGGTAGAATTTCTTTTGTGAATCTAGATTGTAGGTCGATTGCTTTAGTCATAGTTTAATTATTTTTTAGTACTGGTTGCTTTATCTAGAGATTCGTTGCATTTTTTGCAAATTCTTTCTTTCTTTGCTCCTTCCGCAACTTTATAGCCGATGCGAGTTTTTTTGTTGCAGCCAGGGCAGACAAGCATTACATTTGATGCATTGAATGGCGCTTCATACTGAATTTTTTCTCCAGGTTTATCTGATTTCTTTTTAATATGCTTTGTACGAATATTTAGTTTTTCCACAGTAATTTTATTGGAGTTTCGAAGGATTTTCATGATTTTTCCTTCTTTACCTTTATCCTTACCGGATACTACTACTACTTTGTCGTTTAATTTGAGTTTCATGGTATTGTTTATAAAACTTCTGGTGCTAGAGATACAATTTTCTGAAATCCGCGTTCACGTAGTTCACGAGCAACTGGGCCGAAAACACGAGTTCCTTTTGGTTGACCGTCTTTATCAACGATTACTACAGCGTTTTCATCGAAGCGGATCGCTGAACCGTCTTTGCGGAAATATTCTTTAACTTGTCTTACTACTACAGCTCTTTGGACTGATTTCTTTTTTACAACTCCTTTTGGATTTGCATCTTTGATTGAAACAACAATGATATCACCAATTCTGGCATAACGTCTTCGGCTTCCACCTAGAACCTTGATACATTCCGCTTTTTTTGCTCCTGTGTTGTCAGCTACTGATAGCCAAGTTTCTTGCTGAATCATAATTTAGTTTACTTAGTTGTTTTAGTTTCTGGCTTAACGATTGTCCATCTCTTGAGTTTGCTGATTGGACGAGTTTCGTAGATTTCTACTTCATCACCAATTTCAAATTTTTGTTCAGTTGGGTTATCGACGTGAAATTTAGCGGAAACTCGATATCTTTTCTTATATTTTGGGTGCGTCTTATAACTGTGTACAGTCACGACCAAAGTCTTCTGTTGCTTGTTTGATGTGATAATTGCTTTTTTTGATCTCATAGTTATAAGTTTTTAATGGTTTTAGGCAGCTTTTTCAAGAGATTTTTCTTTCATCACAGTTTTGATCTGAGCGACGTAGCTCTTGTATTTGCCAATTTCGTGAATGTTCTTTGACTGATTATTCTTGACTTCAAAGCGAACTTTAAATGAATGTTTTGATGCTTCGATTAGTTCTTCGTTCAGTTTTCCAACTTCTAATTTTCTTAATTCTTCTAAAGTTTTCATATTATTTTTCTAGAGTATTAATAAATTTGCATTTTACAGGCAGTTTGTGTGCAGCCAGTCTCATCGCTTCACGCGCCTGAGTGGCCTCGATGCCTTCCATTTCAAACAAAACTCTTCCAGGACGCACTGGCATCACGAAGTGGTCAGGTGCACCTTTACCAGAACCCATCGGAACTTCTGATGCTTTTCTCGTAACAGGCTTGTGTGGGAAGATTGTAATCCAGATTTTTCCACCACGTTTTGTGTAACGAGTCATGCAGCGACGAGCGGCTTCGATCTGGCGGGAAGTAATTTCTCCGGCACTCATGGCCTTTAGGCCGAAAGTTCCAAAATTAACTGCGCTTCCTTTCTGATCGATACCTTTAAGGGTTGATCGTCCTCTAAATACTTTTCTGTGCTTTTGCTTTTTAGGTACTAACATTTTTAAGCGTTTTTAAGTTCTTCAATTTGTTGTGCTAGGCGAGACATAAGGTCTTTTTTGAAGACGTCTCCTCGGTAGATCCATACTTTAATTCCGATTTTTCCGTAACTTGTTTGAGCGGCAGTTTTTTCGTAATCGATATCTGCACGGAAAGTCTGTAGTGGGATTTTACCTTTAGAAAAGAATTCACCTCGGGAAATTTCTACTCCGTTTAAGCGTCCACCTAGATAGATTTTCGCTCCGATTGCTCCAGCTTCAATAATTTTCTCGATAGCCATTTTTGCGGCGCGGCGGTAAGAAACACGTTTCTCTACCTGGCGGGCGATACTTTCAGCAACGATTTTTGCTTCAAGCATTGGCTTTTTGATCTCTTTAATATTGATTGCGTAAGTTCCTTTGAATTGTTTTGCTAGCGCTTCTTTTACCTTTTCAATCACCTCGCCGCCGCGCCCGATAATAAGGCCTGGCTTAGAAGTATGAATGTTGATCACTACTTTACCCTGAGTTCTCATAATCTCGATCTTTGACATTCCTTCTGAATCGAGTTTTGAACGGATCAGTTTTTCAATTGCAACGTCTTCATGGAACAATTTTGCATACTGCTCTTTTCCAGCGTACCACTTTGAATCCCAGTCTCTGGTTATTCCTAATCTGATTACTTTTGGATTTACTTTTTGTCCCATGGTAAGGTTATTGGTTAGATTCTTCAGTAGTTTCTGTCGTTTCAGTTTCTGCTTTAGCTGTTTTTGTACTCTTTTTTACAGTCGCTTTTTTTGCTGTTTTTGCAGGCGCTTCTCCAACCGCTTCAAGTTTGACTGTAATGTGGGAACTTCTCTTTAAAATTGGATGTTGACGACCTCTTGATACTGGCATAGATCTCTTATAAGTAGGACCTTCTGTAACAATGATTTCTTTGATCCCTAGAGTCTCCTTAGTCTGTTTGAAGTTGTTAACCGCATTAGCTACTGCAGATTCAATTAACTTTTTCAAAACGAGAGATGTTCTCTTTGGTGTAAATCTTAGAATATCGATAGCATCCTGAGCTTTCTTATTGCGAACCAAAGCGGCAACTAAATTTGCCTTTTTTGGTGAGATTCTAATTCCGCGTAGTATTGCTTTCATTGTTTTTAATTTATTGCGTTAATTTTAACCTTTAGCGAGCTTACCGCCGTGCCCTCGGAACTTCTTTGTTGGCGAGAATTCTCCGAATTTGTGACCAACCATATTTTCAGTAACGAATACGGGGATGAATTGATTTCCATTATGTACTGCGAAGGTGTGACCTACGAAATCCGGTGAAATGTCAGTTTTTCGAGACCAAGTTTTGATAGGCTTTTTATCACCAGTAGCATTCAGTCTTTCAACTTTTTTGATGATCTTTGGGTCTATGAATGGTCCTTTTCGTGAACTTCGAGCCATAATGGTTTAATTAATTATTTAGCTGATTTCTTACGACGATCCTGAAGAATCATCTTATTAGTATATTTTCTCTTGCGAGTTTTAAAGCCAAGAGCAGGCATACCCCATGGAGTTTTCGGATACTTAAGGCCGATTGAAGTTGAACCTTCACCACCTCCGTGCGGATGATCTACCGGATTCATTACCTTACCTCTTACAGTCGGACGAATACCCATGTGGCGTTTTCTACCAGCTTTACCAATAGTTACATTCATAAGATCAGCATTACTTACCACGCCGATAGTTGCGTAGCATTTCTTGCTTACTAAACGGATTTCTCCTGATGGCATTTGGATCTGAGCTAAATGTCCCTCAAGGGAAACTAGTTTAATATTTGAACCGGCACTTCTTCCTAGCTGTCCTCCTTTTCCTTCGTGCAATTCAACTTCGTAGATACTGTATCCAACTGGGACATACTTTATAAGCATGCGATTTCCAGTTTTGATTGGCGCTTTATCTTTGCAAACGATAGTGTCTCCAACTTTTATATCTGCAGGTGCAACATGGTATCTTTTTTGACCATCTTTGTACTGAACAAGCATAATATAAGCTGTTCTATTCGGATCGTATTCAACAGATTTTACAGTTCCCTCGATTCCGTGAATATCTTTGCGATTGAAATCGATCATACGATAATATCTCTTGCTTCCACCACCGTGATGACGAACAGTAATTGTACCTGTATTATTGCGGCCAGAATTTTTCTTTAGAATTACAGTTAAGCTTTTTTCAGGCTTTGTTCGTGTAACTTCTTCGAATGACGAGATACTCATTTGTCTTCTTGCCGGTGTTGTTGGTTTAAACTTTTTAACAGCCATTTTTACTTAGTTTTAGTTGGTTTAGCTTCTTTAACCTTGAATAGATCAATAGTTTTTTTACCCTTCAGAGTTACAATCGCTTTTTTAGTCACAGGTCTCTTTACGAACTCATGTCCGCGTCCGACAAGGCGAACCTTTTTCGGAGCAACCATCATTTTTACCGTATCAACGTCTGCACCATAAATTTCTTTAACAGCTTTTTTAACATCAATTTTCGTAGCATCTCGACGTACTTCGAAGCTATATTGCCCAGTTTCCTGAAGGCGTGAAGTCTTCTCAGTTACAATTACCTTAATGATTGAGCTAAAAGTTTTCATTATTTAGTCTTGGTTAGATAGGTCTCTTTCATTTTTTCGATCGCATCTTTTAATAAAAGGACCGTGTCATACTTCTGAAGGTCCTGAATATTAATGTAGTTAACTAGAATTGTTTTTGCGTTCTTTAGATTGCGGCTAGATTTCTGGATTGCCTCGTTTTTCTCAGAAATTACAATTAGAACATCTCTTCCAACAGGGATCTTTGTAAGCATTTCTGCAAATGCTTTCGTTTTTGGATCTTTGGCTTCATACCCTTCAAGGGCCACTACATTATTTGTACGGGCTTTTTCAGATAGGGCAGAGAACAGAGCTTTTCTTCTTTGCTTTCTTGGCATATCCAATTCAAAATTTCTTGTATTTCTTGGACCAAGCGCAATTCCGCCTCCTTTCATGTGCGGGTTGCGGGTAGAACCCTGACGGGCGTTACCTGTACCTTTCTGACGGAACGGCTTTCGGCCGCCTCCACGAATCTCACCTTTAGTCTTTGTATGAGCAATTGGATTTCGAGCATTTGAAAGCTGTCTAACCAAAGCCTGGTGGACAAGATCCTTGTTGAACGGAATTTCAAAGATTTCCTTTGGAAGCTCTACAGTTCCGCTTTTTTCACCTTTCTGTGTATATAGATCTACTTTCATTATTTGGTTGTTTTGATAATTACTAGTGCGCCGTTTGGCCCTGGAACCGCTCCCTTCAAACCAATCAGATTTTTAGTCGGGTCAAGATATGCTACTGGTACTTTTTTTAAACTTACCTGTGCGCCACCCATTCTTCCTGGCAACTTCTTTCCTTTATTTACACGTCCAGGCTTCGCGCAGGCTCCTACTGAACCTGGTTCTCGATGATGATGTGAACCGTGACTCTCTGGTCCGCGTCCGAAGTTGTATTTTTTAATTACACCCTGGAAACCTTTACCTTTTGAGATCGCGATTACGCTTACAATATCTAGCTCCTGAAAGTTTTCTAACGTGACATTGTCACCTTTCTTGTAATTCTCCTGGTCTGATTCATTGATTCTAAACTCTTTCACATGATGAAACTTTCTTGTTTTCATCGGTCTTTTGAGTTTGGAAAGACCCAGGACTATCGCCGGATATCCATCTTTATCAGTTGTCTTAACCTGTGTAACCTCATTTGGTTCACATTTTACGACAGTGATTGGGATCACGCGACCATCGTCTTGTATGATACGAGTCATGCCTACTTTTTTTCCGAGAATTCCTGACATATATTTATAGAGGTTAATGGCTTTTGGCCGGCCCGGGAAAGATTTTCGGAGAAACCCTTCTCTGCGGGACTATTTAACATACTGGTGTCAAATTTGCCGTTAGAATATACAGAGGCAAACTTGGGTAGTCAATAGATTTTTTCCTGTTATTCTGCAAGCATTTTAATCTCGATCTGAACACCGGCTGGAAGGCTTAGGTTAGAAAGAGACTCAATTGTTTTTGGCGTAGTTTCACGAATGTCGATCAAACGAGCGTGAGTACGCATTTCAAATTGTTCTCGGGACTTTTTGTGTACGAAAGTCGATTTGTTTACTGTGAACTTTTCAATTTTAGTTGGAATCGGAATTGGTCCGGAAACGATTGCGCCGGTTCTTTCAGCGGTGTCGATGATCATCTGGGAAGTTTCGTCGATTACTTTGTGATCGAATGATTTGATCTTGATGCGAATTTTTTGCTTTGTGGCCATATTGTGGGGTTAATTTTAATAGACCGAGTTTGTACAGCCCGGCTTATCAGTTTGGTAAGCGATATGGAAGTGAGCTGTCCCGTCTGGTGACGAGTGATTGCCTAAAATCAGGTAATCAATTTTGTAGGGACTTTATATATGGATCCAGATTTTAAGTCAAGATTATTGACAAAAGGGGGGTGTTAGCCTAGTGTATCGTCTTAATTTACTTTATGAAAAGAGGTGTTGAGGGGACTTATTTGTCTCAAGTATATAAGGGGTTGGAAGGCGAGGCCAAAAGGGTCTTTCCGTTGGTTGAAGATGTTATGGGGGATAGTGATGAGATTGTTTTCGAGACCTGGACAAAGCTGAGGGATTTAATTGAGATTGATGGTGGAGGAGTGACGGCTTTTTCTCCGGAAAACACTTTCGATGTGCTCGCGGGTGTGCATGAAAAGCTAAGTAATGTGATTCACTATTTTTATAAAAAGGCGTTGGATTTTGTTTTGGAACAGTGGTTTTCAGTTTTTGATGCGGAGGTGGAAATTTGTGATATCGAGGAGTTGGAGAGTGAAGTTCACATCTTTTTAAATATTGAGCCGGAAATGGTTGCCCTTTTGCAGTCCAGGCATGCGGATATCGTGACTGATGAAGAGGGATTGGTGTTTTTTTCTCTTGATAAGGAGTGCTGGCGGGTTCTTTGCTCTTCTCAATTTGAGGCCCATGAGTCTGCTTTCAGGAAGTTGTCGAGAACTTTGGCAATGGCCACTTAATCCCTTTAAATAGCGGTTTTTCCTAGCTATGTGGACATCAGTTTGTTTTATTTTTGTTTATTTTTGTGGATTCACTATTATACACTCTTAATTTTTTAATAATTAATTATGGTAAATGTTATTGGTGAGGAGGTTGATATTCAGCCAGGTATGCCTATTTCTCAGTTAATTTTGCTTCAGAGGCAGCAGCAAAGAGGATTGGATCGGGTTAATGATGTTTTGAGAATGCAGGCACAGCAGCTTTTAACAAGACAGTTAGGACAAGGTCCTTGGGATTTTGCTGGTTGTAAGTTTGATATGAACGCTGAGTATTTGATTGTAACTGATTTTCAGGGATATCAATATGCAAATGGAGGAATGGGGAAGCCGGTAACCGAACTCTTGAGAGAGGCTGGAGTGATGTTTGAAACTCAGGATGTGAGTGGAAGATTAAAGCTTTATGTGCCGCATAATGAGCATAATTTTTCTGCTGATCCGAATGATCCTGCGTCTTTTAATTTTGGTGCTCCCGGTAAATTAGGTTTAGGAGTTGTGGGGGAGAAGGGAGATGAAGTTTTAACAAGAGTAAGAGCGGCGGTTCAGAATCCTCATGAAGCAGGTGTTGGATGCTAAGAATTCAAGTTTACGAAAAAGCCCCTGAAATTTCAGGGGCTTTTTCGTAAACTTGAATTCTTAGCATCCAACACCTGCTTCATGAGGATT
>SXGR01254821.1_pt1 | contig 18069 bp, 19 predicted proteins | sample 3174711 | NCBI WGS metagenome assembly SXGR01 (sample SAMN11356860, study PRJNA531348) | freshwater metagenome | isolation source: freshwater sample F1-60 | place: China: Fuxian Lake, Yuxi | collected 2017-12-25
CGAAGACGGCGATCTTTTCGTTCTTCTTCTTTTCCAAACCATACGCCAGCGAAGCCGCGGTCGGTTCGTTGATGATGCGCATGCGCTGCTTGGATTTCTTGTTGGTCTGCGGATCTTCGATTTCCCATTCGGTATCGAAGCCGGCGATCTGGGCGGCGTCGATGGTAGCCTGGCGCTGTGAGTCGTTGAAGTACGCGGGGACGGTGATGACTGCTTTGCGCACGGTATGGCCCAGGTACGCCTCGGCGGCTTCCTTGAGTTTGCGCAGGATCATCGCGGAGATTTCGGGCGGGGTAAACGCTTTGCCGTCGATATCAACTTTGACGAGTTCCTGTTCACCGCCGACGACTTTGTAAGGTACGAGCTTTTCCTCGCTCTGAACTTCATTGTGGCGCCGGCCCATAAAGCGTTTGATGGAGTAAACGGTGCGCCGCGAGTTGGTGACGGCCTGCCGTTTGGCCGGATCGCCGACGAGACGCTCGCCTTTGTCGGTAAACGCGACGATGCTCGGGGTCAGGCGCAGCCCCTCTTGATTGGCGATGACTTTGACTTCGGCGCCCTCCATGACCGCGACCACCGAATTGGTGGTGCCGAGATCAATGCCGATGATTTTTTCAGTTGTCATTTATGGTTCCTTTCAGCCGTTCCACCCTTTCGGGCATTCCACGCAGGCAAGACCGGAATGACATGTCTTATTTAAGTGGACACGAATGGTGTTGGAAATAGCAACAATCGTGCCGTCAAATAAGTCAAGGCCAAGACAAACGCAAGTATTTACACGATAATTTGTTATGGCAACATTAACAGCTGGGGATGGGCAAAAAACATTGGATTTGAGCATTCGGGCTGTCAAATAGGCAGTCAGAGAGTGGAACGCGTCCAACGGGTCGTCAGAATCCGCAAAAAGCGAAAAAATGCCGTAAAACCTGTGTATTATGGTTGTTTCTTCGTTGACGGCTGTGGGATGGCTGTCTAAATTATTGAGAGGAACCCCGCGCACGGCATCCATTTACGAGACCCGACCTATGGCGCGCAAGAACGAGTCCGAACCTGTGGTTTCCGCAAAGGTTCTAGCTCAGATGAAATCGCTGCGATCCCAGATCGACAAGCTTGATTTGCAAATCCTCAAACTGGTGAATGAGCGCGCCGACGCCGCGGGGGAAATCGGCCAGCTCAAGAATGAGAATAGCGCGGAAGTCTTTTCACCCGTTCGAGAAGAGGAAGTGCTCCACAACGTCATCGACGCCAACAAAGGGCCGCTGGACGAGGTCACCATTCGCGCCATCTTTCGCGAGATCATCAGCGGATCGCGGGCGTTGCAGAAGATCATCAAGGTCGCCTATCTCGGCCCGGAATACAGCTATAGCCACCTGGCGTCAGTAGAGCGTTTCGGACATGCGGTTGAGTACATGCGCGTCGGCAGTATTATGTCGGTTTTCGAGGAAGTGAATCGCAACCATGTCGATTACGGCGTGGTGCCGCTTGAAAATTCAACCGACGGCGGCGTCTCCGACACCCTCGACATGTTCATGCGTTTGCCACACCTGAAGATCTGCGCGGAAGTGCGTCTGCGGATTCATCACAATCTGCTGGCGAACTGCGATCAGGAGCAGATTCGCCGCGTTTACTCGAAGCCGCAAGCTCTGGCGCAGTGCCGTAACTGGCTCAGCAAGAACTTGCCGCACGCGGATTTGAAAGACGTATCGAGCACCGCCGTGGCCGCGCAGCTAGCCCAGCAGGAGCCAAGCGCCGCCGCGGTGGCGAGTCGACAGGCCGCGGTGAAATACGGGCTACGGGTTCACTTCACCGAGATCGAGGATTATCCGCACAACGAGACACGCTTTGCCGTAATCGGCCATCAGGACGCTACACGCTCTGGGACCGACAAGACCGCCCTGATGTTCAAAGTCCCGCACCATCCCGGCTCACTCGTCGACGCGCTGGATGTCTTCAAGAACAACAAACTCAACCTGACCTGGATCGAGTCCTACCCGGCCAAGACCGAGAGCGGCAAGAACGAATACGTCTTCTTTGTCGATTTCGAAGGGCATGTCGAGGACCCCAAGGTGAAGCGAGCGCTGGGCGCGCTGGACGGCCACTGCGAGCAACTGGTGGTGCTCGGCTCTTTTCCAATTGCAACCACCAGCTGAGCGAACGGGAAGAAAGCTGGGCGAAAAAGTGGTGAGCGGATTCGGATTAGTTTCCACTAAATACTCACCACTCACGGATTGCGCCCCGCGCATCATTTCGTATCGCTCCTCCTGAACGACCATCGCCGCCCGCCGGAAATGTGCCATGATTATCGTCTTAAAACCCAACAGCAGCGCGGCCGTGATCGACCACGTCCTCGAACGCATTCGCGAACTCGGTCTGAAGCCGCACCTCTCCACGGGCGAGCATCGCACCATCATCGGCGTCATCGGCGACGAGAATAAACTGCAAACGCAGCCCCTGCAAGCCATCCCCGGCGTCGAGCAAGTGCTGCCAATCATGAAGCCGTTCAAGCTGGCGAGCCGGGAGTTCAACAAAAAAGACACGGTGGTGCAGCTCGGCAAGGTCAAGATCGGGGGCGGTTCGCTCGCCATGATCGCGGGGCCGTGCGCCATCGAAAGCCTGGCGGTGCTCGACGAAATCGCCGGCGCCGTCAAGAAGGCGGGAGCAAACATCCTACGCGGCGGCGCCTTCAAGCCGCGCACCAGTCCTTACAGCTTCCAGGGGCTTGGCGAGGACGGGCTCAAGTATCTTCGCGACATCGGCGTCAAGCACGACATGCCGGTCGTCACGGAAGTTATGGATCCACGTCAGATCCCGCTCGTCGAACGCTATGCCGACATGTTCCAGATCGGCGCCCGCAACATGCAGAATTTCGATCTCTTGAAGGAGATCGGCCAAACCAAGAAAGTGGTCCTGCTCAAGCGCGGTATGAGCGCGACGGTGAAAGACCTCTTGATGTCGGCCGAGTACGTCTTGTCGGAAGGCAATCCGAACGTGGTCCTGTGCGAGCGCGGCGTCCGTTCGTTCGAGGACTCGACGCGCAACATGCTCGACATGAGCGCGGTACCAAATGTGAAGGGGCAGAGCCACCTGCCGATCATCGTCGATCCGAGCCACGCGACTGGCCGGCCCGACCTCATCCCCGCGCTGGCGATGGCATCGGTGGCGGCGGGGTCGGACGGCGTTCACATTGAGGTACACAGTTGCCCGGAGAAGGCTCTCTCGGACGGCCCGCAAGCGCTGTTGCCGCCGAAATACGCCGAGGTCATGGCGCAAATCCGCAAGTTGGCAGAGATATTGGGAAGGACGTTCTGACCGTCTTCGTTTTGCGCTCGCGCGGCGCCTTGCAACGAAACAACCCAACATGCACTTGCCGCCATCTTGGATGCCAACATTGGCCAACGAAATGGATAAACCCTATTTCCGCGCTTTGCAAGAATTCATTGCCGCCGAACGCTCAGAACATCAAGTCTTTCCGCCCCAGGAACACGTCTTCGCCGCCTTCGCGTTGACCCCCTTTGAATCGGTGCGTGTTGTGATCCTCGGACAGGACCCGTATCACGACATCAGCCAGGCGCATGGCCTTTCGTTCTCGGTGCAGCCAGGCGTCAAGATCCCCGCATCGCTTCGCAATATTTTCAAAGAGCTGAACGACGATCTCGGCCATCCATTGCCGAAACACGGCTGTCTGACGCGCTGGGCAGAGCAGGGCGTCCTCTTGCTCAACGCCGTGCTAACCGTGCGAGCGCATGAAGCGAATTCGCATCGCCGCAAAGGCTGGGAGACGTTCACGGACGCTGTCATCGTCGGATTAAGCAATCGTTCTGATCCGATAATCTTCGTGCTCTGGGGCAAGCCGGCCCAGGCCAAGCGATCGTGGATCGACGCGGCGAAACACGTCATCCTCGAAGCGGCCCATCCGTCGCCACTGTCGGCTTACAATGGCTTCTTCGGGAGCAAGCCGTTTTCAAAGATCAACGTGAGGCTGCGCGAATGGAGCCAGGCCGAGATTGATTGGCGAATTTCATAGAATCGGTTTAGAACTTGCATGGCGCCATGCGAGCGCTAAACGAATTCACGAAGGACCTTGATTCATGCGCAAGAAATTCATCGCCGGCAACTGGAAGATGAACACCCGCAGCATCGATGGCGAATTGCTCGCGGCCGACGTCGTCAAGGGACTCGGTAGCGGCTCGAACGTCACCGTCGCGGTCTGCCCGCCGTTTCCGTTTCTCGCACGCATCGCCCAGGTCGTCAAGGGGACGTCCGTCGCCCTCGGCGCCCAGAACTGCTATCCCAAGGACGACGGGGCCTTCACCGGTGAAGTCAGCCCCGCCATGCTCGTCGATGTCGGCTGCGCCTACGTCATCATCGGCCACAGCGAGCGCCGCCAGTTCTTTCATGACACCAATGACTTCGTCAACGCCAAGGTCCATGCCGCATTGAAGGCCGGCTTGCAGGTTATCCTCTGCATCGGCGAAACACTCGACGATCGCAAGTCCAATCGCACCGAGGCGGTTCTCGACGCTCAGCTCACCGGCTCCCTCGCCAAGATCACGAGTGTCGAACTGGCAAAGATGGTGATCGCCTACGAACCCGTGTGGGCAATCGGCACCGGTGTCAACGCGACCCCGCAGCAAGCACAGGACGCCCACGCCTTTGTCCGCAGGCGCGTCGCTCAGCTGTGCGGCGACGCGGCGGCCCACGCGCTCGTCATCCAGTACGGCGGCAGCGTCAAGCCCGACAACGCGGCCACGCTTCTGAATCAGCCCGACGTCGATGGCGCCCTCGTCGGCGGCGCGAGCTTGAAAGCGGACGACTTCCTTGCCATTGTGCGCGCTGGCGTTCGCTGAGGGGTCTGTTTAGGCTCGCACGGACCATGCCAGCGCTAAACAATACGGACTTTTTTTCGTCCCTCCTCTTGCAACCCCATGCTCGGATTCAAATAATATCTCTTCCCCAATTGGCGATTGACAGGTGGGGGTTGATTTCATCCCCTTGATAAATCGTTGAGGATCTCATGGCCGAAGCATTTGTTCTCGAAGTCCAAGAACGCACCTCCCGCGGCACCAACGCTGCCAAACAACTGCGTAAGAAAGGACTAGTCCCCGCCGTCATCTACGGACACGGCGAAGGCACTGCGTCCCTCTCGGTTCCGGGCGACGCGCTCTACAAAGCCGTCCGGCACGGCGTACGTATTTTCGATGTGAAGGTCGGCGCCACGGTACAGAAGACGCTGTTGCGCGACCTCCAGTGGGACCCGCTCGGGCACGATATTCTCCACGCCGATTTTTATCGCGTCCGCGCCGATGAGACCATCACCCTCGACGTCAAGGTCGAGTTGCGCGGCACTGCTGTCGGCATCGCAGCCGGCGGCGTACTCGTGCAGCAGATCCACAGCTTGACGGTCGAGTGTCTGATCATCAATATCCCCGAATCGATTCGCGTGAACGTTGGCGAGTTGCAACTCAACCAGGCGATTCACGTACGCGAATTGCAGCTCCCCGAAGGCGTCAAAGTCAAAAACGACCCGGACGCGATCATCGCCCAGGTCACGCTGAAGATCGTCGAAGAAATTGCACCCGCCGCCGTGGCCGGCGCTCCGACCGCCGAATCGGCCGAGCCCGAAGTCATTGGGCGCGTCAAGGCCGAGGAAGGCGAGGAAGAGGAAGGCGAGAAGAAACCCGAGAAGAAGTAGTCATGAAGCTCGTCGTCGGCCTCGGCAATCCTGGCAAAAAGTACGACGGCACACGCCACAACGTTGGGTTCGCCGTTGTCGATCGCCTGGCGGCCGCGCCAGGCGTTGGCAGCTTCCAGGAACGCTTCGATGCCGATATCGCCGAATGGCGCGAGGACAGCGAACGAGTTCTCCTCCTCAAGCCGTTGACGTTCATGAACCTAAGCGGCCGGGCGGTTCGGCAGACGATGGACTTTTATCAGGTTGAGGTGAACGATCTGCTGGTGATTTGCGACGACATGGCTTTACCCCTCGGCAAACTGCGCTTTCGAGCACGCGGCACGCACGGCGGGCACAATGGGCTTCGCGACATCCAGCAGCACCTTGGCACCAACGAGTACAGCCGATTGCGCATCGGCGTGGATGTGCCTGAAGGCGAGAAGGGCGCGATCGACCATGTGCTCGGCAAATTCAAGCCGAGCGAGAAGCCTGTGATAGAAGACGCGCTGCAACTGGCCGTCCAGGGCGTCGCCAAGTGGGTACGGCAGGGTGTGCAGGAATGCATGAATCAATATAATGCATAATTCGACCGCTTGCGACTCAGCATTCGCTGACGAGCGGCAGAGAAGGGACGATCCATGGCAGCGAATGTTTACGAGTGCATGTTTATCCTCGATTCGAGCAAGGTCTCCGGCAACATCGAAGCCGCGGACAAGCAACTCCGCGCTCTTCTCGAAAAGAACAACGCCGAGGTTCTCGTCTGCCGGCCGTGGGACGAACGCAAGTTCACTTATCCCATCGGCAATCACAAAAAAGGGATTTATTACCTCACCTACTTCTCCTCCGAAGGCAAAAACCTGGTGCCTATCGAGCAGGATTGCGCACTGAATGAGATGATCTTGCGCATGCTCGTGCTGAAGATTCATCCAAAGCTCGTCGAGACGATGTTGTCCTTGGCGAAGGGCGAACACGCGGTCGCGCTGCACAATATGCAGGAAGAGCCGGCGGCGGAGGATGGCGTGCCCGTCGACTTCGGCGGCGACGGCCAACGCCGGGGACGACGCGAAGGCCGCGGGTGAGCCGCGTTTTTGCTAAAATAGCTCCCGTGATTTCATATCCCCTCAGCGGAGTGAACGGTCATGGCGAATCTCAACAAGGTCATGCTGATCGGACGTCTGACCCGCGACCCAGAAGTGCGCATGTTTTCCAATGGCGGCAAGGTCGCGAAGTTCGGCTTCGCGGTCAACAACAAGCGGAAAAACCAGCAAACCGGACAATGGGAAGATGAAGCGGTGTTCCTTGAGGTGGACGCGTTCAACCGCGGTGAAACAGGCAGGAAAGCCGACGTGGTGGAGCAATATCTTCGCAAAGGAAGTCAGATCTTCATCGAAGGGCATCTGAAATTGGATCAGTGGACCACGCAAGACGGCCAAAAACGCTCCATGGTAAGGATCGTCCTGGATAACTTTGAGTTCCTGGAAGGACGTAAGGATGATGGATCACGCGGGGCCATGCCCGCGAAACGCCAGGACGAGCCGCCGCCAGCGCAGGACTATGATTCCGGTCCCGAGCCGCCGATGAACGCACCGCCGCCCGCACAGGAAGGCGACATTCCGTTTTGACGATTCTCCTTGGGCGTTGGCAGCGCTAAACGAAACATACGATAACCAACCACCGGACACTCCAATGGCAACCCGAAAACGCAATCACGTGCTCAAAGGCAAACACGGCGGCATGCAGCTCCTCCTCACCGAGGATGTCGCCCACCTCGGCAAACAAGGCGATCTCGTCGAGGTCAAGGGAGGCTATGGCCGCAACTATCTCTTGCCTCAAGGGCTGGCGACGACGCCAACCGCGCATAATCTCAAGCTGCTCGAATCGCACAAGAAGCGCGTGTCGCAGGCACGCGAGTCGAAGATCGCCGACCTCAAGGCGATGGCCGAGCAGATCGCCCGCGTTCCGCAGCTGACGATCGAGGCCAACGCCAACGAAGAAGGCCATCTTTACGGCTCCGTTGGCGAGGCGGACATCTCCAAGACGCTCAAGGGCAAGAACCTCAAAGTCGAGACCGAAATGGTCAAACTCGAGGGCATGATCAAACAGTGCGGCCTTTACGAGGTCGATCTGAACCTCGGCTACGAGATCACCACCAAGGTCAAGGTCATGGTCGTGCCGCAGAAGACCGCCGAGAAGAAGTAGCCGCGGTGGCCTGGCAATTTGCTAAAATAGTCAGCCTGACCACATCGGTCAGGCTGATTTTTTGCCGCTTGCGGTTTAGCGCTCGCTCAACGCCATACGAACGCGTAGCCGCAATCGACAAAGCCTGGAGGCACGGGCATGCACCCTGACCCGTCCGTCACGGACCGACTGCCGCCGCACAATCGCGACGCCGAACGCAGCTTGCTCAGCAGTATGCTGCGCGACAACGCAATCATCAACGAGATCATCCATCTCGTGAAGGCCGAGCACTTCTACGTTTTCGGCCATCAGAAGCTCTTTGAAGCGATCACGAAGCTGAACGACGACGACGGCAAGCCGGCGGACATCGTGACGGTCGCGGAATATCTGACCCAGGCGAAGCTGCTCGACGACGTCGGCGGCGTCTCCTATCTCGCCGAGTTGTGGGACGCCGCCCCCAGCGCCGCGCACTTTCGCCAATACGCGGAGATCATTCGGCACAAGGCGATCGTGCGCAACCTGATCCACGCCTGCACCGAGATGCAGGCCGAGGCCTACGATCAAGGCCAGCCAGCGAACGAACTGTTAGACTCCGCCGAACGCCGCATTCTTGAAATTGCCGAGATGGGCATCACGGGCGACACGGTGACGCTGCACGACGCAATTCAAGAGGCCTGGACCCGGCTCGATCAGCGCAAGCAAAAAGGCGACAATGAATTCAGCGGCATCGCCACGGGCTTTTTGGATCTTGACAACCTGACGGCGGGATTCCAGAATTCGGAGTTGATCGTCCTTGCGGCGCGGCCATCAGTCGGCAAGACGGCGTTTGCGCTCAACATCGCCCGGCACGTCGTCGTCGAGGAGGACCTGCCAGTGCTGTTCGTCAGCCTCGAACAGGCACGCGTCGAATTGGCCGAGCGTTTGCTCTGCTGCCAGGCGCGCGTGGACAGCCATCGCTTGCGGCGCGGCCATCTCAGCACGGACGACATGTCGAAAATCATGGAAGCCGGCGACACGTTGAGCCGCGGACATCTGTTCATCGATGACACGCCCGGCCAAAGCATGTTGCGTATCGCCGCCAACGCCCGGCGGTTGAAGAAACGGCATGACCTGCGCCTCGTCATCATCGATTATTTGCAGCTGATCGACCCGGACGATCGCCGCGAGAGTCGTCAGGAGCAGGTCGCTGGCATCTCGCGGCGTTTGAAGTTTCTGGCCCGCGAATTGAAAGTTCCCGTCGTTGCGCTGGCCCAGGTCAACCGTAGTTCCGAGGATCGCCAGGACCATCGCCCGCGTCTGAGCGATCTACGCGAATCGGGCGCGATCGAGCAGGACGCCGACACCGTGATGATGCTGCATCGGCCCGACTATCACGAGCCGGGGCAGCAGGAGGGGCTGATCGAGGTCATCGTCGCCAAACAGCGCAACGGCCCGACGGGGGACGTGAACCTCATGTACGTCAAGCAATACATGCGCTTCGAGAACCACGCCGTTGAGCATTCGACCGGCGCCTACGTCTAGACCTCCGACTTCAAGGGTGAGAGGAACCGCCATGGCCAAGAAGAAGACGAAAAAGCCCGCGTCGAAATCGAAGCCCCCTGCCAAGAAGGCGGCCAAACCCGCACGCAAGAAGCCGACCAAGGCCCCCGCGAAGACGGCGCCGAAAACGAAACGCAAGCCCGCCGCCAAGCCGGTGAAGCGGGCGCCGGCGAGGGTTGCCAAGCCGGTGAAGGGGGCGCCGGCGCATGTCACCAAACCGACGGCGCCTCTCGCCAAGCCCATCCCACTTGCCCCCGCGATCACCGTGTGGATGGAGGAAGCCTGGCCCGATCGCGTCATCGATTTCGCACGCCTGCAATTCGACTCGTCCTATTTGGTGGGGGTTGTCGATCGTCTCCGCGCCGACCTCATTACCGTCGAACCCGATTGCGCCTTTCACGAACGAGCGCCGATCGTCGGCGATGCCTGGATCTCCGCTGATATGGACGATTTGCCGTCCGAGGGGGATTTTCCGCGCTCGTATTATTTGTTTTTCGTGGGGCCGCAGGGGAGCTCGTTCGAGGGGCCGTGCGAAACGCTGGTCGAGAACAAAGCAGGCGAGACGGTCACGGTGCGCGGCCAGTTTCGCTGGGGCTGGACGGTGGCGATCTCGTTCGTGTCGCCGGTCGCCGCGCTCGTGCCCGATACGATTGCCGTCTACCCAAATGGGACCATCGATCATCTCGAACTCAACCTGCACTTTCAGGACGACGAGGCGCCCGCTGAAGTCGAGGACGGCGCCGCCAAGGCGCGTATGTCCCCCGCGGCGTGGGAGAAGCTGGCGACGATTCGCAATCGCATCGTCGCCGTCCTTGGCAAGCATGGCATCAAGGTGCTGCGCCGCGAGACCCTGGGCGTGCCCGTGTTGGGTTATCGGGCAGGCGAAAGGATCTTGATCGAATCGGAGTATCTGCGCGTCAAGGATGCGTTCTTCTTTCGGGCGAATTAGTTCAAACTCACCCCTCTCCCACTGTACTCAGTGGGAGAGGGGCCGGGGCTGAGGGGGCGAACAGGCAGTTGCGCGGCGCCCCAACCCCTCATCCCCGCCCCCTTCCCCTGAGTACAGAGGAGAGGGGAGGTAGTAATGTAGTCAGAGAGTTTCTCATGCGCGTTGGCATCGGACACGACACCCATCGGCTCGGACCGGATCGCCCGCTGATTCTCGGCGGGGTCAGGATCGAGTATTCACGCGGCCTGATCGGGCATAGCGATGCTGATGTAGTGCTGCACGCGCTCACGGACGCCTTGCTTGGCGCCGCGGGCCTGGGCGATATCGGCGATGCGTATCCCGACACTGACCCAAAGTACAAGGACTGCGATTCGCGCGTGTTCGTCACGGAAACCCTTGAGCGTTTGCGCGCGAAAAGTTACCGTGTGGTCAATGTCGACCTGACGATCTTCGCCCAGGAGCCCAAGCTCGGACCAATCAAGGCAAAGATGCGCGAACACCTGGCGGTCATGCTGGGTCTTCCGGTGGACGACGTTAACGTGAAGGCCAAGACGGGCGAAAAAGTCGGCGCGATCGGCCGGTCCGAGGCAATTGGCTGCCACGTGGTTGTCTTGATCGACAGTTGAATCCGATGCGCGCTTGCAGTTTCGCGCCCAGGGAACGAGGGAGACGATGGAACACACTCTGCGTGTCTACAACACCCTGACCCGCCAAAAGGAGCCTTTCCAGACGCTCATCCCCAGCAAGGTCAGCATGTACGTGTGTGGCCCGACGGTGTACAAGCCGAGCCACATTGGACACATGGTCGGCCCGGTTATATTCGACACCGTCAAACGCTACCTGACCTACCTGGGCTACGAAGTCACCTGGGTCGTCAATATAACCGACGTCGACGACAAGCTCATCGTGCGTGCCCGCGAGTTGAACACGACTGTCAAGGACCTCGCCGAGCGCATGACTGTCGATTATCTCGAGTGCCTGAAACGCCTGAACGTCACGGGCATCGACCACATGCCGCGCGCCACCGACCACATCGCGGGCATGCTCGAAATCATGCGCGGCCTGATCGCCAAGGATTACGCCTACGCGGCCGGTGGCGACGTGTATTTCGACGTGCTCAAGGACGCGGACTACGGCAAACTATGTAATCGCGATCCCGAGCAGATGGCAGGCGGCGCACGCATCGAAGTCAGCGACAAGAAACGCAACCCCGGCGACTTCGCGCTTTGGAAGGGGTCGAAGCCGGGCGAGCCGGCCTGGGATAGTCCGTGGGGGCCGGGGCGGCCGGGTTGGCACATCGAATGCTCCGCCATGAGCATGAATCTCCTGGGCACGACGCTCGATATCCACGGCGGCGGTCTCGATCTGCAGTTCCCGCACCATGAGAATGAACTGGCCCAATCGGAATCGTTTTCGGGCGAACCCTTCGCACGCACCTGGATGCACAACGGCCTTCTGAAAATGGGCGCGGCGAAGATGGCTGGCTCGGTCGGCAACGTCGTCAACATCGCCGATCTGTTGCAACGCCATCAAGCCGAGACCGTGCGCTTTCTCCTGCTCAACACCCACTACCGCAGCCCGATCGAGTATAGCGACGATCGCCTTGTCGAAGTGCGCAAAGCCCTCGACGGCTTCTATCGTTTCTTCGAGCGCTTCGAGCGCATCACCAAGAAAAGCTTCTACACGCTCGACGCGCCGACAGTGCGCCGACCGTTCCAGGCCGGCGCGCCGAGCGCGGCGTTCGTCACCGAGTTCGTGGCCCTGTGGGAAAAGTTCCTCGCACACATGGACGACGATTTCAACACCGGCGGCGCGATCGGCGTCCTGTACGAATTGCTATCCGCGCTCAATCGCTGTGCCGACACGTGCCAACTCGAATCGGGCAAGGCGGCCGCGGAAGACCTGCACGCCTTCGAGCGCGGCGTCTCGTTCCTCAAGGAATTGAGCCAGCTTCTTGGGGTATTCGACAAGCCACGAGCGGAGGCCAAGCCGGCGTCGGGTGAATTGACGATAACCGCGCATGCGCCAGCCGTTATTACGGGGCCGCCTGATGCGCGGAAGCTCATCGCCGGCGTGAAGCAAATTCTTGACGACGTCGGCGGAACGCTGCCGCCAGAAGTGTATTCGCTCGATGCGCTAATTCGGTTGCTCATCAACCTGCGGGCCGAATCGCGCAAGGCGAAGAATTTCGCGCTGGGCGATCAGATTCGAAAGCGCCTGGGTGAACTTGGCGTAACCTTGGAGGATCGGCCGGGCGGCACAATCTGGCGGAAGGAGTAAATGTTTAGGGGCTGGCCGCGGACCCGCGCGGGTCTGCGACCCGCGGCTAAACAAAGGCCATGAACCAACTTCGCCGTATCCTCGGCATCGACCCCGGCCTTGGCATCACGGGCTACGGCGTCATCGAAATTGCCGCCAACCTGCCAGTCCTCCGCGAGGCCGGCATCATTCGCACCGCCGACGATGACGCCAACGACATGGCGGAAAAGGTCCTGTCCGTGTACAACGGCGTGGTGGAAGTGATCGCGCAGTTTCAGCCCGAGGCGATGGCCGTCGAACAGCTCTACGCCCATTACGATCATCCGCGCACTGCCATCCTCATGGGTCATGCGCGCGGCGTCATCTTCCTCGCGGCGGCGCAGCACAAGATCCCGGTCGTCAGTTATGCGGCGACGCAGGTGAAGAAACTGATCACGGGCAACGGCCGGGCGTCGAAGGAGCAAGTGCAGCGGACGATTCAGCATGAGCTTGGCATGAGCGCGTTGCCCGATCCGCCCGACGTTGCCGACGCCCTCGCGGTGGCGCTGTGCCACTATTACACGCATCGCAGGATATCATGATTACGAAGATCACGGGCTGTGTAAATCGCGTTCTCGATGATGAGATCCGCCTGCAAGTCGGGCCGCTCGAGTATCAGATCCTCGTCCCGGAAATCGTTCGGCGGGCTCTGCAGCACCGGCTCAAGGAAGAAATTACCCTCCACACCGGGCACTATCTCGATGGCAATCCCGCGCATGGCCGCATGGTGCCGCGGCTGATCGGCTTTCAGACCGAGGCGGAGCAAGAGTTTTTCGATCTGTTCTGCACAGTGGACAAGGTCGGCGTCAAAAAGGCGATGAAGGCGTTCGTGCGGCCCATCAAGGAGATCGCCGACGCCATTCAGCGCCAGGACGCCAAGTGGCTGACGACGCTCCCGGGCATCGGCGCCGCGACGGCCGAGCAGATCGTCGCCACGCTGCGCCGCAAGGTGACGAAGTTCGCCCTCATGGCCAGCCCCGGCCCATCAGGCGAGGCGGCGCCGGTCAACGTCGATGCCAACGTGCTCGAAGACGCCTATCAAGCGCTGTTGAGCGTTGGACACAATCCCCACGAAGCACGCGAACGGCTCGACAAGGCGCTCGCGGGAGGCATGAAGTACAAGAGCGTTGAAGACATGCTCATGGCCATCTACCAGCAGAAATAGCCTCCAAGAGAAAACCACACTCATGGCCCGTCAACCGATCGTACAAGCTGAGCCCCCGGACGAAGACAAGAAACGCGACGCCGCCCTGCGCCCGCGCCTCTTGCGCGAAGTCATCGGCCAGAAGTCGGTCAAGGAACGCATGGAGATCCTGCTCCGGGCCGCGAAAAAGCTCAAGGAGCCGATGTCCCACATGCTCTTCGACGGTCCCCCCGGCCTGGGCAAGACGACCTTCGCGACCGTTCTCCCCAACGAATTGGGCACGAGCATTCAGATGACGAGCGGTCCCGCTCTGACCAAGCCGGCGGACATGCTGCCATTCCTGACCAACGCGGCGGAGGGGTCGTTTCTGTTCATCGACGAGATCCATCGCATGCCACGGGTAGTGGAGGAATTCATCTACCCGGCGATGGAGGACTTTCGCGTCGATATCGTCCTTGGAGACGGCTTGAACGCTCGGACGTTATCGATGCCGCTGAAACGCTTTACGCTGATTGGCGCGACGACGCGCAGCGGCATGTTGTCAGGTCCGATGCGAGATCGTTTCAAAATTCACGAACATTTGGACTATTACACGCTTGAGGAGTTGTCCGAGATCGTGACGGTAAACGCTCGCAAGCTGAATACGCCGATCACGCCCGACGCCGCCCACGAGCTGGCGAAGCGTGCTCGCGGCACGCCGCGCGTGGCGAACTCCCGGCTTTGGTGGGCTCGCAGCTATGCGGTCAGCGAAAGCGATGGTGCGATTGACCTGAAGCTAGTTCTCGCCGCCCTGAAGATGGCGGAGGTCGACGAGTCAGGACTGGACAAGCAGGACCGTCGTTATCTCGAAGTTATCATCAACGTCTTCGAGGGAGGCCCCGCAGGCGTCGAGGCGATGGCGGCCACGATGAATTTGTCCGTGGACACCTTGAGCGACGACATCGAGCCATACCTCCTGCGCGAGCAGATGCTCGTCCGCACGCCGCGCGGCCGAATGGCGACATTAAAGGCGTTTCAGCACCTGGGCAAACAGCCAAAAAAAACCGATCCCGAATCCCCGCAAGGACTTCTCTTCGCATAAATTGTTCATATCATACCACCGTTGTAAACAGTAAACTGATTAGTTCCGATTCAGGGAGCAAAGGCTGCCACCCACCTGCACGAGAAGAACACGGACGTAGATCACTTCTCATCGGACGCTTCGCTTCGCCAGAATGATATACGCAATTACACTATTATCGCAAGTAGGTTGTCTGTTTGTCTAGCCGACTCTATCCGGCTTAGCTAGATTAAAGACGACGACGCTGTACACCTTGATTGGCGTTACAGCGGTTGTGGGAGTTGTCCGGGAGAAGGGATGTTCCAGGGTTTCCCCGGCCGCATTGGAGATATCGTAACCTTAAATGGAGAGCGGCCCTGGATGTCACGCAACTTGATCCTCCTCTTCCGTCGTGATCCGTCTCGTGATCGTCAGACCGAGAATATCCGCTTTGAAGGCTACAAGCCTCTCTGGCCCGACGGCCGTCCGGTCGCTGTCGGAATGGATGCCCTGTGTAAACACGGGCTCCGCCTTCTCGGACTAGGCAAACACCTCGCGGGTTGCCAGCAAAAGCTGGTCAATATGGTGTGTTTCCCCCTGTCAGGACGCGAGGACGGGCTGAATCGCATTCCCGGCTATCGTGTGCGGCGTTTCTACCTGTTGCGGACCGGGAATGTCGGTCGGATTCACTTTATGGACGGAACCCCCACCGTCGCCACGTTTGAACTGGACGTGGATGAGCCGCGCGTACTTCATTGGCTCGGCCTGGATACTCTTGACGATGGCGAAATCCAATGGTTCGATCTCGCTGCCGTCGGAGTCGATACGGCGGTCTCCCGACCCCGTCAGCAACGGATGCAAGCCGTTGAAGCATGATCGCCATGAACCGCGACCGCAACGAACCTCGCGGTGGCGGCTTGTCAAAGGAAGTTCCGCGGCACTACCATGACACAGACCTTTCGCGGCCTGGCCGTTTTTGTCACGGTCGCGATACTTCTCACGCTCGGCGTGGGCTTCTGGTCGTTCTTCACGCCGGGCCCGCGCATGGACAAGGATGCGTTCATCATCCACTTCGTGCTCGGGCTCTCCACCTCGATCATTATCCTGTTCGTACACTGTTTGATCTTCATCTACTTCCTCGGCACAGGTCGGTGGGTGAAAGAGGTCACGCTGGCCTACCGCATGCCCGACGAACCCTGGCACAAACAGACGCGCGAATTGAAACGCCAGACGTTCCCGCCGGCCTTGTACTCGATGCTCATCGGCATCGCCGCCTCCGCCGCGGGGGCCGGAGCGCAACTTCAAGCCTGGCCGTGGTACGTTCACATGACACTGGGCTTCTTGACGCTCGCCATCAATCTCTGGGCGTTTCGCCTCGAGCTTCGCAACGTGACGACCAATGCGCGGATCATCGACGAGGTGATGATGGAGGTCGATCGCATCCGTGCCGCGAGCGGCCTAAATACCAACGAGGAAGCGTTGCGCGAAGACGAGACGCCGATTGCGAACATCAAGGAAATGCGGCAATCTGGGAAGACACCGTAGGTGCCATTGGTTTGTATTCATTTAGCGCTCACTTGGCGTCACGCGAGCGCTAAACGGCAACCGATTGTGTTTTTTTCCCCTCCTTTCCTCTGGACACACCGCAACACATCACGTATAGCCCCGCTCGAATTGCCACTCAACACCGCACGGAAGACCGAAGCACGAAACGCCATGGCAGGCTCGCGTTCATCGGGGGATGAACGCGAGTCAACGATTGGCCGACACGCTCGGAGAAATGGCGCGTTTTGTGCCGACGTCTTTCTGGCGGAATTTGTTGCCTCGACTGTTTTCGCTCAAGCATGGAGAGAGCGGGGTCGATAACAACGAAGCGAGTGGTTTTATCCAAAACGGGTTTCCATTTAGGGGGACTGGCGCCGCGCCGCACAATCATGTGTTGCGACGCTTGGTCGGATGGAAATTCAAGAGACGGGGTTAAGACAGGCGGAACCTGGCAGCATTCGACGGCTCACGAGGTGAGGCTTGGCGCAAACGCATCCAGGGGTGGATGCGGTCGCTGCCAAGGCAAAAGGGAAAATGAAAAAAGGGAAGAGAGAGACTCACTTTCTCCCTTGAACTTTTTCCTTCTGCTTTGGGCAAGCATCCCTCTCGCGAAATGTTGAAATCGGCGCGCGGGCGTTCCATTCACCATGGAACTCGCGCTGCTGCGGCCACTTCTGCTTGATCTCATCAGGGAGGAATCCATGGTGACACATGTGGACGTGGATGTCCCGCAGCTCTGGCGCGACTACCGGACCGAACCAACGGTAGAAATGCGAAATCAGCTCGTGGAACTCTATTTGCCTTTGGTCAAATACAACGCCGAGCGCATCTGGTCGCGTTTGCCCGACGGCGTCGATCTCGACGATCTCATCAGCGCCGGCGTCTTCGGCTTGATGGACGCCATCGAAGCATTTGACCTCGAGCGCGGCGTCAAGTTCGAGACTTACTGCGTGCCGCGCATCCGCGGCGCCATGCTCGATGAACTGCGCACGATGGACTGGGTGCCGCGCCTCGTGCGCAGCAAACATTCCAAGCTCGAGGATGTCCGTAAATCGATGGAAGCGTCGCTTGGGCGGCCGCCGCGACCGGATGAGATGGCGGCAAGGTTTGGCGTCTCGCTTGAGGAATTCGACAAGATGCACGGCGACGCGACGGCCGTCAGTCTCGTCAGCCTCAACAAGAAATGGTACGAGACCGACAGCTACAAGGACGTGCGTGAGATCGACATCCTCGAAGACAAAAAAGCCGAGGATCCCACGCATCGCTTGCAGAATCGCGACCTCATGCGACTCGTGACGCGCGGACTCAACCGCAACGAACGGCTCATCATCATTCTTTACTACTACGAAGATATGACGATGAAAGAGATCGGCGCGACGCTCGATCTCAGCGAATCGCGCGTCAGCCAGATGCACTCGAGCATTGTTACTCGTCTGCAACAACAGCTCGCGAAACGCCGGCCTGAGTTTAGCGTGTGACCGCGAATTAGTTAAGGCGACCAGCAGGAGTTGCTATACCAGTAGAGTCGAGAGGTAGCGCGGCGGTTTAGGTGGGCCATGCAGGTGGCCGGCCCTTTCGGTTGCCGGTGCCAGAGTATCCCACCCTGCTCCGTTTCTACCTCCCGCTCATCGAACCGGACGGGCGGATCTCCCGCATCCGGCTCTCCGACCAGAGTCATGGTTTCGCCCACAGAGGGAGACGACGCA
>SXGR01112762.1_pt1 | contig 18068 bp, 15 predicted proteins | sample 3174711 | NCBI WGS metagenome assembly SXGR01 (sample SAMN11356860, study PRJNA531348) | freshwater metagenome | isolation source: freshwater sample F1-60 | place: China: Fuxian Lake, Yuxi | collected 2017-12-25
CACTGGAGCGCCTGAACATGGAACTCAAACGCCGCACCCTGGTCGCAGGCCTGTTCCCCAACGAAGCCTCCCTCCTGCGCCTGGTCAGCGCACTCCTCGTCGAGTTCAGCGAGGAATGGGAAACCGGAAGAATCTACCTCATCATGCACAGCCAAACCCAGCCCTCGGTTTAAGCGCCGCCAATTTTACAGAAAAGATTTTGCGCCGCCCCCTGGGATCCGTAGTTGATTCCATTGACCGTTCCAGCAGCTCCGAACTGGGAGTAGAAGTAGACGTAATCACTGGCACCCAATCCGGCGAAGTTGCTCGTCGGGACAAGCACATACATGTCGCCTGATCCCGATCCACCACCGACCACGGACGTGTCGATCAGCACCGTCTGATCTCCGCCAGTTGTCACCGTATACTTGTCTGCACCCAGAGTGTCCAAGCTCCAACGGACGGTCGGGTTCGTTCCGGGAAAGTTGTTCGGTGAACCACTGTTGCCTGAGCTCGTGAAGTCCGGCAGGGAGTTCGCCCAGACGGTGTCGCCCACCGACGACGAATAGATGGTCAGCGAATCGAAGGAAATGTACTTGTCAGTGACGTTCTGCGGCTCGTTCAGATCGAAGTAGAACGAATAGTACGAAATCCCCCCTATGGTGGAGACCGGGGCGGCCGTCAACGTCGCCGCGGGCATGGCATGCGTATGGGACGCGCTGACGGTCGACATCAGGTTGGGAGCGGATCCGGAGGATTCGCTGGAGATGCCTTCGGTTGACGCACCGTTGCCGGTCAGTCGCAGAAATCCGCCGAAGGTTCCCGTTCCGGTCGACGACGCCCCCGAGGACGTGAAGATCTGGGCTCCGTTGACGTTGGCTATGGTGCCAGCCCCGGTGACGTCGTAGTAGGTCGTCTGCGTCACAGCGGGCGAGACACCCACCAACAACGCGTAGAGGACCGATCCCTTCATTGAAGGGAGCCCTCGTACAATAGTTTTCATGTGCAACAATTTCCTTGTTAGGAGTTGCTGCACTACCAATCCCAAAAATCCACACCACAGCCCTCATTCCACCGTCAAACTTTTTCAAATTTTTTCTGGGAGATCCTTGGCTGCTGTAACGTTTCCAATTCCATTTGCTGTCGATTTCATTCGGGGGGATGAACCGCAACCGATGGGACGGAATCCCACCGTCCCTGAGCTTTCATCAGTTTTGAAGGCTGGGCAAACCGCGGTCACCGAGCCATTCTGCATGGTTTGTGGATACGAACGGGTTCAACGACAAGTCCGCCCGGGTCTGGTGGATCGCTGGCGGGGGCGTCCTACTGATCATCGCCGCAGTGTTCGGAGTCCGGCCCTTATGGAACTGGTCAAAGATCCAGCGGGCTGAAGGGTTTCTGGCACGGCATGCCGAAGCCATGAACACGGGCAAGAACCCTTCGGAAGTGGCACTCACTCTGAAAAGCGCATTGGCCCTCGCGCCGAAACACCCTCCGGCACTTCGTGCTGCCGCCCTGTACTACCAGACTCAACCCTACATTGAGGTTTTGGACCTCTGGCAGTCGCTGGACCGAGTGGCTCCCCTGTCGATCCTGGAGAAGGCCCTCTACGCCCGCGCAGCCCTCAACCATGGACGGACCGACCTCGCCCTCCCCTTGACCCGGGAGCTCGGCAAGGTGCCGAGTCAGGAGGAGAATGCGCTCCGGCTGGGTGCGGAGGCCGCCAGCCTCATGGGCAATGCGCAGGCCGCTGTCGATCTTGCCAACCAGGCGTGGTCCAAGAATCCGAACAACATCACCAACCTCTGGCTGCTGGGTAGCGTACAGTTCCGCCATCCCAACCCGTCCATGAAGGCGGAGGGACGACGACGCCTCATGTCCCTGGTCGCCGATGGCGGTCCGGAGGTGCTTCCGGTGATCAACCTGATGCTGCTGCCCCCCCCGATACCCGACGCGGACCTCAACCTCCTGTTGCGGCTGCTGCCGGCCCGGACCAATGCCCCCTTCGAGGAGCGACTGGCCCGCCTGGGGTTGGAGAACCTCAAGGATCCCGCCGGAAAGGCCCAACGGATCCGTCAGGTCGCCGAGCCTCTCTGGACCCCATCGGGTCGCACCAACCTGCTGCGTCTGGCCGAATGGCTCTCCCAGCGGGGGGCCTATCAAGAGATCGTCGACGTCATTCCTGAGGACCAAGCCATCACCCATCCCCTGCTCTCGCTGAACCTCGCTGGGGCGCTGGGGAGCCTCGAGCGCTGGGAGGATGTGGAACGTCTGCTTGGGAAGTCCGAGGGACCCGAGTTCACGATCCAGAAGGAGACCTTCCGCGCCGTGGCCGCCCATGCGACCGGCCACACCAACGAAAGCCTCGCCTCCTGGTCGAAGGCCGTCCGGCTCTCCAACCGAAATCCGCAGATGCGCCAGATCATCGCCATACTGGCCGAGCGTCGCGGATACCAGCAGGTCTCGCTCGATGCGTGGCTTCCATTGCTGATGCTGCCGCAATATTCCCAAAAGGCCCGGTCCCAGGTGCTGCGCCTCGCCTATCGGGTGCAGGATCCCTTCCTCACCCGGGAGACGCTCGACCGCCTCCACAAGCTCCGGCTCCTGGAGGTCCCCGATCAGATGAACCTGGTCCTCTACGCCGCATTGACGGAACACAACCCGGCCAAGGTCCGGGACTCCCTTGGCCAGGCCAAGCCGCTGGCGACCACGGCTGAGCTCTCGAACCGATTCACCATCGCCACCGCACTGCTCAGCCTACGCGAGAACAAGCCGGAGGTGGCTGAGGCCCTGCTCGACCCCCTCCAGGTCGACTGGACCAAGGCGCCACAACTCTGGCGGGTGGTCCGCGTGGCCCAGCTCGGGAAATCCGACCGTCGACCCGAGGCCCGGAGCCTTGCCGAGAGCCTCTACCCCAAAGCCTTGTCGAAACCGGAACGGCTGCTGATCGAATCGTGGCTGGCCCAGGAGTGACCGGTCGGGACAGCCCCCGTCCGCAATGGGGAACGACCCGCCCAGGGTCTGCTCATCCTCCGTGACGGACGGGCCGCATCCCGGAACACTTGCTCGGTGTCCAGCCCATCTCTCCAGGCCCCATCGCAGGATCCCGCCGCCCTGCCGCCACGTCCCACGTTGGGGGAGGCGACCCGCTTCTGGTGGCGGCTGGGGTGGATCAGTTTCGGAGGCCCGGCCGGGCAGATCGCCCTCATGCACGAGGACCTGGTCGAGCGCCGCCGCTGGATAGGGCACGACCCGTTCCTGCACGCCCTCCAGTTCTGCATGGTGCTGCCCGGACCCGAGGCCCAGCAGCTGGCCACCTATCTGGGATGGTGGATGCACGGCACCCGGGGCGGACTCATCGCCGGCACCCTCTTCGTCCTCCCCGCCGCCGCGATCCTTCTTGGACTGAGTGTCGTCTACGTCCTCTGGGGCAGCACTCCCGGGGTGACCGGGATCCTCCGAGGACTCCAGCCCGCCGTGGTCGCCCTGATCGCCAACGCGCTCATCAACATGGGACGTCGGGTGCTCCGGACCACCCCGGCGGCCGCCATCGCCCTCGCGGCCGCAGCCGCCATCGGGATCGGCAATGCACCGTTCCCTCTGGTCATCGCCCTCGCGGGGACCCTCGGTTTCCTGATGCCAAGGCCTGCCCCACAGACCGATCCCGCCACGCCGCAGCACGAGGGTCGGGCATCGGAAACATCCCCTCGATCGGACTGGATCCGCGTCGTCCGGATCCTGGGTCTCGGACTCCTCCTGTGGCTGGCCCCCATGGGTCTGCTGGCCCTCCTCCTCGGATCGAACCACGTCGTGGTCCAGGAGGGGCTCTTCTTCGGCAAGGCCGCGCTGGTCACCTTCGGAGGCGCCTACGCGGTCCTGCCCTACGTGGCCCAACGGGCGGTGGAGCAGTTCCACTGGCTCGGTGCGGACTCCATGTTGCACGGCCTCGCTCTGGCGGAGACCACTCCGGGCCCCCTGGTGATCGTCCTCCAGTTCGTGGGCTTCCTGGGCGGCTGGAATCATCCCGGTCCCCTGCCCCGGGTTGTTTCAGCCGGACTCGGAGCCGCGGTCGCGCTGTGGAGCACGTTTCTTCCGTCCTTCGTCTGGATCTTCCTCGGGGCCCCCTGGGTCCAACGGTGGCGTTCGATGCCCCGACTCCAGGGCGTCCTCGACACCATCGGTGCCGCCGTCGTTGGAGTCCTGGCCAGCCTCGCGTTCTGGATGGGGTCGCGCACGCTGTTCCCCGGCAACCGGATCGACCCGCTTGCCGTGGTCCTCGCGCTCGGGGCGTTCTGCGGTCTGCGCCTCTTCAAATGGCCCACCGCTTGGGTGGTGGCCGGCTGTGCCCTGATCGGATGCCTCGCCCAGGTGCTTTGGTGATCTGATCCACTCCGCCACCCTGGGAATAGGACATGCGGCCCTCGCAGACGGGAAGGGGTGCATCGCAGGGCCAGGACTGCAGCGCATTCGGCGCGTGGAAGAATCCTTCGCTGATTCGATGGAGTTCGTCCTCCGTGTCTCCGCGTCACCGTGTGAGTCCTCCCCGCAATGCCCTTGCCGGCCAAGACTCAGGTCGGCTCAAGGCTCCACGGGTGGGTGCTCTCGCACCCAGTGCCGCAGGGCACTGCGGCACCCACCCACCCTGGGGCTCCCCACAGGGTAGAGATTTTCGCCCCGCCATTCCCCCACCGCCCTCCGCCCCCTCCCATTCCTTCGTGTCTCCGCGTCTCGGCGTGAGTCCTCCTCCTCCCGGGAACCCCACGATGCAGCGCGTCAGATTCCCTGGGCAATCGCCTGAAGACCCCGATACCCAGTCAGGATGGACCCCAGCGCGGCGACCAACGCCGCCACCTGCCGGTCCAGTGGCGCACGCTGGGGCGTCTCGAACGTGATCTCGAAGGGCAGCTTCGCCGTGCCGGGTGCAGACTGCAGCATGCCCGGATACCCCGCCCGGATGATGCTCTCCCGGGCCGCGAATCCGTCGATCACATCGCGTCGGTTCCGCGGCAGGAACCGGTTGGCCTCCCGCAGAGCCGGTTCGAGAAGATGTTCCGACAGCACCGCGCCGCGCACGAATCCATAGAGTCCGTCGCTCGTGTCGTCCGAATGCAGCGTCACGATGCCATCGAAGGCGTTGGCCCGGATCTCCGACTCGAGGAAGCGGACCTCCGGCTGATCGCTGTCGCGCCAGAACTCCCGGTTCAGATCCCGCCCCGACCTCGCGGCCCGGGTGTCGTCCTGGAATCCCGTCGGATTGCACAACGGATAGAGGAAGACCGCATACCCCGAGGCCAGCCCGGGCTGACGGGACAGCTGTTCGAGAAACCGGGCCATCGCCACCGCCCCCTCCGGCTCGTCGCCATGGATCGTGGCAAACAGCGCCACCTTCATCAGATCCCCACCCCCGGGATCCCCAACGAACAGATGCCGCGGGATCGAATACCGCTCGCCGTCGCTCTCGAAGAACGCGTGCTGTGTCGAAAGGATCCGGGGGCAGTTCGCCGCAATGCGGTCCAATGGCTCCAAGAGCCGGGCCACTGACCGACACCGGAAACCGGGCCTTGAGACCGGGGCCGTCAGGTGCGGAAACTTGAGATCGGGAATGCGACTCATGGGATTCTGGAGGAGTCCGGGACCCCGAGGACCGCGGGACCTGCCTGGATCGTTCCAGACCGGAACCCGCAGTCCCCCCAGCATCCGAAGACCCGTAGTCGAAGGCCTCCACCCCCCTTCTGAAGGGGGGAGGTCCTTCGGCACCCGGATCTTCCACCTATACCACATCAAGTCAATGTGTTTTATAGAAACACCTGTTTAAGAGCTTTAAAAAAGAGGTTTATACTCTATATACTTAATAGTGTTTAGATCGGTCGAGGACCTGAGGAACCCGCACCACGTCCGCAGGCCGATCGATCAAATCCTGTTCAGCCCACGCTCGAGGAGCGTGCCTCGGGCGAATCCCGGATCGGGATCGCGGGGCGCCGTCATCGGTACCTGCGACTCCATCTCGGACCGACGGACCAGGATTTTTTTCTTGGGCCGTGCCGGGGCTCGGGGAGACTCGGGTCCGTGAACCTCCGCCCCCTGATCCTGCTTCCCCTGCTCTGCCTGGGCCTGATCGCCAAACCGTCCGACGAGATGGTGCTGGCTGCCCAGACGCTTCTGTCCGCCCTCTCTCCCGAGCAGCGGGCGAAGGCCTCCTTCCCGTTCGAGTCGGAGGAGCGGACCGGCTGGAACTTCACCCCGGTGGAACGACGCGGTCTGCCCCTCAAGGAGATGGAATCCGCCCAGCGGCACCTGGCGTATGCCCTTCTGAGCTCGGCGCTGAGCCAACAGGGCATGGTCAAGGCCCTCTCGATCATGAGCCTCGAGCGGATCCTGCAGGACATCGAGGGGCCCGGACGCCGGTTCCCACGGGATCCTGAGCTCTATTTCGTGACGATCTTCGGGACGCCATCGAAGGACGGGACCTGGGGCTGGCGGGTCGAGGGCCACCATCTTTCGGTGAACCTCACCCTGTCGAAGGGCGAGGTGGTGTCGGCGGCACCGAACTTCATGGGAACCAATCCCGGCGAGGTCCGGACCGGACCGCGTGCGGGACTCCGGGTGCTTGCCGGCGAGGAGGATCTCGGACGGGAGCTTGTGACCTCCCTGACGCCCGACCAACGCAAGGTCGCCGTCATCGACACGAAGGCGCCGGACGACATCCTGACCGGCAACCAGCGGGTGGCCGACGCCGGCCAGCCCCGGGGCATCGCCTGGAAGGACCTCGACAAGGCCCAGCAGCGACTGGCGAAAAAGCTGATCGGCGAGTACGCCGACCGCCTCCGAGGGAAGCTCGCGCAGAAGGATCTCAAGGCGATCGAGGAGGCTGGCTACGACGGGATCCGCTTCGCCTGGGCCGGTGGACTCGCGAAGGGTGACCGTCACTACTACCGGGTGCACGGCCCGACCTTCCTCATCGAATACGACAACACGCAGAACGACGCCAACCACGTGCACGCCGTCTGGCGCGGGTTGAAGGACGATTTCGGACGCGACTTCCTCGGAGAGCACCTCAAGGAGAGCCACGGCAAGTAGACAACACCCTTTCCCTTCACGGGAAACGCTGGATCAACCCAGTCGCCGGATCGGGGCCCGCCTGGCTCGCCTAGTCGTCATCGGCATCACTCGCCGAGATGCTGATGGAATCCTCCGCAACGCGGGCCCGGGAGGCCTCGACCTTCAGATAGTAGAGCACCACCGGGGCAAAAATCAGTCCCGGGATCCCCATCAGTCGCTCGCCGACCACCAGCCCGATCAGCGTCAGCCACATCGGGTTCTTGATCCGATCGCCAATGATCTTCGAGTTCAGGAAGTACTCGAGCTTGTGGATGGTCACCAGGAACACGAGGGCCCAGAGCGCCACGGTGGGTGAGAGCGTGAAGCCCACCCCGATGATCAGCGTGTTGCTCATCAGGTTGCCGATGATCGGCAGCAGCCCGCAGAGGAACGTAAGCATCACGATCACCATCAGGTAGGGATAGCCGTTCCAGATCAGGAATGCGGCGGTGAACGAGGTGTTGACGGTCGAGATCAGGATCTGGGCCCCGATGACGGTCGCGAAGCTGGCGTAGAAGGTCCGGAACCGGGCGGTGAGCTCCCGGACGACCAGGGAATACAGGCTCCCGCTGACGGCATGCGGATCACCTTCCATCTGGAACCGGGAATTGAGGAAGAGGCTGATGGGGAGGACGAGGCCGATCACGAAGGAGGCGATCTCGAACATTGCCCCACGCACGTACACGCCCAGGTTCGAGAACTTCTCGCGGAAGGTCTCGAGCGCCAGCTTCTTCAGGCTGGCATAGTCGGTGAAGGGCAGCTCTACCCCCTTGGTCTCTGCGAAGTTCACGACTGCCGGAATCGATGTGTCGTAGATCTTCGGCAGGGCCACGTAGGCCTGCTTCGAGAACAGGTAGAGTCCGACAAAAACTCCGGAGAGCAGAACGAGGTACAGGAGGACCGCCGGCACCTTGCGCCCCCCAAACAGCCGACCCAGTCCGTGGAGCGTCAGGTATCCGAACAGGGCTGTCAGCACCAGCGTCGTCAGACGAAGCCCGCCGATGAGAATCAGCAATCCCAGCATGATGCTGAAAGAAATGCGGACCGGGGCGCTGATGCCCGTTCCCGACGGAACGGTTGGGGTTGTGGAGGAGGTCATCCGGATACCTGCGGATCGCAGCCTAGCGCACCCGCTCGCGCAGCCAACCGACAAGATCACAGATCGCGATCCGCTCCTGCCGGCTGTCGTCGCGATGCCGCAGCGTCACGGTGTCCAGCAGCTCGGGCTTCTCGCCGAGGGTGTCGAAGTCGACCGTCACACAGAACGGCGTTCCGGCCTCGTCCTGTCGTGCGTACCGCCGGCCGATCGCCCCGCTCTCGTCGTAGAAGCAGTTGAACTCCGACTTGAGCATCTGGTGGATCGCGCGGGCCTTGGACACGAGCTCGGGCTTGTTCTTCAGCAGCGGGAACACCCCGACCTTGATGGGGGCCACCCGGGGATGGAACCGCATCACGACGCGGGTCTCCGACTTGCCCTTGGCATCCGTCTCGGTGACCTCCGAGTAGGCATTGGCGACAAGGGCCAGGATCAGACGGTCGACACCGGCCGACGGCTCGATGACATGCGGGATGTATTGCCCCTTGGCCAGCCCGTCAGCGTCCTCACGGGCCTCCTTCTCAGCCTTGTCCGCGGGCAACCCCGCCTTGGTCAGATACCGGAGCCGCGCCTCGAAGTACCGTCGCGAGAGCTCGGCCTGCCTCTCTGGCGACAGCTGGGTCCACGCGGTGCGAAGCTCCTCGTCGAACACCCCCATGGGCTTACCGGAAAACCGCTCGTGCTGGGACAGGTCGAAGTCGCTGCGCGCGGCGATGCCCTCTAGCTCGTCCCCCTTCACCACGCCGGAGGCATCGGCCTTGCTGAACGGGAACTTGTACAGGATGTCGGTCGTGGCCCGCGCGTAGTGCGCCAGCTCCTCCGGGGTCTGATGGTGGAACCCCAGGGTCGATCGGGACAGGCCGATCCCCTCGTAGAAACGCACCCGCTCCTCCACCCAATACTGGTGCCATCGCTGCCATCCCCAGTCCGCCTGGGGTTCACCCGGATGGCCCTCGACGGGCTGGGTGTTCACGGAGCCGGAGATCGCCTCAACCACTTCGTCGGGCTTGATGAAGAATTCGAGCTCCATCTGCTCGAACTCGCGCGACCGGAACGTGAAGTTCCTCGGCGTCACCTCGTTCCGGAACGCCTTGCCGATCTGGCCGATGCCGAACGGCAGCTTCTGGCGCGAGGTCTCCAGCACGTTCTTGAACTGGGCGAAGATGGCCTGGGCGGTCTCGGGACGCAGGTAGGCGACGTTCTCGTCGGACTGGATCGGCCCCACCCACGTCTGGAGCATCAGGTTGAACGGCCGGGAGGGGCCCAGCTCGACCGAGCTGTCGGGATGGAAGTCGATCGAGTCCTCGACGGCCACGGTGTGCTCCCCAAGGAGAGTCAGCCGGGCCGGGTCTCCTTCCGCCGCAGGCAGGGAGGCGAGGAAGAACTCGCGGGCCTTCTTGCGGGCACTCTCGGGGTGCCCCCCCTTCTCCACCAGGACGGCAAAGGCCTTCTCGACCCGTCCGTCCGTGCCTGCGACCTCCGCTCCGGCAAACCGATACACCATGCCGGAACGGGCCTCGACCTGGTCGGTCCGGACCCGCTTCCGGGTGAGCGGACACTCCCGCATGAGGTCGGCGAAGGTGTCGACATGGCCCGACGCCCTCCAGATCTCGGGGGACATGATGATCGTGGCCTCGAGTCCGACGACATCCTCGCGGAGCCGCGTCATGGACTGCCACCACAGCTCCTTGACGTTGCGCTTGAGCTCGGCGCCCAGCGGACCGTAGTCCCAGAACCCGTTGATGCCCCCATAGATCTCGGACGACTGGAAGACGAAGCCCCTGCGTTTGCAGAGGGACACGATCTTCTCCATCAGCACATTTTCCTTCGGCTCGGCCATAATCAAGCGGCCAGCCTCCGGATTGGTCCGGCAGGTGTCAATCGGTTGGTCTGGTTGGATCACCGCGGAGGGTGACCGAAACGACCCGCCAGTGCCGGCCGGGATCACCGACGATCACCCGCGGCCCAAGAATCTCTTCGCCCTGAAGGACACGCCCGATACCGTCGGCGCGTCGATGCCAGACCTCACCGCCCCCTTTGAGACGTTCCCGGAGCCCTCCGAAAGGGAGGCCTCCCCGCGCATCCTCCCCCGGGAGATGTCCATCGAGGACGGGGTCTGTCCACCATCGACCATGCAGGTGCCGGCGACCACGCAGGCAGACCTTGAGCAGCGGCTTCTGGACTACGCCCGTGGGACCCTCGCCCTCGAGGAATGGCCGGCGGTGCTCCGTGCCTGGCAGCTGGCAAAACGTGGCCACATGCGGGATCTTGTCACCTTCGACCGCGAGTGGTCCGCGACGGCGCATCGCCTGGGCTTCGCCGCCGCCAGCCGGGCGGCGGGACGCCGACAGCTCAACCGGCTCCAGGGACTCCGCCACGAACGCCGCATCTCCCGCTACCGGACGGCGATCGAGGAGGGTCGGGCCGATGGCTGGCATCCGCTCGTGTTCGGGGTCTTCCTTGCGGTCTACCACCTCCCGATCCGACAGGGGCTGATCCAATACGGGATGCGGTCGCTTGGACTGCTGGCCTCCGCCGCGGACCGGATCCGGTGCCTCCATGGGCATCCCCGGACGGAGGCCCTCGACCGGGCCTCATCGTTGCTCCCGCTGCTCCTGCCCCCGTTGGACGGTCCCGGCTTCGCCCCGAGGACTCCCCGCAGGCGATCTCCTCTCGAAGCCTCCTCGCCTCCATGAGCCCCTGGCTGATCCTCGGCTGCGTCGCCACCTACTTCATCGTGCTCATCGGCATCGCCTGGTGGACCGGGCGGACGGCCGACGACGCCGGCTACTATCTCGGGAACCGCCAGTCCCCGTGGTGGATCGTCGCCTTCGGCCTGATCGGGGATTCCCTATCGGGGGTGACCTACCTGTCCGTACCTGGACAGGTGGCCCGGGACGGCTGCTCCTACCTGCAGGTGGTGTTCGGCTATGTCCTCGGGTACGTCGTCATCGCCCACGTCCTCACCCCGATGTACTATCGGATGGGGCTCACCAGCATCTACACGTACCTCGGACAGCGGTTCGATCGGACAGCGGAGTGGACGGGTTCGGCCTTCTTCCTGGTCTCGCGCCTCCTGGGGTCTGCCGCACGGCTCTACCTCGCGATCACGGTCTTCCAGCGATTCGTCTTCGATCCCCTGGGCGTCCCGTTCTCGCTCGCGGTGACCGGTGTGATCGGACTCATCCTGGCCTACACCTGGCGCGGCGGGATCAAGACGCTGGTGTGGACCGACTCGTTCCAGAGCCTGTTCCTCGTTCTGGGGGTCCTGGTCTCGATCGGGGTCGTGGCTCGGGAGATGGACTGGGGCCCCGTGGATCTCCTGCGGAACGTGGCGTCGAGTCCCATGGCGCGGGTGTTCGTCTGGGACTGGCGGGCACCGGACAACTTCTGGAAGCAGCTGCTGAGCGGGGCGGCGATTGCGGTGGTGATGACGGGACTCGACCAGAACAACATGCAGAAGAGCCTGAGCTGCCGGTCGCTCCGGGCCTGCCAGAAGAACTTCTATCTGTTCACCGTGATCATGGTCGCGGTCAACGCCTGCATCCTGGCGCTCGGCATCCTGCTCCTGCGCTTTGCCGAGGCACGGGGCATCGCGGTGCCGGACCAGACCGACCAGCTCTTTCCGACTCTCGCCCTCTCCCACTTTGGAACGGCAGCCGGCCTGGTGTTCCTCATCGGTCTGACCGCCGCGACGTTCAACAGCGCCGACTCGGTCCTGACAACGCTCACCACGAGCTTCTGCATGGACTTCCTTGGATTCGAGCGGCGGACGGATCTCGACACCGCGCGGCGGGACTCGCTGCGGCACTGGACCCACCTCGGGTTCGCCGTCCTCCTCTGGGGCACCATCCTCGTGTTCAAGGCCCTCAACCAGGGCTCCGTGATCAAGCTGGTCCTGCAGTTGGCCGGATACACGTACGGACCCCTGCTGGGCCTGTTCGCGCTCGGGATCCTGACCCGTCAGCGGGTCGGCGGTCCGTGGGTCGCCGCGGTGTGTGTCGCTTCGCCGATCCTCTGCGCCATCCTGTCGGCGAACTCCGTCCGATGGTTGGACGGCTACGTGTTCGGGTTCGAACTGCTGATCCTGAACGGCCTGCTGGTGGCCTTGGGGGCGATAGCGCTCGGCCGGATGCGGTGACCGCACGGCCCGTGGGATCCATTCAGCGGGTCACTTCGACGGGAATCGCATCTGGTTGGTCTGTGGCTTCCGGGGACGCGGGGGTTTGTAGAGTATGCCGAAGTTCGCCAGGTTGCTCGATGTGGTGGCGAGATTCGTCAGCGCCGCCCCCAACTGGAGGCGCAGCGCGTCGTCGCTCAGGAGTCCGCCCGCCACGCCGCGGCCGGCCCGGAGGTCGGCCGTGATCCCCCGGAGATCCTCCGTGACCGCGCCGGCGTTGGCGATCGCGTTGCTCACCGCGGGCCTCTGCTCCGTGATGAACTGATCCACATTGGTCGCCAAGGAATCCAACCGGAGCGTGAGGCGCCCCAGGTTGCTCAGGGTCTGTCCCACCACCGGCGTATTGTTGCTGACGATCTGGCGGACATCCCCGAGCGCCGCCGCGGCCTCGGCGGAGGCCAGCCGAACGTTGGCGGCCGTCTGGGCGAGGTGGGTGAGGGTGGAGTCATTCAGGAGCTTCTCATCGACCCGAACCACCGCGTCGTTGATCCGGTCGATTGCCGTGTCGAGCTTCCCGAGGAGCTGGGTCGCCGATCGGGCCGCCTCCTGGAGGTTGAACGGGCTCTCGGCACGGACGATTGCCCCGTCCTCGAGCGCCGCCTTCTCGTTCTTCCGTGGGACGATCGAGACGAACTCATCCCCCAGGAACCCCGACTGCTCGATGCCGAACTTCGCATCCCCGTGCACCGGATACCGTCGCTCAATGCGAAGCCGGATCTCCACCTCCCTGTGGTCCTCCGAGAGGTCGATGCCCGTGACATGGCCCACCGGGACACCGGACAGGGCGACCGGGGCACCCACCTTCAGCCCCCCGACCTTCTCGGTGAGGACCCGCACCGTGATGGCCGGCTTGAAGTAGCTGCTGCCCTTGCTGAAGTTCAGGATCATCCCGGCGATGATGGCGAGGGTGAACGCGACAAAGACTCCAACTTTCTTCGAGGGGGACATGGGGGATCGGGGACTCAGGGTGTGGGGACGGACGTGGCGGGAAGGTCCGGGGCGATGCCGTTGACGAACTCGTGGATGAGCGGGTCGTCCGAACCGAGGATGTCCCGGGTCGAACCATCGGCATGGATGACCCCGTTGTGGAGCATCAGCATCCGGTTGCTGATCCGACGCGCACTGGCCATGTCGTGGGTCACCGCCACGCTGGTCACCCCCAGCTGCTGCCAGATGCGACGGATCACGCCATCGATCCGCGCGCCAGCGATCGGGTCGAGACCCGTGGTGGGCTCGTCATAGAGAAGGATCGAGGGTTTGTAGACGATGGCCCGGGCGAGGCCGACCCGCTTGCGCATGCCGCCCGAGAGCTCGGAGGGTTTCTGGTCCTCGATGCCCGGCAGCTCGACCCGGTCGAGCGCCTCGGCCACCAGGCGACGCACCTCGCCTAGGGTGTGGCGCTTCTCGCGGAGCAGGACGAACCCCACGTTCTCGAAGACATTGAGCGAGTCGAACAGCGCGGCCCCCTGGAACAGCATCCCGAAGTTGCGCCGGACCGCCAACAGCGCCCGCTCGTCCAGCCGGCACAGATCCGTGCCCTGGATGCGGACCTCGCCCCGGTCGGGCTGCAGCAGCGCGACCAGGTGCTTGAGCAGGACGCTCTTGCCGCCGCCGCTGCGTCCGATGATCACCACCGCCTCGCCGGCCTCGATCGACAGCGACACGCCCTTGAGGACGGGGGATCCCCGAAAGCTCTTCCAGACATCACGAACCTCGATGATCGCCATGGCGGTCTCCGGGATCAGTTCCAGCCCATCAGACGGGTCAGCAGCAGGGTGAGGAAGAAGTTCGAGACCAGCACCGTGATGCTCGCCGCCACGACCGCCTCGGTCGTGGCCCGGCCCACGCCCTCGGCGCCATCCGGACAGGTCAGTCCCTTGTAGCAGCAGATCAGCGCGATGGTCGCGCCGAACAGCACAGCCTTCACAAGGCCGATCGAGATATCCCCGAACGAGGTGTAGCGATCGACGTAGGCGAGGTAGTAGGCGCCCTCGATCCCCAGCAGCTTCACCCCCACAAGATAGCTCGCGATGATGCCGGTCAGGACCGCCTCGCCCGTCAGGAGCGGGGCCGCGACCGTGAGAGCGAGCAGTCGCGGGACCACGAGGTGATCCACGGGATGGGTGGCGAGGGTTCGCAGGGCATCGATCTGCTCCGTGACCCGCATGGTGCCCAGCTCCGCGGCCATGGAGGCCCCGACCCGGGCGGTGAGCATCAGACCCGCGAGCACCGGCCCCAGCTCGCTCGCCATGCCGACGCTCACCACCGCACCGGTCGCGGTGTCGAGACGGACCTTGTGGAACTGGAAGTAGGTCTGGGCGCAAAGGACCATGCCGGTCGCGGCCCCCGTGGTGATGACGACGCTCTGGGATTTGACCCCCACGAAGTAGAGCTGCCGGACGAACTCGGCCCACGAGGGACGCTGGTACCGGAACGACCGGATCACCTCACCCAGCAGCTGGGCGATGGATCCGAGGGTCTCGAGGGCCGAATCCAGCCGCTGTGGGATGCCGAGTGCGCTCACGACAGCCCAGACGCTAGACCGGGTTGGGTCCGCGTGCCAATACCCCGGGACCCGACGCATCGGACGGCGATGGGGCCAGGCACGTCCCAGGAACATCCTTCACCCCGGGTGCCATCCTCGCAATCCTCTCCGGACCATGAAGCCGACAGCGCCAGCGAACCCCCCGCACTCCGCGCCTTTCCGGCATCCCCACCGGGTCGTCTACGCCGAGTGCACCCTCGGGAACCACATCTACTACGGGCACTATCTGCGGCTGCTCGAGGAGGCACGGGGGGAATACTTCCGGTCGCTCGGCAGGACATTCGCCGACTGGCAGGAAGCCGGATTCATCTTCCCGGTGATCGAGGTCCAGCTCCGGTACAAGTCTCCAGCCCGCTACGATGAACTCCTGCAGGTCGAGGTGTTTCCAATCCGGGCCGACGGCATCCGACTGACCTTCGGCTACCGGGTGCTGGGCCCCGACGGCACGCTGAAGGTCGAGGGTGAGACCTATCACGTCTGCACCAGCCTCCACGAAAAACCGCGCCGCCTCCCCCCGGAACTGAAGCAGGCCCTCGGCCATTGATCCCACAGCCAGGCCGCCCCGCCCTCCTACGGTGGCAGTGGGACTCAGTCGGCTCAGCATTCCAATCGCCAAAGCCGACACCCTGTCGACCGTGACACCCCGCCAGAGCGGAGCGTGTTGGCAAGAAGGGAGTGCACCCGAATAACGGGCACCCGATCGACTGCCTTCGGCTCACGACGTGGCCCTCCGTTGCGTCCCGAAGGCTCTTCACCGGGTCCTGCGGACCACCTCGGCATCGTCCTTCAACCGGATGGACACCGGGCCTGCCGATAATTTCCCGGCAGGTGTCCCTTCATTGGGGTATGGGACACACCAATTTGGAATCCAGCCCGGGTGGTGAAATCGCCGAAGCAAATTCGGCGACATCCCCCCTCCTCTCGGAAATCGAACAGCCGTCGACGGAGCCGATCCCCAGGACGATCAGGAATACCTCCCGGGCGACCACGGCCAGCGTCCGCGAGGAACGTCACCTCAAGGATCTGCCCTACCTGTTCGCATTCGGTTGCCTCGGGGATTCGGTGGCTCAGGCGCTGGCGGGTCACAAAGGAGGGCTTTCTCTCAACGGTCTTACCGACCTCAGCGAAACCGCCGCGAAAGCCCTCGCTGAGGGGTCGCGGGGGCAAATCCAGGACATCTTCCCTGGGGTGCCTAATCCCGTTGAGGACTCCGAAGTACCACCCGGCCTTTTCGGGGGAGGAATGCAGGCCCCAGCAATTACCGATCCGATCGAATTGCAGTCCCTTTTCGATGAGTTGAACAACTGGCTCAGCCTGGGCGGGTTGAGGACTCTCAGCGATGCCATGGCAGCGATACTGGGAGGCCACTATGGAGGCCTGCAACTCAATGGACTGACCAGTCTGACCGAGGGTGCAGCGCGGGGGCTGGCGCGACACAACGGTTTTTATATCAGCCTCAATGGTTTGTCACAGATCAGCGACTCCCTAGCTGGATTACTTTCCGAATATTCTGGTGACGGTCTCTTTCTTGGGGGCTTGCCCCATCTCAGTGATGGGGTCGCCGAGGCACTCGCCCGTTACCGCGGACTGACGCTCAGCTTCGTGGGGTTGCATCACATTAGCGACTCGGCAGCCCAAAAGTTGTCGCGTACCCAGTGCATGGGCCTCGATCTCCAAGGTCTGGAGACGCTCAGCACGACAGCAGCCGAAGCCTTGGGAGGATCTGCAGAACAGCTCGACCTCAGCGGTCTCACATGCTTGAGCGCCGAAGCAGCGAACGCCTTGGTAAAGCATGGTTTTGAGGGACAGGAGATCCTCTTGGACGGGCTTAAAGACTTGGACAACGACATCTATGGCACCCTGATGCAGCATCCAGGAGAAATTGAGGTTGCTTCGATTTCTCGGACGGAGAGTAAGAGGAATCCTGTACCATGGAATCCATCATCAAAGACTCCCCTACCAAAACGCGCCGGAAGTTCGATAAGTCGTTCAAATGCGAGGTCGTTCGCAACTGGTTATCGAGCGGTAAGTCTGCGGCGGTCATTGCCAAAGAATTTGGTCTCAACGAAAGCCTGCTCTTCGCTTGGCGGAAGCTCCTGCCCCCCCGCCGAAGCTGGGGGGAAGGCGGCGGCGGGGGGCAGGAGGCCTGCGGTTGAGGATCTTCAATCTCAACTGGATGCTGCTCGTCGCGAGATCCGCCACTTGCATGAGCAGCGGGACATTCTAAAAAAAACGTTGGGCATTCTCTCCGAACCGTCCGGGAACGCTACGAACGGGTTCACGCGATGAGATCCGACCATTCCATCGCGACGCTTTGCGCCAACCTCGAGGTTTCGCCCAGCGGGTTCTATGACTGGGATCGGCGACGTCAACGCCCAGGGGCCCGTTCTCTGGAGGATCAGGCACTGGTTGAGCAAATCACGGCCATCCACGCCGAAAGCCGCCAAACCTACGGTTCTCCCAGAATCGTCGACGAACTCCGTGACCTTGGGCTCCGACATGGACGCAACCGAATTGCCCGTCTCATGAAGAGCCGGGGCATTTGTGGACGCCAGAAGGGCCGCTACCGGGTCCAGACCACCGACAGCAACCACGATCACCCAATTGCTCCCAATCTCCTCGCAAAAAACCCACAGACCACTGCACCCAATCAGATCTGGGTCGCCGATATAACCTACATTCTCACTGATGAGGGTTGGCTCTATCTCGCCGGCGTTCTGGACCTCCACAGCCGTAAAATCGTCGGCTGGGCCATGAGCCAGACTATTGACTCCGCCCTGGTCCTGGCAGCTCTCGCCATGGCGACCCTGCATCGTACGCCTCCACCCGGACTGCTTTTCCACCCCGACCGGGGTGTTCAATACGCCGCCGGCAACTTTCGCGCTGCATTGAAGGCGGCCGGTTTAGTCGCCTCCATGAGCCGACGGGGTAACTGCTACGACAACGCTGCAATGGAAAGCTTCTGGAGCACCCTCAAACTGGAATTGGTCTACCGAGGCAATTTTACCAGCCGATCCCACGCCAGATCCGAAATCTTCGACTACATCGAAATCTTCTATAACCGCCAGCGCCGTCACACATCTCTCCGAGGCTTTTCACCCACTCAGTTTGAACTCAAAAAAACTAACCAATAACTCCCTTTTCTCTGTCCGTTTTATCGAAGCAGGCCC
>SXGR01446135.1_pt1 | contig 18066 bp, 19 predicted proteins | sample 3174711 | NCBI WGS metagenome assembly SXGR01 (sample SAMN11356860, study PRJNA531348) | freshwater metagenome | isolation source: freshwater sample F1-60 | place: China: Fuxian Lake, Yuxi | collected 2017-12-25
ACCTGCCACAGCGCTTCGACCTGACCTACACGGGTGCCGACGATCACGATCATCGCCCCGTGATGATCCATCGCGCACTGCTCGGCAGTTTCGAGCGCTTCATCGGCATTTTGATTGAGCACTACGCCGGCGCCTTCCCGCTTTGGCTCGCACCCGTTCAGGCGGTGATTCTGCCGATTTCTGACCGCCACCTGCTGGCAGCCGAGCGGGCGCGCGACGCCTTGCAGGCCGCCGGTATTCGCACACAGGTCGATGGGCGCAGCGAGTCGATCGGCAAGCGCATCGCCGCGGCGGAGACGCAGAAGGTTCCCGCAATGCTCGTGATCGGTGATCGCGAGGCGGAGATCGGAGCGGTGGCTGTTCGTCGCCACGGCCGCATAGAACTTGGCACGTTGCCGCTTGATGGTGTGATCGACGCACTCGTCACCGAGCGCGACAGTCGTGCGATCTATGGTGCCTGATCTGCGTTGCGTGGTAGCCAAAGGGCGGACGCGTGCTACCATCGCCCGCGTCGGGCAGTCGTGAACGTCCGCCTCTCTATGGCCATCGAACGGAGCACATCACCCTTGCACACGGAGCAGCAGTCTTGAGACCACGTCGCGGATTCGACCGTCCCCCGGAAGAGCCGCGGACGCGTATCAACGAGGCGATCCGTGTCCCGCAGGTGCGCCTGATCGGCGCAGATGGTGAGCAGATTGGATTGAAGGACCGGGACGACGCGCTGGAATACGCGTGGGATCTCAACCTCGACCTCGTCGAAGTGGCCGCTGACGCCCGCCCGCCCGTCTGTCGCGTGATGGACTACTCGAAGTACAAGTACGAACAGGAACTGAAAGCGAAACTGGCGCGTAAGCACCAGAACGTGATCGTGATCAAGGAGATCAAGTTGCGCCCGAAGGTTGGCGCACACGATTACGAGACCAAGAAGGGTCATGTCGTGCGGTTCTTGAAGAACCACGACAAGGTCAAAGTGACGATTATGTTCCGCGGTCGCGAGATGACGCACCCCGAGCGGGGACGCGATTTGTTGCTGCGTTTGGCCGAAGATCTGAAGGAAATTGCGCTTGTCGAGTCGGAACCGCTACAAGATGGACGAAATATGGTCATGATGCTGGCTCCATCGAAGCTTCTCTTCAAAGAAGAGAACGCTGAGACGGCCGACAGTGGTGCCGCGAAGGCACTGGTGGCGGAGATCGACGTCGACGCAGCCTTGGTTGCAGCGGCGCTGGAGGCAGCGGCTGCGGCCGCCGAATCCGGACAAGAGGCGGCTCCGGCCGCCACGCCCACGGCAGCTCCGGCTGTTGCGGCAGCGGCGACTCCGGTCGTCGAGCACGAAGCAGCCCCGGCTGGAGAAGAATCAGTGACTCCGGTTGCTGAGATCAAAGCAGCTCCGGCTGTGAAGGCGAAGGCAGCTCCGGCTGCTAAGCCGAAAGCGGCTCCGGCCGCAAAAGCCAAGGCGGCTCCGGCAGCCAAGGGAAAAGCAGCTCCGGCTGTGAAGGCGAAGGCGGCTCCGGCTGCTGAAGCAAAAGCAGCTCCGGCTGCTAAGACCAAGGCAGCCCCGGCTGCCAAGGCAATAACGGCTCCGGCCGCGAAGCCCACTCGGGCGCCGAAGAAGTCGTAGGAAACGAAGGACCACCATGCCGAAGATGAAAACCAATTCGAGCGCGAAGAAGCGAATGAAGGTGTCCTCCAAGGGCAAAATCATGCGCCGCCAGGCGATGGAGGCTCACTTGCGAGGCAAGATGAGTGCCAAGCGCCGCCGTAAGCTCAGCCAGGATCAGCCAATGGCGAAGTCCGACTACAAAGAGGCGCTTCGCCTCCTCGGAAAGCGATAAGGTTCCGGCATGACCCGCGTTAAGCGTTCCGTAAGCGCCAACAAGAAGCGCCGTAAAGTACTTGCAGAGGCCTCCGGTTATTGGGGCCTCAAGTCGAAGCTCTACCGCCGAGCGAAGGAGCAAGTTCAGCGCTCCGGCAACTATGCGTACCGCGACCGCCGCGTGCGCAAGCGCGATTTCCGTTCGCTCTGGATCGTCCGCATCAACGCGGGCGCCCGGCAGCACGATCTTTCGTACTCGCAGTTTATGCACGGCCTCAAGCTGGCCGGCGTAACCGCAGACCGCAAGATCCTTGCCGACCTTGCGATGAACGAGCCCGACGCATTCGGTAGCCTTGCCGAGCGCGCTAAGTCCGCACTCGTCGCGTAGAGCACACGTTCGTGGAGCCGATCCGCACAACGCGGAACCCTCGCTTGCATCGCGTCCGCGCGCTGCAACGAACCACGGAGCGGCGCGATGACGGCGTCGTCGTCGTCGAGGGCGAGGATCTCGTGGACGCGGCTATCCGTGCAGGCGCGCAGTTCGACGATCTGTTGGTCAGTGAAGATTTTGTTGCTCCACACATCGTCGGCATCGTGCCGCTGGTGGTCCAGACAGAAATTCTTGCGACCCTCTCGTCGGTACGCTCTGGCTCGCGCGTGATTGGCGTGGTGCGTCGAGAGTCGCTGCCCACGCCACCAACGACGCTGAAGGGCGTCGCGCTCGCACTCTGTGGCGTTGGCGACCCCGGCAACGTCGGCACGCTGCTGCGGTCGGCCGCAGCCTTCGATGCCGAGGTGGTCGTTTTGGGTGCGTCCGCGGCCGACCCGACGAGCCCTAAAGCCGTGCGGGCGGGGATGGGTGCAACCTTTTTTGTTCCGACACTCACGCTCGATGATCCGGCTCAGGCCTACCCCGAGGCGCGGCTCGTCGCACTCGACGGCGCAGGCGAGACGGATCTCAACGAGGTCGACTTCGCAGGACCCGTGGTGATCGCCCTGGGTGCCGAGCGCGACGGACTGCCACACTCGATCCGTAAACGTGCGGACGTGATCTGCCGGATCCCGCAGTCAGACAAGGCTGAGTCGCTCAACGTGGCTGCTGCTGGGGCAATTGTGCTGGCGCTGGCGTATCGGAGCAACGTATGAGCGCCGCGATGACGTTCGGGAGCGACAATCACGCTGGCATGGCTCCTGAGGTGCTTGCCGCAATCGCCGAGGCCAACGTTGGGCATGTGTCCGGGTACGGCGACGACCGCTGGACAGAGCAGGCAGAAAACCTGTTAGGCAACGCCTTTGGCGACGCGGCGTTTGCACTGTGTCTGACGGGCACTGGATCGAATGTCGTCGCGCTCTCGCTCGCTCTGCGAGGGTGGGAATCGGTGCTAGCGGCGAAGGGTGCGCACATCGATCTCGACGAAGCCGGGGCTCCCGAGCGCATCACCGGCTCCAAGCTCGAGACGATCGCAACGCCCGATGGGCGTCTGACGCCCGAACTGCTCGACGCTGCGCTTCGAGCGCGCGAGCAGCATCATGTGGTTCAGCGGATCGTCAGCATCACCCAATCGACCGAATGCGGCACGGCCTACACGCCTGCCGCAGTTCAGGCGATTGCCGATTGGACCCATGCCCACGAGCTGCTGCTGCATGTCGACGGCGCGCGGCTCTGCAACGCGGCGGCCACCAATGGCTGTGGACTGGGACAGGTTGCGCCCGGGGCGGACCTCATCTCGTTTGGGTTGACGAAGAACGGTGCGATGGGTGCAGAGATCGTCGTCGCGATCAATCCGACCCTGCGGGCTCCAATCCAGAACGCTCGCAAGCAGGCTACCCAGCTGCAGTCGAAGATGCGTTTCGTCGCGGCGCAGGTGACAGCACTGCTGACGGACGATCGCTGGCTAAAGCACGCCACGCATGCAAACGCGATGGCGCTACGACTTGCTGAGGGGATTCGCAACGCAGCCGGTGTTTCGATTGTCCACCCGGTCGAAGCCAATGCCGTCTTTGCCGTCTTGCCAGCCGATCGCCTCCGCCCGCTCGCAGAGAAGCATCACTTCTACATCTGGGATGCGCCGACGAATCTCGCGCGACTGATGACCGCTTGGGACACATCTCCGGCCGATGTCGACCAGCTCGTTGCGGACATCGTTACGGGCTAGTACAGCAACGAGTCCGCTCGCTGCGCGACAACCACGAGGTCTCCGGCACCGTCGCCACGCACCTTGGCGCCATCGAAGTCACCCCAGGCAGTAACTATCTCGAAGCCAGCCTGCTCGACGAGTTCGAGCCAGCGTGGTGCGGGCAGTGGATGCAGCATGAGCGTCGTGGTGCGTCCGCGCATCTCGACCTCAATCAAGGTCGTGCTATCTTGGCGGAGCCAATCGGCGCGCTCCTTGGCGCCTGAGTCGCGGTGATACCAGACGCCTTGCGTCGTTTGAACATCGGCCGGTGTGGGGCTAAAGACGTCGAAGGCGAGATACCCATTCGGAGTCAGGAGAGCGTGCGCCGCTCGGAGAGCTGCGAGTCGCTCCTCGTCGTCGGCCAAGTGCAACAGGCTCCGGAAGGGAATCAAGACGCGGTCGTACTGGCCCTCAAGGTTTGGTGCCGTGAGCTCGCCGATCCGCGCGTCGATCAGACAATCCGTCCCAGATTCGATTGCCTTCGAACGCAGCAATTCGAGCATCGCTTCGGAGCGGTCCAACGCGATCACGCTGTAGCCCGACTGGGTTAAGGGGATAGCGATGCGACCGGTACCTGCGGCGAGTTCGACGACGGCTGTCTCGGTCCCGAGTGCCATGCCGACGTAGAAGCCGATGTCTTCCTGCACCTCGCGGCACCAGGCGTCGTAGATCTCGGCGATCGCTTCGTACTGGTCGCCGTTGTCGATCACGCGTCGTCTCGCAACCAGCGCGGCGGTAGCCCCTCGCGTTGGGCGAGCACGTCGAGGACTCTCAGTGGATCGATGCTATCGCGGGTCAGAAGAGCGAACAAGTGGAAGAGCACATCTGCCGCTTCCTCGACCTGATGATCAGAACCTGGGGCTGCGTCGAGGACTTCCGCAGACTCTTCTGCCACTTTGCTGGCGGCCAACGAGCGGTCGGCGCCGAGCAGGCGGGCAACGTAGGACGTCTCGGGATCTGCACCGCGGCGCGACTCGATCGTGCCGGCGAGGCGCGTCAGCAGCGGCCCCGCATCGTCTCCCCAGCAGGTGCGTGCGCCCGTGTGGCAGGAGGGGCCGGCAGGCGAGACCAGCACGAGGAGCGCGTCTTGATCACAATCGAGGCGGACGTCGTGGACCGTCAGCACGTTGCCGCTCGTCGCGCCCTTCTCCCACAACTCGGACCGCGAGCGAGCCCAGAACCACGCACGCCGTGTCGTGAGTGTGCGTTCGAGTGCGTCGGCATTCATCCAGGCAAGCATCAGCACCGAGCCATCGACCGTGTCCTGGCAGATCGCCGGCATCAGACCGTCGTCATCGAAGAGGGGCGCGCCGCTGAGCGTTAGCGCATCGGTAGGTTGCGTTTCCGACATGTCTGCTTCACCTCCTCAACCGTGTGCAGTCCATCGTGGAAGATACTCGCGGCGAGTGCGGCGGATACTCCCAGTGCGAGTACGTCCGCAATGTCCTCAGGACTACTCGCGCCACCGGAGGCGATGATCGGCACATCGACGGCGGCCAGTAAGCGCTCGTAGAGACCGAGGGCGTAGCCGCGCTGCGTGCCATCAGAATCCATGCTCGTGACGAGGAGCTCGCCGGCGCCACGCTCGACCGCCTGCTGCGCCCACTCGACGGCATCGCGGCCGGTGGTGCGGCGTCCTCCGGAGGCGACGGCCTCCCACCCGGATGCCGTTCGACGAGCGTCGATCGCGACCACGATGCATTGCGAGCCGTGGCGGTCCGCACACTCTGTGACCAGCTCTGGGCGATCGAGTGCGGCGCTATTGATGGACACCTTGTCGGCGCCCGCGCCGAGGAGATTGCGCACATGTGGTTCGTCAGAGACGCCGCCACCGACCGTTAGTGGCACATCGATACGGGTGCCAGCGTCGGCGACCTGCGTCAGTAGCTCGTCCCAAGCCTCATCACCGGCGGTGATGTTGAGCCAGCACAGCTCGTCGGCTCCCTGGTCGGCATAACGCAAGGCTGCGTCGACGGGCTCGCCACAGTCGCGCAGGTTGACGAACTCGACGCCCTTGACGACACGCCCGCCCGAGACATCGAGGCACGGGATGATGCGACGGCGCAGCATCAGGCGTTCCCATCCCAGACGAGGAACCGCTGCAAGAACTGGCGGCCACCAGCGGACGAGCGCTCGGGATGAAACTGCACGCCCGCGACGGGACCACCTCCGACAACCGACGCGATCGTTGCCGCATCGATGTGTGTCACGGCGAGGGCGGAGGGGACGTCGGCGGCAACGGCATAGGAGTGAGCGAAGTACGCGACAGTGGGTAGGTCGACAGTTAAGGGGTGTTCGGCAAGGGGCTCAACATCGTTCCAGCCGAGGTGGGGCAGGCGCTCGGCGCCGTCGATGCGATTGATCGATCCAGGCAGCAATCCAAGGCAGACGCAGTCGTCTTCCTCTGAGTGCTCGAACAGCACCTGCAGCCCCACGCATACGCCGAGCAACGGGATCCGCCGAGCGGTTGCCTCACGCAAAGCCTCAGCCAGACCTGTTGTGTCGAGCGCCCTCATCGTCGCGCCTGCGGCTCCCTGACCAGCCAGCATGAGGCGGTCGGACGAGGACACCACGGCTGGATCGGACGAGACGGTTACCTCCGCGCCGCAACGCTCGAGAGCGGCACAAAGCGAGCGGACGTTACCGCCGCCATAGTCGACGACTGTGACCGTGGTCACGTCAGAGCGAACCCTTGGTCGAGGCGACCTGCGCACCCCGGCGCGGATCGATCGACCAGGCCTCACGCAATGCTCGCGCCAGTGCCTTGAAAGCCGCCTCGGCAATGTGATGACCGTCCTCGCCGCTGGCCTCCACGTGGATCGTGGCGCGCGCGTTAATCGCGATGCAGTCGATCAGGTGAGGAATCAGCGACGTGGGGAGTTCGCCGATCATGGTGTCGGCGAATGCGATGCGCACGGTGCTCGAGCCGCGACCTGAGAAGTCGACCGTCGCCCGGCCAAGCGCCTCGTCCAGTGGAGCGGAGGCGTCGCCGAAGCGCGTAATCCCAGCACGGCTCCCAAGTGCAGCGTCGATCGCTTGGCCCAGCACAATGCCGCAGTCCTCGACGGTGTGGTGGAGGTCGATGTGCGTGTCACCGGTGCACGAAAGATCAAGATCCATCAGGGAGTGGTGCCCAAGCGCGGTCAGCATGTGATCAAGAAAGCCAACGCCCGTTGCAACCGTGGCGACACCGCTGCCATCGAGCGTGGTACGCAGGCGAATGTCGGTCTCTTTGGTGCGGCGCTCGATCAGTGCGCCACGCCCGAACGTGCTCGCTCCGATTGTTGGGTCGCAGGCTGCTGGGGCAGGCTTCCCAAGCAGATCGGCAAGCGCAGCCAACAACTTGTCATCGTCGGCTGGTACGGCGACGCAGGCTCGGAAGGCATCGGCGAGTAGCGGCTCGTGTCCGAAGGTACGGACGATCAGGCCGCGAGCCGCAAGCTTCTCGAACAGCTCGTCTCCCGACCATGGCGTGCGCGCGCAGACAAAGTTGGCGGCGGTGCCAATCAGTTCGAGTCCAAGCTCCTGGAAACCCACTGCCAACCGCTCGCGCTCAGCCCGATAGTTGGCAGCATCGGCACGCATTGTGTCCGCGTGGGCGCAGGCCAGCTCGGCACCAAGCGCCGAACCAGTCGACAGCGACCCCGGTGGACGGAGGGCATCCATCGCGCCAGCGATCTGCGGATTAGCAATCGCATAGCCGGCGCGCAGTGCTCCCATGCCCCAGCCCTTGGAGAAGGTGCGGACGAAGACCAGGTTCGGGCACTCCTCAAGCAGCGGAAGGTGATCTACCAATCCGCCGAACTCGAGGTAGGCCTGATCGACGCAGACGAGTCCGGGACAGTTGGTAGCAATTTCGCAAATCGTGTCGGCAGAGATTTCCTCGCCGGTCGGATTGTTCGGTGAGCACAACCACACGAGTCGTGCTCCCTTCGCCTTCTCGGCGATCGTCGCAAGGTCAAGCCGCAGCGTCGGGCCGGGGAGTGGATCGACGAGGTCGAGTTCGGCACCGGCCATGCGCACGCTTGCTGCGTGTAGCTGGTACGTCGGTCGGCCGACCACTGCGCGATCGCCGCGCCCGAGCGCCAACCAGGCGGTCAGTAGGATCGCTTCATCGCCGCCCGCTGTCGGTACGACACACGCTGGATCGATGCCGAGATACCCGGCAATTGCACGCTTGAGTGGCGCGTAATCGGCTTCCGGGTACGCGCTGACCGATTGTGCCGCGATCGTGCGAGCGATGCCAGGCCACCACGACGGATTGAGGGGCAGCGTATTGAGGTCGAAGCGTGCAACGACCTCGTCGGGAATACCCTCCTGCCAGCGGTACGGAGACGGCCGCGCCAACTCAGGGCGAATCCAGGGAATCTCGAGATTCGTTATGGAATCAGTCATGGAATCAGGTGCTCAATCGGTAGCACGAGGAGGCCAGACGCTCCGGCCTCCTTGAGAGGATGAAGAAGGCGTGGAAGTTCTGCAGCATCCACAACAGCATGGACTGCGTGCATGTCGGAGCGAGCGAGCGGCAGAATCGTTGGAGCATCGAGTCCGGGCAAGAGCGCGATGATCGCCTCCAGCGCCACATCGGGTGCGTTGAGCATTAGATAGCGCTTTGGCCGCGCTGCGAGAACAGACTCGACAGCCGTCTGGAGGATTGCGATACGCGGATCGAGCGTGTCTTGGGCGCGAGCAAGCAGGACCGCCTGAGATCGAAGGACCTCTCCGATTGCTCGAAGCGAGTTCTGGCGCAGCGTCTCGCCCGTGGATACGAGGTCGCAGATAGCGTCGGCAGCTCCGATCGTCGGGGCCAGCTCAATCGAGCCCGACAATGTGACAACGGACGCAACAATGCCATTCGCATCGAGGTAATTGGCCAAGATGTTGGGGTGTGATGTTGCAATGCGGGCACCTGCCAGCTGCTCTTTGGTCGTGATCGCCGACAGGTTGGGCACAGCCAGTACGAGGCGGCAGGCGCCAAAGCCGAGCTCGGTCAGGAGTTCGATGCCCGCCGAGCCATGTTCGAGCAGCTGGTTTCCCCCAGCCACGCCGATATCGGCTGCCCCGTCGCGAATCAGCGTGGGGATGTCGTCGGTGCGAGCGAGCAGAATCTCCAGGTTCTGCTCCTCGACCGGAACGAGCAAACGCCTGTCGTCGCCAGGAACGGCGATCCCGGCATCGCGCAAGAGCTGGGTCGTAGCAGCAGCAAGTCGCCCTTTCGACGGCACCGCAATGCGAAGCGGCGCCGTCATGCAGTGCCTGCACGATCGAGCACGGCTCGGTAGCCGCCTTCGCCGTGGCGAAGCCACTGAGCGACCCGGGTGACGGTGGCGGTAGATGCTCCCAACTGGCGTGCGATCTCTGTGTAGGAGTGACCGGCGTCGACCAGTCGGGCAACCTCGAGACGCTGAGCCAGCGTCGCGAGCTCGTTAAATGAGCAGACGTCGCGAAGGAATGCGAGCATTTGCTCCTGATTGTCGATCTGCGTCAATGCGGTTGCGAGCTGCTCGACAGCGGGTGTACGCCATATGGTGCTGTCTGTCTGTTTCATCGTGTTAGCATGCTAACACAATGACCACCGATACCGAAACGTTCCGACTCTATCCCGCTATCGATTTGATCGGTGGTAAGGCTGTGCGCCTGTTGCATGGCGACTTTGACGCCCTAATCACGAATCCCGAGGATGACGCACCCGCGCGCGTACAGGCAATCTGGGCGGCAGGAGCCTCCGCACTCCACATCATCGACCTGGATGCGGCGCGCACGGGCGCCCCAGCCGAGCCCAACGCCTCAATCGTGGCTCAGCTCGCCCAGGAACGCCCCGCGGGGAGCCTGCTCCAGGTGGGCGGAGGTCTGCGAACACCAGCGGCAGTACGGAGCCTGCTCGATCACGGTGTGGATCGCGTTTTGTTGGGAACGATGGCTTTTCGCAACCCCGAACAGCTTTCGCAACTTTTGAGCGAGTACGGCGATCGGATTGCCGTCGCGCTCGATAGTCAGGGAGGTACCGTCCGCATAAGCGGCTGGGTCGAGGACGCTGGTGTGGCTGTCGCCACCGCGGCGGCGATGCTCGCCGAGCAGGGCGTCAAGACGCTGCTCGTCACCGGCATCGACCGCGATGGGTCGCTGGGTGGTCCCGACCTCGAATTGCTGCAATGCGTCATCACAGCCGTAGCTGGTGCAAGCGCCGTGATTGCCGCGGGGGGAGTGACGACCGCCTCCGACGTCCAGGTGACACGCGAGCTCGGTTGCGTCGGCGCGGTCGTTGGTCGCGCGCTCCTCGACGATCCGTCGCAGCTCGCCACATTGCTTGACGCAAGCCACTAACCTTCAGGCAATTTCGAGGGTCAAAACTAACCCTGAATCAGACATCCCTGCTGTAAAGGTTGAGAGTTTAGGCTTAGGTTCTGCGGGTTGTGACCGATCCGTTACGTCGCAAAAATACGCTATTTATGTCGTAAAAAAGCGGTTTTTGCGTGCTTGTCTGAGTCTATGGTTGAGGGTTTTACAAAAGCGCAACGCCTCAGAGCTTGCTTGTAGAGTGGGGGTGCGTATAGAGTCTCGATCCTAACCTGAGAGAACAAGACTCAGAATGACGGATAGACCTCTCACGGTCGAGTGGAGCCATGACTTACGCCCGTATCACCAAACTGATCGCCCTCATCTTGATCGCCTCGATCGCCTGTGCCGGAGTTGCCGACGCAAAGCACAAGAAGAAGAAGAAGCACAAGAAAAAGCCGGCCGTAGTCGCGATGGCAGTGCAGGCCCCCGTGGTCCGCAATTGGGTCAGCAGTTCGATCGCGACCGTGCTGGCAACGGATGCGTTTCCTGGCGTGACCGCGGACACGATCGCTCCCGATGACGCCCTCGACGGCCCGGCGCTGAGTGCCTTTGTCTCGGCGGCGTTTCCGAAGGGCGCCAAAAAGGTGCGGCAGATCGCTGCGGGGCAGCCCGTCACGATGGGTGACGTCGATGTGGCGTTTGTGTCGGCTGCCGGTCTCGATGCCACGGCGGTGCGTGCTGAGGAACTGATCACCGGTGCCGGCTATGTGGCCCGTCCTGGTGTTGGCTATGAGATCGTTGCTCGACTGCTGCGCTTGCGCACGAACCTGGATCAGGCCGACGACATCAAGGAGCACGCCTGGTACGAACAGGCGTCGCGTGGCGATGCGATCTGGAGTGCAGCGCAGGTCCTGAAGTGGGGCGGCTGGGAGAAGCAAGGCGCAATTGACACCGTCGAGCTGCTCGCCACGCTGCCGGCCACGACCGGTCCGCAGCACGACGCCGTGCAACGCGCCTTCGATTTCATCGGGATGCCCTACATCTGGGGTGGCACATCCGAGAAGCCGCAGATCCTCTTTGGCTACAACACGGCTGGCGGCTTTGACTGCTCGGGCTTCATATGGCGCGTGTTGGCGCTTGACCCGACCTCGCCCAAGACCGTGGCGACGGCGCTCGGCGGCCGCACGACGTTCGAGATGGCCGGCAAGACCCCAGCTGCACAGCGCCTAACGGCAGAGCAGATGCTACCAGGTGACGTGATCCTGTTTGGTCGCGGTGGCGTTGATACCCCTTCGGGCAGCATCGGTCACACCGGCATGGCGATCTCGCCGCAGCTGTTCATCAAGTCCTCTGGTCAGGGTATCGCCCTGGCTCGCTACGACACCGGCTACTACAAGGACACCTTCGCCTTCGGCAAGCGCGTCCTAGGCTAGCGCCATTGTCCAGATAGTGCCAGACCCCTTCTGGACATCAACGGCACTACGCGCCGTGGCACTTCTTGAACTTGCGACCCGAGCCGCACGGACAAGGGTCGTTACGGCCGACCTTGGCGCCACCAAACGGGGCACCGAGATTGGGCAGTGCCTCCGTCGGGGTCGTGATGGTTCCGACCTCCGTTGCCGAACGCAGCTGTTCGAGTTCGCGGACGTCGTCGTTATCGAGCGTCAAGACGGTTTCGACGGGATCGGGGTTGGCGACGGCTCGCGGCGGATCGCCCGCGACGAGGCCAAGACCCTCCAACAGGGCGATCGCCTGCTCGGCATCGAGTTCGGATGGGAGGACGGGCACGTCGATGCGCGAAGGCGCGACGAGTCGAAAACGCTCCCACTCGATGAGTGCGAGGGGGTTTTGTGTCTCGGTCAGAGCCGCGAAGGCCTTGCGGCGACGCGTGTCGGAGGCAGCAAGCGAGTCGAGAATGCCCGCGAGGGGCGTGGGTAACCAGTGCTTCCAGCCGAGCTCCATCGCTGCAGACTAGCGTCGTCGGGTACGCTCCGGATCGGAGCAGGAGAACGGGATGGAACTTGACGACACACGATTGGCAGAACTCTTCGACGGCGTGGCGGCGTTGCGCGGCCCGCGCACCGTGACATTGCTCGCAGGCGGCCTCACGAATCACAATTTCAGGGTCGAGATCGGCTCAGCATCGTTCGTGGTGCGCCTGTCGGACCCCGACACGGGATTGCTCGCGATTGATCGTGATAACGAACACGTCAACTCGGTCGCCGCTGCCGCGGCTGGAGTCGGTGCGGGCGTGATCGATTACCAGCCAGAGAACAGCATGCTCGTGCTGGAATTCCTCGAGAACACCGAGACGATGTCGCGCGAGCTGATGCAGCGCGGGGATCGCCTTGACGACGCAGCCGCTGCGATTCGGCAGCTGCACCAGGGACCGGCGTTCCGTGACCCCTTTGACATGTTCGCCATCCAGCGCGGTTACCGCGAGGTCTGCCGCGAGCGGGGCTTCGCGCTGCCCGACCGCTACGACGAGTTCGAGCCCAAGGTGCGCCGCTTGGAGCAGGCAATGCGACTCAACCCCGAGGTGCTCGTGCCATGCAACAACGATCTACTGGCCGAGAACTTTCTCTGGGACGGCACGCGCTTTCGTCTGATCGACTGGGAGTACTCCGGGATGAACGAGGCGTCGTTCGAGCTTGGCAATGTCTGGAGCGAATCCGACCTCTCGCTGGCACAGCTCGAACAACTCGTCGCCGCCTACTGGGGCGAGGCGACGCCCGCCAAGGTTGCGCGTGCCCGCATGTGGGGTCTGATGTCGAAGTACGGCTGGACGCTCTGGGGCGTGATTCAGCACAACCTCTCCGACATCGACTTCGACTTCTGGGAGTGGCTGATGGATAAACACGATCGCGCAACACTCGAATTCGACGGACTCGACTTCGGCCGTCTCGTCGCGGACATCGAGAGCGATGTCGCCTAAGCCGCTGCTGCTGGTGCGCTATCGCCTAGCCAGCGGTCTGATGGACGAGGTGCTCGAGCGCTGTGACGTGCGCTTTGTCAATGGCCCCGTCTTGCCGCCGACGTCGACGAAAGATCTTGCGCGGACGTGGGGGATCTGGACGTTTGGTGAGCAGATCGATGACGACCTGCTCGATCGCATGCCCGCGCTGCGGTGTGTCGTCAACTTCGGTGTTGGCGTCGACGGCATTGACCGAGAGTGCCTCGAGCGTCGAGGCGTGGCCTTCGCCTGGCCGGTCGGCGCCAACGCCGAGGCGGTCGCCGACCATACGATGGCGCTGCTACTCGCCGTCACGCACCGCATCGTCGAGAACGACGCGCTCGTCCGTCGGGGCGACTGGGAGACCGAAAACTACCGGCCACTGATGGCAGGTGACATCTATGGGAAGCGGCTGGGTGTGATCGGGATCGGCTCGATTGGACAGGCCTTCGTACGCCGCGCGCACGGGTTTGGCATGGACGTGCGTTACGCAACCCCACGCCGCCTCGCATCCGAGCGAGAGGCCGAATTTGGTATCACATACAGCGCGCTCGATGACCTGCTCGGCTGGGCCGATGTAATCAGCCTGCACTGCCCGTTGACCGACGAGACACGCGGGCTCCTGACGCGCCGGCGAATTGCTCTACTGCGCCCAGAGGCGATCCTGATCAACACGGCGCGCGGGGGAGTGATCGATCAAGAAGCCCTGATCGAGGCGCTCGTCGAGCGGCGGATCAGTGGTGCAGGGCTCGACGTGTTCAGCGACGAGCCGCGCGTACCGCTCTCGCTGCGCGAGCTGCAGAACGTCGTCTTGACACCGCACATCGCTGATGCCACGCCGGGTGCGGAGGCGGCGCTGATTGCGCATTGTGCCCGCGTCGTGCTCGACACTCTCGACGCCGCCTAGGCGTTCTGACGAGGCGTCTGTGAGACGAGGTCGACGTGTGCGCGTGGTGGTGCCGTTCAGGTGGTGGATGCGACGAAGGGGTCGCGTAGGCTCGTAGGCGCACCACCTAGGTGTTGGTGAGGGTGAACTGGCCGGGTCGGACCGGTGGCGTTGGCGGGCTCGTGGTGGCGTCGCCGAACCATGTAGTGAAGGCCGCCTGTTGGGTTGCTTGGAGGTTCGCGGGCAGTGCTTCGCGTACCTCAGTCCGCATGCCGATGTCCAGGATCTTTTTAAATAACGCGACGAAGCGGCGATGGTCGGGTGAGTCGTAGATGTTGTCGAGTTCCAGACGCCCGCCACGGGTGCGATAGTCGTAGCACTCCCACTGGATCTCCTTGCTCGGATCGATCTGGTAGCCACCGTCTTTCCAGTAGGTGAAGCGGGCGATCTTGCCAAGTTTGGTGCGCACCATCGCGACATGGTTCGGCGCGTCGTACGGCTCCGCATCCGGCGTGCCACTGATCTGCTCAGGGAGGATCGCCTCCTCATCGGTGGCGTGAGCGATGTAGCGGCGACCCGCCGCCTGCGGATTTGACAGTGTGGCCGCAATGCTGGCGCGACCGGCGATCTGGGCGTACCGCGCATCGCTGCGCCACGCCTCGTTGCCCGTCGCGATCGTCAAAAACAGGGCGGCGAGATCGACGCTCGAGAACAGCTGATGGCGATCCGTCTTCGTGTCCTTGATCCACGTTCCTGACGGGTCCTTGACGATCAGGGGGACGTGAAGGCCCTCGTCGTACGCGCCATATCCCTTCCCGCGCAGACCGTGGGCTCCCGCGTACTCGCCGTGATCGGAGACGAACACGACCACCGTGTTGTCCGTATGGGGCGAGGCGTCGAGAGCTTTCAGCACAGAAAAAATCTGGATGTCCACCATATTCTGAAGCAGCGCGTACGTGTCGAGCATCTTGACCCAGTTTTTCTTGGTCTTCTCGCTCGTCTTGTCCGGCAGGTGTCCGAACGACGCGTTGCTGATATCGACGACGCCGTTGTAGAGGTCGGGCTTCATGCGCAGCTTGCGCTGCTGCGCGGTCTCGTAGTTAGCCGGCAGGTCGTTATAGAGAGCGCGCGGGAACTGCTCTCCCTGCACGCGCCGGGTGGCGAGGGGGTAGAACTGGATGTCGTGCGGGTTAATCAGGCTCACGGTCGTAAACCACGGCGTGCCGTTTGCTGGGCGGGCTGCGATCCAGTCGCGGAACTGCTGGCGTGTGACCGGGTCCATAAACTGACCCTGACCACCGCCGCCATCTGGCGAGGGGCACGTGCCCGAGGCGGGATCCGGCACGGTGAAGCCATAGGCCTCGTAGGGTTTGGGCATGCAGCCGTTGACATTCCCCGTTGTCGTCACGTTCGACGGCGTGACGTGCCACTTGCCGAACCATTGGGTCTCGTAGCCCTGCTGGCGCAGCATCGTGCCGTAGGTGGGGAAACCCGCGTTGAGATTCGACTCCTCGGTCGTACCAAAAATCGCGATCTGATGGGTGTAGAGACCGGTGATCTGCGAGGCGCGGGCGGGCGTGCAGCAGTTCGATGATGCGAAGTAGTTCGTGAAGCGCGCGCCGTCATCGCCGAGTTTCGTGATCGTCGGAACGACGGCACGCTGCAGCGTGCGCGGCATGTAGACGTAGGGCGTACGCATCTCGTCGACCATGATGAAGAGGATGTTCATGCCCGCCTTCGGCTGCGTCTGGGCCGTCGCGGCCGGCATCGCCCACTTCGGGAGTGCGCCGGCAGCTGCGACGGCAAGGCCTGCTGCAGCGGTGGTCTTGAGGAACGTCTTACGGGAGAACTGGAAGGATTCGCTCATGCTGGCTTTCTTGGAATCGGACAGGTACGAAAGGGGATATCAGATGTGCGGACGATTGCCGAGCGAGACTCGCGTTCGGGTGCACACGAAGAGCGCTGACGAAATCCCAGCCGAAATTCCTCGTAGCGACGTTAGGTGGAATGATAGACAGCGATGATCGGTTCTGTGGCAAACGTGACCTTGACAATATCGCGTTGAGCCTGTGAATCCATTCTCCCGGTCTCAAGGTCACGCTTTATCGACCAGTGTTCAGTGGCTTGGTTGCGAGCAGACCGAGTCGGCCTGCCAACCAGCCAGCCGTTGTGGCCTGCAGCACGAGCGTCACCACCACGGCGAACGTGACGAGCGCCAGGACGATCTCGGCGCCTTCAACCTTCTGACTCACCAACAGGCTGGCAAGTGAGATTGGCACGACACCCGTCTCACGACACCAAGAGATAAAGGTCTTCTCTTGTCGTGTCCACGCCCCGCGGCGGTCGACGGCTAGGCAGGCGAAGACGGTCACCGGTCGCGCGATCAAGACGAAGACCGCCATCACCAACAGGCCAGGCACGAGGTACTCGCGCAGCAGGTTGGGGTTGAGGTTGATACCAACCACGACAAAGATCGCGAGCATCACGATGTCTGCCGTCTGCGTCGTAAAGATCTCGAGTTCGTGTTCCTGCTTCTGGTCATGATCGACCCGCAACAGATCCTTGTTGCTGACAATCAGACCGGCGACAAATGCCGCGAGATACGGCGAGCCACCGGCCACCTCGCTGAAGGAGTAGGACAGGGCGAGCCCGGCCAGCAGCGTCGCGGCCGGAAGGGCTCGTAGGACACCCAATCGATGGATCGATAGGAGGATCGCCATCAGCACGCCCGCAACGACGCCAATCAATGAACCAATGCCGATACTGGTCAGCAAATCCATCGCGGGGGCAACGTCCAGGCTGCTTGAGCCCGAGATCGTGCTTGCGGTGACGATGCCCGCCATCATCAACGCAAAGACGGCGCCCATCGGATCGTTGAGCGCGCTCTCAGCGATCACGGTCTGAGCAATCTTTGGCTTCAATCCGAGTCGATCGAAGAGTGGAATCAGGATTGCCGGATCGGTTGCTGCCAAGACGGCACCCGCGAGCAGTGCGATCTGCCACGAGACGCCAAAGAGCGGTATCACGGCAAGAGCGACGATGCCAGCCGTAATCATCACGCCGGGGATGGCCAGCAACAGCAATCCAACCACGGTCCGCGAGATCACTCGCAACTGGATGCCGAGCGCGCCATGAAAGATAATCAGAGCCACACCAAGCGAGAAGAGGAGGGAGGGTCCTGCGCTATCGAGGGGGATACTCACGAGGTCGAGAGCGGACGGTCCACAGATGAGACCGACAGCGATCAGCACGACCATCACTGGCAGGCGGAGGGCCTGCGCGATCGGCACGGCGATCAGGCCGGCAGCGAGCACAATACCGATTGTGCGGAGCGTTTCTTCGACTTCCACTCGTGTAGTGTAGACGGAGGAATCCCGCATCAGATCGCGGCGTCGGGGGTCTGTCCGATCGGGGCGCTAAATTTGTCATCCCCCGTGAGACAGCGGGTACTAGATTTCGTAGACGCCACCGCGGGGTGGTTTGAGGAGGAACGCAATGGAGATCGAACGCCGATACACCACTGAAGGAAACGACCCGTACCATGGAATTTCCTTCGTCGAGCGAACGTCTCGCATCGTCAACCCCGATGGTTCCGTCGCGTTTGAGGCCACGATCATGGCACCCGAGGCTTGGAGCCAGGTTGCCGTCGATATTCTCGCACAGAAGTACTGCCGCAAGGCGGGCGTTGCAGCGCAGTTGAAGCCGATCAGTGAAGACGGGGTGCCCACTTGGTTGCAGCGCCACGAGCCCGACGAAGACGCACTTTCCGCCTTGCCAGAGGATCAGCGTTTTGTCGGCGAGAACGACGCGCGCCAGGTCTTCGGCCGCCTTGCTGGCTGCTGGGCCTACTGGGGCTACACGCACGACTACTTCGACGAAGCCGGTGCGCTCGCGTTCTGCGACGAGCTGCAGGCGATGCTCGCCCTCCAGGTTGCCGCACCGAACTCGCCGCAGT
>SXGR01345242.1_pt1 | contig 18059 bp, 14 predicted proteins | sample 3174711 | NCBI WGS metagenome assembly SXGR01 (sample SAMN11356860, study PRJNA531348) | freshwater metagenome | isolation source: freshwater sample F1-60 | place: China: Fuxian Lake, Yuxi | collected 2017-12-25
GCACGATCTCGTCATCGACTTCAGTGGCCCACAGCAGTTGGCCGTCTGAATCGAGCCAATACAGTTGTCGCTCCAACGTCGCGGCGGCGATCCGGTCGGCGTTGAAGCTACACGAGACGCGGCAGACGGTCCCTTCGATCAAATACGAGTCCCCCGTCGAACCGTCGCCGCGGAGCGATTGAATCCCCTGATTGAATCCCGCCAGCAGGATCGTCTCGCCGTCAGCCGCCGCGCAAATCTCGCCCAGTGACGTGAAACATTTCTCGCTCCAAAGCTGTTCGCCGTTCAGTCGGTGAGCACAGACTTGCCCGTAGTCCGCCGCGCCGATCAGTACCGCTTCGCTCGACAGGAATTGAATCCACTTCAGCGGTCGGATCGTGTCGAACACGGTGAGCTGTTCGCTTTGATCTCCCAGCACGAGATTGCCGCCGTTCGCCAGACTGATCGCCGTCTGTCGGCCAAACGGAGCCAGTGCGATCCCCAGCGCCACCTCCGGCAATCCGACCGACCATTCCGCTTCAAGTTGCCCATTCAGTCGAAAGACTTTTCGTTCGCCAACAATCACCGCTCCGGAAGCATTCGAGTCCGACCAGGCGACTGAGCGCACTCCGCGCAGCCCACGCGACACCGTCAACAACTGCCCCCGGCGGTCGAGCCGATACAAGCCACCGGTCTCATCTGCCACCAGCACTTCGCCCGATTCGCGTCCCATGTCGAGCGCCACCAACGGGGCCTCCGTCGAAAACGCCCAACGCAAAGTTGGCGGAATCCCTTGTCCTTCCTGCAACCAGCTTGGCGAATAGAAGCTCATGGCGAGCATGATAAGGCTCGCAACAGTTTTTCAAACGTAGGGTGGGTCGAGTCATCGAGACCCACCAGATCAATCCTGGCTTGTGGTGGGTCTCGATGACTCGTCCCACCCTACGTTTCTCGCTGCGACATTCTCCGCAACTCATCCACTTTCCCCGCAGTGGCTTGAGGGCTGCTTGACATTCCGAACCGAGAGTTTGACAGTGTTGCCCAATCAACTCCCGTCGTCGCCGCCGCCATCATCTCCACCGAGCACTGCACACCATGAGTCACGAGAAGAAGCGGATACTCATCCTGGGTGGCGGCTTTGCGGGCGTGTACACCGCGGTGTACCTCGAAAAAGCGATGTTTTGGGCCGAGCGGGATCAATACGAAATCTCGCTGGTCAGCCTGGAAAACTACATGGTCTTCCAGCCCCTGCTGCCGGAAGTCATCAGCGGCACAATCGAGATGTTGCATGTCATCACGCCAATCCGCCGCATGGCCAAGCGGACGCGACTGCATACTCGCGAGATTGTCGGCATCGACATGCAGCGGCAGATCGTGACGCTGGGGCCGGAATTCCTCCCGAAGAAAAAGGAGCTGCCGTTCGATCACCTCGTGGTCGCGCTGGGGTCTCGGCTGAATTACGACATGGTGCCGGGGATGCGCGAGCACGCAATCGCGTTTAAATACCTCGGCGACGCACTGCGACTGCGAACCGCCATCGTGCAGGTGCTCGAAGAGGCGGACAACGAAACCGACCCGGACGAGCGCCGGCGGTTGCTCACTTTTGTGGTGGGTGGAGGTGGCTTCTCCGGGGTGGAATGTATCGCCGAGCTTCACGACTTCCTGATCAGCGCCGTTTCGTCCTATCAGACGATCAAAGCCAGCGATCTGCGCGTCGTGCTGCTGCAAAGCGCCGATCGGATCCTCCCCGAATTGGGTGCGAGCCTCGCCAAGTACGCCCAGGACATTCTGGAAAAACGTGGCATCGAAATCCGCCTGCACACGCGACTTTGCGCGGTGACCGCCGAAGGGGCGGTCCTGCAATCGAAACACTCCACCGAGCCAGAAGTCATTCTCTCGCGTACCGTGGTGGCCACCGTCCCCGCCGCGCCGCATCGTTTAGTCGAACAACTGCCGGTCGAGAAAGACAAAGGGGGCCGCATCGTCGTTACTCCGGAAATGCACGTAGTTGGAACGCCTCACCTGTGGGCACTCGGCGACTGCGCGGCCGTGCCGCAACCAGACGGAATCATGTCTCCTCCCACCGCTCAGCACGCCTTGCGACAAGCTCACACCTGTGCGTCGAACATTCTCGCCACACTGCGTGGCACACCGATGCGACGATTCTCCTTCACCGGTTTGGGTAAACTCGCCTCGCTGGGGCACATGTCGGCCGTGGCGGAAGTCATGGGGATCAAACTGCATGGCTTCATCGCGTGGGTCTTCTGGCGAGCGGTCTATCTCAGCAAAGTTCCAGGACTGGACCGCAAGTGGCGCATCTTGACCGACTGGGTGCTCGACATGTTCCTGCCACGCGACATTACCGAAGTCCACATTTTCTATGACGACTCGGTTTTGCGCGAGCACTTCCATACCGGCGAATCGGTCTTCGACCAAGGGGACTTCGGCGACAAGCTGTATGTTGTCGTGAAGGGTGAAGCGGACGTGCAACGCGATGGCCAGTCGTTGGCCACGCTCAAGAATGGTGACGTCTTTGGCGAGATGGCCCTGATCTCCGACCAACCCCGCAGCGCGGCCGTGATGGCCAAGACGCCGCTGGATCTCATCAGCATCTCACGCGATGCGTTCGACAAGCTGGTCACGCACTTGCCCGGAGTGAAGTCGTCGATGAATGAACTTTTCCAAGCACGAATGGCAATCGTGGAATCTCTCAGCAAACCACCGCCGCTCAGCGCACCGCCGCCGAACACCGACACTCCGAGGTGAATCGACTCTCTTCAGCGATCGTTGTTCGGCATCGACTTTCTTACCTTCACGAGAACTCCCACATGAGCCGCCTTACCACACTCGGACTGTTCCTGGCCGCCTGCGTGACTCTGGTCTTTGGCGTCCACGATTCGCCTGCCGCCGATGCCAAGCGGCCCAACGTGATCTTCATTTTCACCGACGACCACGCCGCTCACGCGATGAGTTGTTACGGCTCGAAGATCAACAAAACGCCGAACCTCGATCGCATCGCGAGCGAGGGGATGCGGTTTCAGAACTGCTTCTGTACGAACTCGATCTGCGGCCCCAGCCGAGCCGTCATCCTCACCGGCAAGCACAGCCACTTAAACGGCTACAAGACCAACGAAGGGGGCGAGTCGTTTAACGGAGCGCAGCAAACATTTCCCAAGCTGCTGCAAAAGGCCGGCTATCAAACGGCGCTGATCGGCAAGTGGCATCTCGGCAGCAATCCGACCGGCTTTGATTACTCGGACATCCTGATCGGCCAAGGCCCCTACTACAACCCGCCGATGATCCGCGACGGCAAACGAATGCAGCACACCGGCTACACGACCGAGATCCTCACCGACCTCGCGGTGGACTGGTTGGACAAAGGCCGAGACAAAGACAAACCCTTCATGTTGATGTGGCAGCACAAAGCCCCGCATCGCGAGTGGCAGCCGGGGCCGAAATATTTTGATCTCTACAAAGACGTGACGATCCCAGAGCCGGACACGCTCTTCGACGATTACTCCGGCCGAGGCACTGCCGCTCACAAACAGGACATGACCATCGAAAAGACGATGACCCGCTTCGACCTGAAGCTCGATCCGCCCAAAAACCTTACCCCCGAACAACTCGCCGCCTGGCACAAAGCCTACGACGAGGAAAACGCCGCGTTCGAGAAAGCCAAACTCACCGGCAAAGAACTCGTACGCTGGAAGTATCAGCGCTATATCAAGGACTACCTGCGCTGCGTCGCCGCCGTCGATGACGGCGTCGGCCGAGTCCTGAAATATCTCGACGACACTGGCCTCGCCCAGAACACGGTCGTGATTTACTCATCCGACCAAGGCTTCTATCTCGGCGACCACGGCTGGTTCGACAAGCGGTTCATGTACGAGCCATCGCTGCGCATGCCGCTACTGGCTCGTTGGCCCGGCGTGACCAAGCCCGGCTCGGTGAATACCGACCTCGTGCAGAACCTGGACTTCGCTGAAACGTTCCTCGATCTCGCGGGCATCGAGGCTCCCAAAGACATGCAAGGCCGCAGCATTGTTCCGCTGTTCAAAAGCGAAACGCCCAGCGATTGGCGAAAGAGCATCTACTACCACTACTACGAATTCTTCTCCGACCGGGGAGCCTCCCACGCCGTCCGCCGCCACTACGGCGTGCGCACCGACCGCCACAAGTTGATCCACTTCTACAACGAAGACGAGTGGGAACTGTTCGACCTCAAGGCGGACCCCAACGAGATGCACAGCATCTACGCCGATCCCGCGAATGCTGACCTCGTCAAAGACCTGAAGGCCGAGGTCGCACGTTTGCAAAAGCTCTACCAAGTCCCAGACGACCGAGGAAAGCTGAAAGCGTCGGACCTGTAGATTGGGACTCTGTCCCGACCTCCTTCATCGCCGCGAACGAATCTCGATCAACAAAGCGGTCGGGATGGAATCCCAACCTACGCAACGCGTTCACGAACCGCCATGCCGACCTGCTCCGTCGTGCCGCTGCCGCCCAAGTCCGGTGTTCGCAATCCGTTCGATGCCAGCAAATCTTTCACCGCTTGATGAATGCTCGCGGCCGCAACGTCGAGAAGCAGATGCTCAAACATCATCGCGACCGACAAGATCGCCGCGAGCGGATTCGCGATGCCCTTTCCCGTGATGTCGGGAGCGGAACCGTGGACCGGCTCGAACATGCTGGGATACCCGCGAGTCGGGTCGATGTTGCCGCTGGCGGCGAGGCCCATGCTGCCGACGATGATCGCCGAGAGGTCGGTCAGGATGTCGCCAAATAAATTGCTGGCCACGACCACGTCGAACGATTCGGGGCGGCGCACGAATTCCATCACGGCGCGGTCGATCAGCAGCGATTCGGTCGCGATGTTGGGAAACTCGGCGGCCACGCGAGCGAAGCATTCGTCCCACAGGACCATGCCGTAGCCTTGAGCGTTGCTTTTGGTGATCGATGCGACTCGCTGCTTCGGCCGAGTCGCCGCTTTCTCGAACGCCGCGCGGATGATGCGTTCGCAGCCTTTGCGAGTGAACATGCTCGTTTGAATCGCCGACTCATCGGGCATCCCGCGATACAGGAAGCCGCCGATGTTGGCGTATTCCCCTTCGGTGTTCTCACGGAAGACGAGCATGTCGATGCTGCCTCCCGGCTTGTTCCGCAGCGGGCTTTCGACGCCGGGATACAGGTACGCCGGTCGCAAGCAGACGCACTGATCGAACCGCCGCCGAATCGGCAACAGCAACCCGTTGAGCGTGACGTGATCCTGCACGCTCGGATGCCCGACCGCTCCCAGCAAGATCGCATCGAACCCGGCCAGCGTGTCGAGGTAATCGGCCGGAGCCATCCGCCCGTTTTGAAAGTAGTAGTCGGTCCCCCACGGAAAGTGAGTCCACTCGCACCGAGCGTCCGACTTCGGAGCCGCCACATCGGCGACTCGAATGGCTTCGCGAATGACTTCGGGGCCAATGCCGTCACCCGCGATGACGGCGATGCGATGAGTTGTTGGCATGTTGCGTTGAGAGTCTCGGGTGATGAGTTGAGGACGATGAAAACGTCGGCCACAACATATCGTGTCACACGCCAAACGGCAGCTATCGAGTCGCTGGCTTTTTGGATCAAGCTGTCGGACGATCTTCGCGTAGCCCGGACGCCTACGTCCGGGCGTTCGGACGTTGGCGTCCGAACTACGTGCTCGCGAAGTCTGCTGAGGAGTCTGCTATGCGTCGCTACTCGGTCTTGTTCGTGATGTTGATGACCAACTTCGTCGCGCAGGCGGAAGAGCCGCCGAAGTCGCTCGACCCGCGGTTGAAGATTGAACTCTTCGCCGAGCATCCGCAGATCGTCACGCCGACCGGTCTCGACGTCGATCATCGGGGCCGAGTGTTCGCCATCGAGAGTAACACGCACTTCCCGCCCGAAGGCTACAAGGGGCATCCGAGTGACCGAGTGCTCGTGATGAGCGACTCGGACGGCGACGGCAAGGCGGACAAGATCGTCGTCTTCACCGACGGCCTGAAGTTCTCGATGAGCGTTGTCGTGAGGCCGATCTGGTTCCCTGTGAGCGGCAAGGCGCTAGCCGCCGGTGATTCAAAAAAAACAGCCGGTGATTCCGCGAAGACACCGGCGGCTAGCGCCGTGCCGCTCAGTTCCGTTTACATCGCCACTCGCCGAGAAATCTTCCTCTTCCACGACGATGACGGCGACGACAAAGCGGATCGCAAAGAGTCGATCGTGCATCTCGACACGAAGGGGGATTATCCGCACAACGGGCTGGCGGGGTTTGCGATTGATGCGCTCGGCTGGATGTACTTCGGGTTCGGCGAGAACCTCGGAGCCGACTACAAGATCATCGGTTCGGACGGCACATCACTCAGCGGTGGGGGCGAGGGGGGGAACATTTATCGTTGCCGGCTGGACGGCTCGAAGCTGAGCCAGATCGCGACTGGGTTTTGGAATCCGCACGCGAGCTGCTTCGATGCGTTCGGCCGGCTCTTCACCGTGGACAACGACGCGGACAGCCGTCCGCCGTGTCGGCTGCTGCATGTGATTCCTGGAGGCGATTACGGCTACCGCTTCCGCAACGGCCGCAAGGGACTGCACCCCTTCACCGCCTGGAACGGCGAGATTCCCGGCACGCTGCCGATGGTCGCGGGGACCGGCGAAGCTCCCTCCGGCATCCTGGCCTACGAGTCGGACGGACTGCCGGAGGAGTATCTGGGCAACCTGCTGGTAACCAGTTGGGGCGACCACCGCATCGACCGTTTCCGACTCCAACCGAAGGGCACGTCGTTCACGTCGCTGGCCGAACCGCTCATCACCGGCGGCGAGAATTTTCGCCCGGTCGGCCTCGCGACCGCTCCCGACGGTTCGTTGTTCTGCACCGATTGGGTGCTGCGAGACTACAAGCTGCACGGCCACGGACGAATCTGGAGGATTGCACCGAGCAAGCCTCATGCAAACTCAAAGCCAGATCCCGAATTCAAAAGCGGGTCGCCAGAGGCCGTCGTGACCGCGCTCTCGGATCGTCGATTATCCATGCGACGACAAGCCGCGAGAACGTGGTTCCCACAACTTGAAATTGAGCAACAACTGCGAGTCCTGACTGAGACACGATTCAATCCGCGTGCACTTCTGGAAGCGGTTTGGTCCGGATACTCAAACTTTCGGATTCGCGGTGATCGAGTTCTGCCAGCGGGCGAACCACTGCTGACGTTCACCGACACAGACCCAGCGAGGACTTGGTTGTTGTTGCAGCCAGTCCATCGCAAGGGGCCGCAGGCACGGGCAAGATCGCTGGAGAATGGTGAGGATTTTCACAGCCTCTTCCGAATGACGATCGAGGAATTCTTGGTCGCAGTGTTGGCCAGCAAGACACCAGATCTCACTGATCAATCGTCGTTGCCTGCCGCGATTCATCATTGCCGCGTGAAGCCGGATGCGCCTTTGATTCAGCTTGCGCTCTCCATCGACGACCCATTCTTGTTCTCGACGATCGTTTCGATGGCCGCTGTTCAATTCACTCAAGACGACCTCTCGAAGTTTCTCATTCCCGACGCGACTCCCGACGTGAAGGCGAGTGCTCCGAAAGTTCGGCAGGCGATGTTGCTGGCGGCTCGGAAGCAGGCACCGCGGGAAGACCGGCTCCTGCGAGTCGCGCTCGCCGACCACGACCCGGACGTGCGGCGGCTAGCGGTGCAGTGGGCGGCCGAGGAGAAATTGACGGACCTCAAGCCGCGCGTCGCCGCGATGCTTGACAGCAAAGGGATGACGACCGAGTTATTCCTCGCGACGATTGCCGCGCTGGAGATGCTCGACGGCAAGAAGCCCGAAGACTTCGACAAGACGCCGGCCGAACAATACGTCGTCCCACTGCTCAAAGACGAAAAACGCTCCCCCGCCGTCCGAGCACAAGCCCTGCGACTCGTGTCGCCGACCGACAAGTCGCTCGATGCGCCGTTGTTCGCCAGCCTGCTGAAGTCGGAGAACGAAGCCTTGCGTCTGGAAACCGTGCGGACCTTGCAGGGTGCGAAGTCGGAGATCGCGGGGCCATTGCTCCGCGCCGTAGCCGACGCTGCCAGTGTCGGTCAGGATGACAAACCGATGCTGGCAGCATCGGCTACGTTGCAGGCCGAAGCTCTCGTCGGCTTGGCCGCCGTCGCGAAGAGCGAACCGGTCGGTGGACCAACTCGCAAATTTCTGCGCACGTTTTTGAACAACAGCAGCCTCATCCCGCTGCGCCTCGAAGCGCTGCGAGCCGCTCGGTCGCTCATCAAAGACGATCCGGAATTGCGTGACGGGGTGCTTGAAATTGCCGAGTCCCTGAAGCTCCTGAACGACGGCGAGATCGCGACCGAACTGGCGGATCAAATTGCACTCGCTTTTGCCGAAGCGAAACTCGATCCGCCGCAGGAACTGAAGCTCTTCACGTCCGCCAAGCCGAAAGACCGTCAGGAGTGGTTGGCTCAACTGAACCGTGGCCGAGACGCCGATCCGGCCGCAGGCCGCCGAGTCTTCTTCCATCTGAACGGTGCCGGCTGCTTCAAATGCCACATCGTCGATGGCCGAGGGGGCCGAGTCGGCCCCGACTTGTCACGAGCGGTCGGGACGATGAACCGCATCCAACTGATTCAGTCGATCCTCGAACCGAGCCGCGAGATCGCTCCGCAGTTCGTCGCGTGGACCTTCGAGCTGCATTCCGGCAAAGTCCTTACCGGCATGCTCGTCCACGAGAACGAAGGCAAAACCATCATCGGCGATGCCGAGGGGAAGCTGACCGAAATCAAGACCATCGACATTGCTGCCCGCGTGCCGCAGAAGACATCGGTCATGCCAGACAAGCTCGCGGATCGGATGACGCTGCAAGAACTGCGCAATGTGATCGCGTTTTTGGATTCGCAGCGGTGAGATGAGCGACGCCACCAAGCGTTGTCCGCAAGTGCGGTTTACCCCGCAAGGGGTTGCATCTCAAAGCACAGGGTCGCGCAGCGAAGTGAAAAGAATCGAGGGAATGGTGAACCCTGAAAGGTTTCGATCAGGTCACCATTGCTCGCGATCATCGTGTCATCGTTCGTTTTTCAATTAGCGTTGATCGCACCCTTTCAGGGTTCCCGTCCCGGAGCCTTCGTCACACAGGGGGCGCTGCGCGATCCTGTGCTTTGTGATCCAACCCCTTCGGGGTAAAGACACGGGACATGCGATAATGATACCTCTCAATCCCAGACGTAACGCTCGTCGTACTCAACTTGGTACTTCTGCAATAGGCGGCGGAACTCGTCTTGGAATGTGTGCTGATGGTGATGGGATTCTTGCTCGGCGATGTAGGTTCGAACGGCCTCCACATGTGAGGGGCTGATCGAAAAGGCTCCATAGCCGTCTTGCCAATGAAACTCGGACAGGGCTGGCGACTTCGTTTTGATCCACTTCGAGGACTCACGTTTCAGTTCGGCGACGAGTTGAGCAATCGTTTGGGTTCGTGCCAGGCGGCAGAGAATGTGGACATGATCCTCGACTCCGCCGACGGCCAATGACGGTGAACCCAGATCGCGGCATGCGCCACCAAGATAGTGATGGAGTTCGGTTCGCAGGGCGGAGTCTTGCAGGAACGGTTGGCGTTGTTTCGTGGAGAACACGACGTGCAGGTAGACTTGGGCGAGCGATTGCGGCATGGTGGCCTCCGGGATTGGATGAAGATTGGCGGCGGCGAGGGATCATCGCCGATCCGATATTCGACGAGCCCGCGACAATGCAAAATCGAGAGGGACATTGTGAGTTGATCGAACCCTTTCAGGGTTCTGGCAACACGTTGAATCCATCACACAGGGTGCGCTGCGCGACCCTGTGCTTTGAGATGCAACCCCTTCGGGGTAAACGCGTGAAAATTCGGCGGACTACTTCGCCTTCAAATCGTGTTCGGCGGGGGCGAGGTCCAGAAGCGTGCTGAACGTGATGGCGAAGCTCAGTCCCTCGGCCATGCGTTTGTCTTTGGTCCAGGTGTTGATGCCGATCAGCTTGCCCGCTTTGTCGTAGAGTCCTCCGCCGCTGTTGCCGGGGTTGATGGCGGCGCTGGTCTGAATAATTTTCGTTTCGCGGCCACTGAAATCGTTCAGACGCATTTGCGACAGCGAGCCGCGTGTCAGCGTCCAGCCGAGGCCGTGGGGATTCCCGACGGCGAAGACATCGTCGCCGATGGTCAGATTGGGCAAGTCGTCCCATTCCGCGGCTTGCGGTTCGAGGGCAGTGACGGCGACGCGGATCAGCGCCAGATCAATGCCACCCGGCGCGACCCACACAACTGAGGCGGGACGCGCAGCTTGGCCCAGCAGTTTGACGTCGAGCTTCGACATCTTGTCGAGCGTGGGGACATCGGGTTGGCTGTTCTCGGCGAAGGTGGGATCGACGACGTGGCGATTCGTGACGATCAACGCGGTCGCGTCTTTGATTCGCAGCACGACCCCCGAACCGATCCCTTCGCCGCGAAGTTTGCTCCATTCGGGAGAGGAATGGACCAGCGCGTTGGCGGCCATCGCGCGGGAGATGATCGGTGGAAGCTGTTTGAGCGCGGCGGGGTCTGGTTCGAAGTCATCCAAACTAATCGCCAAGCCTGGCCCCGCATCAAAATAAACGGCGAGCAGGATGATCCAACCAATGCAGTCGGCGATCCCCAGCAGCAACCCGGAGATCGCGACTCCCAATCCCTTCTGTCGGCGAGTGTGCTTTGCCAGCGCGATCGTCCCCAGCACGATGCCGATCAAGCCGGGGACTCCGAACAACGGCGCACCGAGCAACGATAAAACCAGCGCGGCGATCGCTACCTTGTTCCAGGTTCGCGGGGTTGAATCATCTCGGTCGTGATCGAGCCGCAGCGAGATTGGGATCGGCCCAACGGCGAACGTCGGGCGACTGACCGGCAGCGGTTTTGCCTGGTCGAGATCATCCAGTGAGACACGCAGCACTTCGCCTGCATGAGCCTCCGGGCGACGGCCGGTGGAGCATTCGTAGGAACCGCAGCCTCCGGACGACTGCCAGCAATGCCAATGCTGCGAGGAACCGCACTCGGCACAGACAGCGGTGTCTTCGCCCGTGTGGAGTTCGGTCTGGCAGTGCGGACAAAGAGTGCCGGTTTCGCGCAGTCCAGCAAAGCGTCGTGTGGGTGTGGGCATGGGGCGGTTCGTTGAGGGATCACGAGGACTCGAACAGGGCGAAGAGGACCAGCAACACGGTATTGATTGCCGACAAGATTAACGATGCCAGGGCCATGACTTGATACAGCGGGCCGCAGCGTGAGAGTTCTTTTCGCTTGGGAAGGAAATAGGCCAGTCCGACCAACCCAATGATCGGGGCCACGCAGCCGATGATACTGACGACGAAGATGGTCACGGTCGATTGCTGAAGTTTCTTCTGTGACTCGTCACGCACGGATTGGCGATGCAGGTCTTTGAGAGAGAGCGGATCGGCGGTGTCGAAGTCGGTCTCGCAGTAACGGCAACGGAGGGCGATGGATTTGATCGTCTCGCCGCACATCGGACATTTCTTAGTATCGCCCCAGGCGGAAAGCGGAGCGGTGGCGGTCGCTTCGGACTTGTCGAGCGCGGGAGCTTGCTCGCAACCGTAGGTGCCGCAGCCACCGATCTCTGACCAGCACTCGCGGTGATGGACCTGGTCGCACTTGGGGCAAGTGACGAAGAACTCCTGAGCGGCAATCGCAGTTTGGCAAATGGGACAGGTGGCACCGGCATCTCCGGGTCGCAGTTGCCGAGCGGTCAGCACCTTGGCGTTGACGGTCAGCGCCAATGCGGTCTTGCAAGCAGGACACCGAAACGCGCGGTTGGCCGAGTCTTGAGGCAACCGCACGTTGGCTCCGCACTCGCAAGCGATGATGCGTTCCGCCTTGGGCATCAGTTCTTCGCCATTTCTTGGATGAGAATTCTGATGGCCCCCCAGACAAACTGCATGAGCAAGGAAATCCCAATCATCTTTCCGCCGCGACTGCTCTGCCCGCGACAGAGCGCGACGATCCTCACGATGCAGGCGATGCCGCTGCAAAGCACACACAAGGCGATGTCGGTCCCGGTCAGCTCATCGTCCGACGACGACGAGGAACTGCTTTTCTTCTTGGCCTTCTTGCGAAGCGCGGGATCAAGAACTTCGCCGCAGTAGCGGCATTTAGCGGCACCCTTGGCGATCTTCTCGCCGCACATGGGGCAGGGCTTGCGCGTGGCGCTTTCGTCGAGGGGAGCCTCGGCTTCGTAGTCCGCGAGGTCATCGAACATCCCAGCGTCATCGTCGTCAGCCGGCTTCGGTTTGGCCTTCGCCTTGGGCTTGGCCTTCGCCATGGGCTTCGGCTTGGAGACCGGCTCATCATCGTCGATAGCTTCGGCATCCAGCGCGGGTTTGGGGATCGGCACGACCGCTCCGCAACCCGGGCACTTGGCTTTCTTGCCTGCCAGCGCGTCGGGAGCTTTCAACTCCTTGCCACAGTCGAAGCACTTCACAGAGATCGGCATATCAGGTCATCCTCGCTGATGTTTGGGGACGTTCAAGTTCTTGGCGAGCGGGGCGGCGTCAGCCCCCCCGGTTCCGTCGTGAATGGACCGGAGGACTGACGCCCAATGGCACTCGCTTTGTGAGCGGCACGGCGCTAGCCGCCGGTATTTCGCCGGAAATCGTCGATCCCGCATTACCGGTGGCTAGCGCCATTCCGCTCAAAGCGAGTGCCATTAGGCTGACGCCGCCCCGCTCGCCTGATTTCATCTAATCCCTGACGACCAAGGTGCCTGCCATGGAGTCGTGGAGCGCCTGTTTCTTTTCCGTGAACCCCGCCATGAAGTAGCCGATGCCACAGATCATGCCAGAGATGATTTTTCCGAAGTGCCGTCCGGTCGCGTGACCGAAGGAAAGTCGGTTTCCCTTGAGATCGGTCACTCGAATGCTCAACGCCCGCTTACCCACCGTGGCCTGCTTCGCGGAGGATTCTTGAAGTGCGAAATAGAGCCATTGAACAACCACCGAAATCACCATGTTCAGCACTAAGGCAATCAGAATTTTCGGATCGGGCTGGCCACCCGGTTGCGGGCCGGCAGCGTTACCGGCGAAGACGAGATTGATTACCAATGAGGTTGGGAACAAGACGACTTGCATCAGGATGCCGTCGATAAACATCGCCGCGAACCGCATCCAGAACCCAGCGTACTCGGCCGCTCCCCCTTTTCGTCGGCGACCGCCTTTCGAGACACGACCGTCGAAGACCTCACCGCAGTAGCGGCACTTCGCCGCGGCGGAGGCGATCATCTCGCCGCACATCGGGCACGGCTTGCGTTCGTCGCTGTCATCGGCGGGAGAGTCCGACTCGTCTTCGTAGGACTCCGCCGGCTCGTCGTAGACTTCTTCCGCATCAACCGTCGGCTTGGGGATCGGCACGGTGGCTCCGCAGTCGGGGCACTTCGCCTTCTTGCCAGCCAACGCATCGGGAGCCTTCAAGGCTTTGCCACAGTCGGAGCATTTCACAGAGATTGACATGGTGAGAATTCCTGAATGAAAAATGACAGAGTCGGAATATAGGTTTGAGACGAGGTGACGATACCAGCACGACGCTCAAGCGAGTGGTTGTTCTCAATCGGCCACTCGTTTGCTTGTTGTGCGAACTTTTGAAAACCAGTCGCTTGCGCGTCGTGCTAACTTCACGTCACCCTTTCGCTTCTCGCAGGGTGAACTCCAGCACGGTCTTGCCCATCACGATCTGGTCGCCGTTTTGCAGCAGGTGTTTCTTGATCGGGATGCCGTTGACGTAGGTGCCGTCGGGAGTTTGGCAGTCTTCCAATTCAAAGCGTCCGCCACGGTTGTGGACGATGGCGTGACGCGGTTCGATCGCTTCGTCTTTGAAGAGATAAATCTCGGCCTTCGGCGAACTGCCGAGCACGGTGGTGTCCTTGAACAACACGAACTGCTTGCCGGCCAGCGGTCCCTTGCGCATCAACAGCCAGGCGGTCTTCGTCCAGCCTTCCACCAGGCCAACGAACAGGCCGACCATCACACCGACAATCGACAGACCGATGGCACGGCTCGCCGCCGCTTGGCCGTCCGCGGTCATGAACACGAAGCTGATCGGATCGAACAACAGTCCGCCAATCAATCCACCCAGCACGCCTCCCAGCACTCCGTTGAACACGACCTTCTTTTCTCGCAGCGCAATTCCCTGGCCGAGTCCCGCGGGAATACTGACGATCGCCCAGGCCGCGGCACGGCCCATCATCAGAATCAAGAGCGCGACGCCATCGGGCATCTTTCCGGGAACCGGGTTCTTCCAGAAGCTGACCGCAATCGCGCTCATGATGCCAAACACGATGCTGGTCGGAATCAAAGCAATCAGACCGCCAGCAAAGCCCACGCCCAGTCCCACCGCCCCGGAGATGACCGCTCGCCGAGCGTTGCGGCACATGATTCCTTCGGCCGCTCCCAAGAACAGCCCGACCAACGCCGCCACCGTTGGAAACATCAGCACGGCGGCCATGGTGCTCGCCCCGGCCCCGCCTCCGTCCGGATGGATTTCGTTGTCATCAAAGAACGGTTCCAAGATCGCCCAGCCGCAGAATCCACCCAGCCCGGCACAGATCGAGAGATAAAACCAACTGGAGTAGATCATGCGGATGATCCACGACTGCGGTTCGATCTCTTCCGCGCCGCGCTGCAAGGCCGATTGCACCTCCAGGTAGTCTTCCACCTTTGCGGAGAACAGCTCTTTCGCGTCGATCCGCAGCGGGGCATCCTGTGACACGGCGAGTTCCTTCGAGTATTTGTCCGAAACTGTGTGTTGTCCGTGTTAGGAATTTCCAATGACCAGGTTTCAATGACCAATGAAATCCCAAGCTCCAATGACCAAGCCGGAAGCGTTTCTGGAACGTGGCTTCGCGGAATCTGGTTCGCGGTTCACTGGGATTTGGTCATTGGCTATTCATTGGACATTGGGTTCTGGAAGTTGGTCATTCGACAAAGGGCGGATATTCCAACAAACTGTGTTCGCGGCGTCACGGTTCCCGCGACTTTTCTGAGGACTTTTTCGGAGTGTTGTCCGACTTGGGTTTTTGCGGACTCTGCGGTGGCTCTTTGTCTGAATTCTCCTTCGCCGGAGATTTATCTTCTTCCGTCTTCTTGGCTGACTTCCGAGCCTCCGCCCGCGCCGCTTCGTCGTCGGCCAGACGGCGTGCCATGCTGCGAATCTCTTCGCGAAGAATCGAACCATCTTCCGGGCTGATTGCGTATCGCTCCTCCAATTGAGCCAGCAGCTCGCGGCATTCGTTCAGAGCCTGACGGACCACCGCCCACTCTTTGGTCAACTCCTTGGATTTCTCTCCGGAGAGTTTCACGTGGTCCTCAGACAACTTGCCGATTTCGAGCGACAGTAGCGCGACCAGTTTCTGAAGATCCTCCAGCCGATGCTGCGATTCCGACCCCTTCCATTGGCGAAGGTGAGCCGAGACCCCTTCGATAAGCCGCGCGTCTTCCCATGGCGAAGCTCGCCGACCGGACAGCAGGTAACCGACCAGGAAAAACATCAAACAAAACGCGAGCGTCATCACCGTGCTGCCGCGAGCTCCGCCGCTACCAACCGGAAATGACGCGCCAGGCGTGGGGGCACTCATCGGACTCCCCGGCCCGCGTGGTGCCTCCGGCCCGCCGACTTGCCCACCGCCACGCGCGGTCGCTTCTCCGCCGGAGATCCGTCCGCCGACCCAGTAATGCGACGACAACACCGGCTTGCCGTCATGCCACTCGAAGACCCCTTCGGCATCTCGTACGGGATCGACCACGAATGCGAGCTGTCCCGGCCCGCTAAAGAAATTCTCTTGAATGAACACGTCACGGTCGGACAGAAAGATGCCGAAGTCCGGGTGCGAGTGATACCAGCCGACGATGCGCAGGTTCGCGAATTTCGTGTCCATCTCGCGATTGATCTGAGTCCACGACTCGTGCGTGAACGTCACCTCGGCGAACTTCTTCGTCGCACTGTCGCAACGAATGATTTCGGTGATCCGGGCGTACGGCCCATCCGCATCCTGGCCGTAGTCGCCGACCAGCACTCCGCAAATCTCGACCGACTTGTCTTCCTTCGCGTGAGCCACCGCTCGGCCATGCGCCGCCGGATTAAAGTGAATCCGAAAGTCCGCCGCCCGCGACGCGGGAAACGGCGACTCGGCGAGCTTTTCGTTTCGCAGCAGACGGACATCAGGCTTGTCTTGGTTCGACATCACAGATTCTCCCATCGTACGACTAGCTCGCGATTTCTTGTCGAGATGCGCGCATTTTGTGGCCACGGATGAGGCCCTGATGAAACACGGATTCGTTTTTGTGGCAACACTCGTCTTAACTCATGTCCGTGTTCAATCCGTGTTGCATCCGTGGCTAAAAAACTGTTCTGGTTGCGGCTCTGCCGCGACGTTTAACCGCAAGCCGCAGGCGTGCGCGTCGTGAGACCGGTAGCGAAGCCAGTTACGACGCACACGCCTGCGGCTTGCGGCTAAACAATTCTTTCTAACACTGTTGCGCGGTCCCCCGCGAACTCGAAGAATACCTGCTGCATACCGCGGCGGACGCCGAGGATGTCCCACGGTGGGACGCCGATCTCCGACAAGGTTCGCTCGTTGATCCCTTCGCGGCCGTCGAGCGAATGAAATAAGTGCGGCACACGCGGTTCATTGCACTTGGGGCAACGGCCTTGTTGCTCGGTGATCTTGCCCAGCGATGCGAAACTCGGCTCTGTCGTCAGGCAGCGTGGGCATTCGAGCGATTTGAGCACGTCGTGATTCAGTTCGATGATCGCTCCCTCGCCGACTTCCGCGCGAGCTTGTTCCAGCAACTCGCCGAGGGTCATCGTCGCGACGGACCAAGGCTTCACGACGATCGGCTCGTAGGCTTCGTGAGTCGGGCAATCGTCGCGGCGTGTGTAGTTCACGACGTAGCTTTGATGCCACGTTCCCTCGAAGACGAAGCCGCGGCCGGCGAGCGTCTCCAAGCCATGCAAGTGTTTGACCGCCTCTTGGCATTGAATGCCGGCAACGACGGACGCGGTGGTCGGCGTGGTCGGCACCTTGCCTTGCTCCATCTCTTGCCGAGTCAGCAGCGCACAACTCCGCCGAGCTTCCAGCATCTTCCAATCAGTTTCGCTCATCGTGCATTCGTAGCACGGGCCAAGCGCCGGATCGAACACGCGTGCGACGCCGTCCAAGCGCTCGATTGCACCGTCGATCCAAATACGGCCGACTCGCGCCGCCGCTTGGTTGATTGCCACGCGAGCCTCGCGGTTGTCCAACCCGCCGAGGATCACGTCGGCCCAGCGATACGCTCCCAGGCCCAAGTCATAGACGATGTTGCCGACAAACGACGAGGCGTTGATTCCCGGATAGATCTCTTTCGCGCGAGCGGCCGCGACTTCCGCCTTCGGACGCCCGATGTCCGATTCGCGATACAACACCGAGCGCGACAAGTTCGAGTTCTCGACCCGATCTAAGTCCGCGATGAAGACGTTGCCGATGCCGAGCAGCGCGAGATTCTTGACCAACTCATTGCCGATCGCGCCGGCTCCGATGACCAAGACCTTCGACGCAGCCAGGCGTTGTTGATCCCACCAGCCGATCAACTCGAAGCGAGAGAATCGACCGTTCTGGGCTGCTTCCACGTCCGTCAGACGCATGACGTCCGTCATGGCAGCGGCCTTCGCGCTCCGGCCGTGATCTCCGGTTGCAGTCGCAGGATGTCGCCGTCTTTCACGCTCGCGCTGGCCAGCGTCTCGGTATCGAGCAACTGCCGGCCGCTGGCTCGATGATGGAACTTGTAGCTCATCATCTGCCCGTCAGGGCTGTTCCGCGGCAGGTTGAGCTTATCGACCAGCACGGCAATCAGCCGATTCACCGCCGCATCCGACGGGACTTCGACCACTTGTTTCTTGTTGCCGGTCGCGTCCCAAACTTCGATCGTCATCGCACTCATGAAGGGTTCCTCGTGAAGGGGGCAATTACTGTGTCGAAGTCGTGGATGCGATTCAAGGAGCCGCAAAACGTTCTGGCGAGCGGGGCGGCGTCAGCCCC
>SXGR01424285.1_pt1 | contig 18054 bp, 15 predicted proteins | sample 3174711 | NCBI WGS metagenome assembly SXGR01 (sample SAMN11356860, study PRJNA531348) | freshwater metagenome | isolation source: freshwater sample F1-60 | place: China: Fuxian Lake, Yuxi | collected 2017-12-25
CGTGGCGATTTCTTTCACGAGCAGTTTCGTAAAGCCTTGCCGATGTCCGCGCGTCCGGCGGTAATTCTTCCGGCGCTTTTTCTTGAAGACCGTAATCGACCTGGTGCGGCCATGCCGGACAATTTCGGCCGTGACCGTTGCACCCTGCACGAGCGGCTGTCCGATAACCAGACCGGCCTCACCATGCACCAGACGAACCTGATCCAAGTTAACCAGGCCACCCACGTCGCCAGGCAAGCGCTCAACTTGAATCGTTGAACCGGCCTCAACCCGATACTGCTTCCCACCTGTTTCAATAATTGCGTACATGTCTTATATACCCCACATTGGACCGCATCGTGTAACACATCGTTGAAGAGAGTGTCAAGCACGCCTCAGGAATTTTGTTGTGTCTGCGTCCGGTTCGTGACGGCTTTGACACGCTAGTCCCCCCTCATTCTGGAGGGCAGGATCCATTTCCCATGCCTTCAGCCAGCCGATTTGTCATCCGTACCCATCACCGAATTCCTGTTCGCTGCGGCATATATTACATGGGCGGGGAGTTTCTTGGAATGGGGCTGCCCTAGACCGCATTTCCTCTTAGGATATCTGCATCGCGCTGTATTGTGCTAGTGCACAGTCGATTGCTTGACGACCTTCCAGCCTCACGTTATAGTTCGCGCACATTATGTATATGCAGGCCCGTTGTCGCTGTTGCGTGAAGGAGTAATGTCTGATGCTGGAACCGGTCGAAAAAATCTGGATGGACGGAAAATTCGTAGCCTGGGAAGAGGCCAACGTCCATATCCTGACCCACTCGCTGCATTACGGCTTAGCCGCCTTTGAAGGGATCCGTTGCTACAAGGGCCAGTCCGGGTCCGCGATCTTTCGGCTTCACGAACATGTTGATCGATTGTTCGATTCGGCCCACATCGGCATGATGGTCATGCCCTACGACAAGCAACACATGGCCGAGGTGATCGTCGAAACGGTCCGTATTAACCGGCTCGATGCCTGTTATATCCGGCCGCTTGTGTATATCGGCTATGGAGCGATGGGGGTGCACCCAGGCGACAATCCAATCCGCGTAGCCATTGCGGCGTGGAAGTGGGGGGCGTACTTGGGGGATGACGCAGTGGCGAATGGGATGCGCGCCTGCATCTCTTCGTTTACCAGGCATCATGTCAACGTGTCGATGACCAAAGGGAAGATATCTGGCTATTACGTGAATTCGATTATGGCCAAGCGGGAAGCCAAGATTGCCGGATACGATGAGGCAATTCTGCTCGATGCCGAAGGGTACGTGTCCGAGGGGACGGGAGAGAATGTATTTATCGTTCGCCGGGGAAAGCTGAAAACGACGCCGTTGACGTCGATCCTTGAAGGGATCACCAGAAGCTCTGTGATCGAACTGGCGAAGGAGCGCAACATTCCTGTGGTTGAGGAACGGTTCACACGGGATGAAATGTATGTCGCCGATGAAGTATTCGTCACCGGCACGGCTGCGGAATTGACGCCGGTTCGTGAAATTGACAACCGGAAGATCGGAAACGGCAAGCCAGGACCGATCACCATGGCTCTGCAAAAGGCCTTCTTTTCAATCGTGCGCGGGGAAGATCCCTCGCATGTCTCGTGGCTCACGCGGATCTAGTGCGTAATTGCAGAAGTCCTCGTGTGTAAAATGTCATACCCGCGAAAGCGGGTATCCAGGACCATCACGGGATTCCCGCTTAAGGACGGCGGGAATGACGGTGCGCGTATTATTGCGATTAAGCACGAGCAGGACGTGATCCGTCAAACGTTGATCCATGGAGCTTGGGAGCTTGAGCGAATTTCGTTTGACGAATGACGCGTGACGATGAACGGCTAGGCTACTTGCCGGCTGGAGCGGGGTTGGATTCCGTCGTAGGCTGGGCCTGGGTTGCAGGAGAGGTCAACTCGCTTTTCTTATTCAAATCGATGACCGTCGATTCGAAGGTCCGTTGCTTGGCCAAAATCGCCAGCGTGAACGACGTGAGCATGAAGATTGCCGCCACCGCGACGGTCAGCTTGCTCAGGAAATTGGCCGGGCCCCGGCTGCCGAACACGGTTTGGCTCGATCCCCCGAATGAGGCGCCGATCTCCGCGCCTTTGCCTGATTGGAGCAGAATGGCGCCGATCATGAGGAAACAGATGAAGACGTGGATGATGACAATCAAAGTATACATTGTTTAGCGTCGGGCTCCGATCAATTGGACAATGGAGGCGATTGTAACAAAAGACTCGGCCTGGAGACAAGCCCCGCCGATTAATGCGCCATCGATCTGGTCTGCCAGCAACAGGCTCTCGATGTTCTCAGGCGTCACGCTGCCTCCATACACAATTCTTGTGGTGTTCGCGACGTCGAGAGACCAGGTGTCGGAGAGGAAGGTTCGAATCATCCGGTGCGCGGCGACAGCTTGATCGGTCGTCGCCGCTTTCCCGGTCCCAATAGCCCACACCGGTTCATAGGCGATTGAGACGGCGGCCATGTCGTGAAGCGAAAGACCTGCCAGGCTTCCGGTCAGCTGTTGCAGAATAACGTCCTTTGTCGTTCCTCGTTCCCGCTGGGATAAGGATTCCCCAACGCACAGAATCGGCCTGAGCCCATGGGCGAGGGCGGCGCGAACTTTCTTCTGAATGTCATCATCCCGCTCGCCGAACAGCGCACGCCGCTCAGAATGGCCGAGGATGACGTACCGGCAGCCGAGCTCTCTGAGCATCGGCGCCGAGACTTCACCCGTGTAGGCGCCATGGCTCTCCCAAAATAGATTCTGTGTGCCGAGTTGAATCGGAGACGACGGGGTGAGTGCCGCGCGGACCGATTCCAACGCCGTGAAGGGGGGAGCGACCACAAATTCGACCGTCGGCTCTGCGGGAAGCCGGGGCGCGATCTCGCGAACGAAGGCCGCCGCTTCCGAGGCGGTCTTATTCATTTTCCAATTGCTGACAATGAGGATCGTGCGCACGGCGTTTTGTACTTGGCCTGTCTAGAAGTTAAGGAGCGGCTAACTTGGGCGATCGGGCAATGCGACGAGGCCAGGAAGTTCCTTCCCTTCGAGCAGTTCCAGCGCGGCGCCGCCGCCGGTCGAGATGAAGGACATGTTTCCCGAGACGCCGGCTCGATGGACGGCCATCGCGGTTTCACCGCCGCCGATGATCGTGAGGGCGTAGGCATCGGCAATCGCGTGGGCCATCGCGTGCGTGCCTCTGGCGTACGCATCGATTTCAAACATGCCCATCGGACCGTTCCAGAGAATTGTTTTGGCATTCTGGACCGCGAGGTTGAACAGTTTGACCGACGCGGGGCCGATGTCCAGGGCGTACCATCCCTTCGGAATTTCCTGAACCGGAACGATCTTCGACTCCGCGCCAGGTTCGCGGCTGGCCGCGACGACACAGTCGATCGGCAGATAGAATTTGACGCCGCGGGACAGGGCGTGGTCCTCGACGCCTTTGGCAAAGTCGAGCATGGCATTTTCAACCAGCGAGTTGCCGATCTCCATTCCCTTCGCTTTCAAGAAGGTAAAGGCCATGCCTCCGCCGATGATGACCTTATCGACTTTTTTCCCGAGATTTTCGATGACGCCGATTTTCCCAGACACCTTCGCGCCGCCGAGCACCGCCACGAACGGCCGGACCGGATTGGCGATGGCGCCTTCGAGATATTCGATTTCTTTCTTGAGCAGCGCGCCTGCCGCCGAATCTTTGATGAACGTGGTAATGCCGACGGTGGAGGCGTGGGCGCGATGCGCGGCGCCGAAGGCGTCGTTGATAAAGACGTCCCCGATCGAGGCGAGGGCTTTGGAGAAGGTCTCGTCGTTTTTCTCTTCGCCGGCATGGAAGCGGAGATTTTCCAGGAGGAGCACGTCGCCGGCATTCATCTTTGCCACCAGCTTTTCGACGGCCGGGCCGATGCAATCCGGCGCAAAGACGACGTCTTTTCCCAGGAGGCGCCCCAATCGTTTTGCGACAGGAGCCAGACTATATTTGGGATCGAAGGCGCCCTTCGGCCGCCCGAGGTGGGAGCACAGAATGACTTTCGCGCCTTCGTCCACCACGCGATTGATGGTCGGCAGTGTGGACCGAATACGGGTATCGTCGGTAATTTGAAGCGCTTCGTCGAGCGGCACGTTGAAGTCTGCTCGAATGATCACCCGTTTGCCGTGAAGCGGCACGTCATCAATTGTTTTCTTATGCAGATTCATGGACGCTCCTTTGCGTGGCGCAACGGCATACGAGAGTCACGAGCCAGGAGAATGCGGACCGACTCAATCTCTCTCCAGCTGTGATTTAGCGGGCGGTTGCCTTCCCAGCCAGCACTTTGATCAAGTCGCGGACGCGGCATGAATAGCCCCACTCGTTGTCGTACCATGCCGTGACTTTGACCATGCGCTTGTCGACGACATTGGTTAATGGGGCGTCAACAGTGGCAGAGTGATCGTCGCCTTTCTGGTCGATCGAGACGATAGGATCTTCCGAGTACTTGAGAATGCCCTTGAGCGGACCATCCGCTGCCTTCTTGAACGCTGCATTGACTTCTGCGATGTCGCAATCCTTTTCCGTCTCCACCGTGAGATCAACCAGCGACACGTTCGGGGTCGGGACGCGGATGGCAAGGCCGTCCAGTTTGCCTTTGAGTTCGGGAATGACGAGATGCAGAGCCTTGGCTGCTCCTGTGCTCGTCGGAATCATCGACATGCCGGCAGCGCGCGCGCGGCGGAGATCTTTATGGGGGAGGTCCAATAGCTGCTGATCGTTCGTATAGGAATGAATAGTCGTCATCGTTCCGTGTTTGATGCCGAAATTTTCGAGCAGGACTTTGGCGACCGGCGCCAGGCAGTGCGTGGGGCAGGAGGCGTTGGAGACGATGTAGTGCGATTTCGGATCGAACGCGGCACCGTTGACGCCGAGCACAAGGGTCACATCAGGATCTTTGGCCGGCGCTGAAATGATGACTTGCTTTGCTCCTGCAGAGAGGTGCTTGCCCGCGCTTTCCCGATCGGTAAACCGGCCGGTGGATTCGATGACGATATCGACATTCAATGACTTCCACGGCAATTCTTTGGGGTCTTTCAGCGCCAGCACTTTGATGGGTTTCCCATCGACGAGAATCTGGTCTTTCTTGGCCTCGACTTCGGACTTGAGGGTGCCGTGGACCGAATCGTATTTCAGCAGATAGGCGAGCGTGTTGGCGTCCGTCAAGTCGTTGATGGCGACGATATCGATGTCGGGATCGCCTAGGGAAGCGCGAAATACATTGCGCCCGATCCGTCCAAATCCGTTGATGCCGATCCGAATAGCCATAATATGTGGTCCTCTACGTAGGTAAAATCACGAATTCTACACGAAACCAACAGTTTAGACCGCGATAGTAGCCAGGCCGTTTCACCCTTGTCAAGATCTTCCGTCCGCATTATTCTTGATCGCCTGTCGTGAAGGCGTGCAAATGTATGTATCTCGTGAAGCGTATCTCGTATCTCGCAAACAAGATGAGGCTCACTCTCTTTCCGTCCTGCGCTTCACGCTTCACGAGCGACGATTTATGTCTTGCCTCGCAGCGAGGGACATGTTCATGAGTCTGGGAGATAGAGTCTCTGATGGATGACACCACTGCAAAAGCCGCGCAGGCATTGGAATGGCCGCGCCTGCTCGAATTGCTGGCGCAGCGCGTGCAGTCGGCGATGGGGGGCGAACGGTGCCGGTCCTTGCCGCTTTCTGGCGAGTTGGCCGGGGCGCGCCTGCGCCAGCAGGAAACGACCGAGATGGCGAGCCTGTTGGAGGGCGAGGAGCCCATGCCGACCTTGGCGTTCCCCGACATCCGCGAGGCGTTGACTCGCGCCGGTAAGGGAGGCGATCTCGAAACGCATGAGTTGAGGGATTGTGCTCTCGTCCTCACGCTCATGGACGACGTTGAGCGGTTGATGAATGGATGCCGGGCGGAGGCGCAGGCTCTGGCGCAGGTCGTGGAGCCGCTTCAGGGGACGAAGGGACTGCGGCCGATCAGGTCGGCGATAGAGGCTGCGATTCAGCCGGACGGCGCAATCAAAGAGTCGGCCACGCCGGAATTGCGCCGGCTCACGCATCATGCTCAGGGTTTGAAACAGGAGATGCGAGAGCAGCTTGATCGAGTCCTCCACTCACGGAGGTATGAGGAAATTCTGCAAGAGTCCTATTTTGCTCAGCGTGAGGGGCGCTACGTCCTGCCGGTGAAGGCCGATATGCGGGGGAGGATGCCCGGCATCGTCCATGACGTGTCGGCCAGCGGGGCGACTCTGTTCATCGAGCCGCGCGAGTTGGTCGAGCTGAACAACGCTATTAAAGTGGCTGATCTGGACATCGAGCGGGAAGTCCGCCGCATCTTGCGGGAACTCACGGCGTTGGTCGCAGCCAAGTTCGATCAGATCGGCGACGGGATGGAGGCGCTGGCCGAATTCGACTGTATCGGAGCGAAGGCCGAATTGAGCCGCCGGCTGAAATCCAACCCTGTCGCGTTGAACGATCAAGGCCGCGTGATCTTGCAACAGGCGCGGCATCCGCTGCTCATGGCGGCCAAAGAGCAGGTCGTGCCGAACGATATTGTGATGGATGAGACAAGCCGTGTCCTTGTCATTTCCGGGCCCAATACGGGAGGGAAAACGGTCACCCTCAAAATCGTCGGCCTCTATGCACTCATGGTGCGGGCCGGGCTGCATCTGCCCTGCGCGCCGGAGTCTGAGATGGCGCTCTTCACCCATTGCTATGCCGATATCGGAGATGCGCAGGACTTAAGTCGGGATCTCTCCAGCTTTTCCGCCCACATGACGCAAATGGTGCAGCTGCTTTCAGACGCGGGTGCCCGGGCAAGCGCGGGCGAACCGGCTGGGCCCAGATCGCTGGTCTTGCTCGATGAGCCGGTCACCTCGACCGACCCCCAAGAAGGCGCGGCGCTAGCTGAGGCTCTGCTTTGCCGGTTGGCCTCGCTCAATATGAAAGTGGTGGTGACGACACATTATGGTCCGCTGAAGGAATTGGCGCAGACCACATCCGGCTTTGCCAATGCCAGTGTGGAGTTCGATGTCGAACGGTTGGCGCCGACCTACCGGTTGTTCATGGGCATTCCCGGAGGTTCGTCCGCCTTGGAGATTGCCGGACGGCTGGGCATGGACGAATCGATCTTGCGCGATGCGCGGCAACGGTTGCGGCGCGAGGATCGGCGGTTAGACGACCTGATGGCGGATTTGCATCGCAAGCAGCGGCAGCTGGCAGAGGATGCTGAACGGGCGCGACAGGCCAGGAATGAGGCCGAGCAGGCGGCGGGCGAGGCCAAAGCCTTGCAAGCGCGCTTGGAGGAAGCCGAGCAGGAGGCTCGCAAGGGGCTGAAGAAGAAACTCGGTGAGCAATTTCAGCGGGCCAGGGCCGAGGTGCAAGCCACGGTCGATGCCGTCAGACGCGAACAGAAGCTCATCAAGGCGAAGGAGGCCAAGCAACGGCTTAGTGAAATGGAGACGCAGGTGCGGCAGGAGCTGGTTCACGCCGGCGAACCGATTCCAGTCGAGCAGTTAGGCATCGGCGATACTGTGGAGATTGCGGGATTGGGGATGACGGGAAGTTTGCTGGAATTGCCTCAGGGGAAAAAACGGGTCCGTGTCAAAGTCGGCGAAGGGGAAGTGATGGCGACTGTCTCGAATCTGATCGGCATCGGACGGGGGCAGGAGACTGTAGCGCCACCCGCATCGTCCTCATCGAGCTCTCGCCGGTTTTCGACGGGTAGCGGATTGGGATTCGACGAACAGACGGTGGTGGATGTGCGGGGCCAGGCAGCCGACGACGCACTCGATCAGGTCCTAGCGGCGTTGGATCGGGCGGTGCTCGACGGCGCGCCGTTCTTGCGGATCATCCACGGGCATGGAACCGGCCGCCTCAAATCCGTCTTGCGCGAGTATCTGAAAGATTCACCCTATGTGGAACACTTTCGCCCCGGCGATCGGGCCGAAGGTGGGGACGGGGTGACGGTGGCGAAGCTGATGACTTCATAACCCATTGAAACGGTATCGGTTAGGGCGTATTGTTTGCGAACAGGTGCGGTGTGTTATGCGGACGGAAATTGGCAGATCCGTCTCGTATGCAGATCAGCCTAAACATTGTTCGGCGTCGAGGAGGATCATCCGATGAGTAAAATCGATGAGTGCCTCCAGGGTGTTCACAGTGCGCGAAGCGAGGCCCCGCGGCCAGAGAAGGTGGGCGTCGCCGATCTCTACCCCTCTGTCGGGCTACGCCCAGGCTGTACCTGGTTCTGAAGCCAGATTTTACCATCGTGGACGCCAGTGACGCGTATCTGCGCGCCACCCTCATCTGGCGTGAAGAGATCCTCGGCTGCCGGCTCTTCGACGTGTTCCCGGACAACCCGCACAACGCCACAGCCGACGGCGTGCAGAATCTCCGCACCTCACTCCACCAGGTGTTCCAGCAGGGGAAGCCGCATCGCATGGCGATCCAACGGTATGATGTGCGCGACCACGTGAAGGGCGACGAGGCCTGGGTCGAAAAGTTCTGGGCCCCCATGAACACGCCGGTGTACGGCAGCGGCAGTCGGGAAATCACGCATGTGCTCCATCAAGTCGAAGACGTGACGCAGGCTGTGTTCCTGCACCAACGCCTCGCGGCGATGCTGCAGGCGTGGATCACGCGGGTACCCGCCATGGCAGCACTCCAGAGGAAGCTTGGGGTACCGGACACCCGTCCGTACTGGGGGCCGGGCCATGGCGCTCCCGTGGACGGGATCTACACCGTCTTTCACCAGCGCGCCTGCGGATCTGGTCCGCGCATGGTGTACATGCCGGCCGGGTGGGCGTTTCGGCGGTGCCTCTGCTGCCAGGAGGGCGTTCTCTATCGCCTCACGAGTCCGCTTCGATGAGCCAGAAAGGGCGGGAGGACGTCTGGCCCATACCATGCCTGGCCTAACAAGCGCTTGCATCGTGGCGTTATGCGGCAAGCACTCGGATGAGTACGTCTGTTGAGACCCCGTGGGTATTGCCGTTACCCTCTGTCTGTCCGAGATTTCGGCCGTTTCCGGTAGTAGTCGAGAAATTCGCGCGGTGAGAGGACGGTCATTCCCTGGCGGTGTCTCGACGGGAAGTGCCTCGTATTTCCAGTAATCAAACAGTCGGCATCGCCTGCCACGGCTGATTCTAAGAATGGCTCATCGCTCGGATCTGGAAGCCTGACCGGCAAGGGGTTGCCTGCCACGCTGAATCCTTCCACTTGGGTATGGTCCATCAAAGCTCGTGTCTGTTCAACATTGAATCGAAACTTCGGTCTGGCAAGGACCCCTTCATATTCGGTGAGGATTCTGGCATCGAAGCACATCCGCACTGCGCCCGATGCAATCATGCGGAGGATTTCACCTGGAGGGCCAAACGGAGAGAGGAGTCCCGCGACCAGGACATTCGTGTCCACCACCACCTTCACCGGCGGTGAGCCTTCCGTGCCGCCTTAATTTCAGCGGTGATCTCCGCGGAGGAAAGGACATTCGTGCCTGCTTGGATCGACTGCCGTTGCAGCTTTTCCACCGCCGCCACGGCTCTCGCGCGTCTGACGGCTACCAGTGATTCTTCCAGCGTCTCCTCAGACACCGAGGACAGAATGGCGATCGGTTTGCCGTTCGAGGTGAGGATGACTTCTCGTTCCCGAGCGAGCTTGGTCCAGACTTGTCCGGAACGTCCGCGTAAATCCCGCACCGTAATGAACTTCATAGCGACTTCTTTTGTGGGTGACGATAGAGTATACGATCGAGAGCCGATCGTCAAACATTCGCGGCCGCAGGCGATGGCCGAACCGGAGGCGTAGCCTCAAGGCTACGTTGAGGATTCGGTCGAGCCGAGAACAAAGTTGGGGGTCTGTTTCAGCGTCCTACTGAATATGGTGTTTCGCCATGCGATAACGCAGCGTGTTGCGGGTCATCTTCAGGAGGCGGCTGGCTTCGGAGACGTTGCCTGATGTTTTGTGGAGGGCTTCTTTCAGCATCTTTTTCTCCATCTCTTGAAACGACAGGCCGAAGGTCAAGAGCGAGGGCAGGAGCGAGGAGTGAGACTCATGGCTTGACGGGCTTGAGTGAGTTGTTGCTGTGATGGTCTGGACCGATGCAGGCAGGTGATGCGGCTGAATCGTCTCTTCTTTACATGTGATGGTCAGCCATTCCACGACATTGTGCAATTCACGGACATTGCCCGGCCAGTCGTGGCGCTGAAGCACAGCAAGCGCCGTTGGCGACATCGTCTTAATACGGCACCCGCGTTCTTGCCTGGCGCGCTCCAAAAAGATCAATAGGATTGGTTCGATGTCGTCCTGCCGCTCACGCAGGGGCGGGATGCGCAGCTGGTAGACGTTGAGCCGGTAGTAGAGATCGAGCCGGAAGCGACCGGCCTTGATATGGGCGAGCAGATCCTCATTCGTGGCGGCAATGACGCGGATATTGACCTTGTGACTACGCGTGTCGCCGAGCGGATCGACCGTGTGGTTTTCCAGTACGCGTAAGAGTTTGGCTTGCGCGGCCGCGCTCATCTCTCCGATTTCATCCAGAAACAACGTGCCGCTTTCGGCCAATTGGAATCGCCCCGGCTTCGCCTGCTTGGCATCCGTAAAGGCGCCTTGTTGGTATCCGAACATCTCCGCTTCTAATAAATGCTCCGGAATGCCGGCGCAGTTCAGAGCGATCAGCGGCCCGTTGGCTCGTGGGCTGGTTGCATGGATTGCTTGCGCGAACAGTTCTTTCCCCGTGCCGCTTTCCCCGGTGATGAGAACGGTCGCATCGGTCAGGGCGACCTCTTGGGCCAAATGTTTGATGAGATGCATCTGCGGTGAGACGCTGATGATGGACGCAAATCGATCGTGTGGCTGATCGGATGTGTATGCCGATGCGGGCTGCTGGGCCAGCCGAGTGACCGCCGCCTGAAGTTCCTGAGGTAGAATCGGCTTGGTCAGATAATCCGATGCGCCGGCGCGCATGATGTCGACGGCATCTTTCACGGAATGGCGTTCCCCAATGGCAAGGATCGGAGTGGGCGCAGGGATTTGCCTGGCATACTCGAACAGAGGAGCGAGTCCGTAGGGACTGCCTTCGCAGATGACCAGGGTGGGGGAGATTTCTTGCCAGAGGCGGAGCCCCTCGGAAACAGTGGGCGTCGTGTGAATCGTCGTGTGCGAAGGCGCAGTGGTTTCGAGAAGTCGTGTGGTTTCGGGGTCTTTTGAGATGAGGAGAAAGTTCTGATGGTTCATAGGAGATCTCCTTATTGAGGATTCCTGTCTAACCATCTGAGAACTGGGTACAGCCTACTCCTTCTATGGTGAGGAAGGGAAGGGATTTTTTAATTGGCGAGGAGAAAGGGGTGAAGTGCGAGGGATTAGGAGTGGTGCTGGTTTCGCCGTGCAATTGAGACGTTACGTAGGAGGCCGGAGTGTTTGGCGCGTTTGATCGGGCTGCCTTGAAACAGAGCCGCAAAAGTCGGTTCGTCCAGCTTCGCCAAATCATCCAAGCGTGGGGCGAGGGTTACGGCCCTCGGTTGGAAGGCCGGTTCTTGGCTCGGCTCGGCGCGCAGATTGAATGGACAGACATCGAGACAGTCGTCGCATCCGAAAATTTTGTTGCCCATGCGCGACTGTAACTCGTCTGGGATGGCGCTGTGGTCGCCACGCAACTCGATCGTCAGATAAGAAATACAGCGGGTGGCATCGACCACATAGGGTTCGACGATGGCCTTGGTCGGACAGGCTTGAATACAGAGGGTGCAGCTGCCGCAGAGATCAGTGGCCGGTTCGTCCGGCGACAATTCCAACGTCGTAAGAATTTCTCCCAGCAAGAGCCAGGAGCCGTGTTCGGCGGACACAAGGTTGGAGTGTTTGCCGATCCATCCCAATCCCGCCTGTTCCGCCCAGGCCTTTTCCATGACAGGACCGGTATCGACATAGACTAGGGTCTTGGCGTCCGGAGCCAAGGTATGAAGACGCTGTTCGAGTTGCTTCAGCCGATCGCTGAGCACCTTGTGGTAGTCCCTGCCCCAGGCATACCGCGCGATGCGGCCGTGGCCGGGCCGTTCATCGGGGCGATGGTCAGTTAAGTAGTTGATGCCGACTGAAACGATCGATCGGCATCCCGGAAGGACGAGCCTGGGATCGGCCCGTTTCTCCGGCGTCCGTTCCATCCATGCCATCGCGCCGTGGAATCCGCGGGTGAGCCATTGGGTCAGCTTGGTGAAGAGTCGTTGTTGGAGGGGAGAGGCAGGGGCATCGACGCGGGCGATACCGACGGCATCGAATCCCAACGCGCGGGCTTCTCGTATGATCGATTCGGAGAGGGACATAGGCGAACGTCAAGGTAACATAGTCTCTTTTCTTGCGGCCACCGGGCGGTCCGCGTAGAATCCAGCCTCATTCAGAGCGAGCTGATCCAATGGACTGTTCGATGGGCGGAGCGGCAGTTTTGCGATGGAGATATGTGTCACCATTGATTCCATCCGCGAATAGGGCTGCGGCCGGGGCGCCCCTTATTCTGCTGCTCGTGTTCGCGGGTGCCCTCTTCATGACGCTGTGGCCTTGGGGTGCCTTCGCGGCTTCGGATGCGGAGAGCCTGGACGTCAAGGTGGAGTCGGGCGGGGGAGTCCGTGCGACAGCGCGTGTGTTGTTTCCGGCGAAACCGGATGTCATTCAGTCGCTGCTGGCGGACTATCCACGTTGGCCGGAACTTTTTGCAGTACATATGCGAGTGGCCGATCTCAACATCCATGAAGGGGTTGCCACAATCGATCTTCGTATCACGTATGGGCTGATGCCCGGTGAGCATCGGTTGGTCACGGACTCACGGATGTTGCCGGATGGCGGCCTTGTGACGGCTCTCAAAGGCGGCGACTTCAAACGCTATCACCGCGTCTGGAAGCTTCGGTCCACCGGAGAAGGCAATCAGACCAGCGCCGATTTTGAACTGACCGTCGAAGTCGATTCTCTGACGCCCGATTGGTTGATTGCTGTTGTCATGCGGCAGGAGTTGGAAGCCCACTTTCGAATCGTGAAGCAAAAGGCGCTGGAACAGTCCAGGAAATAGTGTGCGGATGTGAGCCGGCTCCACTGAGAAACCATGTTCTGTCCATCCCGATAATATGAGAACTATGTCACTGTCCGGCCTCTACGTGATCCTCGATCCATCGGTCCGGCCTGATCGGCCTCTCATCGACATGCTGAAAGCTTCCGCTGAAGCAGGAGCCAGAATCTTTCAATATCGCAATAAGACGGCCTCCATGAAGGAGGCCTATGACGACGCGTCGGTGCTGCGGAAAGTTGCGTCCGAACTGGGTGTGACATTTATCGTGAACGATCGTTGTGATCTGGCTTTGGCGGTCGATGCGGACGGCGTGCATCTTGGGCAGGGAGATGTGCCCTATGGCTATGCCAGAACAATCATGGGGCCGGCGAAATTGATCGGGCTCTCGACTCACAATAGGGACCAGGTCACAGAGGCCGAGACACTCAAGCCTGACTACATCGGTTTCGGGCCAATCTTTAAGCCCGGTTCCAAGCAGGATCATGACCCGGTTGTCGGGATCGAAGGACTGCGTGTCGTGCGTTCGCTCACGGCGTTGCCGATCTTTGCCATTGGAGGAGTTACAGCGGAGAATGTGGGAGAGGTGATGACGGCGGGAGCCAACGGCGTGGCGGTGATCTCCGCAATCCTGGACGCACCTGATGTCAGACGGGCCGTCAGCGGCTTCGTCGGCCGAATGAGAGCACCAGCTTCACCAGCTTCGTGATCGCCGCGGATCGGGAGAGGTGAATGGCGGACGGTCGAAATCGTTTCGATAACCCTGATCGATAGGGGAGTGGGCCGAGCACCGGCACCCCTGCCTGTTGTACCAGCAGGCCGATGGTGGTGCGCTCTTGGATGCGCATTATCTTCGACCTGGTCGGGTGTGTTTGGTTCAAGATCAATGCGATGACCGGAATTTTCCTTCGCCGCAGGGCCTCGATCGTCAATAGTGCATGGTTGATCCCGCCAAGCCCGGATCGCCCGACAATCACCGCCGGCAGTTTCAGTTGCGCCATCAGGTCCATGACATTGCTGTCCGGCGTGATCGGCACTGATACCCCGCCGAGGCCTTCGACGACCATATAGTCATATCGGTCGGAGAGCAGGCGATAGATCTTTCGGATGACCTCCGGATTGATCGCCTGGCGTTCGGCCTGTGCGGCAGCCAGCGGCGCCACCGGCAAGGCAAATGGGTAGGGGCAGACCTCCCCAAGCTGGTTCTCACCGTCGATGATAGCGCGAAGTTTCGCGGCATCGGATTGATCGGTCTTGGAAGGAGAGACACCGGTTTCGATGGGCTTCATCACACCCACCTCGCAGCCCCGGTTTTTCAATGCCAAGGCGACGGCAGCGGCGACCAATGTTTTGCCGACGCCGGTATCGGTGCCTGTTATGAAGATGCCGTGGTTCATTCGACAAAGCCGATGGCTACCACATTATCCCCGTTACAGATTTCTACTGTCACAATTCCAGACTTGCCCTGAGACACCGGTGAGCTGCGTCAGATGCACGACGGTCTGCGCCGATTCGTCCAGCGAAGGGGGGCGGCGCAACGCATGGTCGAGCCATCCGCTGCTTTCGTGAAAAATGCCTTCAGTCAAGTGTGTTTTCTGCCATCCGGGCAGCAGGAGATTTACTCGGACGTTGTGGGGGCCCCACTCCAGCGCCGCAGTCTTGACCAATCCGATCAATCCGGCTTTGGACGTCGCATAGGCTGCCTGGCCGGTGGCGCCATGAAACCCCGTATGAGAGCCGATGACTACGATGGCCCCGCCTCGATGTGCGATCAGCACGGGCGCCATGGCTCGGAGGCAGTGAAACGTTCCCGTGAGGTTCGTCGCCATCACGTCATCCCAGATACGTTCCCGATGACGCACGAGTAATCCGCTTGACCCGATTCCCGCGTTGCAGACCAATGCCGATGGATTCGATACACGGCAGCGCCAGGCATCGACCATCCGTTGTACCGACTCGGACTCGCGGATGTTTGCGTGATAGAGATCTCCCGAGCCGCCTGCAGCGAGGACTTCTTGGAGTGTCCTGTCCGCCGCGCGTTGATTGTGGCCATAGTGGACGCCGACATACCATCCGATCCTGCCGAAGGCGAGGCTGATGGCCCGGCCGATGCCGCCGGATGCGCCGGTGATCAAGACGGCCGGACTGGTGTTCGATTGATGAGGTCTGCTCGTGGCAGTCCCTGTCTTCGAGGCTGAGCCTGTCATGCGAGTCCGGATTATGCGAGGACCGCCGCGCGAAGGCAAGCCCATCGCGTTGTTTGTCGCGTCGCATCACGGGGCATGTGCCTCCAGCTGGTTTCGTCGCGTATCCACGGAGGGAACAGCCGTTTGCTTGCTGCTGTCTGGATTCCTGTGGTACCGTTTGTTTCTGATCAGCCCATCGACTGAAGGAGCGATATGATATCCGGAGAAAGACCGATATGGCGGGTGCTTTTCGCGGGAGTGGCGGGCCTTCTGCTTGGGGCGGGTCTCAATCCCGCGTTTCTCGGCGCCGAAGGGCCGGTCACGATTTCCCAGTCCGCCGACTACTTTCCCGATTCCATCGGGAGCCGGTGGACTTACAAAGGACAGATCACGGAGGGGCCGCTTCAGACCGTCGAGAACAAATTCTTTACCAATGTGTCGAAGGTGACAGGGGCTAAGACGATCAAGGGCGTGTCGGTTACCGTATTTCAGGATACGAATCCTGGCAATCATGGCCCCTCGGAGAGTTATTACCGGCGAGATCCCGTCGGGATTGTGTATTACGGGGCTGATCCCGGGACGCCGCTTGAAAAGCAAATTATTCCCTACCAAATTTTTCGATTTCCCCTCGTCATCCCGTCATCGTTCCAGCAGTTCGATCGGACCGGCCTCGACTTCGGCTCAGACATGGACCGTGACGGCACCGACGAGAAGGTCGATGTGCGTGGATGGAGCGGTCTCATCAGCCGGGAAACGATCACGGTGCCAGCCGGGATGTTTCAAGACACTATCAAGGTCGAAGCCAAAATGACCATGCGGATACATCTCTCGTCCAGCCGACGTACGATTGCCGGTTTGGATGTCATGACGGCCTGGTTTGCGAAGGGTGTCGGTCTGATCAAGTATTCGGAGCGGCAGGAGCTGTCGGCCGTGAAAGAGGATCGCGGCGTCGTGACGGAAATTACCGAAGAACTCGAAAGCTACGAGGTGAAACCTGCCAAGGGCTCACTCAGCCGACTCGAATCCGCGCCGGAGGGTATTTTCGCTGATGACGCGGGCGATCATGAACTGCGCGAGGTAGTCTTCCCCGCCGGTTTTCGCGCCTACCCCTGAGTAGCGATGTCCGCCGAATGGCTGGCGGCATACCAGCGCGCCGGTAATCGGCCGGTTCAAGTACAGATTCCCCACATCGAATTGGTCACGGGCCAGTGCAAGATTGGCTGGGCTTCTGGAATAGACGCCTCCTGTGAGTGCGTAGGACGTTCCGTTCGCCATGCGAAGGGCATCGGCAAAACTTTCTGCCTTGAGGACCGCCAGCACAGGACCAAAAAACTCCTCCTGCGCCAGCCGGTGATGAGGCTCGACATCGACAAACACCGCCGGGCCGACGAAATAACCGGATTGCTCGACCGACCGCTCGACGAGGAGCCGGCCTTCCTGACGGCCCTCGGCAATGACCTGCTGAATGGCAGCCTGTGCGCGCGCGTCGATTACGGGACCCACTCTGGTGCCGGGCTCGGCCGGATCGCCGATCTCAATACTCAATACAGCCTGGCGCAGACGCGCGGTGAACTGGTCATAGACCGTGCGATGCACGATGGCCCGTGAGCAGGCCGAGCATTTCTGTCCCGCGTAGCCTGTAAACGATGTGATGATCCCAGCGATCGCCTCATCGAGATCCGCCGTCTCATCGACGATGATGGCGTTTTTCCCACCCATCTCGGCAATCACCCGTTTGACCATCGGTTGGCCCGGATACACCTGAGCGGCGTCAGTCAGAATGCGGAGCCCCACGGTTTTCGATCCGGTAAATGCAATTGTTACAATCTGTGGATGCGCAACGAGCGCTTGACCGATTTCCGGTCCGCCGGGAAGGCAGCTCACCACGCCGGGCGGCACCCCGGCTGCGACCAACATCTGTGTGAGCAGCAGCCCCAGTCTGGAGGATCGTTCCGATGGCTTGAAGAGCACGGTGTTGCCCGTTGCCAGGGCCGCCGCAACCATCCCAGACGGGATGGCGAGCGGAAAGTTCCAGGGCGCGATGACGGCCGTCAGTCCGCGCGGGCCATAGACACGATGGTTCAATTCTCCCGGCCGGTTTCCGAGCCTCGCAGGCTTGGATAAGCGGCAGATCTCGTCTCCATAATAGCGAAGAAAGTCGATGGCCTCAGCGACGTCGGCGTCCGCGTCCCGCCAGGGATTTCCCGCCTCAAACACTTCCCATGCGGCGAGTTCAAATCGGCGGCGGCTCATGTCGGCGGCTGCCTGCCGCAAGATCGCCGCGCGCTCCTCGGCAGATCGGCGACGCCAACTGTCGGCCTGGTTTTGTGCCTGTTGGATGGCCTGATCGAGATCCGATCGCGTTGCGCCTCGCACGGAGGCGATGATCTGATTAGGACGACATGGATTATGCGAGGTCAGCCAGGGACCTGTGAGCGATGGCAAGGAGGAGTCCGCGTTCCACTGCCGTCCCAATTGAGATCGAACCGACGCAATTCCTTCCTGCATGGCGTGGCGGACTGTCTCTTGGGAAAAATCGCTGTGCGGTTCGTTCATGAAACCGTGCATGCTATTGGACGGTTGGACAGTGGCGGAAGGCACTGGGGCCACAGGAGGAGCGAGGAGCCGCGCCAGCGGTTGAGACTCGACGTACTCTTTTCGGAGAAACGATTCATTCGAGGTGTTTTCCAGCAGGCGCCTCACCAAATAGGCCATGCCGGGCAACAGGAGGCCGACGGGGGTATACAACCGGACACGGCGGCCAAGCTTCACCATGGCCTGCTGATAAGGTTCGGCCATGCC
>SXGR01648293.1_pt1 | contig 18042 bp, 22 predicted proteins | sample 3174711 | NCBI WGS metagenome assembly SXGR01 (sample SAMN11356860, study PRJNA531348) | freshwater metagenome | isolation source: freshwater sample F1-60 | place: China: Fuxian Lake, Yuxi | collected 2017-12-25
AGCGGGAAATATCAAGTAACTTGGTCGGGACTACATGCCGTTTTGAACTCGACATACTCCAAATTCCCGGGAAAAACATCAATCAGGGTCCCAAAAAAGACCAAAAAATCGTAAAAAATCACTCCAACTGCGTAACTTGGGCTAAACGGAGTCGGGCTTTGGCCGGTGCCCAAGAAGTAGCCGTTTCGGTAACGGGCGAGTCAATAGCAAAAAACGAGGGAGGAAGGATCCATTTGTCATCCGCTTCCATCGAGCGAAAACACCACCTTGGAGGTATTGGGATCGAAGGGGACTGACCAATGTTCATGGGTAATCAACCATTCTCCCTGCTTGCGCTCCAGAAGGGTGGTATTACGCATCCAGGTTTGCATGGCAGGATGGTCCGGCTCCATCCCGGAAAATCGCCACAGGTAATGGGCCGATGCCACATCACCCCCCACCGCAATGCAGAGGTTTCGGATTTCTGTGCCAAACGAATCCGGAAAGCAGGGAAAGCACCCCTCCCAAGCCAGGCGTAGCGCCTCGGTCCCCTTGTAGACAAAGGGTGGGATCGCATCAAAAACAACCACCGATGGGGAATAATACGCCATGAGGGCCTCCAAATTCTTGGCACCCAAGGCAATATCCCTGTCCGATAATACCTTTCGAATCTGTTCTTCTGCATCATTCATGACAACATGGCCCTTGGTTATTGGGTATTCCCGAAAATTATCTTCGTTGAATGTGATAGGGGCATGGGGTCAATTGGCCAAGGGGAAAAACAGTCCATGTCAAAAGGGCCAAGGCGGTTTGCCATCCCTTTAGGGGCAATAATGGCGTGCAATGAGGTCGTTTTGAATCCAAAGCAGCTTGCCAAAGGCTCGGACCATTTTGATTTTTTGGTCACAATGTAAAGGTAATTTCAAAAGGGTGGTAACCAGGGCATCGCTGACAAAACCCATCAGCGCGTTCATCTGCACAAGGGGAATGACAATTTCCAGGTTGCCTCCTTTTTGGGTGTGAATCTTGCCCACCATGTCGAGGTATTCGCTCATGGCATCGTCGTAGGGTTTCGTGACCAGTCGCACCAGATAGGCACTTAGGTGCTGCTTGCGCATTTTTATTTGGGGATGATCGAGGGTGAGTTCTTCAAGGGTGGCGGGCAATGCGTCTTGGTAACCCTCATTACGCCTCAGGAAGTGGCGTTTGGTGGCGTCAAAGTTGAAAAGCCGGACATAGATCGCATCGACCAGGGAGGGAACGAGGGGCCCAAGGTGGGCCGCCGAGTCGTGGATGGCCTGAATGTCCTCCTGGCAAAACCCCATAAATTGGGCGAGATACCTGACCCGATAGGGGGTGTCTTTATCAAGGCGTGTTTCGTCCATGGATTGGGCGGCCAAGGTGGGAAGGGTCATGGGAGGTCCTTTGAGGGGGAACAATGTAAAATGGGAAGTTGGGGACTTGGTAGTAGCATAGCGGCAGGCAAAGAAGATATCAAGACCTTTTTGTCTTTATATCGACTTCTCTGCTTCCCACCCTTCTCCCTCCCGGCCCAACCGGAGTCTTTTCCATGTTTTCCCAGACGGTTGAATATGCCCTGCGGGCCATTGCCTTCCTTGCGGATCAGGAAGAAATACCAAGGCCCAATCCCATGATTGCCCAGGCAACCAAGGTTCCGCCTGCCTATCTGGCCAAGGTGTTAAGGCAACTCGTTGAAGCCCGATTGCTCAAGGGCCAACGGGGACCCAATGGCGGCTTCCTGATTGCCCGGAATCCGGAAACCATCACCCTTTGGGAGATTTTGGAGGCGGTGGAACCGATTCGCCGCATTCAAACTTGCCCCCTCGATCTCGCCTCCCACTTAACCAATCTTTGTCCCTTGCACCGGAAAATGGATGATGCCTTGGCCTTGCTGGAGAAAATGTTCAAGGAAGCGACCTTGGGGGCCATGCTAAACCAACCGAACAAACCCCACCCCCTTTGCGATTTCCTCAATGTGCCCCAGGTCAAGCTGGGAACCATATCCCTTTCCGGAATCCATAAATAGGACCACCGGAGTGGGAAATCATCCCCTTTTTGCCTATCCTTTTGGGTGAGAGAGGTTTTTTGCTTCATTGTTTTCCAAACGGGAGGGTTGATCATGTCCATGCGCATTCTTCTTGGCGGGGTTTTGGGTGGTTTGGTCATCTTTTTTGTCAGTGCCTTCACCCACACGGTCCTCAATTGGGGTGGGCGGAACATTGGTAAGCTACCCGATGAGGAGGAATTTACCCGGGCCTTTAGTCAACAGAATGCCGCTTCCGGAATCTACGATTTTCCCCATGTCGCCTTTGATGCTTCCCTCAAAGACCAGGAAAAGTACAACGAGGTTTACAAGAAGGGCCCTGCCGGGCTGGTCGTCGTATTCCCCACCGGGGAAGAGATGATGAGTCCCCAGATGCTTGGCAAGGAATTGGCCACGAACATTCTTGGGGCCCTTTTGATGGCATGGATTGTTTCCCAATTTGCCCCCGAAAAGACCTTTTCTGTCCGGTTATTGGCGGTCATTGCCATGGGTATGTTTGCCTGGCTCGCCGTCGACGCTTCCTATTTGATCTGGTACCGGTTTTCCCAAGCCTTTGTTACCGATGCCTTGTTCAACGGATTGCTGGAAAATCTTGCCGCAGGGTTAGTCATTGCCGCCATCGTCCGCCATCCCAAAAAGGAGGGATGAAAGGCCCGCCTGGCACCCCTGCACCCGGGTGAAACAATAAGGTAGCCTCACGGAAAACCCATTTTCCGGAGGTTGTCGTGAATCGTGTCCAGGAAAAAGCGCCCCTTCCCGACCAACGAACCCAGGACCTGTTGGCAAGCCGATACGGCCTCCATCGCCCTGAATGGATTCGCCGGGCCATGGCGCCCCTCCATGGTTCTCTTCCCGAAGCGGGCTCTCCCTCGCGGGTGGACCTTTCGTGGATCAGCACGGAAATCGTTGATCACCAGGGGGATGTTCTCCTTGCCACGGGGATGGACGAATCGGTCTTTGCCCTGAATCCGATTGTAACCCTGAACCACGATTATAGCCAAGCTCCTGTTGGCCGTTCCCTCTGGCGCAAAATGCGTACCCATGACGGAATTCGGGGCATTGTTGCCGCAACCCATTATCCCAAAATACCAGAGGATCATCCCGCAGACCGGGTTTGGATGCCTGATGTGGCCCTTGGTCTTGTCCGGTCAGGATTGGCCATTGGCAAATCCGTTGGTTTTGTCGTTTTGTCCGAACGCCCTCCTCTTGCCGAGGAAAGGCGTTTGGGCTGGGCCGGTTGCAGGCGGGTGATCGACAAGTGGCTATTGCTCGAATATGCCGTCTGCTGGATGCCTGCCAATCCGGGGGCCCTTGTCCTTCCGGATCCGGGTTCCGACCTCAAAAAATCGCGGACAGAACGGATCCTGCAAAAAGCCGAAATTCTGTGGGACATTCGGCTGCACCAGGGTAACAGTCCGCGCTAAGCTCAAAATCGTGGCTGGCAATGGGGTCGGCCAAAAAGCATGTTTTTGGCGGAGGACAACGAAATGACCGGGGAAGCAGAATTGGCCATGGCACCCGCACCGGTGGTGGAATCGACCGAATATCTCGGGCGGCTCGAACGCGAGATGGACAGGCGGATGGACGAAATCGCCCGCACCAAATCCCTATCCAGGAAAGGTGCCGTCCAACGCCTGTTTGGAGATTCGGGAGAAACAGAAACCAATCGCCGGGACCGTACCCTTGGGGATTGGCTTTTTGAAATAAGACGCGGGGACGAAGCCTCCATTGAACGCAAATACGGATCGGTAAAGGCGTCTTTGACAGGCTCCTCCGGTTCCCAGGGAGGCTACCTCGTCCCGGAAGAATTTTTGCCCAGACTCTATGCCCTGTCCGGCGAAAGGGCCGTGGTCCGACCCCGGGCAACCGTGATTCCCATGGCAAGCCGCTCGGTCCATGTGCCTGTGCTGGATACCCTGGGCACCCCGGCTTCGGGCGACTCGGCTTTTTTTGCCGGTTTGGTGGCTCGCTGGACAGAGGAGGGTGGTGCCCTCAACCAGACCGAGCCTACCTTTCGCCAGATCGAGATGGTGGCCCATGAATTGTCCGGCTATTCCAAAGTGTCCAACACCATTCTGGAAGATTCCCCGATGGGGGTGGAGTCCCTTTTAGCCGCACTTTTTGGAGCGGCGATTGCTTGGCACGAGGACTATGCCTTCCTTCGGGGAGATGGGGTAGGCAAGCCGCTTGGCGTTGTGGCGAGCGGAAATGCCGCTGCTGTTTCCGTCAACCGGGCCACCGCTTCGTCTTTTGGCTTTGCCGATGCGACCAAAATGCTCTCGCGGTTTTTGCCAGGCTACGGCCCCGACCGGTCGGCCTGGGTGATCCACCCCACCGTGATCGAAAAATTGATCGCCATGAGCGATTTGGGAGGCAACAACCTGTTCATGGCCAATTTTGGTGACAAACCCCGGATGATGCTGTTGGGCCTGCCAGTCCTTACCAGCGAAAAACTTCCCGCCCTGGGCACCGCAAGGGATGTCTGCCTGGTCAATTTTGAGCACTATCTCATCGGCGATCGCCGCCAGGTGGAGATTGCCTTCTCCGAACACATCGCCTTTACCACAAACCAGTCGGCGTGGCGGTTCACGGTCCGCGTCGATGGCCAACCCTGGATGAAAAGTTCCCAGGTATTGGCCGATGCCATCACCACGGTAAGTCCCTATGTCCATTTGAATTGATTCGATCCCTGATCATCCCACAAACGATCCAAAAAGGAGATAACGATGACCATTCGTTCGCATGATCTGGCCGCCTTTGCGGGGGCGATTGACCTCCAGCTTCTCAACAACACTACCATAGCCAGCGACTGGGTGGACCTTAGCCGCTTTCGCTCCGCCCTTTTTGTGCTCCTGGCCGGGGCCACCGACACGACCGTGGATATGCGCCTGGCAGAATCCAAAGATACCGTGGGTACGGGCATCCAGGACCTTCCCGGTCGGGCCATCATCGCTCTCGCCTCGACCGAGGACAATCGGCAGGCCGCCATCGGCGTCTCCCAGGAGCACCTCACCCGGAATGCAGGCTATCGCTTCGTTCGGGCGGTGGTAACCGTGGGAGCGGGAACCGTGGGGGCTACCCTTTCCGTGGCGGCCATTGGCCTGGCCCCCCGGTTTGGCCCGGCCAGTGACTTGCGTCATGCCGACTGTGTGCAAGCCATCGGCTAGGTTCTGAGGATGCCCCATGAATCCCTTGATCAGCGTGGTTCGCGCCCAACAGGCCATCAACCGAAGTTCCTGGCCTGTTGCAGAAACCGACCGCGTGGCCACGCTGATCGGGGTCATTTCCCATGCCGCCGAACGGTGGGCGCGCCGCAGATTTGCCAAAACAACCCACGACCTCATTCTTTCCTACCAAAAGGATCCCCTTTGGTTGCCTAACGGTCCCATTCACCAAATCGTTTCCCTGACCGAGGGCTCTTCCCATTTGCCCATGGGCTATCAAGCCATCCTTCCCCTGGGGCAGGTATTCCTGGGAAACAGTTTCGACGATGGGGGCACCAGAGCACCACCAGAAAGGCTTCTCAGGGTCGTTTACGAGGGGGGATTTGATCCCATTCCCGACGATATCCAGGAAGCCATTGCCCTCTGGACGGCTTCGGCCTATTGGCAAACCGAACAGGATCCTGCAACCGCCAGGGCAGGACCACCTCCTGCTGCCTCCTGTCTCCTTCAACCCTACCGCAGGACCCTTTTTCCATGAGTAAAAGTATGCCCCCGCCGGGAACAACCACCGTTCCCGTTGCCCTGTCCCATGAGGGCGATCCTTTGGGAATGGCCCCTCGCGAGCAGACCGAAGCCATCCTTCTGCTTGCCTTTGAGTCAGGTATGCGAGCGGGGAATTTTTTGGCAAGGTTTCGCCATACCCACCTTGGCTGGTTCCCGCCCCAAAGTGCCGTGGCGGACCCGGGTCCAGACAAGCCCACCTGGATCGCCACCTGGCAAGAAAGCCGTTTTCAGGTCGTCCTTGTGCAAGATGTCACCAAGGGCCCCGTATTCCTTTGGCGCAAAGCATGGCTGTTGCGATTGAACAGCCATGGACAGGGTGCTCCATGACAACCCCGGCCCCCCTCGATATTCCCGCAACTGCCCAACAATGGCGCCAGATCAGCCCGTTTGCGGTGACCCTTGGCCCCGGCCCCTTGGAACAAAGCGTCATCGTGCAAGCCAGGTTGGACCTGGATCCGGAGACAGTCCTTGAGGATGGCTGGCCCGACACTTTGGGAAATCCCGTCCGGGTTGTTTTGCCTGACCGGGAACCAAGAATTGGGACCATCGTTTTTGTGGATCACTTTCAATACGGCAGGCCTAATGGCAAACTCCGGGTCTGGTTGACCGGGTGAACCTTACGAATCCAAAAGCAGGAGAAAATCATGGATTGGATGCGTTTCCTCGAGCAGACCCCGTTGCCTTTGGCCCTGGTTCTTGGTGGGGCATGGATGCTTCACAAAGCGTCCCTCTGGATTGCTAGCCGCATTCTGGAACCCCTGATCGAGAGGCACCTTGGTTTTCTCGATGGGCTGGAAGAGTTCCTGAAGCGCATGACCCAAAGCCAGGAAACCCTTCTTCATGAGTTTCGCCGGATCGTGGCTTTGATGGAAGGCAATCTCGTCGCCAAAGAGGAGGAATCGGCCCATGAGTGAAGGCCTTGTCCAGCAAAAGAAACCGTGGCGCAACCGCATTGTGGAGCATGTCCAATTGCCCGCCTCGGACCTTTTGCCTCACCAAAACAACCCGCGCATCCACGGGTCTTTTCAAAAGGAGGCCCTTGTCGCCCTTGGCAGCGAAATCGGCTTTGCCCGCAGCTTGCTGGGCTACCGGGATGCCAACGGTCGGGTCTGCCTGATTGATGGCCACTTGCGACGGGAGGTCCTGGGAAAGGAAGAGGTTTGTGTCGAAATCCTCGATGTTACCGAAGAGGAGGCCCGCAAATTGCTCCTGTCCATCGACCCCCTGGCGGCCCTTGCCGAAACAGAAATGGGGCCGCTAGCGATACTTCGTAACCTGGTGCAAACCGATGAGGACGCCTTGGCCACACTTTGGGCCACGATTGGGACCCTGCCCGAAGAGGAGCCTGGACACCTGGACAATCAGGAAGAAAAAGCAGAAAGCCTACCGGAAAAGTGGCTTGTCTTGATTGACTGTGAAAACGAGGAGATGCAAGCCATGCTCCTTGCCGAGATGCACGCCCGGGGAATCCCGGTGAAGGCATTGGTTTCCTGATGGGTGAATAAAACGATGTCCTTTGTCCACCTCCATGAAATCCCTGTTCCAAAATCGCCACGCACCCAACAAATCCGGGGGATGTTTGATCTCGGTGATGACAAAACTTCACGAACGAAAATCCGGTGCGACTTTCCCAGCGGGGAAATCGCCTCGCGCCAATGGTCGATTGGACTGATTGTCGGCCCCTCCGGTTCGGGAAAATCGACCATGCTTCAATCGTTATTTGGTAAACCCTGGCAAAGTCCACCACCCACGGGCGTGGCCGTGGTGGATGAATTTCCCCGGGAATTGTCCATCCAGAACATAACCGCTTTGTTGTCGGCAGTGGGGTTTTCAAGCCCCCCCGCCTGGCTCAGGCCCCGCACGACCTTTTCCAATGGCCAACGCTTTCGAGCCGAGATGGCCCTGGCCCTGGCCTTTGCCGCCCGGGACAAGACAACCCTTTTGTTGGATGAATTCACCTCGGTCGTGGACCGAAACGCTGCCAAAATAGGCTGTGTGGCCTTTGCCAAAAAAATCCATCAGGCCAACCTCCGCTTTGTCGCGGCGAGTTGCCATGAGGACATCCTGGAATGGCTTCAGCCCGATTGGGTCGCCCGGCCCGACCTTGGCTCCTTTACCTGGAGGTCGCTTCAGCCCCGCCCGCCCCTCAGGCTTGAATTTCGCCGGGTCTCAAAAGGTCTATGGAGGCGCTTTCATGCGCATCACTATCTGAGCGGGGCCCTGCATCCCGCCGCCGTCTGCTTTGGTCTTTTTCTTTCGGATCCCGGGCCCGTTGCCTTTTCGGCCTGGTTGCCGTTTGTGGGCAAAGGCCCAAAGGCAAGGCGTGAACATCGCACGGTTTGCCTCCCGGATTTCCAGGGAATCGGGCTAGGATCCAAAATCAGTGAACTGTGCGCCAGCCTTTGGAGGGGCCTTGGCTACCGCTCCCTTTCGACAACCTCGCATCCGGCCATGGTCCGGTCCAGAAATCAGCATCCCCATTGGCGGATGTTGCGACCTCCTTCCCTGGTCTCAAAACGATCCGGTAAAAGGGGAAAAGGGCACCACGCCACCGGCCGGTTTACCGCCGGGTTTGAATATGTTGGCCCACCCATGGATCCGGTCCTTGGCTTGAAGATTTTGGGCATCTGATTTGTCTACGACTGGCCTTCAACCCTGACTACGACTGGCCTTCAACCCTGACTACGACTGGATTTCATCCTTAACTACGACTGGATTTCATCCAGGGCAAACGCATGGCCCAGCCAGTCGGTTACAAAAGCATCGATCTCATGTACTCCTCCAAGGGCAATGCGGTGGGTTATCCGGTCCTTTTTGGCCAACCCTCCGGTGTCGAGGATCCGTTTCGGCAGTTTTCGCTTGCTCTCCCTGAGGGCCAAACCGAGATCGACCCGGGTAAGCGTGGTCGGCTTGATTTGGGCAAAAACATGATTCCGGTAAAGGGGAACAATCGTCTTGCAGGGGCAGAGTTTCAGTTCATGACCAAGACCAAGGGCCAGCCCGATCAGCTTGTCATGGATCGGCCTTAGCAGGGCTTTTTTGCCCCCGTACATCGCTTCAATGTAGGCCGGTGCATCCTGAAGATAGGCGTCAGGGTCGGCGTATTCCCTGCCGCCCCCGGTGGAGATGTCCACTATCATATAAGCCTGCATGGTTCCCATCTGGCTCTGCCTGATGAGCCATGCCCGACGCCCGGCCACATCCTTTTCCCCCACACCGGAGGTCTTTAACAGGCGAATCCATTCGGTCAACGAATGGCCCGTCGTCCTTGGCAGATTATCCAGAATCTTTTTCGAATGGGCTACCGCCGGATGAACGGAGTAGACCAGCGGCTTGGACCGGACCTTTTTAACGGAATGGGCCATGGTCAATTTTCCCCTTTATTCCGATTTGGCTTTGGTTTCCTTTTTCGACCCTAGCAACTGGGCCAGGCCACCCGCCATGGTGACAAACTCAGACGGCATCATGATAATGGTCGTGGTGTTTTGCTCGGCTCCCACTTCGGCGATCATTTGCATCCGCCTCAGTTCCAGACTGAGCGGATTTTCGCTGATGGTCTGGGCCGCCAGGGTCAGCTTGGCTGCCGCTTCCTGCTCTGCATCTGCCTTGATCAGCCGGGCCCTTTTCTCCCGGACCGCCTCCGCTTCCCGGGCCATGGCCCGCTGCATCGCCTGGGGAATTTCCACATCTTTCATCTCCACCAGTTCCACTTCGATCCCCCAGGGATCGGTCCCCCCATTCACCATGCTTTTGAGTTGGCTGTTGATTTTGTCCCGTTCCTTCAGGACCTCATCGAGATCATGTTGACCGATGACATTGCGAAGGCTCGTCAGGGCGATTTGATACACGGCCGCACGAAAATTTTCCACTTTGAGAATCGCCAGGCTCGAGTCGATGACTCGAAACCAGAGCACGGCATTGACCTTGATGGTTACCGAATCCTTGGTGATGGTCTCCTGAGGTTCCACATCGACCGTGAGAGTCCGGTTGTCGATGATTCGGGCCCATTCGAGAAAGGGGATCAGATAGTAAAGGCCCGGTCCCCGGAGGCCCATGTGCCTACCCAGAAAGAAGACCACCGCCCGCTGGTATTCCTGGGCGATCCGGATCCCACTCAGGGCGATAACAAGGAAACCAACGAGCAATCCCACGATAATCCACATGATTCCCCTCCCAAGCGTTAGGTATCAGGGTCCCATACCCAAAAACTTACAGATTTTGATCCTGTTTGCTTCGAGGGAGGGACCCTTTCCGGACTACTCGAGGAAAAGGGCCCTCCATTCCAAAACCTTCGCCAAGGGACAAGGCCAAAGACCAAAACCGAAAAAGAGCTAATGGAATCAGGTAATAAAGTCCTATAATAAAGTGTAGTTATCCATGAATGGAATCATGGAAGCGGCTCAGCAACAACATTTATTATGGAATGATTAAAAATGAATCTGTATATAAAGATTAAGCTGCTGTTGTGTTGTATGGTTATGGGATTATGCGACGGAGCCAAAGCTGTCCGTGGTGATATCGTTTATAACAACTTGGCGCCGGGTGGGGCGAGTGAAGCGAACGATAAAACTTTTACAAACATTTCCCGCTGGGGCCAGCAGTTTACCGCCACTTCCAGCGGTTCGTTTACCAATATCAAGCTCAATTTATACCGAAGGAACGATCAATCGGCGGACTTTACTGTCCAGTTGTGGAGTACCTCCGGGACGGGGGCTGGGTCCCTTCCCAGTTCAATCCTGGCGACCTTGAAAACATTAAATTGGACCGATATGACTTTAAACAACACGAGTACAAACACTTCTGCCTATACCGAAATCACTACTTTTGCTGCCAATTATGATATCGTCCAGGATTCGACCTATTGGCTGGTCGTTTCTTAGGCGGCCAATGGTCCTCAAGCCAAACGGTGGACCACGGTAGGATCCGGCCTGGGTCAAACCGCCTCCTATAATGCTTTGAATTCAACTTGGACCAATGCAGGAAGCGGCACCAATCTTGGGGCACAAATAACTGTAGCCACGGCCGTCCCTGAGCCTGGGACTTTTCTGATCACCGCTTTGGGATTATGCTTGGGAGCAGGGTTGGTTTGGAAAAAACGAACCGCAAGGACCCCCCAAATGGCATAGAGCCCATCACCGGTCCCGGATCCCGCCAAATCTTGCCACCGATCGCCTGTTTCCTATCCCCGCAACTTCCTTGCCTTGTACCAGCGATCGGAGGCGGTCGGTTTGGAACGGGTTTTGGCTTGTTGTAGTTGCTTTTCTTCCTGCCGAACGAGTTGCTTGGTAAGCCTACCCTCTTTCACTTTTAATTCCGCACATTTACGCTTAAGGTTTGACAATTCGAGCTGATTGCGTTTGATCATTTCCATTTCCGTTTCAACCCGATGGGCAAAGGAACGGATCTTGTCTTTGAACATCTGAGGCGTGAGCTTGGTCCCTGGTTTCGGGGATTCCGCACCGTGGGCATTCGCATGTTCCCCTTCCTCCTCATCGGCAAGGGCAGGGTGTTTCTCGAGGTCAAGAGCCTCGATCATAGCCTCGATCCTAGCCTCGATCATTTTGAGCATGAGCCTTGCCTGGTCGTCGGTCAAGGGAGGGTCCCCAGCATGGGTCCCTTCCTGGTGGTTGGCAATCGCTTGTTCCAAGGCTTCCTTCCTGCAAAGCAGTTGGTCCAATCTGGAGCAAATGGCATCGCCCTGTTCCAGGATCGTTCGGGAGAGGACCTCAAAGTCGTGGACCGTTTTGCGAGGTTTTTCCAGAGATTCCATGGCGGTCTTGCTCCGGTAAGGAAGGATACCCCTGCCTGCAAGGCAAGGTGTCCACGCATTGGGACAAAACGGCTGTTATCCCCGTAAGGGTCTAACCCTGTCAACGAAAATCGCAATAAATCGTGAACCCTTACCACCAATTAGCCGCCAGCCATTCCGCCTTGTGAAGAAGGCGAATGGAATCAATTGTTGCAGGATTGTCTTGGGGGCAAGTGACTCTGTTCGGGCCGAAGAAAGCGCAATTTTTCCGGGGAAAAATGCAAACGACTACAATAACAGGGATTCAAATCCTGTTTTTAAAGGACATTTTCCAAGAAATCCATCTCGATCCGTGGCTAACATGAATCTATTGGGCCCAATAGGAGTTCGCTGATGCAAACAACCATGGCAATAGAGGACATCAGTGGGACCCTGCCTGAACTGATCGACAGCATGACACCTGGGGATGAAGTGATTCTGACCCGGAATCACCAACCTGTGGCAAAGCTAATCAGTGAGGGGCCGAAGCCAGCCCTGAAGCATAGGCCGGGACCGGGGCTTTGCAAGGGAATGATTACCTGGATGGCCCCGGACTTCGATGCCCCACTGGATTGCATGAAGGAGTATGAGGAGTGAAACTGCTCCTGGACACCCATGCTTTTTTGTGGCACGCCGAGGGCAGCCCGCAGATGAGCACGACGGCGACAGAGGTTATCGTCGATCCCTCAAATGAGTTATTCCTGAGCATGGCCTCCGTTTGGGAGATAGCAATCAAGGTTGGAATAAGGAAGCTCACGATTTCGGCACCCTACGACAGGTTCATGACACGGGCGATCTCCGGCTACGGGATCAAGGTGCTGCCGTTGATTTTCGAGGATTGTACAGCCTACGAACAATTACCTTTTCCGGATCAGAATCACCGCGACCCGTTTGACCGGATGATTATTATTCAGGCCTTGCGGGATGGATTGTCAATCATTGGCGTCGATCCATCATTCGATTTCTATGGGGTAACCCGGATTTGGTGAGAAGCCTTTTCTGGGAATTGTGGGGGAAAATGCCCGGACCCTGAAGTTTGAACAGGAAGGTTTTGAGGGATAAGGGAGAGGAGATAGCCTTGATGGTCGGTGGGGTGGTCCTTTGTGGTGGGCGATCAAGGCGAATGGGCACCGACAAAGCGGTGCTTTGCCTTGAAGGCAAAATCCTGCTGGAATATGTCCTGGATCAGGTCCGGTTGGGAATCGGCCAAGGGCGGCTGGTAGTGGTGGCCGCTGCCGGGCAGCCCTTGCCTCCGTTGGCGGGGGTGGAGGTGATCCGGGACGAGGAGGCCTATCCGGGCCCGTTGGCCGGGCTTTGGAAGGCTTTTTCAAGCTGGGAGGGGCCTGAGGAATGGGCGATGGTCACCGGCTGTGATGCTCCCGGTTTGGTGCCTGGCCTCCTTCGCTATCTGGGCTCTGTCCAGCAAGGGGAGGTCGTCCTTCCGGTGGTGGGGGGGTATGAACAGCCTTTGGTAGCCTGCTACCATATCCCCAAATGCCTGGCCAAGCTTCGGACAATGGCCACTGGAAACGGATCGCTTCGGTCGTTTACGGCCAAGCTCGACAGGCATGAAGTAGGCGAGGAGGAAATCCGCAGGTGGGATGTGCAGCTGGAAAGTTTTTGGAACTGCCATGACCCTTTGGATTGGGAAAAATGGCGGTCGGGAAAACAGAATCCCGGAGGAGTGGGAGCCTTGGCTTTGGGGTATCCTTCTCAAAGCTGATAGAGGCCCTTTGCGGGCTTCTCAAAGCAGGGAAAACAAAAGAGTTTTCCAGGGGATGATTGGTTTCGGTAAAAAAGCATGTAAATCATGACAAGATCATAACTTGTGGCCAAAAAGTTTGAAGGGCTTCCCAGCTTTGCAAAAGGGGTTTGCCCTGGCCTCATTTTGGGGAAAGGATTTCCCGATAATCTTGTGTTGCTCTTTGTGGGTTTTGACCGGTTTTTTTTGAGGGGGAGCTTGGTTACTTTGGGTTGTTGGAATGGGCTCTTTTGCCTAGACTCTACCCAATAGTAGATCCGCTCGGACGATGGCTTGGCCAAGAGGGTTGGGATGGCTCAGATATTTCCCCGTTATGCCAATACGCTCTTTCGCGTGGCAATAGTGGGCGCCATTTTGGGTGCGGCGGGAATCGGCTATGCAGCCATGATTCTGGTTCGTTCCCCTTACTTCACCCGGGCCGAAGATGCGGTAACGCAGCCGGTCCAATTTAGTCACTCCCACCATGCCAACGGTTTGGGAATTGATTGCCGCTATTGCCACTCTTCGGTGGAAGATGCGGCCCATTCGAATATCCCCTCGACGAAAACCTGCATGAACTGCCATTCCCAGATGTGGGTGGGAGCGAAAATGCTCGACCCTGTCCGGGAAAGCTTCAAAACCGGGGAATCGATCTCGTGGAAGAAGCTTCACCGGTTGGCCGATTTTGCCTATTTTGATCACTCGATCCATGTAACCAAGGGATTTGGTTGCGCCTCCTGCCATGGCCGGGTGGATCATATGCAGGCGGTCTACCAGAAGGGGACGCTTCTGATGGAGTGGTGTCTGGATTGTCATCGCTATCCGGAAAAGTACATTCGCCCCCGGGATCAGGTCTTCAACATGGCGTTCAAAGCCGAGGACCTGGGCAAGACCCAGGAACAACTGGGCCGCGAACTGGTTGAAAAATACGGCGTCCGCAGCTTGAAAGAGTGCTCCACATGCCACCGTTAAACGGGAACCCCCACATGGCCAGCGCCACCATCGAGGCGTCGGCTCCGGAAAGCCATTCACCGGAGACGATGGAACCAGTCACCGAAACCCCAACCGGCGAGCCCAAGTTCTGGCGCAGCCTCGAGGAGTATGCGGGCGAAAAGAACTTTGATGAAATGGTCCAGCGGGAGTTCCCGCGATTTGCGGCGGAGTTTACCGACCCCGTATCCAGGCGGAAATTCATAGGCCTCATGGGTGCCTCGCTGGCACTTGCCGGCATGACCGGGTGTCGCCAACCTTCCGGAACCGTGGTCCCCAATGTGGTGGATACGGAAGGAGTCATCCAGGGCAAACCGGTATCGTTCGCCTCGGCATTTCCTTTGTCCGGCTATGGAACGGGTGTCCTGGTCAAGAGCTACGAAGGCAGACCGATCAAGATCGAGGGAAATCCGCTCCACCCCTCCAGCTTGGGCGGGACGGACATCTATGCCCAGGCGTCGCTTTTGGGGATGTATGACCCGGACCGGGCGTGGTCCGCCAACCACATCGGTAGCCCCACCTCGATTGAAGAGGCGTGTGTGGCCCTGCGCGGGGTGCTGGAAAAACTTCCCGAGGGGAAGGGTGTCCGCATCCTGACCGAGACCATCACCAGCCCGACCCTTGCGGCCCAATTGGAAGGGTTTCTGAAAAAATTCCCGAAGGCCGTTTGGCATGAATACGAACCCCTGGCAAGCGATGAGGTGTATCAAGGCACCAAGGCTGCCTTTGGCAAAGCCCTTCAACCCGTATTTGATTTCAAAAAAGCCGATGTGGTGGTAAGCTTCGAAGCGGATTTCCTGGGACAAGGTGCGGGACAAGCGGCCTATTCCCGGCAGTTTGCCTCGCGGAGGGCGGTGGAGACCCCCGATGCCCTTGAAACGGGCAAGGGAATGAACCGCCTGTATGCGGTCGAATGTATGCAGACGATCACCGGGACCAAGGCAGACCATCGTCATCCGGCAAGGCTTTCCCAGGTACCCGGCTTTGTGGCGGCCCTGGCCTCGGAACTGGGAGTATTCGGATCGGACAAGGTTCCTGCCGATGAGGCGGCCAAAAAATGGGCCAAAGTGGTCGCCCAGGATCTCCGCAAACGGTCTGACCTGATCTCCACTCCAACCGACCGGCCAAAAGGATCGACTCTGGTCCTGGCGGGGGAACACCTTTCCGCAGCGGTCCACACCCTGGTTGGCCTGATGAACCAGGCCCTTGGCAATACGGGTCAAACCGTAAGCTATGTCGAGCCGCTTGCCGCAGGTCGGCCGCTTGCTCCTGGCCGGGGCTTTGGCGACTTGGTGAAAGCCTTGGCTGCCAAGGAGGTCGAGTTTCTTTTGATCGTGGATGCGAACCCCGTTCATACCGCTCCGGTGGACCTGAAGGGGGCATTTGTCGAGGGACTGAAAGGGGTGGCCACCACGGCTTACCTTGGGACGCATCAGGACGAAACCGCCCATTCCTGTGTTTGGCGTTTGCCTGCATCCCATTGGCTGGAAACCTGGGGTGACATCAAGGGTCACGATGGCACGGTGGCGATCCAGCAACCCCTGATTGCTCCGCTTTATAGCGGCCGCTCGGCTCTTGAATTATTGGCCGAATTGATGGGCGATGAAACCAAAATGGGGTATGAACTGGTTCGTCGCAAATGGATGGCAGAACACAAAGCCAACCCTGTTTACCAAGCGGCGGGCCCGTTTGAGAAATGGTGGCGCAGGTCGGTTCACGATGGCATCATCGCGGGTTCCACCGCGGGAGCAGTTGCCGTCCGGGCAGTTGAGGGTGCGGCGCAATCGGTGACCATTTCCCTTGGGGCCATGGCCTCGAAGGAAAGCCTGGAGTTGGTTTTCCGGGCCGACGAGTCGATCTATGATGGCCGTTTCGCCAACAATGGCTGGTTGATGGAGCTTCCCAAGCCGCTGTCGAAAATCACTTGGGACAATGCGGTGTACATGAACTACAAAACCGCGGAGGAGCTGAAGATTCCCCTTCGCAAGGGGTTTAGCACCGATCCAAAATACATTGCCCCGGCCAAGGATTTTGGCACCACGGGTGGCGAACATGGTCGGGCGATTGTGGCGGTCATCCGGCTTTCGGTGGAGCAACCAGGCGGCAAGGGCAAACTGGACCTGAACCTGCCTGTTTGGGTACTGCCTGGTCTTCCTGATCATGCGATGGTGGTTCAACTGGGCTATGGGCGTGAAAAGGCCGGCCGGGTGGGCGGCAACATTGTCCCCAGAAAATCAGGCGTTCCCACAGAACATCTCTCCTCGGGGAAGCAGGGGGATGTGATTGGGTTCAACACCTACAAACTGCGCACCTCGACCAACCCTTGGGTCCAGACCGGCGTGAAAGCCTATTTGTCCGACAAGGAACATATCCTTGCCTGCACCCAGGCGCATCATTCGATGGAAGGTCGTGACCCGATCCGGGTGGGAACGGTTGAGCAGAACAAGAAAAATCCCGATTGGGCCAAGGGAGCTCATGGCGGTCATGAGGACCACCCCAAACATGAACACGATCATGGTCATGGGGACAAAGGGCACGACGACCATGGCAAGAAATCGCTGGCGGTGGTTTCCAAGGATAATATCCTGCCTCCGGTCAAAGGATTTCATTACACGGGCACCCACAAATGGGGCCTGTTGATCGACCTAACTTCCTGCACAGGCTGCAATTCCTGTGTGGTGGCCTGCCAGGCGGAAAACAACATACCCGTCGTGGGCAAATTCGAAGTGACCCGTGGTCGCGAGATGCATTGGGTCCGGGTGGACCGCTATTTTATCGGAGCCCCGGACAATCCCGCCCAGATCAAGGCCCATTTCCAACCGATCCCCTGCATGCAGTGCGAGAACGCCCCGTGTGAACAGGTGTGCCCGGTTGCGGCGACGGCCCATAGCTATGATGGCTTGAACGATATGGCGTACAACCGGTGCGTCGGAACGAGGTACTGTTCCAACAACTGTCCTTACAAGGTCAGGCGGTTCAACTTCTTCCAATACACCGATTACACCACGCCCAGTCTCAAGCTGCTCAACAACCCGGAGGTTTCCGTCCGAAGCCGGGGCGTCATGGAAAAGTGCACCTATTGCGTCCAGCGGATCCGTTCGGCCGAGATCGATGCCCAAAAAGAGGCGGTCCGCAAATTGGATCGCGAGGGGGGCGGGCGCATTGCCCGGCCTTTCGAACTCGAAGCCAATCATGGCAAAACGCCTGATGGCATGACCCGGGTCCAGATCAGGGATGGGGCGATCAGGACGGCTTGCCAACAATCGTGTCCCTCGGGCGCCATCACCTTTGGCGATCTCAATGATCACCACAGTGCCATTCATCGACTGCGGGAAGATTCCAAGCGCTCGAAAACGCACTATAGCCTCCTCGAAGAGCTGAATACCGTCCCCCGAACCACTTACCTTGCGGCCTTGCGGAATCCGAATCCCGCCTATGAAGCTGCCTTTGCCGAGAAAAAGGGGTAATGCCAAATGGCTTCAACGCAAACCAAAGTACCTGACGATTTCCCCGTCATCAATCCCGGCTACCAGTTCGACACGATCAGCGAAAAGATCGACACCGTGGTCCTCGGACCGACTCCCAAGGGATGGTTTGTCGGCTTTGCCATGGTGTTTGTCGTGCTCCAGGGGTTGCTGGTCGGTCTCACCTGGCTTCTCTATGAGGGCATTGGAATCTGGGGTGTCAATGTTCCCGTGGGTTGGGGCTTTGACATCATCAATTTCGTCTGGTGGATCGGCATCGGCCATGC
>SXGR01619791.1_pt1 | contig 18005 bp, 19 predicted proteins | sample 3174711 | NCBI WGS metagenome assembly SXGR01 (sample SAMN11356860, study PRJNA531348) | freshwater metagenome | isolation source: freshwater sample F1-60 | place: China: Fuxian Lake, Yuxi | collected 2017-12-25
GGATCCGCCGCAGGGGCGATTCTCTCGCTGGTCGCAACCAGTTCGTCGGCGGTGATGCCGGCATGGTTGGGGTCGGTGCGGTCGATGGGATTCTCCCGGGTGACCGTCAGGTTCATTTTTTCCTTGGTCAGGGAAACGAAATAGAGGCCGCCGCTTTGTCTCCATTTTTGCCATTGGGGGCAGCGTCGGCGAGAAGGACGCCCTCGCGGCCTTGGTGAGGAAAGATGATTGGAACCATGTTCCCCTGATCATCCGCGGGAACGTTTTCACGCATCTCGTGAACGGGCAGGTGATGAGCGTGGTCGTCGACGAAGATCCTATCGCGCGCATGGCCTCCGGCTTGATCGGTGTGCAGGTCCGTGTCGGACCACCGATGAAGGTCGAGTATCGCAACTTTCTCTTGAAGACGCTTCCGGTCATCGCGCCTGCGCCGACCAAATAATTGCTTTCAATTTCCTTTATTCTGTAAGCGCCTCCTCGCCTAAGGTTTCGTCGCATTGCTGGCGGTCGTGCCATGCGGTCAATTGGCACAACGTCTGGGACAGCCGCGTCGGGAAGCCGCACCCCAAAAACGCCGCGGCCCGAACTGCTCGCCGGCCGGCCGGGCGGGTGAAATCGGGCCTCGGAGTGATGCCCGCGGCACACACGGAAGTCGGCGATACTGGAAGCGCGATCTTGCTTCCGGCCATTCCGCATAGGCGCCCAGACTTTGGTCGAGTGATGACCGTAAATATTTTCGCGAGCTCCCATCGCGGTGGGCGCCGGGCCCCCTCGCGCAGCCTGCTTCGGTGGAAATGATCAGTCCGTAGCGGTGGGCGTTGCGGTTCACGCGCGCGCCTAGGCTCAGGTCGGGGCAATAAAAAATTCGCCGGGTTGGGGCGGGTCGAAGGAGGGGCGGCCGGCAGTGGCGGTCAGATCGTCTCAGCGACAGCGGCGTCGACTTCGACGGTGTGCGGATGATGGCGCTTGGCGCGTTTCAACTGGTGACGGCGGGCGAGCATGCGGTCGAGTTTGTCGACGAGCATCGAGACGGCCTTGTGGCATTCTTCGGACTCGACGGTGGCGTTCATATCGGGGCCGTGGATGGCGATGTGGCCCTTGGCTTTGAAGCGGGTGCTGACGGCTTCCTTCGGGTCGCACTCCAGTTCAACGCGGACGCGCACGATACGTTCGTCGTGGCGAAACAGTCGCTCGGTTTTTTCGCGGACAAAAGTTTTGAGCGACGGAGTCAGATCGAGATGAATGCCGGAAACGATGAGTTCGTGGGTATTTGGGCTGTTCATAAACCTGCGTATGGTGTGGTTTAAACCGAAGCCGGCCGTAAAGCCGGACCGGTGAAAGGGGAAATACTGGGATGGTCGGCGCGGTCCTCGCTAAGCGAAGGTCTCGAATAAAAGCTGGTCGTCGTTGTTACGGGCGAATCTTCCGGAGATGGAAAATTGTTCATCAAGCTGTCGGAAAGATTGAGTGTGGAGTTGAGGTATTGCAACTTCTCTCAGCAGAACCCTGCCAAGTAAATTCATGAAAAAATCAAACCCCCTGTCGTGTGACTATTGGTGGGTGGACCACTCGCCCGACCGCCTCGGCGTAGAGGCGAGGTTTTTCCATTGGATGGTGGCTCCGGGGCGCAGGCGGTGCATCCACGATGATGCTTTCGACTCATCCAGTCGTTTTCCGACGTTCAATCTGATCAGCCGACTGAAAGTACTCGACGTCAACGAGCACGCGTGTTCGGGCAGCGTCCAACCGAAGGGAGTGGGGCGGTGAGCGGCGGGAGTGAAGGAGTGGTCGCGCCGGCGGCGGGTGGGCCGGAAGATTTCATGACCAACTTCGGACGGGCCTGCGCGTGGCCGCGGCGAACCGAACAGGGGCCGGTGCGGATGATCGCTCCGGACGAAGTGCCGAGTTGGGTGGTTTACGAGGACGCGCGGTTGCTCGTGGTGAACAAGCCGGGTGACATCGTGTGCCATCCCTCAAAAGCGGGTCCGTGGTCGAGTCTCGTCGGGGCGTTGCGCGAGTATGCGCAGCTCGAGGTCGTGCATCTCGTGTTTCGCTTGGATCGCGAGACGAGCGGGATTGTCGTGCTCGCGAAGGACGGCAAGATGGCGAGCCGGTTGCAGACGGCGGTGCAGGAGCGGAAAGTTGCGAAAGCGTATGTGACGGTGCTGACCGGAGAACTGGCCGGGCCGGTGACGGTGAACCAGCCGTTGGGCGATGACACCGCGAGCCCGGTGTTTGTGAAGTCGTGTGTGCGGCCCGACGGCCAGGCGTCGGTATCCCATTTTACACCACTCGCTACGGCCGGTGGATTTACGCTGGCGCGAGTGGTGACGCAGACGGGGCGGAAGCATCAGATTCGGGCGCACGCGCAATGGCTCGGGCACATGATGGTGGGAGACAAGATCTACGGGCCGGATGCGCGGTGCTATTTGGATTTTATCGACCATGGGTGGACCGAGGCACTGGCAGTGAAACTATTACTGTCCCGCCAGGCGTTGCATTGTGCGGAGATCGATCTGCGGCCGGCGGGATTGGCGCATGTGTTCACCGCGCCGATGCCCGCGGACATGCAGGAGTTTTGCGTCACCCGTGGATTAATCCGGTGATGGCGGCTTCGATGGCGACGCGGAGGGCAGCGATGCGTTGGGCGAGGGGAAACGCCGATGGGCTCTCAATGGTATAGCACAAGGTGGTGTGGTGGGCGCGCAGGTAAACCGCTTCCGGCCAGTTCTCGCGCAGGCTCGGATCGGTCTCGGGCCGGATAATGCCCGGTGCGGCAATGGATCGGCCGTCGATGACGCTGGCGGTTTCGATTGGGCACACTGGGGCGACGGCAGCGAGCATCGCATCCGCGAGTGAGGGGCGCTGGTGCGGATTCTGTTCGTAAAGGTAAAAGCCCGTCGATTCCCAGTCTTCGTGCACGCAAAGGGTGAGATCAAAGTTAGGCTGACAGCGGAGCCACGAGACGTGGGCGCGAATTTCGGCGGTACGGCGATCCTGATAATCACGATTCAGGTCGACGCCGTCGCCATTCTCCCGGGTTACGGCCATGAAACCGGTCGGGTTGAGGAGTGGGCAGATGAACCACCCGGCGCGGTCGTCGAAGATGCCGGCTTCGAGTAACGCCAAGAGGGTGAGGGGCGGAGCGGGTTCGTCTCCGTGGATACCGGCCGAGAGGTAAATCCGCAGTCGGGGGCCGGGCGGGCGTTTGGTGAGAGCGAGGAGGGGCGTGCCGGCGTGTTCGCCGAAACGGTCGAGACGGAAGCCCGCGGTGCGACCGACCGACTCGAAGCGGGTGACGAGGGTGGGCGGGTCGAAGGCGGTTTTTTTCACCGGAGGAACGTAAGGCACGGCATGAATTGGTTGCGCGGAGAAAATCGATGCTGTCGAATCGGGGGATTCTGTCTTTAACAAAATAACTATGTCACCCGTTCGCGTTCGCTTTGCACCGAGTCCCACTGGTTTCTTCCATATCGGCAGCGCCCGCACGGCCCTCTTCAACTGGCTCTACGCTCGACACACGGACGGCGTGTTTATCCTGCGCATCGAGGACACGGACAAGGAGCGCAACAGCGAGCGGTTCCTCACTCTGATCTACGAAAGTCTGAGCTGGCTGGGGATGAATTGGGATGAGGGTCCGAAATATGGGACAAGCGGTGGTGGCGAGTATGGGCCCTACCGGCAAAGCGAGCGCGGCGAGATCTACAAAGACTATGTGGCTAAACTGATGGCATCGGGGCGTGCGTACGAGAAGGACGGGGCGATCTGGTTCAAGCTGCTCGGTGAGCGCTACGAGGCATTTGACGATCATCGGAAGAAAACCGTCACCAAGGTAAAAGTGCCGCCGGTGGTGATTGCGGATCAGATCCGCGGACGCGTGGAGCGCGTCGAGGACGAAGATTTTGTGATCGTGCGATCGGACGGAAACCCGGTGTTTCACCTCGTAAATGTCGTCGACGATATTGCGATGAACGTCACGCACATCATCCGCGGCGAAGATCATCTGTCCAATACGAGCAAGCACGTGGCGCTCTACGACGGCTTCGGGGTGAAGCCGCCGGCGTTTGCTCACATCCCGCTGATTTTGAAGCAGAATGGTCCCGGCAAGATGTCGAAGCGGGACCAGGGTGCGCTGATCGCTGAGTACCAGAACCGCGGCTATTTGCCGGAGGCGTTGGTGAATTTCCTCTGCTTGCTCGGCTGGAATCCCGGGGACGATCGCGAGAAAATGTTCATTGAGGATATCATCCGCCTGTACGATTTGCCCGGCATCAACCAGAGCAATGCGCGGTTCGACGACAAGAAACTCGCGCACATGAACATGCTCTATCTGCTAGAGCAGCCGGCGGACATTTTCGTAGCTTTGGCGCGCGATTTTTTCTCAAAACAGATCGAAAACGCGGCGGCCCAGACCGCCCTCTCAGCCGATGCGGCGTATTTCCGTGAAGTGATGTTGCTGGCCCATCCGAAGGTGAAGGGTGTTGAGGAACTGCCGGCCTATACCGAATATTTCTTCAACGACGCGTTTTCGATCGACGCCAAGGTGCGCGACAAGGTGATGGGCAAGGGTGATCCCAAAGCGCGGTTGGCTGAGCTCAGCGCGTTCGTCGCCACTGCGGACTTCTCCAGCGACTCGGCCATTGAAGAAGCCCTGAAGGCGCTGGCAACGCAGAGCGGCCTTGGCTTTGGCGACTACCAGTCGGTTGCGCGGTTGGCGGTATCGGGCACCAATGTTGGGCCGAGCATTACAGGGATGTTCCGGGTGCTCGGGAGCGAGCGGGTGAGGCAGCGGCTCCGGAAATTGCTGGCGGCGGCGTAACGACCCAACGGCGGTTGGGAAACCGCCGCTCGTGCGTCAGCAACGCGCCAAAATCAGCTGGAGCAATTCGCGGTAGTCATCGACGGCGGGGAACTGCGGAAACTGGCGCACGATATTCTCGGGCGCGTGGAAGAGGAAACCATGGTCGGCCTGCGCGAGCATCGTCGTGTCGTTGAACGAATCACCGGCGGCGACGACGTTGTAGTGGAGCGACTGGAGCGCGGCGACGGCATGACGCTTTTGGTCCGCCATCCGGAGTTGGTAAGCCGCGATACGGTCATTTTCTACCACGAGACGATGACAAAAGAGGGCAGGACGGCCGAATTGCCGCATGAAGGGTTCGGCAAACTGTTCAAACGTGTCGGAGAGGATGATCACCTGCACACGACGGCGGAGTTCGTCGAGGAATTCGCTGGCGCCGGGAAGAGGCGCGAGGCCACCAATGACATCTTGGATTTTCGTGAGCGTGATCCCGTGACGGTCGAGGATGACGATGCGGTCGAGCATCAATTTGTCGTAGTCCGGTTCGTCGCGCGTCGTGCGGCGCAATTCCGGGATGCCGGTGCGCTCAGCTACGGCGATCCAGATTTCCGGCGTGAGGACGCCCTCCATGTCGAGGGTGACGATACTTTGCTTCACAAGTGTGATGATTGAATCAGAGGGTTTTGAAACGTGGCAAGCCGAGGCTGGGCTCACTCGAATTGTTTTCGAAACTCGGCGAACTGTTGCCGGAGGTCGGCGAGTTCGCTGCGCAGGGCCACGCTGTCGGACTCGAGCTTGGTGATGCGTTCGTTTTCAGCGCGAACGGCGAGGGTGGCGGACTCGGGGGGGCCAGCACTGAGAGACGAGGCGAGTGCGGCCACAGCGATCGGGCCGGACAGCAGGTGGGCGTAGCGCGGCTCTTTGGTGCCGGGGAGGCGCGGCAGTTTGACGACGAGTGGCTGCGGTTGGCGCGAGGCTAAGATTTGCATGGCCTCCTCGACTTCAGCCAGCGACTCAAACGGCTGGAACCGCTCGGTGCGGGTGCGGAGCTCGGCGAGGGTTTGCGGGCCGCGGAGCATCAACACGCAGAGCAGGCCGATTTCGGCAGGGGTGAGCAGAATGGCGTCGGTGAGCGAGTGTTTGTATTTCGAGACGCGGCTCTCGGCTCCGGTGAAGACGGAGGCGAGGCGCTTCGCGCGGAGGCCGTCGAGGGCGCGGACGACGGTGGTCTCATCGAAGGCTACCACGGGATCGCGGTTGGACTGCTGGTTGCAGGCGAGCGTGAGCGAATTGAGCGTGAGCGGATAGTACTCGGGGGTCGTGACGGCCTTTTCCACGAGGCATCCAAGAATCCGGATTTCGTGGGCGGTGAGCAAAGGGATGGGTTCTTCCATGGAGGCTAGTAAACGCAAGTCGGACGCAAGGTGTTGGCCGCAGGAATTGCGGGGAAGTGGGTGCTGAGGTCGAGGCCCCGATCCCTCAGAACCGATTCGAGGAGGTCGTGGCTGGCCAAGACGGTGATCCCGGCGCCGAGGTGCGCGAGCAGGTCGGGGTTCGCATTACTCAGCTCGATAAAAATTCGCGCGTGCGCGTTGAGTTTACGGATACGCGAGACGGTGCGGATTGATTTGAGGTCGGCGTCCTGAAAGCGAATGTTAGCGAAAACGAAAATGAAAGCGGCCGCGCTGATGTTCGCCTGTTTGAGGGCGGCCGGGCTGATGGGCACACCGCGCACGAAATAATGCTGCGGGTAGGGCGAACTTGGATAAGGTCAGTCACGAGTGCCACTTTGCGGCCGGCGAGTGCGGGGTGGCGGTCGAGGACTTGGAGGAGTTCATCGGCGAAGGCGGTGTTGTCGCAAATGACGATGTGATCGGTGGCCTCCACTCGAGCGGTGCCGAGCCGATGACGGTTCGTCAGGCCGTTCAGAGAGTCAGCGGTCAGAGCGATGAAGTTGGTGTAGCAGTAAATATCAACGAGGATGGGGAGGACGCCGGCGGCGCGCCCCATCGCGGTGATCGGGGCGGCGCGCCCCATCGCGGTGATCGGGGCGACATCGCCGTAGCCGACCGACGTCGAGCTGACGAACCACCACGACAGCGAGTCGTGGTAGGTTTTGACGTTGGGGTTGATGCCGTGCTCGTAGGTCCAAAACAACCACGGGGCAGCGATCCCCGTGAGCAGGAGCAGTACCAGGATGAAGCGGACTTGGCGGAACATGACGGGGCGATTTTTACGGACGTGCTTCAAGAGGGGTGCGGGGAAGGGATGCAGGCCACGGTAAGCGCGGGCCGCGCCGGCTATTTCTTGGGCACCCAAGCATCCTTGAGTGTGATCGTGCGATTGAAGATGAGGCGACCGGCGGCGCTGTCGTTCGAATCGAGCGCGAAGTAGCCGAGTCGTTCGAATTGATAGCGCTGGCCGGAAGTAGCGTCGGCGAGCGAAGCTTCAAGTTTAGCGGTGACGACTTCGAGGGAGTGCGGGTTGACGTGCTTCTTGAATTCGCCATCGGCGTCGGGCTCGGGGATGGTGAAGAGGCGGTCGTAAAGACGGACCTCGGCCTCGATGCAGTGCGTGGCACTGACCCAGTGAACAGTGCCCTTCACCTTTCGGTCGACGTTGAGGCCACCGGTGCGCGTGGTGAGGTCGGCGGTGCAGCGGAGCTCGGTGATCTGGCCAGCGGCGTCTTTCACGACTTCGTCGCACTTGATGATACAGGCATATTTGAGGCGAACTTCCCCGCCGGGTTTGAGGCGGAAGTATTTCGGCGGCGGGACCTCGGCAAAATCGTCGTGCTCGATGTAAACCTCGCGGGTGAGGGCGACCTTGCGCGTGGTGGGGGTCTCGTCTTGCGGGTTGTTAGTGGCGTCGCACTCGAGGACTTCACCCGGAGCAATGTTCGTGAGCGTGAGTTTGATCGGTTTGAGCACGGCAAGGCGGCGGATCGCGGCGGGGTTGAGTTCCTCGCGAATCGCGTGATCGAAGACGGCGACGTCAGTGACGCTGTCGAACTTAGTCACGCCCACGCCGCTGACAAAACGACGCAGAGCGCTGGCGGGAATTCCGCGGCGGCGCAGACCGGAAATAGTGGGCATCCGGGGATCGTCCCAGCCCGTGACGAATTTATCCTGCACGAGCTGCAGGAGTTTGCGTTTGCTGACGATGGTGTAGCCGAGGTTGAGTTTGGCGAATTCGTATTGGTGCGGGACGGCCCGGGGCAGTTCGAGCGACGCCAGCGTCCATTCGTAGAGTGCGCGGTGGGCGTCGAATTCGAGCGTACAGATGCTGTGCGTGATGCCTTCGAGGTAGTCGCTGAGGCAGTGGGCGAAGTCGTAGAGCGGGTAGATACACCACGTGTCACCGGTGTGGTGGTGCGCGGTGTGGCGTATGCGATAAAGGAGCGGATCACGCAGCCACATATTTGACGACGTGTTGTCGATTTTGGCGCGAAGACTGCGCGCCCCATCGGGAAACTCACGGCCTTTCATGCGCTCGAAGAGGTCGAGATTCTCGGCGATGGAGCGCTCGCGGAATGGGCTGTCCTTACCCGGCCGATCCGGCGCACCACGGTAGGCCTCGGTGTCAGCGGGGCTCAGATCGCACACGAAAGCCTTGCCCCGTTTGATCAGCTCGACGGCGTAGAGATAGAGCTGGTCGAAGTAACTGCTCGCGGAGAAAGGCTCGGCGTACCTGGCGGATTCAGGTGAAAGGAGAACGTTGCCAGCGACGGGTTCAACCGCGTCGAGGTAAAAATCTGTTTTGCCGTTCGTGGTGAGTTCTGCGGGGGTGGTGCCCGGAGCCTTAAGGCCTAGGCATTGGTCAGCCCAACCGGCGATGAGCCAATGCACGTCGGTGGTGATCGCATCGACGTATTCGAGGTCTTCTTTGGCCGGGTTGGTGTCGTCGAAGCGGAGGTTGCAGCGGCCGTCGTTTTCGCGGGCGATGCCGAAGTTGAGACAGATGGATTTTGCGTGGCCGATGTGGAGGTAGCCGTTGGGCTCAGGTGGAAACCGCGTCACGATTTTCGCATAGCGTTTTTCGGCCACATCGTGCGCGACGATGGAGCGGATAAAATCGCTGGGTGATGGTGTGGCGGTGGTGTCGGTGGGCTCAACGGACATAGAGTGTCACATTGCGTGGCGCGAGAGGATGAGGCAACGTCGCAGTTGTCTTTCCCCTGCCAGTTCTAGAGTTCCGCCAGCAGTGCGCGGAGTTCGCGCTCGGGGTCTTCGTGGTGCTGGGTCACGGCGAGGGCCAATGCATCCGTGAGCAGGGGCCTCGCGTCGGTGCGTCGCCCGAGTTGCACGAGGAGTTTGCCGAGGAGAATGCGCGGCATCATCCAGTCGGATTTTTTCGCGACACAGTATTCGAAATGACCCACGGCCTCCGCGCCGCGTCCGTCGCTGGCGAGCGCTTGGGCGAGGCTGAAACGAAAGAGCTCGTTGTCCGGTTGGCGGGCGACGAGGGCGGCGAAATTCTCGATGCGTGACGGCATCGCCTCAGACCTCGTCCACAAAGACGATGACGCCCGTGGCGTTGTCGAGGCCTCCGCGGCGCACGGCAAGGGAAACGATAGCGCGGATGGCGGTGTCGGGATCATCGGCCTGTCCGAGCAGTTCACCGAGCTCCGAGTCGGGAATCATTCGGGTGACCCCATCAGTGCACAACAGATAGCGGTCGCCCACCAGCAGGGGCCGCGTGATGAGGTCGACCTCGGGCGGAGTTGGCTGGCCGATGCAGCGGGTGAGGGCGTTGCGGTTGGCCTCTTGGTAGTCGACCACCTCGCCCTTGGCGCGACGCAGACGAGCTTCGTTTTCAACGGAATGATCCTCGGTAATCCGCATGAATTCGCCTGTCCTGAGGAGATAGGCGCGAGAGTCACCGACGTGCGCGAGATAGAACGAATGGTCGCGCACAATTCCGACCGTGAGCGTGGTGGCAATGCCCCTTTCGGGACTGATCCGTTGACCCAGTGCACCAACGCTCTGGTTGGTATGATGCACGATCGCGGTGAGATTGGGCTCTTGACCGGGCGGGAGCGAACGAATCGCCCCCGAGATTTCATCCACCGTGTGTTGAGCGGCTTCGGCTCCACCGGGAAGGCCGCCGACACCGTCGGCGATCCCGAAAATGCGGGCTCCTTTGTCGCAAAAAAACCGGTCTTCGTTTTTTCGGCGAACACGGCCGATGTCGGTGAGCGCTGCGGCGCGAAGCAAGGGCATGAAATTTAGAGAAAGGCTATGCGCGGCATCGGTCAGGCGAAAGGATGAAATTTTTGGCTGCGCGTTTCCCGCGTGAGCGTGGTGAATTCGGTTTGAGGCAGGCAGTCGAGAAACAGCCGTCCATAGCTTTTCGCGAGCAAGCGCGAATCGAGCAGCGTGACGAGGCCGCGATCGGTTTGGGTGCGAATCAGCCGGCCGACACCTTGCCGAAACTTGATGAGGGCGTCGGGCAAGGTGAGTTCGTTGAACGGACTGCCGCCCGCGTCGCGGATGTGTTCGCACTTGGCTTCGGTGATGGGATGAGTGGGGGGATCGAAGGGGAGCCGCGTGATGATCACTTGCGCGAGCGAGTCGCCGGGCACATCGACGCCGGTCCAAAAACTATCGGTGCCAAAGAGTACGGCGTTACCCAGGTCGCGCATTTGGTTGGTCAATTCGGTGCGGGAGAGCTCCGCGCCTTGGATGAGAAATGGCCGCCCGGCGGCGCGGAAAACCGGCTCGAGCGTCGTCGCGATCGCGCGCATGTCGTTATAGCTGGTGAAGAGCACGAGGGTTCCGCCGCGCACTTGGGCAACGCAGAAGCCGACGTAATCGGCGAGTACATCGAGCGCGAGTTTGGCTTCCTGCGGCGAGGGCAGGGGAACGTCGGAGGCGACATAGACGCGCATGTTGCGCTCGAAATCGAAGGGCGACTTCACGACGATGGCGCGGGCGGTGTCGGCGCCGATGCGGGCGGCAAACGGCTCGATTTGCCCACCCATTGCGAGGGTGGCGCTGGTGCAGGTGACACTCGTGCCACAGCCGAAAAGATGTTTCCGCAGCGCGGGCGCGACGTCGATGGGCGCACTGCGCAGGGTGACGATGGTTTGTTTGCGGCCGCCGCGTTCGGCCCAGTAGACGTGGTTCTTGTCGCCGAGCGTGAGCCACGCGGTGACGCCGGACTGGAGGCCCTTGATGCGCTGTTTGTAATCGAGGAACTCGTCGCGTTCGCGGCCGTCCTCGAGGGTGTCGCCGACCTTCCCAAGGATGCGGTGGATCGCTCCGAGAGGTCCGTCGAGGGTGGGCTCGGCGACGCCTTCCTCGCGGACGCGCACGACGGAGCGCTGGGCGAGCAGCGTGGCGGCGAGGAAATCGAAAAATTGTTTCGAGGCATCGAGGGCGTCGATGACGAGTTGCTGGGCCTCGGGGCCGCCGAGCTTGCGAAAGACGCCGCGTTTGGTGCGCGGGTTGAAGAGTTGTTTCAGCGCCCGGTCGAGGCCATAGCTGGAAAGCGAGAGGCCGAAATTGTCCGTGGCGACTTCCGCCACGGTGTGGGCCTCGTCGAGCACCAGAAAATCATCGGCGAAGAGGACGCCGCGCGCATCCGTGGTCGCGCCGTTCGCGTTCGCGCCTCCTGAGCCGATGAGGGCGAAGAGGAGCGCGTGGTTGACGATGACAAGATTGGCAGAGCGCATGCGGGCCCGGGCTCGTTGGTAGAAGCATTTTCCGCAGTCGCAGTGCTTGCGCGAACACGACGAGGAGTCGGCGTTGACGGCGTCCCACACCTCGGCACGCGGCGGCGGCCGGAGATCGTGGCGCAGTCCGGTGCCGGAGGCTTCGGCCCATTCGGCGATCCGCTTGAGTTCGTCGTAATCGGCATCGGCAAAAAGGGTCGTGCGATCAGCGAGCGCGTGGCCCAGGCGCGTCGTGCACAGGTAGTTTGATTTCCCGACGAGCACGGCCGACTTAAATTCAGCGTAACGGGCGAGCGTGGGCGTCGATTTGAAAAGTCGGCGGCACTTGGGGAGGTCGCTCGTCTCAAGCTGTTCTTGCAGGGAAATCGTGTGCGTGGAGACGATCAGCTGGCGCGAGGTGTCGATCGCGTGGATGAGGCCGGGAACGAGGTAGGCGAGCGATTTACCGACGCCCGTGCCGGCTTCAAACAGGAGCGGCGCGTCGTCCTTCATCGCCGCGGCCACGGCGCGGGCCATGGCTTCCTGTTGCGGCCGATGATCGAGTTTGAGACCGGTCTGCAGCCAGCCGTCCTCTGCGAAAATTTTCACAGCGAGGGTGGGCGCGTGGCTGGTGGGCGGAGGCGCTGAGCCAGTGTCGTCGCGAAGGCCGATCATGAGAATGAATCTGCCAACCAATGGATTGAGAGCCGAGGGGCGCAAATGAATTTGCGGATGTGGTCACCGGTGGTGAGGATCGCGCTATGGTATCGAGCGACAAGGCGGGTGATGCTTGGGTGGAAGAACTCGTTCGTTTTTTGCGCACCCAGCCCGGGGTGACGGCGGTGCGAATCGATCCGACCGCGCACACGGTGTTTGTTGCCACGGTGGGGAACCCGCCGCTCGCAGGGCTGGAGGAAAAGCTTGCGGCGACGATTGCGGCCGTGGAAGCACAGGTAGCCTCAAAAAACGCGGGGCGAGCGCCCGCCGGATTTTCCCTCAGGCACGACGGTGGTGCGACCGTGATCGGTCGTGAGACGTGCGTCACCGCCGAGAAAATGTGGCTATGGAGAGAGCTGGAGTGGCCGGAGATCAAGGCGGAGCCCTTGCCGGCGGATCAAGAGTGGCGGCTGCTCGCGAAATGGGCGGCGGTGTGCGGGGTCGCTGGGGTTGGGGGAGTGGCTTCCGAGTATTTCGCACCGGATGCGGGCTGGTTGAGCAAAGGTTTTTTCTTCGTGGGCATCGTAGCCGGTGGTTGGGACGCGGCTGTGGATACGTGGGCCTGCCTCAAGAAACGAGAAATCGACATTCACTTTCTCATGCTGGCGGTCGCGGTCGGAGCCATGTTCATCGGTGCTTGGGGCGAGGCGGTTTTGTTGCTGTTTTTATTTTCCGCTTCGGGAGCGATGGAGGATTATGCTTTGGACCGCACGCAGCGAGAAGTCAGCGCGTTGCTCAAGTCGTCTCCAAAAAACGCGAACGTGGTGGCAGCGGACGGCTCGGAGCGGGACGTTGCGGTGGAGACCTTGCAGCTGGGCCAGCGTTTGCGGGTTAAGCCCGGCGAAGCGTTTGCGGCTGACGGGCTCATCATGCACGGCAAGAGCGCGAGCGACGAATCGACGCTCACCGGTGAGGCCAATCCGGTGGAGAAGGGCGTGGGCGATCAGGTTTTCAGTGGGACGATCAACCTGTGGGGTGTGGTGGAGTTCGTGGTCGAGCGCCTGCCGGCGGAGAGCACGCTTCAGAAAATCATTCGGCTCATTCAGACGGCGCAAAAACTCAAGGCGCCGAGTGAGCGTTTTACGGACAAGTTTGGGACAGGTTACACTTATGCGGTGATCGGCGGGTCGTTCGCGATGTTCTTGGTGTGGTGGTGGGGTTTCCAGTTGCCGGCTTTTACGAACACACCCGAGACACGCTCGGCGTTTTATCGAGCGATGACGCTGATGGTCGTGGCAAGCCCTTGCGCGTTGGTGCTGTCGATTCCGTCGGCGATCCTCGCAGCGATTGCTTGGGGCGCGCGGCATGGAGTGCTGTTTCGAGGTGGGGCGGCGATCGAGAAACTGGCGGACATCTCGGCGGTGGCGCTCGACAAGACCGGCACTCTGACGACGGGCGAACTGGCGGTGGTCGGGTGCGAAAGTTATCCGCGGGGGCGGGACCGTGAAGTTTTGCAACTGGCCTACACGCTCGAGGCGAAGTCGCAGCATCCGATCGCCCGCGCCATCGTGCGGCACGCGAAAGCCGAAGGGCTGAGCGAGTTAGCCTTGGATGATTTTCAGTCGATCACGGGGCAGGGCGTGCGGGGAAAAGTGGGTGGCGCGAGCCTTTTGCTGGGACGACGGGAACTGCTGGAAAACGGTCCGTTAGCCGAATGGGCCAAACAATTGCCTCCGGCCGCAGCGGAGTTGAGCGAGGTCTGGGTCATCGGCAAAGATCTCGTGGGACGCGTGCTCTTGAAGGATCAGATTCGCGCGGAATCGCGCGCCGTCTTGGCGAAGTTGAAGGCGATGGGAATAAAAACCGTGATGCTCACTGGTGACCGGCGCCACACGGCGGAGGCGGTCGCGAACGAACTCGGGCTCGACGAGGTGTGCGCCGGGCTTTCGCCGGAAGCCAAGGTGGCGGCGATCCAATCGTTGCGTGCGGAGGGGCACAACGTCGCGATGGTCGGCGATGGGGTGAACGACGCGCCGTGTTTGGCAGCGGCGGACGTGAGTGTGGCGATGGGGGCCCGCGGCAGCGACGCAGCCTTGGAGCAGGCGGAGGTAATCTTGATGCACGATCGCATCGAAAATTTCCTCGCGGCCCATCGGCTGAGCCGCCGGGCGCGGGCAATTATTCGGCAGAACCTGACAATCTCGCTTGGCGTGGTCGTTGTCATGGTGATCGCGACGGCGCTCGGCACGGTGCCGCTGGCCATCGGTGTCGCTGCGCATGAGGGGAGCACGTTGGTGGTTTGCCTGAACAGTCTGCGGCTGCTCTTCAGCCGTAACCGGTGGCTTGATGCGTTATCTCACCAGAGGAAGATCCTGTAATAATTCTGTGTTACAATGGTCGAAACTGAGCGTCATTCTCTTACCATGAAAATTGCTATTTTCGTCGCCGCGGTCGCCTTGGGGTCATTGGCGGCGGGCTGCTCTTTTCCCTCAAGCGGGCGTTTGGTCACCCGTCAGCAGGCGGGGCAAATGCAGCGGATCGAATACGGCACGGTCGAAAAAGTGAGCCGCGTCATCGTCGAGGGCCAGCACGGCCAGATTGGAACTTATGGTGGTGTCCTCACCGGCGTGGCGGTGACAGGCGGAGTGGGGCATGGCGTCGGCACGGATCTGGCGCGGACGGGCGGCGCGGTGGTCGGTGCAGTGGCCGGTCAAGCCGTGGAAGAAGGTCTGACGCGGAAGGAAGCACTGGAGCTGACAATCAAGCTGGAAGACGGCTCTCGGGTCGTCATCACGCAGGTGGGTGTCTCCGTGTTTGGTGCCGGCGATAGAGTGGCGGTGGCCCATGGTGGCGGGGGCGCGCGGGTGCTCGCGCCCTGAGAGCGCAAGGCCGACCCGGGGCTTGAATGGCACGAGCAAGCGGGCCACGTTCGGCGTCCGTTCGACCACCCCATGTTTACTTTCACTTCAAAATTGGCGTTTATTCCCTTGGCCGCGGGTGCGTCGTTGTTGTTGGTTGGCTGCGGCACATTGAGACGAACGCCGGTCTACGATCGCTCGCAGGTGGGACAAATCATTAGTGAGCAAAGCGGCGAGATTCTCGCGGTGCAGGAAGTGGTGATTAAGGCGCCGACGTCGCGGGCGGGTTCCGCGGGCGCGGGTTCGCGTATCGGCTCGGCGGCGGCGGGGGCGGCGATCTCGGGAAATCCGGTGGCGATCGCCGTTGCGGCCAGCCAGATAATTGGTGGGGCAGCCGGTGCGATTGCGGACAATCAACGCGGGGAGGAACTCACGATTCTCCTGAAAGACGGTCGGACGGTAATCATTGTCCAAGAGCGCGGTCGAGTGCCGTTCGGGGTGGGCGACCGCGTCAGGATTATGTCGGGCGGCACCCAAGACCGGGTGGTCCGCGACGAAACAGCCGGCAAGAATTACTGATCAGACTCAATCGACGATCAGGACCTGATCGCCGACGCGGACCTGTTCGTAAAGTTCGACGATCTCCTGATTGCGCATGAGCACGCAGCCCGCGCTGAGGGGCTCGCCGATGCGGTCGTCGTGGTTGGTGCCGTGGATGTAGACGTAGCGCTCATAGGTATCGACGTTGCCGCCTTGGTTGACGCCCGGTTCGAGGCCCCGGAGCCAGAGGATGCGGCTGGTGATGAGGTTTTCGTTGTCGGGTTCTCGTTCCAAGACTTCGAAGTAGTTTCTCCCAGTGGGCACGCGGGATTTGAAAACCATGCCGGGCGGCTGGCCGGCTCCGATGCGCTCGGCGATTTCGTGGAGACCGCGCGGCGTGCCCAGAGAATTCGTGATATTCGACGGGGGGCGTTTGGACGTGGAAATCACGTAGCTCTTCACCAGCACACCCTTCGTGAAAAATTGCAGAGTGGCTGTGCTGATCCGCACCGCGAGGAACCGTTCTCCAAGCTTGATGCCGAGGCGGGCGCAGGTTTTGTTGATTAACTCCAAAGGAGAATCACTCGTGAAAATCGGATCCATCAATGTCGGTATCGTCGGCGCCACGGGCGCTGTCGGTCAAGAACTGCTTCAGCTCTTGCATGCGCGCAACTTCCCCATGGCTTCGCTGCGGCTCTTTGCCTCGGCGCGGTCGGCGGGACAGACTGTGGTCTGTACGCGGAAAACCTACACGGTCGAGGAAGCCAAACCGGGGGTTTTCGCCGGCGTCGACGTGGCGTTTTTCGCCGCGGGCGGCGCGGTGACTCGGGCGCTGGCCCCGGATGCGGTGAAGTCGGGGTGTCTCGTCATCGACAAAAGTGCGCACTACCGGATGGACCCGGACGTGCCGCTCGTGATTCCGGAAATCAATCCGGAGGAGTTGCGCGCGCATAAAGGGATCATCGCGAATCCGAATTGCTCGACTGCGGTGACGTTGATGGCGCTGTGGCCCCTGCACCAAGCATTCGGTCTCAAGCGCTACTTCGCCTCGACCTACCAGTCGGTCTCAGGCACCGGTGCCGCGGCTGTGCTGGAGCTGGAGTCGCAGGTGCAGGCGAATGTGAAGGGTTTGCCGGTTCCGCGAAAAGTTTACCCCTACCAGATCGCCTTTAACGTCATTCCGCAGGTGGATTCGTTTGGAGAAAACGGATACACGGGTGAGGAAACCAAAATGATGCAGGAGAGCCGCAAGATTATGGGCCTCCCGAATCTCAAGGTCTCGGCCACGACGGTGCGCGTGCCGGTCGTGCGAGCGCACTCGGTCGCCGTGAACGCGGAGTTTGAGCGTCCCGTGAGCGTCGAAGGTGCGCGTGCGGCGATCGCGGCGTTCGCAGGCGCCGAACTGGTCGATGACCCTGCGAACAGAAAATATCCGACGCCCCTCGATTTCACAAAGAAGGCGAAGTGCGGCGTTGGACGCGTCCGCGTCGACACGGCTTTAGACAACGGTCTCGCGCTCTGGGTCAGTGGCGACAACCTTTGGAAGGGCGCAGCGCTCAATGCGATTCAGAACGCCGAGTTGATGGTGCGCGAGGCTTTGCTGAAATCAAAAGGGCCGCTGGCCGGGGGGTAGGCCACCAGCGCGCGCGGCTCGGGGCACTCGTCCGCGGGCGGCCTGCGCTGCAGATGAGCCCCGCGTCATCCCTGAATAATTCCTTGTCATAGCGCCAGCACGCGAGTTGTCATCATCCCTTGGCTCGGACGCTTAGCTCAGTTGGTTAGAGCACCTCGCTTACACCGAGGGTGTCGGGGGTTCGAGTCCCTCAGCGTCCACCACTTCACCTTTCCAATCTCCACCTTCACATGCGCCACACGATCTCCGTCCTCGTTGAGAACAAGTTCGGTGTTTTAGCGCGCGTCTCCGGGATGTTTTCCGGCCGCGGCTTCAACATCGAGTCGCTCAACGTTGCGCCCACCCACGATGCCTCGCTGTCCCGGATCACTGCGGTCCTCAAGGGCGATGAGTCTTCCCTCGAGCTCTGCATCCGCCAATTGCGGAAATTGATCAACGTGGTCGAGGTCGTCGACTTCAAGGATGGTCAGGCGGTCACGCGCGAGTTGGTGTTGGTCAAGGTTCGCCCGGACGTGAACAGCCGGCCCGAGGTGCTGCAGATTGCGGATATCTTTCGTGCGAAAATCGTCAATCTGAGTACGGACTCGCTGATTATTGAAGCGACCGGCGACGACGATAAGGTTACGGCGTTGCTGGGTTTGCTTGAGCCATTCGGGATTATCGAACTCGCTCGCACCGGTCGCCTCGCTCTCAAGCGCTAACCCCCTCTCGGAACTCGAAACTCAAAAAACCTCATCGAAATTTCATCATGCCCGCTAAAGTCTACACTGACAAAGACGCCGATCTCGGCGTGTTCAAAAACAAAACGCTCGCCGTCCTCGGCTATGGTTCGCAAGGCCACGCCCATGCGCTCAATCTGAA
>SXGR01607935.1_pt1 | contig 18001 bp, 21 predicted proteins | sample 3174711 | NCBI WGS metagenome assembly SXGR01 (sample SAMN11356860, study PRJNA531348) | freshwater metagenome | isolation source: freshwater sample F1-60 | place: China: Fuxian Lake, Yuxi | collected 2017-12-25
AAGGTTCGGCGCAGGCCTTGCTCGAAGAATTTGTTTATGACGCCGATGGCAATCCAAAAACGGGCAACTTGGCCGAGTACGCATTCATCTCGGCGGTCGAGGCACCCCAGATCGAACTCGTCGCCATGGCCACCCCCACCCCACGCAACCCGTTGGGGGCCAAGGGCGTTGGCGAATCGGGCACGATCGGCTCGACACCAGCAGTGCAATCAGCAGTGGTCGATGCGGTCACCCATTTGGGCGTGCGTCACATCGACATGCCGACAACGCCCGAGCGTGTGTGGCAGGCCATCAATCAGTAAGACTGTCGCGGTGAACAACACGTCGAGTACTGCACCGATCGTTGCCGAAAACCTGTCTCGTCACTTCGGCGAGGTCAAGGCCGTTGATGGCATCAACCTCACGGTGAACCAAGGTGAAATCTTTGGATTCCTCGGGCCCAACGGTGCCGGCAAGAGCACCGTGGTGCGGATTCTCACCACGTTGTTGCGACCCACTAGTGGCACTGCGCGAGTTGCCGGTTTTGATGTGGTCAAACAAGCCGACCAGGTGCGACGCAATATCGGGGTGGCACTACAAGACGCCGCAATCGACCCGCTCATGTCGGGATACGAATTGCTCGAGTTGCAGGCCGTGCTTTACGGGATCGCTGCCAACAAAATGAAGCAGCGCGCCAACGAACTGCTCGAGCGAGTTGGCTTGACTGCTGCCGCAGATCGCCGCGTGTCGACCTATTCAGGTGGCATGCGTCGTCGGCTCGATCTTGCGTTGTCGCTTATTCATCAACCTGCCGTGCTGTTTTTGGATGAGCCAACTACCGGGCTTGACCCGATGAGTCGTCTGACGCTGTGGGAAGAAGTGCGTCGCCTCAATAGTGAAGGCACCACCGTGATGCTCACTACGCAGTACCTGGAAGAAGCCGACCAACTTGCTGATCGCATCGCCATCATCGACCACGGCCACATCGTGCGCGAAGGCAAGCCCAGCGATTTGAAGCGCAGTGTGGGCGACCCGACATTGCTCATTAATGTGTCACGACAACAAATGGATCAAGCCAAGTTGGTGCTCTCGGCATTTGGCGACATGCGCCCAACGGCCGAAGGCACTCTCGGTGTCGGGCTCAAAGGTGGCGCCGAACGTGTTGCCGAAGTGGTGCGCGCTCTCGACGAGGCAAACATCGTGGTCGAACATCTCGAACTCAACCAGCCCAGCCTCGACGACGTGTTCGCTGATGCGACGGGTTACCGCCTTGAAGGGGCCGACAATGCGCCACAAGCCGGCTGACACTGCGCGACAGTTCGCTGCGTTGTCGCGCCGCTCAACATTGGCGATATTTCGACAGCCAGCAATCATCGCGCCGTCGCTCATCTTCCCGCTGTTTTTTGCTGCGCTGGGGTCATCGTCGTTCAGTCGCGCCATCAGCCTGCCCGGGTTCCCCCAAGTGGATTCGTATCTGCAGTTCACGCTGGCGGGCACCGTGACCCAAGGCGTGTTGTTTGGCTCGGTCACTGGCGCTGCAGCACTGGCTACCGATATCGAAGAGGGCTTCTTTGATCGCTTACTTGCTGCACCAACATCGCGAACCTCCATTTTGTTTGGCCGCTTGGCCGGCAGCTCGGTGTTCGGTGGTTTGCAGGCACTCATCTTTCTGCTGGCTCTCCTGCCGTTCGGTGTCACCGTGCAGGCCGGGGTACTGGGTTATGTGTCAATCGTGCTGGCTGGGTTTCTCACCGCGTTCGGTGTCGGTGCGCTCATGTCGGTGGTCGCTTTGAAGACCGGTTCAGCAGAAGCAGTGCAAGGAACGTTTCCGATTCTTTTCATCTTGTTGTTTTTGTCAAGTGCATTCTTTCCGCGCGAAACCATGAGTGGTGCCTACCGACGTATTGCCGACTTCAATCCAATTTCATACATGGTCGAAGGCCAGCGATCGCTTTCCATTGACGGCGCCTCGCTCACCGCAATGACGCAAACACTGGTTATCCCCACGGGTATTGCCGTGCTCACTACGATGCTGGCACTACGCCAACTCTCCGTACGCTTGGCAGCACGATGACCACCACCCGCAGCGTCGGCATTCTTGCCACTCGCAGTGTGCGCACCATTCGCCGTTTGCCGTCGGCATTCTTTCCGGCGCTGGCGATGCCCATTTTCAACATGGTGGTGTTTGCCGGAACGTTCTTTGCCATCACCCAAATACCCAACTTCCCCACCGATCGCTCAATCAATTGGTACATGCCGCTCGGCATCATGATGGGCGCAGCCTTCGGCGGCGTCGGCTTGGGCTTCACCACGATTCGCGATATCGAAACTGGTTTTTACGACCGCCTGCGCATGTCGCCGACGTCTCGCTTGTCGCTCATCCTCGGGCCGTTGACTGGCACCCTCATTCGCGTGCTCCTCATGACCACGCTGGTCATTGTGATTGGCATTGTCCTCGGTGCGCGGTTCACTGGCGGGCTGCTTGGCGTGTTGTGTTTGTACATCAGCGCACTCGGCATCGCCACGACGGGTGCCGGCTGGGGCCTCGGCTTGGCATTCAAGTTCAAAGACATGCGTGGTGCAGCAATCATGCAGTTGTCGATTTTTCTCGTGATGTTCTTGTCATCTGCCCAGGTACCGCTCGAAGTGATGAGCGGCTGGCTGCACACCGTGGCCCGTATCAACCCGGCCACCAACATCTTGCGGCTCGCCCGCGTGGGCCTGGTCAACGAGTCGAGTGCCGACTATTTGTCGTGGAATGCCATCTGGGGCGGGCTCGTGGCAGTGGTGGTCATGAGCGTGCTGTGCCTGGGTTTTGCCCTGCGCAACCTGCAAAAACTCAGCGATTAGACAAACGACCCCCAGCGGGGCAATACTGCGCCTAGGGGTTCTGGGGTGAACCCCGTCACACGACGGAGGGTCATGATGAAGGTTTCCATCACCATCAACGGCGAAGCACAATCACACGAGGTGGAGCCGCGCACGCTGCTCGTGCACTACATCCGTGAGCAAGCAAAGTTGACCGGCACCAACATCGGTTGCGACACCTCGAGTTGCGGTGCCTGCACGGTGCACCTCGACGGCGAAGCAGCCAAGAGCTGCACGATTCTGGCAGCCCAAGCCGACGGTGGTGCAGTGACCACCATCGAAGGTCTCGCCACAAACGGTGAAATGCACCCGATGCAAAAAGCATTCATGGAAAACCACGGTCTGCAGTGCGGTTACTGCACACCTGGCATGGTGATGGCCGCCATCGGTTTGCTAAACGAAAACCCGAAACCCACCGACGAAGAAGTTCGCCTCGGTCTAGAGGGCAACTTGTGTCGTTGCACCGGGTATCACAACATCGTCAAGTCCGTACTCGCAGCGGCCGACAAGTAGGAGCCAACCATGAGCATCACCCAAGAACGTGCGAACAGCATCATCGGCCAGCGCATGCTGCGCCGAGAAGATCCGGCTCTGCTAACCGGCGAAGCCAAGTTCACCAACGACCTCGTGCTTCCCGGCGCGCTTCACCTTGCCGTGTTGCGATCACCATACGCACATGCCCGCATCAAGAGCATCAATGTGTCGGATGCACTTGCGATGCCAGGTGTTGTTGCGGTCTACACCGGCAAAGATCTGCGCGACGCGTGGGCGGCGCCGATGCCGTGTGCCTGGCCAGTCACACCGGACATGAAGAACCCGGCACACTTTCCGCTGGCACTCGACAAAGTGTGTTACGTGGGCGATGGTGTCGTGGCGGTCTTGGCAAATAGCGAAACCGAGTCACGCGATGCGCTTGACGCCATTGATGTCGTCTATGAACCACTGCAGGCGATTACCGACCTAGAAGTTGCCCTCAGTGACAAAACGATCATCCACGAAGACCTCGGCACGAACAAGTCGTACACATGGAATCTGAAAGTTGAAGCAACCGAAGGCGCCGTTGACGAGGCGTTTAAAAATGCCGCATTCACCGTGCGAGAGCGATACGTCCAGCAGCGCCTGATTCCGATGGCGATGGAACCCCGCGCCGTGGCCGCCGTGCCCCAGCCATTTGGCGGAGACATCACGTTGTACTCAGCCACCCAAGTGCCCCACATCTTGAAGGTCATGACCGCCATCACGCTGGGCATTCCCGAGCACCAAGTACGTGTCGTTGCCCCCGCCGTCGGTGGTGGGTTCGGCTCGAAACTTGATGTGTACGCCGAGGAATTGCTGTGCGTCGCTCTTGCCCGCAAACACGGTGCACCCGTGCGCTGGGTGGAAGAGCGCTCGGAAAACACCCAGGCAACCATTCATGGTCGTGGACAGATTCAATTCGTCGAGCTGGCTGCCGACAAAGACGGCAAGCTCACCGCCGTGCGTGTTCGCCTGATCGGCGACATGGGTGCCTACTTGCAACTGGTCACCCCTGGCGTGCCATTGCTTGGTGCATTCCTCTACGCAGGTGTGTACGACCTGCCACTGGCCTACGACTTTTCGTGCACGTCGGTGTTCACCACCATGACACCAACCGACGCCTATCGCGGTGCAGGTCGCCCCGAAGCCACGTACGCCATCGAAGTTGCGATGGATGCATTGGCGCGCAAGATGAAAGTTGACCCATACGAGTTGCGTAAGCGCAACTACATCAAAAAAGAGCAGTTCCCCTACACCGCATTCAGCGGCCTCACTTACGACTCGGGCGACCATCTTGCTGCAGCCGAAAAAGCAATGAGTCACGCCGACTATGCGGCCGTGCGCAAGAAGCAAGCAACACAAAACGTTGCTGGTGCACGCAAGCGTTTGGGCATCGGCATGACGTCATACTTTGAAATGTGCGGATTAGCCCCATCGCGCGTATTGGCATCGTTGAATTACGGCGCCGGCGGATGGGAGTCGGCAACCGTACGCGTGTTACCGACATCCAAGGTGCAGGTCGTAACCGGCACCTCACCACACGGTCAAGGTCATGAAACATCGTGGGCGATGATCGCCTCCGAAAAACTTGGCATTCCACCCGAAGACATCGATGTGCTGCACAGCGACACTGCGATTGCCCCGCTTGGTCTCGACACGTACGGTTCACGTTCGTTGGCCGTCGGTGGCGTGGCTATTGCCGGGGCCTGTGACAAGGTCATCGACAAGGCGCGACTCATCGCAGCCCATCAACTTGAATGTGCCGCCGAAGACCTTGAGTTTGTGCAGGGCACGTTCAGTGTGAAAGGGTCGCCCGACAAAGCGGTGCCAATTGCGGCAATTGCGTTTGCGGCATTCACCGCCCACAACCTGCCCGATGGTGTTGAGCCCAATCTTGAGGCTCAATACACCCATGACCCGAAGAATTTTTCGTGGCCATTTGGCACCCACATCTGCATCTTGGAAATCGACACCGAGACGGGCAAGATCGAGGTGTTGAAGTACATCGCCGTCGACGACTGCGGCAATCAGATCAACCCATTGATCGTTGAAGGCCAGGTTCACGGTGGCGTGGTGCAAGGTATTGCCCAAGCGCTGTACGAAGAAGCCGTCTATGACAGCGATGGCAATCTGAAAACGTCCAACCTTGCCGAATATCTGGTGCCAGCAGCATGTGATGTGCCGCCGATTACCACCGACTTCACCGTCACGCCTTCGCCCACCAACCAGCTGGGCGTCAAAGGTGTCGGCGAGGCAGGCACGATTGGCTCGGCATCCACCGTGATGAATGCGGTACTCGACGCCTTGTCTGGGCTGGGTGTCACCAAACTCGATATGCCCGCATCACCAAACAATGTCTGGAAAGCAATTCAGGCCGCACAAGGAGGCAACTAAATGATTCCGGCGACATTCGAATACAAACGGGCAAGTTCAGCCGACGAGGCCATCAGCCTCATCAGTCAATATGGCGATGAAGCAAAGTTTCTGGCCGGCGGGCACAGTTTGATTCCACTCATGAAGTTGCGCCTGGCGCAGCCCACGATGTTGGTGGATATCGGTCGTGTTAAAGATTTGTCGTACATCAAAGATGCTGGCGATCACATCGCCATTGGTGCACTTACCCGTCACATGGATGTAGAGAAGTCACCAGTGTTGAGCAAGCACGTGCCGCTCTTGGCGCATGCCGCTGGTTATGTGGGTGACGCGCAAGTACGACATCGCGGCACCATCGGTGGCTCAATCGCCCACGCCGACCCCGCCAGCGATTTGACTGCCACCACCTTGGCGCTTGGTGCCACCTACGTGGCGCAAGGCCCCAACGGCAAACGCGAGATTGCCGCCAAAGACTTTTACAAGGGTTTCTTGGAAAGCGCACTTGCCGCCGACGAGATGCTGGTCGAAATCAAAGTACCCAAGATGAATGGTGCCGGCTGGAGCTTCCAGAAGTTCAATCGTCGCGCCGTTGACTGGGCCATCGTTGGTGTTGCTGCATGGCGCAACAATGGTGCCAGTGGTGTGGCATTGGTGAACATGGGTTCAACACCCGTGCTCGCCGGCGCTGTAAGCAGTGCGTTGGCCAAAGGTGCGTCGGTCGCAGATGCTGCTGCACACGCTGCTGACGACGCCGAACCACAAGCCGACCTCAACGCCAGCGTGGAATATCGCACTCATCTGGCCAAGGTGTTGGTGCGTCGCGCGCTCGAACAAGCGTCGAAGTAACTACTGCGGGTTACAGCAACCCGGCGTAACTTCCGCCATCCACCGGCAGGTGGGCACCAGTAATGAATCGTGCCGGCTCGCTGCACAAAAACGCCACCACTTGCCCGAAGTCGAGCGGGTTGCCTACCACGCCGGCTGGAATGCCAAGTTGCTGCGCATCGGGTTGTGCGCCGTACAACTGGGTGATGCGATCGGTGGCATGAATGCCTGGTTGCACCGAATTGACCGTGACACCATCGCCCGCAATTTCGCGGGCGAGCGTTTTTAAAAAGCCGGTAACACCGGCGCGAGCAGTGTTGGAAAGCATCAGATTGGCAATCGGTTGTCGTACCGAAATTGACGTGATTGCCACCACCCTGCCCCATTTGCGTGCGCGCATCGCCGGCACGGCGGCTTCGCACATCGCCACGACCGACAACAAACTTTGCTGTAACGCCGGCAAATAATCGTCGACGGTAAGCGAAGCAAAGTTGCCCGGCTTGGGCCCACCACCGTTGGTGACCAAAATGTCAATGTGCCCCAGTTGTTTGCGGGCTAGCTCGACGAACATTGTTGCCCCATCGCTGGTTGACACATCACATTCGATGCCAACCGCGTTGGGGCCGAGTGCCGCAACGGCTGCATCCACCCGACTTTGCGTACGACCACAGATGGCCACCCGTACCCCGGCTTCGACGAGTGCCTTGGCTGACGCCAAGCCCAACCCCGCAGTGGCAGCGGCCACCGCTGCCGTGCGACCGTTGAGCGATAAATCCATTACGAATTCACGGTAGCGGTTGGCGCTTCGTAGGCTCAAGGGCGTGGCGACTTCGCGTGCATCGCTTGCATCGGTGAGCCACGTGCGCGACGCATTGCAGTCGGCTGGTTATCTGGCCGACGAGGGCTTGGCTACAGCAGTGTTTTTGGCGTTGTCGCTCAAGCGGCCGCTGTTGTTGGAGGGCGAAGCCGGTGTCGGCAAGACCGAATTGGCCAAGGTGCTCGCCACGTTGCGCGGCACCGAACTGATTCGTCTGCAGTGTTACGAAGGCATCGACGCCAGCCAAGCGGTCTATGACTGGGATTATTCACGCCAATTGCTGCACCTGCGCGCCGCCGAGGCCAGCGGCGAAGCAGCGAGCAAAGCCACCGAGAGCCTTGAGAACGAGTTGTACGACGAACGCTTTCTTATTCGTCGTGCATTGCTACGGGCAATTGAGTCAAGCAGCGGTGCAGCGCCCGTGTTGCTCATCGACGAAATTGATCGTGCCGACGACGAGTTCGAGGCCTACTTGCTCGAGGTGTTGTCCGATTTTCAAATCACGGTTCCCGAAGTGGGCACGTTTCGCGCCACCGAGATACCCGTTGTCGTGCTCACATCCAACCGCACACGCGACGTGCACGATGCGTTGAAGCGCCGCTGTTTGTATCACTGGGTCGAACACCCAGGGTTTGAACGCGAAGTCGAAATCGTTCGCCTGCGTGTGCCCCAGGTGCACGAACGTTTGGCGCGCCAAGTGGCCGCCGCCGTCGAACGTTTGCGTTCGCTGCAGTTGTACAAACCACCAGGTGTTGCCGAAACCATCGACTGGGCCACGGCCCTCGGCACGCTTGGTGTAACCCAACTTGACGAAGCGGTGGTGCGCACCACGCTGGGCACGGTGCTCAAGTATCGCGAAGACCACGAGCGCGTCACCGAACACGGCATCGCAGATTTGGTGAAGCACGCTTTCGAGCGCGGTGCGTTGCAAGCGTGACCGCCGAACGCATGGCCGTTGCCTTCGGGCGCGTGCTGCGTGGTGCTGGGCTGCCGGTACCGCTGGATTCAATCGTGACCTTTGTGCAATGTCTTGATGCTGTCGGCATCACCGACCGCAACCGTGTGTATTGGGCCGGGCGCTCCACGCTCGTGCGCCGCCCCGAAGACCGCGAGGCTTTCAATGTGGCATTTGCCGTGTTTTGGGAGCAACTGTCAAGCGACGCCAACCACGAAGAAGTCATCCCAGAGACGGTCACCCTGGCCGTTGATGAACAAGATGATGGCGGCGACGGTGCGGCCGAGCAGTCTGACGACACCATCACTTTGCGTTTCTCGGCAGTTGAAACACTGAGCCAAAAAGATTTCGCCGATTACACCGACAGCGAATTGGCCGAAGCACAACGCCTGATGCGGCGTCTGCGGTTCGTTGGATCGCCGCGTCGTTCGTTGCGCCAACGACCATCGCGGGCCCGACACGGCAACGTCGACGTGCGTCGCACCGTGCGCACATCATTCGCCCATTTGGGCGAACCCGTGCGTCGCCACTGGCGCGAGCCCAGCGAGCGTTTGCGACGGCTCGTGGTGTTGCTCGACGTCTCGGGTTCGATGGAGCCGTACGCCCGCGCATTTTTGCGGTTCATGCATGCCGCAATGGTCGGCCGCCAGCGGGTGGAAGCGTTTACGCTCGGCACTCGCCTCACGCGCGTTACGCGCGAGCTTTCGCATCGCGACCCCGATAAAGCACTGAGCCGCGCATCGCAACAAGTCGCCGACTGGAGCGGCGGCACCCGCATCGGCGAATGTATGCGGGTGTTCAACGACCGCTGGGGTGTGCGTGGCCTGGCCCGCGGCGCAATCGTGGTGGTGCTGTCTGACGGATGGGATCGCGGCAACCCGGATGTGCTCGCCGAACAAATGCAACGCCTAGGCCGCGTGGCACACCGCATCGTGTGGGTGAACCCACTGAAAGTAACCCCGGGTTACGCACCACTCGCCCGCGGCATGGCGGCTGCACTGCCCCACGTTGATGCCTTCGTCGAAGGCCATTCGCTCGAAGCACTAGAGCAACTGGCCGAAGTGATTCACGATGAACGGCGCACCTATGCGTGACTTGCTCAACGACATCGACCGCTGGCGTGAGGCCAACAAGCGCTGTGTGATTGGTCGCGTGGTGGGCATCGATGGCTCGGGCCCGCGCGACCCTGGCGCAGCCATGGCGGTGAATGAAGATGGCGAAGTGGTCGGCTCGGTGAGTGGTGGTTGTGTCGAAGGTGCCGTGGTGGCCGAAGCGCTCGAGATGTTGCGTGAGCGATCGGCGGCAAAAGTGGTGACGTTCGGTTATTCCGATGATGAAGCCTTCGCCGTGGGGTTGACCTGCGGCGGCACGATTCATTTGTTTTTGCAAGAGCTCACCTGATGAACGCCTCGCTCTACGCCGAATTGGCCCAACGACTACGCGCCCACACCCCCACTGCCTTGGTAGTGGTCATCGATGGCCCGCACGCTGGCGCCACCATGGTGGTGTCGCCCAACCAACCGGTGCTCGGCAACTTGGGCGACGACGAACTCACGCGGGTGGCTGCCCGCGACACACTCGGCGAACTCGAAGCCGGGCGCACCAGCACTAGGCACTATGGCCCGCGGGGCCAAACCACACCCGAAGATCTTGCCGATTCGCCCACCGTGCGGGTGTTCATCGAATCGTTTGCGCCGCCGCCGCACATGGTGATTTTTGGTGCGGTGGATTTCACCAGTGCGTTGGCACGTGCAGCAAAACTGTTGGGCTACCGCGTGTCGGTGTGTGATGCCCGCACGGTGTTTGCCACTGCCCGACGGTTTCCGATGGCCGACGACATCATGGTGGCGTGGCCCGATGAAGTATTCGCCCGATACGGCGCCCAACTCGGCGCACGCGACGCCGTGTGCATCCTCACCCACGACCCGAAGTTCGACGTGCCCGCCATTCAGGGGGCACTTGCCACCAACGTGGGATACATCGGCGTGATGGGCAGCCGCAAGACGCACGCCAAACGCCTCGAACGCCTCGCCGAAATTGGCTTGCAGGCAACCGACTTGGTTCGGGTGATGTCGCCAATCGGGTTGGATATCGGCGCACGCACGCCCGAAGAAACTGCAATATCAATTTGTGGCGAAATTATTGCCCGCCGCACCGGGCGTGCTGCGCAGTCGCTGTCGGCGACCACCGGCGCAATTCACTGAAGCGGGCTCACCCACTGCATCCACGACAAACGGGTGGAGTCGATGCGATGAATTTCTACCGAGCGTTGCCCCGAGCGCGCATGAACAATTAAGTGAGGCACACCGAGAGACAACATGATGTGCCCCGGATACCACACCAAGTCGCCCACTTGTGCGTCGTCGCGCACCACGCGTTCGGCGCGCGCGTATTGATACTGCGAGCCGCGTTCAATGGGGACTCCGGCCTGGGCCCATGCAAACTTAGTGAGTGCTGAACAATCAAGGGCGATGAACGGCGCATCAGCGTTGGTGCGATAAGGAACACCCACTTGGCTGAGTGCACTGAACAATGCGATCTTGCGTGTGAGTGGTGCTGACGCCCACACACTGCGCAATTGTTCGGCGTCAGCCTCAAGCAAATGCGCCACCAAACTCGCCAACTCGTCGATTTGTCGGCCAGCAATTGCAGACTGCTCGACTACCGGCACGCTGTGACTGCGACGCAGCTCCAACGCAATCTCGCGCGAAGTGACGGCGATCCACGCCGAAGCGCGTTCAGAAATTGGCAGGGCCGACACTCGCTGTGGGGCGGGCACGCTGAGCAGGGCCAAAGCCACCACACAGGTGCTGAGTGCGAGTCGGACTCCCGCTCGGCAACGTGCGCGAACACGCGAGCGAACACCTGATTGACCACTTGAGCGAACACCTGTTCGTTTTTTGTGGGTCGCCAACGGTAAAGCGCAGCGGGCAATGGTTTTGGGTGACATCTTGACCTCCGAATGACGCAGGGGGTGCGCCACTGGTTGGGGGGATGGGGTGCCCTCCACCCTACCCCGGTTGTAATGAGATTGTAATAATTCGTGGCTTTGTGAATTGCCCCCAACCCGTTGTGCGAGGCTGATTTCGTGCCCGATGTGTCCAGTGCCTCATGGTGACTGCCCCAACGCCCTCTCGCGCGTCCTGCGGGGCGCTGGTGCTGGCTGCAGGCGGTGGTAGCCGTTTTGTTGGCACCACTCACAAACTGCTCACCACAGTGGCTGGCAAGGCCGTGGTGCGCCACGTGCTCGAGGCCGTGGCCACGAGCGGGGTGTCGCCCATCATCGTGGTGACCGGGGCGGTGGCGCTCGACGAGGTGCTCGCAGTACCCCTGCTTGGCAACCCCGAGGTGATCGTTGTGCACAACGCCCGCTGGCAAGCCGGCATGGCCTCGTCGCTGCAGTGTGGGCTCGCTGTGGCCCGACAACATGGGCTGGCTGGTGTGGTGGTGGGTCTGGGTGATCAACCTGGTATTCCGGCAGGTGCGTGGCGGCAAGTTGCCGACACCGATGCCCCGATCGCCGTTGCCACCTATGGCGGGGTGCGCCGCAACCCTGTGCGCCTTCATGCCGAACTGTGGGATCAGCTTCCCCACGATGGCGACGAAGGTGCCCGCACGCTGATACGAGTTCGCCCCGAATTGGTTACAGAAGTAGCCTGCGAAGGCAACCCCGACGACATCGATACCGCCGACGATGTGGCACGGTGGCAACAACACTTGGCGACTCGAGGTGAGCACTGATGGATCTCCACCACGAATTCACCGTGCCAGTGCCAGCAGCCGACGCATGGAAGATTCTCACCGACTTAGAGCGCCTCGCACCGTGCTTGCCGGGTGCCCAACTCACCGAGATTGAAGGCGACATCTATCGCGGTCAAGTAAAAATCAAAGTGGGGCCAATCTTGGCCCAATTCAAAGGCCAGGCATCGTTCGTGTCGCGTGACGACGCCAATTTTCTTGCCTCGCTCACAGCCGAAGGTCGCGACACGGGTGGCAAAGGCAACGCGGCGGCAACCATCACCGCACGACTCGAACCCGTGAGTGCGTCAAGCGCCAAGTGCACGGTCGACACCCAACTCAACATCTCGGGCAAGGTCGCGCAATTCGGTCGTGGTGCGTTGGCCGATGTGAGTGACAAGTTGCTGTTGCAGTTTGTCGACAACTTAAACACGCTGATTGCCTCGCAACCTGTCGATTCAGCACCAGATACAGCACCGACTGCGCCATCCGCTACGCCAAGCGTGCGCAAGATTGAACAAACACAAGAAGTCGCACCACTCAACTTGCTCGATACCGCAGGCAGCACCATCGCCAAGCGTTTGGTACCTGTGCTCGTGGTGATTGCTGCGGTGGTGGCTGGCATTGTCATCTTCCGCTGAATCAGCAACTGCGCTCGATGTCGAGCAGGTCACTGCATTGTTGGGGCGTCACCCGCAAGGCGACTTCACCGTGGTGTTGCGCCACCCCAACGGCCACCCGCGCGTAGTGCGCAATGCACCGTTGCTGCACGACGGCACCCCGATGCCCACGCGTTATTGGTTGGTTGACCCCGCCGATGTTGCTGCAGTGTCTCGGCTTGAAGCCGCTGGTGGTGTGAACACTGCCGAAGCCGAGGTAAACGCCGACGAGTTACTGGCCGCCCACACTGCGTATGCCACCGAGCGCGACGCCCACATCTTGGCCGAGCACTCTGGCCCTCGCCCCTATGGGGGTGTGGCTGGCACTCGGCGTGGCGTGAAGTGTTTGCATGCGCACTACGCCAGTTGGTTGGTGGGTAACGACGACCCAGTGGGCCGCTGGGTGGCCGCAAGGCTCGCCTCATGACGAACACAGCATTTGCCGCCATTGATATTGGATCGAACTCCACCAACTTATTGATCGTCGACGCTGACGGTCGCGAACTCGTGCGCGAAGTAAATGTCACCGCACTCGGTGAAGGCATGGGGACCACTCGCATGGGAACCACTGGTGTCGGCACAACTGGCGTGCTTACTGCTGCGGCAATATCGCGCACGTTGGCTGTGATCACGCAATATTCGGCTCTGGTCAGCCAACACGCGGCACAACTCGCCATCACCGGCACTGCGGCGTGTCGCATGGCCGCTAACACTGCTGAATTTTTTGCCCAAGTACACAGCATCACGGGTGTGCACCCACGGTTGTTGTCCGCCAGCGACGAAGCACGCTTGGCGTGGCAAGGCGCAGTGGCGAGCCTGCCGCCCATCGACGGCGTCACGATGGTCGTTGACATTGGTGGTGCCTCGACCGAACTCACCATCGGCGACACGCGCGATGGCGGTGCCGCCGTGCGCAACAGCGTGTCGCTGCCGTATGGCGTGGTGACCCACACCGAAGCCGAGTTGCACAGCGACCCACCTCGTGCCGAAGAACTTGCCAACGCCATTTCGATCATGGCTGACGCGGTCGACAATGCGGTGATCGAACACCCTGCTCTCGGCGAAGCCAGCCGTGTGGTGGGTGTGGCCGGCAGCATCGTGACTATCGGCGCAGTCGAATTGGGCTTGCGTACCTATGACGCCAGCCGTTTGCATGGCATGGTGCTCACTCGGGCCGCCGCCGAAGACGTGTTTCGCACCCTGGCCACCGAAACGTTTGCTCAACGAGTGCACAACCCTGGGCTTGCGCTGGAACGCGCGGGGGTAATCGTGGCAGGCTGTTGCTTGCTGGTTGCCATCATGCGACGACTTCATCTTGACCACATCATCGTGAGCACCCACAATTTGCTCGACGGCCTGGTGGCCGAGTTGCGTGCCGGCACGACCTTGCCAGGCAACGCATGAAGCCGTCGGCCACACCGCGACAGCGTGGGGATAAGCGTGTTGAACAACGCTCCGATCAACGCGTCGTGCACCCTGCCGGGCTGAGCAGTGCGCTGCGTTTGCATGGGCGCCGCGTGATGTTGCGCCCGCTCGCAGCCAACGACTTCGCGGCCTTCAGCGAGGTGCGCATTCGCAATGGTCGCTGGCTCACCGATTGGGAACCACTGCGCCCAGTCGCTGCCGTCGACCCTGCGTACAACGCCGAAGCATTCGAGCGACGCTGTGTGGTGCGCGAACGTGAGCGCGCGGCCGGCAACGCCTACAGCTTCGGCATTTTTGTCGACTCGATGTTTTGTGGCGAAGTCAACCTCAACGGTGTGACTCGCGGTTCAATGCAGTCGGCAACGGTTGGCTACTGGGTTGACCACGCCAAGGCCGGGCATGGCTATGTGCCCGAAGCAGTTGCCGTCGTTACCCGTTTTGCTTTCGAGCAACTGCGTTTGCATCGTCTGGAAATTTGCATCATCCCGCGCAATGCCAAGAGCCTCCGCGTCGTGCACAAACTTGAGTGGCGCTACGAAGGCCGCGCCGAACGATTTTTGGAAATCAATGGCGTGTGGGAAGACCACGATCGCTTCGGCTTCACCACCGAAGAGTGGGATATTCGAGCCGAAGAACTCAGCCGCGACTGGCTCTAGCGCTTCGAAATCTTGGCTTGCAACGCAGCGAGGCGTTCGCGAAACCACGGTTGACGCGTCGACCACACTTGCGGGCCAAGCTCGAATTCCACTGCCTCCGGGTGGGTGGGCACGGCCCCAATATCGATCACTGTCCTTTTGATTGACACAAGCAACTCTTTGGGTGCCGCCGCCGCTTTGGCCGCAAACTCGCGCGCCGTGGGCATGAGCGCTTCGTCATCGACGCACTTCCACACCAAGCCGGCGCGCAATGCAGCCTCGCCATCGAGCACTTCGCCAAAGGCGACGCTGGCCATGGCGGTTTGCAGGCCGGCAATGCGCAACTGCATCCACGTGTTGCCACCGCCTGGGTGCAGGCCCAACTGCACAAAGCGCGAATCAAACCTGGCGCTCTTGGCGGCGATGCGCACATCGCACCCCAAGGCCAGGTTCATGCCTGCACCAACTGCTGCGCCATTGACCGCAGCGACGGTGGGCAACGGGCTGCGGGCCACACGCAGGAACCCCTCGTAAATGCCCAGCAGCGACTCGCGGGTGGCTTCGGCCAAATTACCCAGGTTGGCGCCCGCACAAAACGCTGGTGCCGTGCCCGTCACGATCACCACCCGCACGTTGGGGTCGCTTTCGGCGGCGTTCATCGCGGTAACTATTTCGGCCACCATGTCGGCAGTCATCGAGTTGCGCTCTTGCGGGTTGTTGAGGGTGAGTGTGGCAATGCCATCGCTCACGTCGTAGATGACCATCGCCATACCTGAGATTCTCGCACACAGGTAGCGTGATTTCGTGCTCGACCACGTGTTTACCGATGCCATTGGTGCATTGCGTGATGCATTCACCAACGCATTTCTTGAACGTCAAGCCTTTGAAGAACACCTGCATTCCGACGTGCTGCTCGGTGACTTGGTATGGGCCACCAGTTATGGCCTGCCCGGCGAAGGCCAACCGCCGCGGGTGGTTGCGCACATCACCTTCACCTGGCCATCGTGGAGCCAGGCCACCTATCGCGCATGGTATGTCGAAGAGATCTTTCATGAATCACCGCTCATCGAAATGGAAATCGTGTTTCGCCTCCAGCGGCTGGCCACCTTGCCTGATGCCACGCAGATTGCGGGTGTGGCGCCGTTGACCAGCCCGCGTCTGGGTAACCAACAACTCAATCGCGAAAGCATCAGCAGTGAAACCATCACCACCGCCAACGTGAAGCGCCCGATCGATCATGCCGCCGAAATTGTGTATCAAGGCGCCTACGAACTGTCGGAAGAAACTTTGGCCGACGGCACCAACGCCACGCTTGACCAACACTTTGGTTCGCTTGGTGGTTGGGTGGCGTCGACATTAGTGAAGTTGGGCGACCTGCAATTCGCCTACCACCCCGCTGACGACGACAAATAACGCAGCCACTCGCGGCTTGGGCGCAAACGAGCCTTTGGCTCTTTAGCGCAGATCGTCGGGCAACAACGACGCCAACGCCACCTGCGGGCGCGGGCCCATGTGCATGATGACTTCGGCGGCACAGATGGTGCCGATTTCGGCACTTTGCTCGAGTGACTTGCCGTGGGTTAGCCAATACAAAAACCCGGCGGCATACATGTCGCCTGCGCCAGTGGCGTCGATGATTGGGTCAACAGGCAACGCCGGCACTTCGATGTAGTCGTCAGCGGTGATCACAACGCTGCCCTGCTTGCTGCGGGTCACCACTGCCAACGGGCACTTGTCGCGCAGCACCTGCACCGATGCTGCGAAGTCGTCAGTGCCAAACAGCACCGCAAGTTCGTGTTCGTTGGCAAACAACAGATCCACCTCGTCACACACCAAGGCATGAAAGTCGCCGTGATGCCGCTGCACACAAAACGAATCAGACAACGTGAGCGCCACTTTGCGCCCGGCCTCGTGGGCATATTGCGCCGCTACCCGAAATGCCTCTTTGGCGTCGTCTTTGTCATATAAATAACCCTCGAGCAGCACCCATTCGGCGCTTTGCACAGCTGGCTTTGAGATATCGGCTGGGCACAACACCGCGCCTGCACCCAAATAGGTGCTCATGGTGCGCTGACCGTCGGGGGGGACCACGATGACACAACGGCCGGTGGGCAACCCGTGATCTTTGGGTGCCGGGAAAAACGACACTCCGGCCTCGTGGAGGTCGCCCGAGAACACCCCGCCCAGGTCGTCGTCGGCGATCTTGCCGATGAAGCCGGCTCGTCCACCGAGGCTCGCCAAACCGTGACTGGTGTTGGCCACCGAGCCGCCGCTCGACATCACATTCGGGGCAATTTGTGATCGCAAGAATGCCGAGCGCCCGTCATCCACCAGCATCATTGACGCTTTCGTGAGATTGTGCTCGGTGAGAAAGTCCTCGTCCACGGACGCGATGATGTCCACCATGGCATTGCCGATGGTGACGGCGTGCAGCGTGGCAGATTTCACGACTTCATCACCCTAGATGGTGGCAATCATCCAGCAAGCCACCGTAAGCGCACTAGTTTATCCAGTCTCAGATACCTAGAAGGGTCCCGAACATGAAAGCAAAAACGCTCACAGCTCAACTCAAAAAGGCCTCATCACTCTCGGCGCAAACAGTGGCTGATCGTCTCGTGGCATTGCGTGCTGAGCGTGGCTTTTCACAAGCGCACCTCGCCGAACTTGCAGGTGTCGACAGAAAAACCATCAACAGAATTGAAAACGGCCACTTCTCGCCATCGCTCGACACCCTCACCCGCTTGAGTGTGGTGTTGAAGTGTCGCCTCGCAGATCTTGTGGATGCCAAGCGCTCAAAGCGCTAGCTATCGTCGAATCTCGGTTCAATGCCCTAGCGGCGGTCGGCTTTCAGGGTGCCGTTGACGATTTGTTCACGCAACTCGCGCTTCAAAAACTTGCCAGCCGCATTTCGTGGCAGGGGCTCGCCCATCAACACCACGTGAGCAGGAATCTTGAACGCAGCAATCTTGCCGTCGAGAAAGTTCCACAGTTCGGACGGTGTGATGCGATGCCCCGCCTTGGCATACACCGCCACGGCAACTTCTTCACCGAGACGCTCGTGCGGGACGCCGAACACGGCTGCTTCGTGCACAGCGGGATGTTCGTAAATAGCGTGCTCCACCTCGGCGCCATACACGTTTTCACCGGCGCGCAGAATCATGTCCTTGGCGCGATCTTCGATGTAGACAAAGCCCTCGTCATCGATGCGGCC
>SXGR01499342.1_pt1 | contig 17997 bp, 20 predicted proteins | sample 3174711 | NCBI WGS metagenome assembly SXGR01 (sample SAMN11356860, study PRJNA531348) | freshwater metagenome | isolation source: freshwater sample F1-60 | place: China: Fuxian Lake, Yuxi | collected 2017-12-25
ACTCAGCTGCGGTACCAATTTTTTTTGACTCTAAAACGCGAGCCAAATCACGAATATCTTGGCCTTCCGTTAAACGAAGTCTCACAATCGATGGCTGTGCTGAAGTAATTTCTCGAATAACACAACGAATTGAGCATGATGGTCCAACAACAACGGTGCCTGGAAATACATGTTCACCAGATCCAAATAGGCGATAAGCGATTTTGACTAATGTCTCCGATCGAACTATTTTTTCGGACCGAAGCTTGGTTGCAACCGACTGAACAGAGTCCCCGTTTTCAATGACGATTGTTCCTGGAGAAACAGAGCTAAGCCACCACAAAAAAACACCAACAACGATTACGCTGCCAAAAAACTTCCTCATAGCAACCCTTTTTTATTGAGCTCCTCTGAAATCGCCCCAATATTGTGTGACTCCTCAATGCGACACACGAGTAAATGATCACCGCGATCAACAATCACCAAATTAGAAACACCGATACACACAACGCGTTTGCCGTGCGCACCATACACCAAATTATTTTGCGCGTTCACAAAATGAACCTGCTCGTGCGATGAAGCGTTTTTCTTGTCATCAGCTTTGAGCAACTCCTTCACAACCGTCCACTTCCCAACATCCGACCAATTCCACGCATCTGCCAAAAATCCAACCTTCGCATCATACAATTTCGTTACCATCGATTCGATTGAAACGATTGGCAAATCGTGTGCAGCCTGAAGCGCGCGCGATTCATCGCCAACAGAAATCGCATCGCGAATTTCGATAACTCGTCTCCAAACCGCTGGAACCAAGTGCTCGAACATTGCAGCAGCTGTATTCAATTTCCAAATATACATTCCAGTGTGCGCAAACCACGAACCCTCATCAATCATCGCACGACACAGTTCGGCGTCCGGCTTTTCAACCCACTCACTGACTTTTGCAGTCTCGCTTTCGCCAAACTCCGCGCGCACATACGAATACCCCGGATCAACCGTTTCGGGTGTTACGAGTGGCATCACAATAAAACGTTCGTGCTCATCCAAATACTGCGCAATCTTTTTTATCGCCGCAGCAAACGCTTCAGGATTCCCAACAAAATCATCTGATGGAATACTTGCAATCGTTGGATTTTCGTCGCCGAAGAAACCTGCGAGCACCGCCGTTTCAAACGCGACGCCCGGACCCGTATTTCTTTTCAGCGGCTCAGCGATAATGTGACTTGGGTCAAGCTCTGGCAGTTGCTCCCCCACCAAACCAACATAACGCGCATTTGTTGTTACAAAAATATTTTCAGCACCAAAAGAACGGACACGCTCAAATGTTTCCTGAAGGAGTGATTTGTCCGACAAAACTGGAACAAATTGTTTTGGTAAATCCGACGTTGAAAGTGGCCACAAACGTGTACCTGTTCCCCCGGCGCGGATGACTATTTTGAGCTGCCCCATAGGCTCTTTCGATAGCGATATATGAGCCCAGATAGTAGCACGCCGAGCACTGCTCCGGCAAGGATATCTGTTGGATAATGAACACCAACCAAAACACGGGAAATTGCGATCATTGCAGCACACCCAAGCGCCCAACGACCCCACTGTTTGTTAAATTTGTAGAGCATATACGCCCCCGCAAATGCCGCGATTGAGTGGCTCGACGGAAATGATTTGCTAAGCGACGACTGAACGATTAACGGGACAAAATCGAGTGGAATAAAAGGGCGCGGTCGAAAATAAATCATACCGATCACACGACTCACCAGATATGCTGCAGCCATCGAAAACGGAACAAACAAAACCTCCATCTTTTTTCGGTGAATATACATATGCCCCACACAAAGTGCGAGGAGCAGCGCAACGAATGCATAATTAAAAACGAACGCTGTTGCAGCTGCGAGTGGATGCGCAACAACGAACGAATGAACACTTACAACAATCTGTGAGTCGAGATTCATAGTCAGGAAATTATAGCATAAAAAATAAAACGCCCACCGCCTGCTCCAAAAGATTTCTCTTGAAGCAAAACGGTGGGTGAAAACTAAATCCGCACATCAAACCGGAGAAACTTCATCGGCTTGCGTCGTGCAGATGCCGCGATCTCGCCGTTAAACCAGACACAAGCGTCTGGTGGACCCAACAAAACACCAGCCCCAATAAGATGATGGTAATCCGCCAGGGGCAAAAAACTGCCGCAAACACCCTCATCATCATACTTCGCGGTCTCAAGCTCAGCATAGAGACGAACACCCCCCTCAATGTCTTCCCGATGCAGTGGCTGGCCCGGGACGTAGAGCTCACAGCTTTTGACTTCGTAGCGAGATGTTCGCCACGCAAGAAAAAATCTGCCCGTCGACAATTTCTCAGCGGTCGACACGTCTTTCGCTGCAATGATCATCGCAGGTAATTCACTCTCCTTCTCCGAAAAGACAATGAGCACTGCTACAGAGCCAGCCCCCATCTTTTTTCGATCTTGATCAGTCTTTCCAAGGCCATCCACCATGTTCAGACGAACAAGTGGACCGATTTTTGAATACGGGGCATACCCCGACGGGTCACCCGAAGTACTCCTTTGTTCTACTGGCATGGCACCTCCTTGCGCTTTAAGAACGTTGTACCCTACCCTATTTGCTAATTATTGTCAACACCTTCATTTGCATGTTTTTCGAGAAAAAATTATAATGACTTCAATATAATACAATTCGTACTTTTTGTTCTATGGGCTTTGAAAATAAAAAACCTTCCGCACCCCGTTTTGAGGGTGTAAATAATTTAAAAAAAGATAACCCCATTGCTCCAGAAAAAGCCGCAAAAAAACTTTACACTGAGAGAATGTTCACTATTTCGAAACTCAGTGAACGAGCAAAGCGAGCAACTCGAGAAGTTGATGAACTCACCAACACACGTCTTGGCGATGAACAGCTCCATGCCTTTGGCACACCAAGCGCTGCCGAAACCGCAGCACTTCAGGCGCTCACCGAAAAAATTCAGGCAAAATTAAAAAAAGCACAGGAAGAAGTTAAGAGAGCCATAGAAGCTTACACAAGACTCGACCAAGATCTCAGTAATCTTGGAATGGTTGCCGACAATCCAATGCGTTTGAATATTAAGAACAAACGCGAATTAGGTTCTGAATTGCTTGAAAAAACAAGTGAGCGTATTCAAAGCGAATCATCTTCACATGAACAAGAATTGAGACGTCAAGCAGTTCGAGAAGCTCTTCGCCCTGCAGAACCAACACCTCTTCCAAAGGTAAAAAAAGAAAAAGGACCTGTAACAGAAACATTGCTCCGCCCGGAAGGCGAAACCGTTACAGCAGGCCAGATCAATGAATTTGCTAAGCTCTACGATGAGGCGGCACGAAAAGATCTTGAAGGCGTAATGACTCCGGAAGAAGTTGCTGAGCGTATCCAAGAAGCGACTGACCGTGAAACTCCGGCAAATCTTTCAGAAGTCGTTCCTGGTTACACAAAAGAAGAATTAGCTGTTCGAGAACAAAAAACAACTTTTGGAAAGATAACACCCACGACATCAGGGAATCAATTAATTCATGTTGCACGATCGAATCGCGAATTTAATGGTGGTTTTGGGCCTAGCACGGCAGAAGAATTCAGAGATCAGCACATGAAAGAGGTAGCAGCAAATCGCCTTAAACCAGAAGCTTCTGTCGAAAAAGTGAATAATATTGATTTTAACAAACTCGCACTTGAACTTGAAGGAATCTCAGAACAACTTAGTACAAATTCAATTAACTCCGCTGATGAATTACAGAAAGCATTGGATACAACGGAACTCAAGCAAGGATTAAATGAGCTTATTTCAGAAGCACAATATAGAAAGACTATTCTAGAATTTACGAGCAAAAAATTTCTGGGTCTTTTTGGAAAACCTAAGTTCAATAAAGCAAAAGCAAGCGAATTTTATTTAAAACTCGCAAATGATGCAATTGACCGGGCCGCAAAATTTATTGATAATCGCCCGGTTACAGGTGAGAAAAACCCTGAGTTATCTGATACGATACATCCGCCCACATCTCGAAAATCAGTAATTATCACACGCGCTCCTGGCAAAGAATTTAAGATCGATACAGATGTAAAAGAGGCCGCTGAGGAGTGGGATGAAATGCTTACCTCTGCAAAGATGGCAAGTAGAGAAAGCTCAGAAATCGCTGAAAAAAATAACGTGGAGGGAGCTAATTTGGTATCATTGCAGAAGAAGGGCGCTGAACCAATTAATACACCGGAGACCACAAGGGAGACTGTTAACTTTACAGCCTTAAGCACAAATCTTGATACGATAAAAAACCTTCTTGAAACAGGTATGATCAATGACGCTCGAGATCTCATCGCGTCACTCAATAAAAGAGGGCTCCGAAGCGAGATGAACGCAGTGCTCGATCCTAAAGACCACGACAAAAGCGTTGAGGATTTAACTGGCAAAAAAGGATTCTTCAGCGGTAAAGTAAAATTTGATCGAAAGACAGCTATCGCATACTTCAAAAAGCTAAGCGAAGAAGCTCTTGCACGTGGCGCAAACGTACTTGCAGCTGAATCAGCAATGGCAACGCCAAAAAGACAGTTGGGAGATAAATCGCCAATTAATCGCCGACCGCCACCAACTCAACATCCAAAAGGGCTCGTCTAAAAAATCTAAAGACTTTAAAAAACACCGACTACAGCAGTCGGTGTTTTTTTAAATTAATGCTCTTCCTGTCATCTCCGACGGCTGTTCAATTCCCATCGTATGCAAAATTGTCGGTGCAACATCAGCAAGCATTCCAACAGGCTGCACGAGCGACATATCGCCCCCGATAACTTCGCCACCAGGACCTACCTGTCCTTCCCAGTCGCGACTGATGCACAAAAATGGAATTGGGTTCGTAGAATGTTCCTTGTCTTTGTCACCTGTTTTCAAATTCAAAACCTCTTCGCCGTTTCCATGGTCGGCTGTAATAAAAACCGCGCCGTTTTTTGCAAGCGTGATCGCAACAACCATTCCCATCGCCCTATCAACCGCTTCAACGCCTCGAAGTGTTGCTGCAAAATCGCCTGTGTGGCCAACCATATCCGCATTTGCGAAATTCATGAGCACAAAATCATACTTGTCCGACTCAATCGCCTTCACCGCCTCTTTTGCGACCTCAAGCGCAGACATTTCAGGTGCCTCCGCGTACGACGCAACCTTCGGCGATGGAATAATCTTTCGATCCTCACCCGGCCACGCCTCCTCAATCGTTCCATTCATGAAAAACGTCACGTGAGCATATTTTTCCGTCTCTGCAATATGGAATTGCGTCTTCCCTGCCTTTGAAATCGTCTCTGCAAGCGTCATCTTAATCACCTCAGGCGGATAACAAACATCGACCGGTAAACCCTTCTCATATTCAGTCATCGTCGCGAACATGAGTGGCTCAATTTTGGTTCGTGTGAACTTATCAAAATCGGGCGCGACAAATGCACGCGTCAATTCGCGCGAACGGTCAGGGCGGAAATTAAAGAACAAAACTGAATCACCCGACGCAACTATACCCTTTGGATCGATCAGTGCAGGCACAAATTCTTCATCATACACTTTTGCATCATACGACTTCTGGATTAGATCCACCGGGTTCCCCGCAGATTTACCAGTCTCTGTCATAACTCGATACATCTTTTCGATACGATCCCACCGATTATCACGATCCATCGCAAAAAAACGTCCCCCAACAGTTGCAATCTTTCCGACTCCTAATTCTTTCATTTTTGCGAGAAGTCGCTCAACAAAACCCTTACCCGAATCAAATTTCGAATCGCGTCCATCCAAAATCACATGCACAAAAACATCAGTTAGCTTTTGCGCCTTACAAAATTCCAAAATCGCAAATAGATGATCAATCGAACCATGAACATTTCCAACCGAAACAATACCGAGCAGATGCAGTTTTCCACCTTTTTTTGCATTGCTTGTTATCTTCTGAAGAGTTTCGTTATTGAAAAAACTCTTATCAGAAATTTCCTTGCCGATGCGCGGCAACGTCTGATAATACACGCGCCCCGCACCAATATTTAAATGTCCAACCTCAGAATTTCCCATCTCACCCCACGACAGCCCAACATCAATGCCCGACGCTTTAATCGTCATTGCAGGATACGTCTTAATCCACTTACTAAAATTCGGCGTCTTTGCGCGTGTAATTGGATTCCCTTCGCTGTCAGGTGCAATACCCCATCCGTCGTTGATAATCAAAACCGTTGGTCGAAATGGAGTTGGCATAATTATTTCTGTACTTCGATTTCCATCACGCGATTATATTTTTCAACACGCTCCGACCGCGAGAGCGATCCCGACTTCAAAAAGTCCGCACCAACCGCAACCGCCAAATCTGCGATAAATGTGTCAGAGGTTTCGCCCGAGCGATGCGACACCGAAACCTTATAGTTGTTTTTCTGCGCAAGCAATATAGTATCGACTGTCTCTGATAGCGACCCAATTTGATTCACTTTAATCAGAATCGCATTCGCAACGCGACGCGATATTCCTTGCTGCAAACGCTCAACATTTGTCACAAATAAATCATCGCCCACAATCGTAATTGCGTGCTTTAATTTCGCTGTAAACTTTTCCCAATGTTCCCAATCATCTTCGTGAAGCGGGTCCTCAACCGAAACAATCGGATATTTCTGAACCCAACCTGCAATCATTTCGATCATTTCAGCACCCGTTTTTTTCTTGCCCTCGAATTTATAAACGCCTTTATCGTAAAATTCAGATGCTGCAACGTCCATACCAAGCTTCACATCAGCCCCCGGCTTATAGCCAGCCTGCTGAATCGCCGCCATCAAAACCTGAAGTGCTTTTTCCGACGAGCCAAGGCGCGGCGCAAAACCACCCTCATCTCCAACACCAACAGAATATTTTTCATCCTTCAGAATCTTCTTCAAAGCCATAAAAACTTCCGAACCAACACGAACACGCTCGCTCATTTTTTTCTGCTGCGGAATAATCATGAATTCCTGTGTCGAAAGTCCTGAATCTGCATGAACACCTCCATTGATAACATTCATCGTTGGGTAAGGCAATTTTTTGCCCCCCTTTAATCTGTACGTTTTCTGTAGATATTGCCACAGCTCCATTCCCGAGAGCGCCGCCGCGCAGCGTGCAGCCGCAAGCGAAACACCCAAAATTACATTCGCACCCAATTTTGTTTTATTTTTTGTCCCATCAAGTTCAATCATGATCGCATCGATCTCGCGCTGCTTCCGAACATCGACCCCAATAAGCATTGGCGCGATTTTCTTTTCGACATTTCGAACAGCCTTAAGAACACCCTTCCCTCCATATCGTTTTTCATCGCCGTCGCGAAGCTCTAGCGCCTCGTGCGAGCCTGTCGAAGCACCGCTCGGAACTGAGGCGCTCACCGTGATTTTTCCCGCGGTCAAAAATACTCGAACCGTTGGATTACCGCGTGAATCAAGAATCTCTTGCGCGCGAATGGAGGTAATTTTCATACTTATCGAATTTCGTAGGTAACTGAAACGTTCGATTGAATATCAAGTGTGCCTGCCTGAATTTGTGGTGCCGCTTCTGCGTAACCACCAACACCATCCTTTGCCATCATTGGATATGGAACGGGCGATCCACCTTGCGATTCGCTAAATCCAATAACGCGACCAAGCCGAACTCCAAGATCTTCTGCTAACTTGTCTGCTTTGTCCTGCGCATCTTTCACTGCTTCTGCACGAGCCTCCGCGCGAAGATTCTTTGGCTCATCAATCGTAAACTGAATACCGCTTACTTGGTTTGCACCTGCCGCACCCGCTGCCGCGAGCACCTCAGAAATCTTTGCGAGGTCTCGGATTTTCACATCCAAACTCTGCGAAACAGAATAGCCGGTAATCGAACTACCTTTCTTTTCTTCGTATGAATACTTTGGGTAGATTTGGTACTGCGCTGTCTTGATATCCTCATCAGCAATTCCGAGTTTTTTAAGACTCCCAACAAGTGCATTCATTTTTTGAGAATTTTCGAGCTGCGCTGCTGCAACATCAGACTTTTCTGTAACTAAGCCAACGCTGGTCACTGCAATATTTGGTGCTGCCGTAACCTTTCCTAAACCTTCAATAGTAATCGCATTTTGCTGACGATCAGCCATACCGATGCGTCGAAATGTTTTGATATTGTTTGCAATCAATGTAATCATGAAAATGATCAGAAAAACACCAACGAACTTGAAAACTGGACTGCTCAGCGGATGCACCATTTCTGCATCACCGCCCGAAGAACAGCACGATCCCTCATCCATTGCGTCGAGCGTTTCGTTTGCGCAACTCGCGCATGTTCCACTCGCGCAGCAATCATTTTCACACGGACATTTTTCGTTGATATACATATGATTTTTGTTAGCGGTATTATAACATTATTCGATTTTTACAAGGAGGGTTTCAATAACCGGCATGCGAGCGCCACTCAAAAATTCAAGCATCGCACCGCCACCCGTTGAAATGTGTGTATAACCATTCGACATTTTGCTCTGCAAAATTCCTGTCACGGTCTCGCCGCCACCCGCAAACACGGTCGCGCCCGAGCGCCCCGCATGTGCAAGCATACGCGCGACACGAACCGTGCCTAAATGAAATGGCTGCTGCTCAAACTTCCCCGGCGGCCCGTTCCAAATGATTCCACGTGCACTCACGAGCATTTCCGACATACATACGAGCGACGCAGGACCAATATCCAAAATCATTTCGCGCCCTGAACAAATCTCAAATCGCTTTTGATTCGACTCCTCAGGCAACGCAACTGCGCGACTCTTTTTTCCCGACTGAACAATTACATCAACCGGAATAATAATATTTTTCTGCAGAAGTAATTTCTTGGCAGCACGAATTGATGCTGGCGAAACGACCGAGCTTCCAATTTTCATACCACGCGCAACAAAAAACGCATTCGCTGCGGCACCCACAATAAAAATATGCTGCGCGTATTTTGTAAACTGATTGATCAAAGGAATTTTAGTTTCGATTTTTGAACCACCGATAATAAGTGAGAGCGGCTGCGGCGCTGCATCGCGAATCGCCTCGAGCTCTTCCACCTCTTTTACAAACTGAAGACCTGCGTAGCTCGGGAGCACCCGCGTAATAGCGTGCGTTGATGCGTGTTTACGATGTGCTGTTGCGAATGAATCGTTAACGAAAATATCCTGATCTTCTGCGAGTTCACGCGCATATCCGATATCATTTTTTTCCTCGCGCGCATCGAAACGCGTGTTTGGTAAAAAACTCAATTTTGTTTTGAGCTTTCCTTCTAAATATTTTTGCGCCGGTGCAAGTGAAAGTGCTGCAACTTTTTTTCCTGCCGGCCGCCCTCGATGACCCATCACCGTTACGATTGCACTTTTCTTGAGCAAAAATTTTAGCGTCGAAACAGCAGAGTCAAGGCGATGGGCAGATTCTGGCGATATCTTCCCTCGAGCAATATTAATATCCGCGTCTATACGAACAAGAACGCGCATCCCTTTTTGTATAGGTGCGTTTACCAATGAATTTAATTTCATAAAAACAATTACTTACCCATTTTCTGAACCATCTCAATCAAGCGATGAGAATAGCCCCATTCATTATCGTACCATCCCAAAATCTTAACAAGATCACCATCAATAACCTGTGTAAACGCCAAATCTATAATAACACTCGCAGTATTACCGACAATATCGTGCGACACTAGCGGCTCATTTGAGCAAACGAGAACGCCTTTCCAGCGAGGAAGCTTGCTTGCAGCAATGAGTGCTGCGTTTACCTCTTCAACCGTTGTTTTTTTGCGTGTTAAAAACGTAAAATCAGAGATCGAGCCAACTGGGGTTGGCACACGAATCGAGCTACCATCAAATTTTCCGCGGAGTTCCGGAATTGTTTCGGTAACTGCGATCGCAGCACCCGTTGTAGTCGGCACCATATTAAGCGCAGCACTGCGACCACGGCGAAAATCTTTATGCGGGCCGTCCACAAGCGACTGGTCAGCTGTATACGAATGAATCGTTGTCATACCCGCCTTCAAAACCCCAAATGCTTCAGCAATTACCGCAGTAACTGGCGCAACACAATTTGTAGTACAACTTGCATTATTGATAATCTGCAATTTTCCAAGTTTTTCGTCGTTAACTCCACGAACAAACGTTGGAACGTTGCCGCCTTTTGCGGGAGCCGACAAAATCGCCTTGCGCGCACCCGCAGCAATATGTTTTTGCAAACCCTCTTCGTCAGTAAATCGCCCTGTTGACTCAATCGCAACATCAACTTTTAATTTTCCCCATGGCAAAAGTGCGGGGTCCTTTTCCGCAAACACCGGAATCTTCACACCATCAACGATCAGCATTCCTGGCTTTGCCGAGACTTTGTGCGGCCACGTGCCATATACAGAATCATGCGTAAGCAAGTATGCGAGATTTTCCGCATCCCCTAAATCATTAATCGCAACAAATTCGATCTTTTTATTATCAAAACCTGCTTTAAAAACTTGGCGGCCGATTCGACCGAACCCATTAATTGCAACACGTGTTGGCATAGATAGAAAAAACATACGCAGATTATAGCACTTATCGACTAGTTCTCAAAAATAAACCGATATGCTACCATCTACCGAGCCACGACTACGGTCGCCAAAACAGACCTCGAACTTTTATCGAAAATAATATGGACTTCAAACTCTTGCAGGAAAGGATTGTAAAAAATGCTGACGGCTACGGTAAGCACCATGGAATCAAAATCGATGAGGATTTTGCACTACTCAAACTTTACGAAGAGGTTGGTGAATTCGCACAAGCAATTCTTATTCATCGCAATAAGTGCCGCACAGAAAAAAGACTTTCCGAGGTTGAATCCAAAAACGAGCTCGCAAAGGAGCTCGCTGATGTCGTTGGTATGGCACTCGTTAACGCTCACCTACTTAACATCGATCTTGAGGCAGTATTCGATGAAAAGTGGTTTAATATTAAAAAAGCCGGCGAGCTGCCGGCTTTTTTAATCTTTTTGGATTATTCCTGTCCGAGATGGAAGCGAACAAAACGCTTCATCTGAATGTTTTCACCCATCTTTGAAATACCGTGCTTGATCACATCTTCAACAGTCATTGATTCATCTTTGATGAATGCTTGCTTGAGAAGACAGATATCGCTGTAGTACTTCTGAACCTTTCCGTCGAGAATCTTTGCCATAATTTCTTCTGGCTTTTTTGATTCTACGAGTTCTGCTTTATAGATTTCACGCTCTTTTTCAACGAGTTCAGCAGGAACTGCTGTTTCGTCCAAATAAAGAGGGTTCATCGCTGCGATATGGAGTGCAATGTCGTGTGCGAGCTGAACGAAACCTTCGGTGCGCGCAACAAAATCTGTTTCGCAGCGAAGTTCGAGCATAACACCAACTTTACCACCGCCGTGAATGTATGAGTAAACAATACCTTCACCAGCAACGCGGTCTGACTTTTTACCAGCCTTCAAAATTCCCTTCTTGCGAAGTAATTCTTCTGCTGCAGTCATGTCGCCATTTGTTTCGTCGAGCGCAGCCTTAACATCAACGATGCCTGCGCCTGTTTTTTCACGAAGTTGTGCAATGAGCTTAGAATCGATCATAGTATGATGATTATTGTTTTGCAGCGACGAGTGGGGCTGCGTTATTGTTGTTTACAACTTTTTCCTCAGGAGCTGCTGCGCGGAGTGCTTTTCCTTCAAGGATTGCATCTGCGAGTGCTTTTGTGATGAGTGCAATTGACTTAACTGCATCGTCATTAGCTGGGATTGGATGTGTTACCTGTTCTGGGTTTACATTTGTATCAGTGATTGCAATTGTTGGAATGTGACGAACGAGCGATTCTACAACAGCTGTTTTTTCTGTACGGATGTCAACGATGAACATTGCATCTGGAGTTTTCTTGAGTGAGCTAAGACCTTCAAGAACAACACGCTTTTTCTGGAAGTCAGCTTCCATAACTGAACGCTCTTTCTTGGTGTACTTGTCCCACGCACCAGCTTCACGGTCTGAGCGCATCTTGCGATAGCGTTCGAGAAGCTTTCCGATTTCATCAAAATTAGTAACAAGACCTCCAAGCCATCCTTCGATGTTGTAAGGCATGCCACAGCGCTCTGCTTCTGCTTTCACAATAGCCTGAGCCTGCTGCTTTGTTCCGAGAAACAATACTGACTTTCCTTCTGATGCGAGCTTCTTAACGAAGTCACATGCTTCTGCAAGTTTTTCCTGCGTAGCTTCAAGGTTAATTACATGGATACCTTGGCGTTCACCGAAAATGAACGGCTTTGACTTAGGGTGCCAACGCTGTGAGCGATGGCCAAAATGCATGCCCGCTGCGAGCATTTCCTCGAGTGTTGGAAGTTTTGGCATAAATTATCCTTTTAATCGGCTCCACCCTCGCCTCGCGGACCCGAATAAACGGGCAGGTCGCGGACGGTTTGCTAGGCAGATGATTTGTTAATTAGTGGTCGAAGTTTAGCAAAATCGCTTAAACTCGTCAAGTTAGTCCTGAGACTCCGCATCAGCCCTTTTAAGAGCGTCGATAATCGGTTCAATTTCACCTGCCATGATCTTTGGCAAATTATGCCACGACTCTTCGATACGATGATCGGTCACACGGTCCTGCGGAAAATTGTAGGTACGAATTTTTTCAGATCGGTCGCCTGATCCAACCTGCGATTTACGCTTTGCTGCGCGTTCTGCCGCAACTCGCGCAACCTCGGCCTCAAACACACGCGCACGCATAATCTGCATCGCACGCTCCTTGTTTTGCGCTTGCGATCGTTCGTCCTGACACGAAACCACAATACCCGTCGGAATATGAACCATGCGAATCGCACTATAGGTCGTATTAACCGACTGACCTCCCGCACCTTGCGACGTTGTTGTTTCAATTTTCAAATCCTTCAAATCCAAATTAATATCAACTGCCTCAGGTTCAGGCATAATCGCAACGGTCACCGTTGATGTATGAACGCGCCCCGCCTTTTCTGTTTCTGGTACGCGCTGTACACGATGAACGCCCGATTCAAACTGAAGATCGCCGTAAACACCACGGCCCTTGATTCCAAAAACCACTTCTTTAATTCCGCCGATTCCCGATCGGCTCATCGACATCAAATCAACTTTCCACCCGCGCGTTCCTGCGAACATGGTGTACATTCGATAGAGTTCTGCAGCAAAAAGCCCTGCCTCATCGCCTCCAACACCCGCACGGATTTCAACGATTACATTTTTATTTACAAACGGATCTGGCTCACGAAGCATTTCTTTAATTTCCACCTGAAGCGCCGCAACTTTAATCACCAACTCATCAACTTCAAGACGTGCCATCTCTACAAGTTCCGGCTCGGCGTTTGCTGCAATGATTTCCTCAGACTCTTTAAGCGCACCCTCGTAGCGCTGAAGCTCTAAAACCTTTTCCGCAACCGGTCGAAGCTCAGAATACTTCTGAGAAAGCTCTTTTAAACGAAAAGCATCTCCAGAAACCGCAGGGTCCTGGAGAGCTAATTCTGCCGCTTGAAATTCTCGAAGAACTTCTTCGGCTTTCATACAAATTTATTTTCCTGCTGCAGTTTTGTCTGCACGCTTTGCCTTACGAGCAAGCTCCTTTTCTGCTTTGCTGCGAACAGCATCAGTTGACGAAAGCTTTGTTGCTTTGTCTTGGAACTTTTCGATACGACGAGCAGTGTCAACAAAATTCTGCTTACCCGTGTAAAACGGATGGCAGGTGCTACAAAGCTCAGCGCGAATCGTCGCCTGTGTTGAACCAACTTCAAAAGTGTTTCCACAAGCACAGCTTACGGTTGCAGCAGCGTTATATTTTGGATGTGTACCCTGTTTCATAGTGGGTGCAGTGTATCATGGGGATTATTTTTTGGCAAGATGCTTGACCAGACCACATAGCTGCGCTATCGTTCCTATATGAAAACGCCACAGGAACTGCTGAAAAATGCGGATTTAGACGACGAATATCTTCTCAGAACAGCCCTCGGTAAATCGCGCGCTGATCTTTTGATGGACTTCACTAAACCTATCAAACTCACATCCATTAAACGATTTTTAATGTTAAAAAAACTTCGCGCCCGCGGCATTCCCATGCAATATATTGTTGGCGAAGCATGGTTTTTTGGACTTAAATTTAAAATAAACAAAAACGTTTTAATTCCGCGTCCTGAATCTGAGCTCATGGTCGAGCGCGCACTTGCAATTGCCGAAGAACACAAAACGTGTTCGATCATCGATATAGGAACCGGATCCGGCGCAATCGCGATAGCTCTCTCAAAAAATTCGAGCTGCACTGTATCTGCAATCGACATCTCAACAAAAGCTCTCGTGGTCGCGCGCGCGAATGCACGCAGACTCAAGGCGCGCGTAAAATTTTCAAAAGCAGATGCGCGAAAACCTTATAAGCTTCCAAAAACACCGCACGTAATTATTACAGCGAACCTTCCTTACCTTTCAGACCGTCGTATGAGCCGCCTCTCGGCCGAGGTAAAAAAAGAACCGAAACTCGCACTCTATGGCGGACCCGATGGTCTCGACCTCTATCGCGTTATGCTTCGCAATCTTTTTGCAAGCAAAAAGCAGATCATTCACACCCTTCTTGAAATCGATCCTGAGCAAAAAACAAAACTCGCGACGTTTGTACGTCGCGAGTTTCCAAAATCTGAATTGATTTTCTATCCCGATTTGCATGGCGACATTCGCCTTGCCGAGATTACTTTTTAGCTTCGCCTTTTTTAGCATCAGCTTCTGCTGCAGGAGCTTCCTCCTCCTTCTTACCAGCAACTTCAACCTTCGATACATCACCTGCATTCTCTTCTTCAAGAGCCTTAAGCTGATCTTCTGTCATAGCAGCTGAAACCTTAGCAACAGCCTCGTCTGCATCATCAGTTGCAGTCAAACCAGCTGGCAATTTGATATCAGCAACAGTGATCATGTCATCGTATGACGCAAGAGCCGCAAGAGGAACCTCAATTGAGCGAACCAAATCCTTTGGCAAACAGCGAACATTGAGAGAGTCCTTGATCTTAACAAGTGTACCACCTGCTTTAACAGCTGCAGATTCACCCGTAAAGTTCAAAGAAACTTCTGTTTCAAGTTCTTTCTTCATCGACACAGCGTAGAAATCAACGTGTGTAAAAGCGCCTGAACGTGGATCGGTCTGCATGTCTTTAATAAGTACATTGTGCTTTGTTCCAGCAAGATCAATTTCAACGAGTGTACTTTCACCAGCTTCTGTCAAAACCTTAGCAAAAGGGTTTGATTCGATAGTAATTGAAACAGGCTCCATTTCTGGTCCGTAAATTACTGCTGGAATTTTTCGATCTTTGCGGACGAGCTGGAGCTGTCCGTGTGTTACTGGTCCGCGTGCTGTAGCTTGCAATGATACTGACATATTCATTTTAAAAACGTTTCTTTTGAGAGCTGGTCTTCTTTGAGGAAATTGTGCCACGCGATGCAGTCGTCCCAACTAACAGTCTCGGAATTCTTAAGTCGTCCAAGGTCTTCGGGTTCTGTATCGGTGATGAGCCCCATTGAGCTCAATCCATTTGCTTGATGTTGGATTAGCGCGACGACCGAGTGACTGCACTTTTTGCAGGTAACAAACACAAGATGTTTGTCGTCCCGTTCGTCGATAACCTTAATTTCAAGCGGTTCATAGACCGCCTCGCATAGTGGACATTGCTGAATCAGCTGCATGCCCTCTTCAACGTGTGACCGTTTTTTGCGTCGCGGTGCCATATAATAGAAGATCAGGTATGAAAGCATGATAGCAGGACTTCCAATTTTTGGCAAGACTCTGGGGTTTCGGTTATTAACCCACCCCACTCGTTGACATTGGTACGCTCGGTTGCTACAGTATTAACCCACTTTTGTCCGTAAGGAGGGCTATGAAACAGAACCTGCTTGTCTTTTTTCTGCTCGCGCTTATTGTCGTGCTTCCTGCCGACTTCATTTTGGAACGACTGAGGGAAAGCGTTTTTCCTCTTCCGATTGTTCGTCAAGCGAGGACAGAGTCCGAATCCGCAACTTTTCAGGCGGCAACTCCGCTTGAAATCCGCGGCGAGCCTGTCACCCACGTCGAACCGCCTGTCACAGACGCGGTCTGCGGAACCGACGAGGAAGTACCCGAAGATCTCGACGTTCTCGACTACTCTGTCGCTCCATAGCACTACAGCAGCCCTGTCCGACCCTCGCGCGCCCACTCTCCTTACTGGATTGAGTGTGCGCCCGAGGGTCCTTTTCTTTTTTTAGCCGGTGGGGTTGACAAATTAGCAAAATTCTGATATCATCAACCACAGTTTTGCGTGCGTTTTTTGGTAAAGGTCCAGAGGATATGCGCAACAGAAATGGAGGATACCGTGAGCAAGCTTTTGACTGGTCTGTGCATTTTTTTTGTAGCCCTGACACTGCTTTACAGCTACTGGGCCGAGGGCACGCGCACGAAGCAGTCGCGCGAGTCAGCTGTGAACACCAAGGTCATTCCGACCAAGGCAGCGACCGAGAAGACCACGCTCCACCCCATGGTTGCGAGCACGGTCGTGGAATTCATCGAGGTTGCAACCGTCCAGACGCCGTCGAAGATGCTGCCCGTTGCTTTGGCAACAAGCAGTGATCTTCCTGCGGATCCACCCAAAAAGGGTGTGACCGTGAAGGTTTACGGTAATGGGCGCGTGTCGGTCTTGAACGATTGTCCGACCGCCAAGCCCGAGCCCTATGAAAACCCCGACGGCGACGGGGAGGCATATCAAGTGGACGTACCCCTCGGATTCGTCTATGAAGTGCCGTGGCTGAGTTTCGTCCTGTCACACTGACAGTTCACGAAGCGGCCACGCACGGTCCACAGCAGTTCTCCCGATTCGGGATTGAGCTGCTGTGGGCCGTTTTTAATTTTGGTGAGAAATAATGCTTTGAACAATTCCGAGTAAAATCAAATTCATAATGAGCGACGATCCACCATAACTCACAAACGGCAGCGCAATTCCGGTAACCGGCAACAGCCCCATCGTTCCACCCAAATTAATTACAACTTGAATGAGCCACAGGCCCAGCGCCCCCATTAAAACAGCCAACGTAAAATCATCACGCGACGACATTGCGTGCTTAACAACACGCCACCCGATTAAAACATAGCATGAAAAAAGCGCGACGATTCCAACAAACCCAAGCTCTTCTCCAATTACAGAAAACACAAAATCAGTCTGGCGCTCTGGCAAAAAGTTCAGCTGATTTTGCGAGCCATATCCATACCCTTTTCCAAACCAACCACCTGAACCAATTGAAATGATGGATTGTTGAACATTATATCCAGTACCAAGCGGATCGCGCTCTGGTTGAACAAACGAAACAAGACGCTCTTTTTGGTACGGCTTTAAAAGAACAAACCATCCAAGAGCCGCAACAACTACAAACGAACTGAGGAGTAATAATAAATATGCGCGGCGAGTTCCAACAAAAAACACGAGCCAGAGCCACACACCACCAAGCACGAGCGCGCTTCCAAGATCCGGCTGACCCATAACGAGTCCCATCGGAATTAAAACAAGCAGCGCTGTCCCGAAAAAAAATAACGCGGTTGTAAACGCACGCCCACGTCGATCAATCACACGCGCAAACGTCAGCACAAGTGCGAGCTTCATAAACTCAACGGGCTGAAATGAAAACCCTGCAAACTGAAACCAACCGCGCGTACCACGAACTGTTTGCCCAAAAACAAGAACAGCAATAAGCACCCCAATCCCAACAAAATACCACGTTCGACTCGTTGCACGAAAAAACTCGGGGTGAATCTGCGCGATAATTAACGCGGCAATAATTCCAAGTACAAGTGCAACAAGTTCGTGCTGCAACAAATCAAAGGTCGTTCCGTAACTCAAATCGACACTTGAAATCGCAAGAAGACCAAGCGAGATAACTCCAAGAACTCCACCAATCATTGGCCAATCAAGTCTGCGATAGCGCGAAAAAAATGCGAGCATAAAAAACCTTACTTCGCTTCACAACTTACCGCAGTTATTGCTCC
>SXGR01010316.1_pt1 | contig 17996 bp, 26 predicted proteins | sample 3174711 | NCBI WGS metagenome assembly SXGR01 (sample SAMN11356860, study PRJNA531348) | freshwater metagenome | isolation source: freshwater sample F1-60 | place: China: Fuxian Lake, Yuxi | collected 2017-12-25
CGAAGAACGACGCGCCTCACTCCAACGCTATGTCGATCATTACAATCACGAGCGAAAACACATGGCGCTCAAGGACACCACTCCCATCGAAAAACTCGCTTCTTGCCTCGTGGGTGGTGACAACGCTTGCTGAAACTACACAGTAGGTCGGGATTTTTAGTTGGTTGCGGGGTCGGGATTCGAACCCGAGATCTCGAGGTTATGGGCCTCGCGAGATGCCACTTCTCCACCCCGCTCCATATGTGTGTGCAGCGAGTGTACCTGCTTGCGCTCGCTCAGTCAAGGTGTTTCCGCTCACCGGCGAGCAAGGCTCTTCGGCCACTCGTAGGCATCGAATGCCCAGAACATCAAAGATTTTACTTCTTTAAAACGGAGATCTTTTGATTCTGCGCCGAGGACAACCGCGATCACCCGGTCGCCGTTCGCATTTTCTGCGGCGGAACCGAAGCAATAGCCAGCTTCTTGGATGAATCCTGTTTTGCCACCAAGAAACCTATTCGGCGCGACATCGAGAAAACTTCCAAGCAATTCGTCGGTGCTACGAACAGCATGATCGAGACCGGTGAGCGCACGAAACGCGTACAATTTTCTACTCACCGCCGCTTGAATCTCTGGATACGTGAGCGCAGTGCGAATCAAAAGCGCAACGTCTCGGGCAGATGCAACGTCCGTCGCATCGAGACCGGTCGGATCGGTGAAGTGCGACCTGGTCATCCCCAGTTTCGCTGCCATCTCGTTCATTTTTCCGACAAATTCCTCGCTCGTGAGACCAGTTGAACGTGTAAGCGCAACGGTTGCACCGTTCGATGACGCGACGAGGCTCATGTTGAAAAGGTCCTCAACGGTAACTTTCTCGCCAGGAAAAAGATACTGCACGCCACCGGGCGGCTCATCGGTATGCTGAAATTCCATCTCTTTTTTCCAGTCAGGTTTTTCGGCGAGCACAACGATCGCGGTCATCAGTTTGGTGATCGATGCGATCGCCATCGGTTCGTCAGCGTTTTTTTCAAACAACGGCGCGCCGGTTTTCCAATCAAGTACTGCGGCTGCACGTGCAGTGGTTTCAATACCGAGTCTGGTTTCATCTTTTTTCTTTGGCACCTGCGGGATCTCGGGGCGCGGCGTTGCGGCAGCGAGTGGAAGAGATTTTGGACGGGTAAAAAATGGTCGCAAATCGTTCATCGACAACGCAGGCTTCGCTGGAGCAAGCGTCACGTACATTGCAAGTGCAACAAGAAAAGAAAACATTTCTATGCTTCTTTAGGTTTTGCGGCCATCTCAAGGACTCGCACAATGTTCTCATGCGTGCGCAACTTATCGTACTCTGGCAGCTCTTCGACATTCGCCACTCCAAGGAAACGGATGAAATCCATCGTGACATGATACGTCGCCTGACTGTCCCCCGCTTCTCCTTGCGCTTCAACAAGTCCACGCATGAGTAAATTGCGAAGAATCAAACTGCAGTTCACGCCGCGGATCTGTTCAAGTTCTGCTTTTGTGATCGGCCCACGATACGCGATGATCGTGAGTGTTTCGAGCGATGGTTTCGTAAGCTCGCCTGTCGTTTCATCTTTCAAAAAATCCTGCACCAATTTCGCGTTATCTGGCGACGTTGACATCTGCACCTCGTTGCCATTTCTAAGCACGCGAATGCCATGATTGCCATCATTGTACGCCGCGGTGATTTCATCGATCGCGTCGGTCACTTTTTCTTTCGTTGTTTCACACACCTCCGTCAGTCTTTTGACCGTGAGCGGCCTCGCAGCGATGAAGAGCAGACTTTCGATCTTTGATCTCAACATAGAGCCTAGCTGGAAAATAATGTTCGAATCAGATGGCAAAAATTTTTAAGCATAAACCACGAATCGTAAGGAGGAATAGTGGGACTATCGTGACGAGCGATTCGTGTGTTTAGGCTAAAAATTTTTGACATATGATCGAACAGAATTTTTGAGATAGGCTCTACACTTTTGCAGATTCAAGTTTATTGATGACAATGTCCCCCCAACGCACGTCCTGCGACACAGAAACCGATCGCTGTTTTACGAGCTCGAGCAATGCAAGAAAACTGACCACGATCTCTGTTTTTGATTCGGTACCAAGCAACACATGACGGAAACTCAGCTGCGACGCTTTTGAAATCATCGCTTGAATATGCTGAATTTTTTCATGGATTGACACCGTTTTTTCCACGACAGCCTTTGGCACTTTTACGAGCGGCTCAAGCCGAGCGAGCACGCCACGATAGAAGGCGACCATCTGCGCAGTGTCAAATTTTTCTGGTGGCGCAAATCCAATGTCGATATGCGGTAACTTTTCATGGACGAACAAGAACCGACGCTTACCAATCATCGCTTCTATTGTTTTCGATGCATCGAGATACTCTTTGTAAATGCGAAGCTGCGACTCAAGATCGCCGACCTGTTCCTCTTCGCCAAGATTGAGGAATGGAAGCAACAGTCGTGATTTGAGAAACAACAATCGCGTCGCAACAACCAAAAAATCCGCAAGCTCTTCTGGTGGAATCTCCGCGTTTGCATGAAGATGCGCGAGATACCCGTCAGTGACCGTCGCGAGCGACAGTGTGGAGATCTCAAGTTTCTCCGACTCAATCAGTTCGAGCAGGAGATCAAGCGGACCTTCGAATTGTTGCAGCTTCACAGCGTAAGACATCGTCGTCTGCTCTATGCGCGTTTCTTTGCCTTCGGTTTCCCCTTGCCTTTCTTTGGCTTCTTCTTTGTTGCCGCGCGTTTCTGCAAGTGCATGTTGTTTTTCTTCCCAAACGAACCGACGAGCGGCATTTCAACAGCAATGAGATCCTTCATCTTCATCCGAAGCGACTCCGTAAAACTTTCCGCGCCAATAATTGCGTCCTTCGTTTTGAGCAACGCTTTATCAACAACAACCCCGAGCCCGCGAAGGCTCCCGAACGGTGAAAGCGCCCCCGGTTCGATGCCGAGTTTCTTCATCACTTTCTCTGGTGCCATCTGCAACTTCTTTGCTTTGAGCAACTTCTGCAATTTCTTAAACTCGAGATAGTAGGACGCGGGGATAACGACCACATAATACCGATCTTCTTTTTTCTTCAACGTTGGCATCTCTGCCTTCACGAGCAGTGTCTTCGCGATCGAATCAAGCTTCGTACCGAGCGTTTGTGCAAGATCATAAGCGGTGTACACCTTCTTGTGTTTCACTACTTCAAATTTCACATTTTTCTTGCCGAGATGAACGGTGATTTTCTTAGAGGCAGACATATGGTTAACTATATCAACTTTCCGAATAAACAGAAAATTCCGCTCAGTTGAGCGGAATTTTCTTCTACAAATCCGTACTAATGTGCGCTTCAGCAAGAGTGCTGCGTGGCACTTCGCTCGGCGCGCCCATCATCGGATCGCGCGCGTCACCGGTCTTCGGAAATGCGATCACTTCGCGGATGTTTGGTTGATCACAAAGCAAAGCGACGAAACGATCGAGACCGAACGCGATCCCGCCGTGCGGTGGCGCGCCGTACTCAAACGCTTCAAGCATGTGCCCGAATTGTTTCGTAATATCTTCATCACCAAAACCCATCACTTCAAACACGCGGTGTAGCGCTTCTGGTTGATGATTGCGGATCGAACCGCCACCGACTTCAAAACCGTTGAGCACGATATCATACTGCGACGTGAGGATGACGCCGATGTTGGTTTTGTTCATGAGCCACTCGTGATGCTCTGGCATGGCGCGAGAAAAAGGGTTGTGGGTAAACGTCCATCCCCCATCCGGCGTCTTTTCGAAGAACGGAAAATCGATCACCCAACAAAACGCGAGGAGATTCGGATCGTTCTTGTCTTCACGGATGTCCGGACGATCTGTGCCGTACTTTTCCATCGCTTCTTTATAAGAAATACGTGGAAACGGCACTTGCTGAATGCGTTTCTCTGGCGCGGTTTTCTTTACCACTTCAATCACCATCTGTTCCATCAGCGAAACAACGTCTTCGCGTTCAACGAATGACATCTCAAGATCGACCTGCGTGAACTCCGGCTGACGATCACCACGCTGGTCTTCATCACGGAAACATCGCGCGATCTGAAAATATCTTTCAAGACCACCAACCATGAGTAACTGTTTAAACTGCTGCGGTGATTGCGGAAGTACGTAAAACTTTCCGGGATGCACACGCGACGGAACGATAAATTCTCTCGCGCCCTCTGGCGTACCCTTCACAAGATCTGGCGTTTCGATTTCAAGAAAACCATTACGGCGAAGAAACTCACGAAAACCGTTCGTAATCGCATCGCGCTGGATGATGTTCCTCTGCATGCGCTCGCTGCGAAGATCAAGATAACGGTACTTCATGCGCAACTCTTCGTTCACACCGATCGTGTCCTTGTCGACTTCAAACGGCGGAGTTTTTGCTTCATTCAAAATCTCGAGTGATGTTGCGAGAAGTTCGATTGAACCGGTCACGAGTTTAGGGTTGCGTAATTTTTCTGGGCGTTCATTCACGGTACCCGTGAGTCGCACGACAAATTCCGGACGAAGCACGCGTGCTTGCTCGAGCAACTCTTTATTCGATGGAATAAAAACCACCTGCAGCAAACCACTACGATCACGCAGATCGATGAACGTAATTTTTCCCATGTCACGTCGGGCATGCACCCAACCACACACGGTCACCTCCTGGCCAATTTTTCCTACGACTTCAGCTATTGATTCTCTTTGCATATTAGGGTTGTAGTCGATTCAAAAGTCGTGGAAACGGTATCGTTTCGCGTACATGCTCAAGCCCGCAGATCCATGCGACGGTGCGCTCGAGACCGATGCCGAATCCGGAATGTGGAACCGAACCGTAGCGCCGAAGATCAAGATACCATTCAAATGCGCTCTTTGGGAGTCCGTGTTCTGCGATGCGTTGTTCGAGAAGCGCGAGGTCGTCGATACGCTGCGAGCCGCCGATAATCTCCCCGTATCCTTCCGGCGCAAGTAGGTCGGCGTTCAGTACGCGATCCGGCTCGTTCGGATCAGGCTTCATATAAAACGCTTTTATCGCGACCGGGTAGTGATGGACAAAGATCGGTTTATCGTACTTTTTTGTAAGAATCGTTTCGTCATCCGCGCCGAGATCGTCCCCTTCCTTAATATCTGACCCCATCGCTTGCAGTTCTTTGATAGCATCGCGGTGATGCAAGCGAATAAATCCTCCCTCTGCAACTTTCTCAAGCGCGGCGGTGTCACGACCGAGCAACGCGAGATCTGCGCGGCGCTCGCGCAGCACGCGATTCACCGTGTGTACGAGTAAATCCTCCTGCAATTGCATGTTCTCATTCTGATCCATGTACGACGCTTCGGCTTCGAGCATCCAAAATTCGGTGAGATGTCGACGTGTTTTTGATTTCTCCGAACGAAACGTCGGACCGAAACAATATGTCTTGCCAAGCGCGGCGGATGTCGCTTCTTGATACAGCTGACCCGACTGCGACAAGTACGCCTTGTCATCAAAATATTTGACCTCGAAAAGATCGGTCGTGCCTTCGACGGCGTTTGGTGTAAAAATCGGTGAGTCTGCAAGTACGAAACCGCGCTCCTTCATGAATTCACGAAACGCAAACTCAATTTCGTCACGCACACGAAGAATTGCCTCCTGTCTCGAGGAGCGAATCCAAAGATGACGCTGATCCATGAGAAAATCCGCCCCGTGTTCTTTTTTTCCGATCGGGTATTCTGGCGCGATCGCGACAGGGATCACTTCTTTCGCCTGAATTTCCACTGCGCCAGGGGAACGCGTGTCTTCTTTCACCGTTCCGCGCACAACCACCGAAGATTCGATCGTGAGCGACTTCGCTGCGTCCCACGTCTCTCCCGAGACATCGTTCTTCACGACAACCGCCTGTAGCCGGCCACTCCCATCACGCAATTGCAAAAAAGCGATCGCTCCCGACGAGCGAATATTGTGCGTCCACCCGCGAATTTCCACCTCTTTACCAAGATGCCCCCCAGCATCTTTGATCGCGATAACGTCCATATTGCCGCTTAATGGTGCCAAAATCCGCTTTATTATGCAACCCTTCATGTCATCTTGACCTCTCTTTTTGTCATTCCGGACTTGATCCGGAACCCAGAACGTAAAAAAGACCAAACGTAATTTTTTCTGGGTTCCGGATCAAGTCCGGAATGACAAGGTGGGAGGCTTGCTTATGAAACCGCTCTCAGATACTGAAGCGCGTGGAAGCGACCTTCGAGGTGGGTGGTTATAAGGAGGTCGGTGAGAAAGGTAATCTCTCTTTCGGCGTATGGTGGGAGACGGAGTGTTGCGGAGAGCGCGATCGGTTCAGTGCGGAAATAGCGCATCGCTTTGATCGCTTCTGCGCTCACATCCGCGGAGAATGGATCGCGGCAACGCGCGCACTCAATGCCACCAAGGAGCATGTTTATACTGTTGCCTTCGGGAATGAGCGACGCGCGACAACGAATACACTCACGAAGTTCAAGTGCAAATCCGAGAAAATCGAGCAGACGAGCAACTGCTGCATCAAATGCAAGACTGCGCAGTCCATCTCCTATTGGCGCGGTTTCGAGCGCATCCAAAAATTCTTGCGTAAGCAAAAAAATTCGCTCGTCGGGAAACTCTCGTTTCACAAGCGCGTCAACCGCGAGAAGAAAACTTTGTGCGAGCGCGGTTTTCGCTAAAGAAGTAAGGAGTGTTTGGTGTGGGCGTACAAGACTCACTCCCGCGAGACGATCGATCACTCTTCCTTTCGCAATCATCACATCGACAATACCGAATGATGCCAGATGTGATGACATCTTGCTCTTTCCACGACGCGAACCTTTCGCGAGCACAACAATTTTGCCGTGCTCCTCGGTGTAGATGACGTAGTGACGGTCGGCGTCACGAAGTGGGCGGGTGCGGAGCACTATGCCGCGATCTCTATAAGTAGGCATTTGTATCGACCTCCCCAACCCCTCCTCCGAGAGGAGGGGCATTACGCTTTTATTCCTTATTCTTGCGAGCGCGTTCAATATACGACTCAAGTATTGCCGTTGCGGCAGCGGCGTCACGATCGAAATCTTTTTTCTTTGTTCCTGCTTCTTCGCGCCAACGATCGACAAGCGCGCTCGTCATTCTTTCGTCTTCTGTGTCCACAGAGATATTCGTAGCGTTTTTGAGTGCCGCAAGAAAATCGGTGACTTTTTGTTCTGTGTCACCGGGTGTTTTATGTTCGCCATCCAATCTGTAGGGAATACCGACTACGATCTTTTCTGCTCCCTCAGTTGCTGCAATAGCAACCACTTCGCCGATGCTCTGCGTATTCGATTCGATCGAGCGCAACGGAAACGCCATGGCAGATTCAGAGTCTCCCGTTGCAAGACCGATTCTTTTTGTGCCGTAATCAACCCCGAGGAGGATCATACGTTCGTTGGAACCGGCGTCATAATCTCCATCCCCTTCTCAGTGATCGCTATTGTGACTTCAAAATGCGCGGATAATTTTTTATCCGCAGTGACGATCGTCCATTCATCAGGGAGGACACGAACGTCATCAGTACCGATATTCACCATCGGCTCAATCGCGAGCACCATCCCTTTTTTAATACGCACCGGATCGAGTTCGCGGTCAAAATAATTCGGAATACGCGGATCTTCGTGGACGTGATGTCCAACACCGTGCCCCACAAGATCTTTCACTGTTGAAAATCCGTGGCCGCGCACGAATTTATCGACCGTTTTGCCGATATCGCTGATCCACGCTTGAGGTTGCGCTTTTTCAATACCACGTAACATCGATTCTTTTGTCACGCGAATCAATTCAAGTGCTTGATCGCTCACTTTCCCAATCGGCACAGTCACTGCCATGTCAGTGCAGAGACCTTTGTACCGCAAACCGATGTCGAGTTTCAAAAGATCGCCGTCGTTCACAGCGCGCGATGGTGTCGCCGGTGCGTGTACCACTTCATGGTTCAACGAAATACAAACCGTCGAAGGAAACGGCCGTACGCGAGAACTTGTGCGATATCCTTTGAACGATGGTTCACCGCCAGCAGCACGCATCTCGCGCTCTGCATGCGCATCGAGATCACCGGTCATCACGCCCGGCTTCGCCATGTCAACAAGTTCAGTGAGAATCCGCGACAAAATAGCTCCGCCTTCGCGGATCGCTTTGATTTCTTCAGCAGTCTTATAGGTGATCATAATCAAGCAAAATTTTACGTGAAAAGCCAGGAAAAAGAAACCCTGCACCGGACGGTGCAGGGCGCGGCCCTGATAGCTCAGGGTATAGGAACCGTTCGAATGCGGTCCAGAAGAATCTGGGTGTAGACTTCATCGACCCAGGCGTGATACTCGGTGAGCGTGCCCGCGTTGTTATAAAGACAGCCCCGCGGAACCTGTGCCATGCAACGATCGACCTGCTGGCCATCCTCGGGCTGGCCGAGACCACGGTCGGTGTCGTCCATCGCCAGGAACTTCTCGAGCTGTGCACGATCTTCGGTCTGCCCACGCTTCGCGATCCGTGCGTAGCGTGTCATGATCGGCGCGGTGATGCCGACGAGTGCGAAGTTCGGAGCCGAACGACTCGCAGCCATGGCGATCTCCGCGGGATTGCGTGCACCGTTGATCACGATGCAATCCCATCGATTCTCGGTGGCAAAATCCATAAGCCGCTCGGCCCAGTACCCAGCACCACCCTGACGCCGCCCTTCGTTACCGATCTCGACGAGCTGTTCGACGGTGTAGCTCGGTCCGTACTGCTTCACCGCCTCAGCTCGGATGGGGTCGGAAAACCGTACCGATGCGTGGTACCATCTCTCCCCCATGCGCTTGCAAAACTCGTCTTTGCCAGCGCCCTTGTGGCCGGTGACGCAAATAATGGACTGAAAATCGTCCACGGTGCCGATCATGTTGCTCTCTCCTTTATTCCAAAACAATGAGGAATGCGGCAATTGTATGCTATGAGTAGTGTAGTTGCAATCCCTAGACACCAAGCGCTTCTCTGATCGCTGCTTGCACTTCTTCAATCGTGTGCATACTGTCGATTTCACGTAACACACCTTCGTCTCTATACAGTGCGACGAGCGGCATCGTTTCTGTGTGAAAAATCTCAAGACGACGTTTGATCGCGTCGGGTACGTCATCTTTTCTGTGCATGAGCGGCGCGCCGCACACGTCGCACATATCTGCGACTGCTGGCGGATGATACTCGACATGATAGTTGCGCTCGCACGCGGTGTTCGAACAGACGCGGCGACCGGACAATCGTCGCATCGCTTCTTCATCCGTGATATTCAAATACAACACGTCGGTCAATTCACGCCCGAGATCGTGCACCACACCCCGAAGCACGTTTGCTTGATCACGCGTGCGCGGATAGCCGTCAAGAATCATACCGTTCGCTGCATCTGCCGCGGACAACCGTTCTGTGAGCACTTTCGAAGCAACATCGATCGGCACGATTTCGCCACGGTCGGTGTATGACGAAATCAACTGCCCGAGCGCGGACTTTTTTGCAACTTCAGTGCGGAACAACGTGCCCATTGCGATGTGCGGAACACCGAGCACCCTGCACAGCACATCAGACTGCGTTCCCTTCCCCGAACCTTGCGGACCGATCATTACGATGTTTTTCATACACCAAAAATTTCACTGATATCTTTTTCTACTCTTGCAATCTCCTGCTCACCGTTTACTTCATGCAGAATTCCTCGCGAGCGATAGTAATCGATGAGCGGCTGTGTGTCACGATGATAAATTTCTAATCGCCGCCTAATCGCATCAGGTTTATCATCGTCACGTTGCATGAGTGGCGATCCGCACTTGTCACATCGCGTCGGATCTTTTTTTGGTGGATTAAAAGTGACATGATAATTTTCTTCGCACTGCGTATTCGAACACACCCAGCGACCAGAAAGACGATTCATCGATTCTTGGTCGGAAATCTGTAGCACAATGACGTGCGAAAGTGTGGTGCCTCGTGCAGCGAGCATAGCATCGAGTACATCTTTCTGCGTCATGGTACGTGGAAAACCGTCGAGAATCATTCCGTTCGCCGCATCGCTCTCTGCGAGACGATCCGACATCAACTGATGCACAATTGTATCTGGAACGCGCTCACCCTTGTCGGTAAAAGAAGCGATCTCTTTACCACGTGCATCGCCGCGATCGATCTCTTTGCGAAAAAGATTGCCGATCGAAATCGTCGGAATACCGAGCTTCGCCGCAAGTCGCTCAGCCTGCGTGCCCTTCCCCGAACCTTGCGGACCGATGATGAGGATATTGTACATATCTACGAAGGCATCATCGCAAATCTCGAGGATATTGACAAAAAGCTTATTTTATGCTATGCTTTTAAGTCAAAAAATGACCCGGACGGCTTGGTAAGCCGTTGATTCTTCAACCCACAAACCACAAAAAGGAGGCCGACATGGCCGTAATCTCGTTGGATGAGGCCCTCGCCTGCTTGAACGCGGGAGGGGGTGGATGGCGTTTCTACTCTGGCCGTTTGGCCAGGGAGACGGTTGGGCCACGCGTCGTGACCACAGTAAAAGTGGTCGACGAGACGATCGTGTTTCACAGCGGTAACCCGGAAATCGCACGTCTCTCTACGGAGATCGGCCGGGTCAAAAACGACCGACTGACCATCGAGATGACCTACTACGGCGATCTCCCTCACCGCATCGCCATCCGAGGACCCATCATGGTCAAGGAGCAATGCAAGAAGGCCGATGGCGGCGGCTGGCGCGAGATCGAGAAACCTGGTCTCCACATCGCTCTCGTGCATCGCGCGGCAGAGGAACAGCTTCTCGCCGAGCGAGAGAGGCAGCAGAAGAAGGAGGACGAGAGGCGGCGTCTCGCCGAGCAAGCTCGGAGGGAGGCGGAGCGTCTCGCACAGGAGCTGGCAGCGGAGGCCTACAAGCGTCGTCTCACGGAGTACATCGCACGACAGAAAGATCGGCTGCGCGGCGCGACGTTCGAGGACCTCTGCATCCACGGAGACTCCATCACCATCAAGTTCAACGGTGGGCTCGAGGTGGCGGTGGAACTGCACGATCGCGAAGACCCGTACGACGTGCATACCGATGTGTCGCTCGGCATCACGATCGGCAACGAATCCCCCTAGTATTCGCGCACCCGCGCGGCAAAGAGCATGCTCGCTCTCGCCGTTCGGGTGCGCTCTTTGTTTTTCTCTCATTGTCATTCCGGAAGCCCGCCCCCGGGTCAAGCCCGGGGTAAACTCTGCGGGCTATCCGGAACCCAGAAAAAAACTTGACGCAAAATCTCGTAACGAGTAAAGACCAACGTTATGAGAGACTATTATGTCTACATCCTCGCTAGTCAAAAAAATGGCACGCTCTATATTGGCGTGACAAACGACCTTATTCGACGTATGCAAGAACATAAAAAAGGAGAGCGTGACGACGGGAGGGAAACTTTCACGAAAAAATACCATGTCAATACGTTAGTATATTTTGAACACACCAACGACATCGCGGAGGCGATTCAACGGGAATCTCGATTAAAAAATTGGAAACGTGCATGGAAAATCGCATTGATTGAAAAGACAAATCCTTCTTGGAGAGATTTATCTGTTGGGCTTTTTTAAATTTTACGTTACGGTTCTGGGTTCCGGGTCAAGCCCGGAATGACAAAAGAGAGGTCATTTTTACGTTACGGCTCTGGGTTCCGGAAGCCCGCCAGCGGGCTTCCGGAATGACAAAAAGAGAGGTTGTCTTCACAACCACTCTTTTTTCTCTCTCTTTCCTCTTCTTTCTATAAAGATTCGTACTCTCGCATGGTGAGTTGGGAATTCACCTGATTCTTTACTTCGATGACGACTGAGACGACGATGAGAAGCGAGGTACCGCCGATGACTATCGAATTTGAACCAGTGAGTTGCTGGAGGGCGAGCGGGAGTACGGCGATCGCCGCGAGGAAAAACGCTCCTGCAGGGATGATGCGATTCACGGTTTTCATGATGTACTCAGCGGTCGGACGACCTGGGCGAATACCGGGGATGAATCCGCCTTGCTTCTGCAAATTCTCTGCCACACGATCAGGGTGAAACACCACTGCGGTGTAGAAGTACGTGAACAGAAACACGAGCAAGAAATAGATGATGCCGTAGTACAACTGGTTCTGGAAGAAACTGATCATGTTCTGCGCAAATGAGGCAATCCACGCGGTCTTCGCACGCACGAAAAACTGACCGATCATCGACGGGAACAGAATGATCGAGATGGCAAAGATGATCGGGATCACGCCCGCCATGTTCACACGGAGCGGGAGATGAGTCTCCACGCCACCAAATAATTTCCCGCCACGCATCCTTTTTGCGTACACAACCGGCACGTTACGCTGACCTTCAGTGATGAACACCACACTCGCAACAGTGATCACCGCAACAACTGCGAATGCGACAAACGTAAGAATCTGTGATGAATCAAATGTCACTATTGCTTGCTGAAGTGTCGTCGGTAAGCTGGCAATGATACCCGCGAAAATAATAATTGATACACCGTTTCCAACTTTACGCTCCGAAATCAACTCACCGATCCACATAAGAAGCAGTGTACCGGCAGTCATGGTGACCATGATTCCCGCATACGCAAACGGCGTAAGTGCCGCATCAATAATGCTGAGCTGCGAGGAACGAAGGAGACTGATCATCGCATAACTCTGCAAAATTGCGAGCGGCACTGTGGCCCAGCGTGTGTATTGGTTGATGCGTTGCTGACCGCTCTCCCCTTCTTTTTGCATCTCTTCGAGGCGAGGAACGATCATCGCGAGCAACTGGAAGATGATCGATGCGGTGATGTATGGACCAACACCGAGCGCCACGACCGAAAAATTATTCATTGCGCCGCCGGAGAACGCGTTCACGAGACCAAAAATCTGGTTCTGCTGAAAAAACGCGCGAAGATTTTCCACGTTCACGCCTGGAATCGGAATGTGTGCCGCAACACGAAACGCGACGAGCATCGCAAGCACGAAGAAAATACTGTTCCGTAGCTCGGAGGTTTTCCAAATCTGACGAAGGGTATTGAGCATATTACGCTATTTTAGCGTACTTCGCCGCCAGCGGCCACAATCTTTTCCTTTGCTGCCTCAGAGACTTTGCATCCTGCAACAACGAATTTCTTTTTCAATGCGCCAGAACCGAGAATTTTTACGTGCGCGCTTGAAACCAAACCCTTCTTCAAAAGAGTTGTAGGTGTCACTTTTGCGCCGTCCGCAAATGTTTTCGCGAGCATTTCAAGCGTCACGACCGATGCTTTTGCGTGCTGACTCTGGAAACCGCGAAGTTTCGGGGTCTGGAGCATCAGATGCCGCATACCGAGCAACTTCAAACGATTGCGACCACCGGTTCGTGCGGTTTGGCCCTTACCTCCGCGACCCGCAGTTGTGCCTTTGCCGCTCGCGTTGCCACGACCGAGGCGCTTACGAGAGGTCTTCGAGCCGCGCGCGGGCTTCAAATTGTTCATGGAAAGTGGGGTGGTCATACAATTCTATTCTATGCAGCTGCTGGCGCAACCTCTGCCGCGACAGTTTTCTTATCTTTCACTGGTGGGAGTTTCAATTTCTTGAGCGCATTGATCGTCGCCTTGGTGTTGTTGATTTTGTTGCCCGAGCCGAGAATCTTTGCGCTTGCGTTCGGTACACCGGCAAGTTCAAGCACGACGCGCACTGCGCCGCCCGCTTTGATACCGGTACCTTTCGGTGCAGGCATCAAGATGATGCTCGCCGCTGCAAATTTTTCGTGCACAGTGAACGGAATCGTCTCGTTTCGGAGTGGCACAATGACAAGTCGCTTCTTCGCCTGAAGCGCTGCCTTTGCCACGCTCTGCTGCACGTCGCCGCCCTTTGCGATGCCGTAACCGACGCGCCCCTTGCGATCACCGATGATCACACATGCGCGAAAACGCATGCGCTTGCCACCTTTAGTGACACGCGTCACACGAGCGAGCTCAAGAATTCGCTGATCGAATTCCTTCTGCTCTTCTGTTCTTGGTCGCGTACGACCACGATTTCCGCCTTCTGCTGGTTTTGCCATAGTTAGAATTTCAATCCGTTCTCGCGCGCGCCCTCAGCGAGTGCGGCGACACGACCGGTATAAGCAAATCCGTTGCGATCGAACACGACCGCGGAAACACCCGCCTTCTTTCCTGCATCAGCGATTAATTTACCAACAGCAAACGCGATCGACATCTTCGCCTTGCGTTCGCCTTCACCTTTGGCGAGTGCGGCGAGCTCTTTCTTTTCCATCGAAGTGTCGCTCGCGGCAGCGAGAGTCTTGCCGGTGTCGTCGTTAATCAACTGTGCGTACACATGTTTCGCGCTGCGGAACACCGAAAGACGCGGTCGCTCGGCGGTGCCGCGGACCTTTGCGCGAACGCGGCGCTGCCGGCGCTCACGCCCCAACCTCTTTTTTGTATTGCGATCAATCATAGGAATGGCTTATCAAGCGCCCGCTTTAGCGGCCTTACCCGCCTTGCGGCGGATCACCTCATCGACGTACTTGATCCCTTTACCTTTGTACGGTTCAGGTTTCTTGACCTTGCGAATCTGCGCAGAGATCTCGCCGACCAGTTGCTTATCGATGCCGGTGACCGTAATTACGTTTTTTTCAACGGTAATCGCGACGCCGGCAGGAATCGGGAAATCGACCTCATGCGAAAATCCGACATCCAATTTGAGAATCTTGCCTGCAAGCGACACCTTGAAACCGATGCCGTTCACTTCGAGTTTTTTCTCGTAGCCTTTCGACACACCGACCACCATATTCTCGATCAGTCGTCGGGTGAGACCCCACAGCGCGCGATCTTTCACGTACTCATGATCGGTCACGTCCACCGTAAGCACACCATCGGCGATCGAAGCAGACACGCGCGGATGCATCGTGAGCGACAACTCGCCTTTCGGACCTTTTGCACGCACAACCTTACCGTCGATGGTCACATCGACTCCTTTCGGGATGGGCAGAATTTTTTTTCCAACACGGGACATATGCGTGGCGATTAAAACACTTCGCAAAGCACTTCTCCCCCGAGCTTGCGGCGTCGCGCTTCTTTGTTCGTCATCACTCCTTGTGAAGTCGAAACAATCGCGATGCCGTTGTCGGAGAGAACGCGGGGCAAGGCGTCGTACTTTGCGTACGCCCTGCGACCGGGCTTTGAGATGCGTTGAATGCTGCGGATGACCGGCTCTTTGCCATCATACTTGAGCGTAATGCGGAGTTCGCCGAAGCCAGAGCCGGGAGTCTTCTCGACCGAACCGACGAATCCTTCTTGCGAAAGAATCTTTGCAATGGCGAATTTCAATTTGGAAAACGGAACCAACGCTTCGCCCTTGCGGACTTGTGAGGCGTTCCGGATTCTTGTGAGCATGTCGGAGATTGGATCGGTAATCATAGGAGTGTGATGCGATTACCAAGAACCCTTGCGAATGCCGGGGATTTGCCCTGCGTTCGCGAGTTCACGGAAACAGATACGGCAAAGTTCGAAGTCGCGAATCAATCCACGATTCCTCCCGCAGCGCCAGCAACGGCGGACGATGCGCGAAGAGAACTTCGGTTTCCTCTTCGATTTTGCGATTTGTCCTTCTGTAGCCATAGGCGCTATTTATTTCTCGTTAATCGGGAGGCCGGCGAGGCGAAGCAGTGCTACACCCTTTTCTTTTGTGCCGGCGGTTGTGACGATGGTGAACTCCAGTCCGTGCGAGTAATCGGTGTCTTCAGGACGGATCTCAGGGAATGCGACGAAGTCTCGAAACCCAACCGACATGTTCCCGTGCGAGTCGACTCCTTTTGGCGAAAGTCCGCGGAAGTCGCGCACGCGCGGTAGCGTCACGTTGATCAGCTTGTCGAGGAAATCGTACATTCGCCTGCCACGCATCGTCACCATCATGCCGACCACCTGACCTTGGCGAATTTTGAAGTTGGAAATCGATTTCTTCGCGAGGGTCTTCACCGGCTTCTGACCGGTAATTTTGCTGAGCGTTTTCTCCGCGTGATCAACGAACTTCGGATCTTTCAGCCCCTGCTTCAGACCGACGTTAATCACCACTTTCGAAAACTTCGGCACCGCCATGCGATTCTTCAAAGCAAACTGCTTCATGAGCGCAGGTGCGATCTCCTTTTCGTATTTTGTTTGGAGTCGTGGTTTCTTTTCCATATGCGCTATTTGCTATTCGATGGTCTCCTTGCATTTTTTGCATGCACGGACTTTTTTGTTCTTTCCTGAAACTTCGATCGTTTTCATGGTGGTGCGTGTCGGTTTCGCACACTTCGGGCAAAGCAAGATCACGTTCGATACTTGGAGCGGACCAGAAAACTCGAGCTTCTGACCTTTCTCTCCTTGTTTGCGTGTCTTTAAGTGTTTCGACATCGTGTTCACACCTTCAACAACGACCTTCCCTTTTTCAGGGAACACCTGAATCACCTTGCCGGTTTTGCTGCGGTCTTTGCCCGCGAGCACTTTTACATTGTCGCCTTTTTTGATTCGCATACTTTTAGACGACCTCGGGGGCCAGAGAAATAATTTTTGCAAAACCGAGGTTGCGCAATTCGCGTGCGATCGGTCCGAAGATGCGCGTACCCTTCGGGTCCTTCGTTTTCTTATCGATGATCACGCCGGCGTTCTCGTCGAAACGAATATACGAGCCATCTTTGCGACGAGTCTCCTTACGCGTGCGTACGATCACCGCATGCACCACTTCGCTCTTTTTCACTGTGCTGTGTGGGACGGCAACCTTAACAACTGCCGTCACGATATCGCCGATATGCGCGTGACGCTTTTGATATCCGCCGTGCAGACGGACCACCTGAAGTTTTTTTGCGCCGCTGTTGTCAGCGACTTCAATCATTGATCTATGCTGCAACATACTATTTTGCCTGAGCGGCTACCTTACCGACCACGCGCCATCGCTTCATGCGAGAGAGCGGACGGGTTTCCACAAAACGCACGACGTCGCCGAGCTTGTACTCCCCTTTTTCGTCGTGCACATGAAATCTGCGGGATTGCTTGAACTGCTTTCCGTACTTCGCGTTCATTTTCATTTTGTCGATCCGTACGACAACGGTTTTCGCCATCTTGTCGGACACGACAACGCCTTGAAACACTTTCTGCTTGATTGTTGTTTTCTTTTGCATAAGTGTTCAATTAGGACTTCTTGGACTTCAGAGTAAGGATGCGCGCGATCACCTTTCTCGCCTCGCGTACATCGCGTACGTCGGAAAGTTGGCGTGCGGCGATTTTGAAACGCATGTCGCGTACCTTGTCACGAAACTCTGCAAGCAGGCGATCGAGCTCCTTTTCTGATTTTTCACGCAATTCTTTCATCTTCATATGCGTGCGATTACATTTGGTTTTTCCTGACGAAGCGGCACTTCATCGGAAGTTTATACGCAGCGAGCATCAGCGCTTCCTTTGCAGTCGCTTCGTTCACACCGTCCATCTCGAATACGACAGTGCCCGGACGAACGATCGCAACATAGTGGTCGACCGCACCTTTTCCGCCACCCATCACGCTCTCGTTGCCGTGGTTCGTGATCGGTTTGTCGGGAAAAATGCGAATCCAGATCTTCCCCCCCCGGCTGATGTGGCGGGTCATGGCGACGCGCGCCGCCTCGATCTGGCGGTTGGTGATCCACCCCGGCTCGACGGCCTGCAGGCCGTACTCGCCGAAGGATACCTCCGCGCCCCTCATCGAGAGACCCCGCATCCTCCCGCGTTGCTGTTTCCTGAACTTCACCCTCTTGGGCATCAGCATACGCCGCTCTCCTCCCTCAGTTGGCCGTCTGGGCCTCGGTTCGTTCCCCTAGGATCTCACCCTTGCAGATCCAGACCTTGACCCCGATCGTTCCGGAGATGGTGTAGGCGGTCGCGACGGCATAGTCAATGTCCGCACGCAACGTGTGAAGCGGGACGCGGCCGGCGGGTTCGGATCGTTCCCTGCGAGCCATTTCCGACCCCCCGAGTCGGCCGGCGCAAACAATCCTTATCCCCTCGGCCCCCATCCTC
>SXGR01142437.1_pt1 | contig 17995 bp, 17 predicted proteins | sample 3174711 | NCBI WGS metagenome assembly SXGR01 (sample SAMN11356860, study PRJNA531348) | freshwater metagenome | isolation source: freshwater sample F1-60 | place: China: Fuxian Lake, Yuxi | collected 2017-12-25
CCCAATTTCTGAACTTGGGGCTCGCATCAAAACTCGATTTTCCCAACTCGAATACATTCGCGCATATGGATTCCGAATCGCGCCAACTCGCCACCAGTCATCCGCCTGCAAAATATGTTGCTGTTCATCTGGCTCTAGTTCCCGAAACAACTTCAGCCCGCTGACGATTGGGTTATGGATTGTATGTGCCCGAGTTACGGCGGCTGTCGTAAGAGTTTCAATCGCCTTAGTGTTGAGGCTTCCTTCGGCCTCAGCCAGCAAAAATTTGAGGGCGGTGCAAGCGGCTTTGGTGGTTGGAAGGTACAAAATTTTGAGTTTTGGTGCCACGAGTGCCGCTGGTATGAGCATTCCTTCAGGGCTCAAGGGCGGCACGGTAGGTGGCGCCGGAATCGGAGGCGTTGCTTCTCTGGAAATAGGTCTCTTGCTCATCAGCCTCATATTTTGCCCTCATCTCCCCAAGTCCACAACGAAATGAGAAAAGATTGCACTCTGCAAGGATAAGCGACAGGAGAGATCCTTGCTCTGGCAATTTGTTTTGGGTGCCGTCCCTTGGTGTAGTGTTCGCTTACTGTTCAAGTGAACTATCAAATAAAGGAGGCTTTGATGAAAACTCAAGTCCGAAAAAAGTATATTTCCAAAATAGGAATCGGAATTGCCCTTGCTCTTGGGGCATCGATTGTCCAGGTTGGAAGCGTCCAAGCCGCTCCGACTCCAACACGAGGGGGAACTCTCTCTGTTGCAATCACCGACTATATGGTTGGTTTTTGTCCTAACGACACAAACTCAAACTCGGCGTTGATGCCGGTAAAACAAATAGGTGAAACACTTTTTGAACAAAGAGCAGATGGCCTTGTCGTGCCGTTCTTGGCAGAGTCGGCATCATCTAACGCTGACTTCACTTCCTGGCGGATCAAGACTCGCACAGGAATCAAGTTTTCCAATGGTGAGAAGTGGGATGCCGATGCGCTCATGATTAATATGAAAGCCGCTCGCGGACAATTGAGTGGTGGTGGTAGCGCAGCATCAGACTCCGCGACGTCCAAAGTAAATCCCGCGGCAAGTTTGTTTCATGGCGCAAAATACGGCGGACTAGCGCCGGTTGCATGGGCGAACGCGAAAGCGGTAACGAAGGTGGACGATGTTACTGTGCAGTTTGATCTCAAGAGGCCAAATGCTGGCTTCAAGGAATTGTTGTACGGATCTGGAAGAACCTTTATGCGTGCTCCTGCGATGTTCTTGCCCGAAAATAATCCAGGAACAAAATTGGCTGACATCAATTATCTTTGCTCCAAGCAGATGATTGGCACCGGACCATTCAAGATGGCAATTGACGGAATGTCTGCCGACAAGGGGACAGTTACCGTGACGAAGAACGAAACATATTGGAGAAAAGATGCTGCCTCAGCAAAACTCCCCTACTTGGACAAAATCGTCTTCACGACTACCAAAGATGCAGGAACTCGTGTCAACGGGCTCAAGGCCAAAACAACCGATATGGCCTGGTTCACTGGAAACTCAGAATCACAGGCAATTCTTCGGGCTCAGAAGATTAAAAGTGTCAAAGTAAACCTCAGCAGCGCTGATTTTTACCCGCAACTCTGGTTCGTCGAGAACAAGGCACCGTTCAACACTTTGAGTTGCCGTCAAGCCGTCTCTGCAGGATTAGACAGGGCAACATTTGCGGCCAAGCGGACGGGTGGCTTACTCAAGCCGTTGACTTCTATAATGGGCGACGGAAGTCCTGGTTACTCATCCAAAAACTTCATAACTTATGATGCAACCAAGGCCAAGGCCTACCTCGCAGAGTGCATAAAGGCCCTGGGGACAACGGAGCTTGCTTTCTCTGCACCGTTTGACACCGCCCCAGAAGCACAAAAAAATGGCCAGGAAATGGCTGCACAATTGGCAAAAATTGGGATCAAAATGACTGTTTTGGCTGTTGAAACTTCATCCATCATCACCAATGTCTTTGCCAGTTCAGCAACAACTGGTTATCAAGCAGTTTGGTTTCAGGTGCTGGAAGGTCCAGGGATGCAGTTCAATTCGCTCTTTATGGCATCTACCAGCAACGGCTTCTACGACATGAGTGCAGACCTTTACGGATCACTGAACACCTTGAACGTCTCGAGGCACCAAGACAAGGATTTCGATACGTTATGGTTTGCAGCGAGAGCACAGAAGCCTGGTAAGGCCCAAAACGATGCGTACAAGTTGGCGATTGAACGGTGGCAATCACAGTCTCACTCGACATCCATACTAGGAGTTGCGTTTGCAGTCGCTACAACTGACAAGATTGCAGGAGCCTGCGGACTCAAGCTCCTCAGTGGTGGAACGGCTCGTTGTGTGAATAACGGAGGAATATCTCTCGCCGGAGTGTCCAAGTCTAAGTAATCATCACCGACTAAAGGGCGCCTAAGACCAAAGTCATAGGCGCCCTTTGTCAGGTCATTAGTGTTCTTGAATTGCTCGATTCCCCGATGGAATATTCCCCTTAATGAAAAAATTGATCAATATTTTGACTCGACTCAGTCGGGTTGCGCTCATTTTGATGGGGGCAACTTTTCTTGTTTCCATTTTGGTCCGCCAATTGCCAGGAGACGTCGCTTTACTGATTAATCCCGTAGCATCCGCGGCTGAACGTGATGCAATACGCCATGAACTTGGTCTAGATCGGAATTATTTCTCGGCGTATCTGATGTGGCTATCTCAAATACTGAGGGGCGATTTCGGGATATTCATTTTTGGTGGAAAAGTTTTCCCAGTTATCAAGTCCGCGATACCCGCCACTTTGCAACTGATTTTCTACACGCAGATACTTGCCCTCGTCATCGCGATTCCACTCGGAGTCTTGAGTGCCTTCAAGCAGGGCACACGTTTTGACAAATTAACAAGCACAAGTTTATTTTCTTTGGCATCATTTCCAAACTTTGGTATTGGTTTAATACTCGCTGTAGTTGTGGGAGCCAATTTAGGAATTGTCCCGCCATCTGGATATATCAGAATCACCGAGGATTTGAGTCAACATTTCAAACTCATGTTGCTACCCGTTTTGACTCTGGCGGTTGGTCCAATTGCAACCTATACCCGGCTTCTCCGAGCTGAGGTGATTGCGACATTGCGCGAGGATTATGTCCTTCTAGCTAAATCAAAGGGAATTTCTGACAAGAGAATTCTCTTTCGTCACGTCTTAAGACCTTCGTCCACCACGCTCATGACATCGGCAGCATTAAGCATGGGAAATCTAATCGGTGGAGCACTCATAATTGAGATTATTTTCGTAATTCCTGGGCTTGGAACACAACTTGCCAAAGCAATTGGAACACGGGAATTCTTCGCTATCCAGTCCTATGTTGCCATAATCGCAGTCTTCTTTCTTATTTTTAATTCGGTCGTCGACTCCTTGATCAATGCAGTTGACCCAAGAACGAGAAACCGTCGTGCTTAAAAATTCCCTTGGTGGCAAAATCGCATTATCTTGGCTCGGAACAATTATTTTTTGCGCAATCTTTGGTCCTCTATTGCCCATTGCCGGCATCGGACAAACTTTTAACGATGGAGTGCAATTAAAACCTTTCACCAATTGCGGGTTCATGGGTCCACTCGCACAAAGCGTCTCGGGCACTTCCGATTCAGAAACATCAACCCAGCCCCAGGCCGACACTTCAGTTGTTGATGAATCAGCAACACAAGACACAGCCCCGATTGATACTGAGTCACTTCCTGGGTCAACAGTTGCACCTGCATTTGATGATGATGGTTTTACAGAGGAAACACTCCCCCCAGATCTGAGTGGCGAAAACTCAGTAGATGCTGAACAACAGGAACGTGATCGGCAAGAGTTGATACGGTCCCTCCAGATGAGCAATCGATGTTTTATCTTTGGAACGACCACGGAGGGAACTGATATTTTTGCGGCCCTTATTCACGGCACGCGAACTTCTCTTTCAATTTCGTTTCTTTCGGTATTCTTCGGGGGACTAATTGGATGTCTTCTTGGAATTACTGCTGCTTACACACGCGGTTGGTTTGATCGCATCGTGTTTCTTGTCTTCAATATCATCCTCTCTATTCCGACCCTTGTTTTGGCGTTTGCGCTGATCGCAATTTTTGCAACTCCGCTGAGACCAGACGATACTGTGCCGGACAGCACAAAGATTAGAGTGCTGATTGGATCGCTAGTTATTATTCTTATCCCTCAACTGGGCCGTATTGCCAGATCTGCAGCCCTGCAGTGGATCAATCGTGACTTTGTAATAGCCTCACGCTCAATCGGATCAAGCCATATATCAATTTTGTTCAAACGAATTATACCCAATGTCTTGCCCTCGATCTTTGCCGTTGGTTTTTTGGCGCTCGGGGCGATCATCGTAATTGAGGGCTCACTCTCCCTTTTGGGAGTTGGCTTAAATAGCGGCAATAGTTGGGGGTCTCTTATTGCACGAAACTCTGGAGACTTCATCGACTACCCACATGTGGTTTATATTCCCGTCATCGTCATTGCCTTTACAGTTATCTCGGTAAACAAGATTGGTGATTTGATTCGTCAATCACTCGACAATCGAGAAGCCAAGATATGACCGATTTACTTAAACTTGAAGATTTCAGAGTGTCATTCAGCACACCTCGGGGTGATCTACATGCCGTTCGGAGCGTTGACCTGACGATTTTGAAGGGGGAGAGCGTCGGCATTGTTGGGGAATCAGGATCTGGCAAAACAGTTTTATCAAGGGCAACAATGGGTTTGATGCCTTCAACAGCCACCCAGACTGGTTCAGCCTTTTTCAATGGCACCGACTTGTCCACTTTAAGCCGAGACGACCTGCGGAGTCATTGGGGCACAGGAATGGCCATGATCTTTCAAGATCCATTGACGTCATTAAACCCAGTGCGTCGCATCGGCTCCCAGCTCACGGAAGGTCTCACGGTTCGACTTGGGATGGGACGCGAGCAGGCAAGGTCACGGGCGGTGGAACTTTTAGACCGAGTAAGAATTCCTGATCCTCTTGTCACAATGAAAAAGTACCCCGGGGAACTCTCCGGTGGAATGCGTCAACGCATAGTGATTGCGATCGCAATTGCCTGTACACCTGAACTTTTATTTGCAGATGAGCCGACGACTGCCCTTGATGTCACGGTGCAAGCACAAGTGCTTGAACTCCTAACGGAACTGCGTGCCGAGCGCAACATGACAATGGTTCTCGTAACGCACGATTTGGGTGTCGTGGCTGGTCATACAGATCGGGTCGTCGTAATGTATGCGGGACAAATAGTGGAAACAGCACCGACCAAAGACCTGTTTAGAAATATGAAAATGCCCTACACAGAAGCCCTTTTGAAATCAATTCCAAGGCTGGATCAACCGAGCGGACAACGACTGCAAGTTATTTCAGGTCGTCTCCCCGACCCCACAAAAACAGAACCTGGTTGCGCATTTGCGCCTCGTTGCACCTACGCAACCGATAAATGCAGGGCTGAGGCACCACCCCTGACAACAGCACCAAACGGGCACCAATACCGATGCTTTTTCCCAATCACAGGAGCGAACTGATGGCCGGAACAGGAAAGATACATCTTCGACCCCAAAGTAGCCCGATACTAAGCGTTCAAGACCTTGTCGTTAACTTCAAGGTCGACAGAAAGTCGTTTGTGAGCGCGGTAGCGGGAATTAGTTTTGACGTTTTACGCGGTGAGACACTGGCAATTGTTGGTGAATCCGGTTGTGGTAAAACCACGCTGGGCAAAGCAATCATGCAATTGCCACGTCCGAAGGGTGGAACCATTGTTCTAGATGGTGAAGATATCTCAAAGATGGACGGCAAAGACCTTCGTCTTGTTCGACCAAAAGTACAAATGATTTTCCAAGATGCGATTTCCTCTCTAGACCCCCGACTTCAGGTCAAAAATCTTATTGACGAACCATTGAAAGTATGGAAAAGGGGCAGCGCTGAAGAGAGGTCTGGACGCGTTGACAACTTGCTGGACGCGGTGGGTCTTGACCCAGCAATTGTGCGGGATCGCCGTTCATATGAATTTTCTGGTGGCCAATGTCAACGCATCAGCATTGCCCGAGCCATCGCCCTTGACCCAATGCTGCTGATCTGTGATGAGCCAGTCTCGGCCCTTGACGTAAGCGTTCAGGCGCAAATACTCAATCTCTTGCAGGACATGAAAAATAAACTAGGGCTCACCCTGATTTTTATTTCCCATGACCTCGCAGTTGTCAAGGCAGTCAGTACCCGAGTTTTAGTGATGTATTTGGGCAAGATCTGCGAGATAGCAGATCCCGATGATCTTTACTTGAAGCCCGCTCATCATTACTCGCGAGCCCTCATCGCAGCCGTGCCAATCCCCAACCCTGAGGTCCAAGTTAATTTTGCACGACTTGGCGGCGAACCTCCATCTTCAATCAACCCTCCCTCAGGGTGTCGGTTTCGCCCTCGGTGTTCGTCGGCAAGTGACAGATGCGCTGCAGAAGAACCAAAACTTCAAGAAATTGCGCCAGGCCATTTCGTTGCCTGCCATCATCCGATCGTTGACTAGTTTGCTTTCAACCCGAGCACATCTCGTACGATTTGGGCAACATCATTTGCCATTGCAGGGTCACTTGTTGCCGGGACAACAATAAATTCGTCAATACCGGCATCGCGCATTTCTATTAAGACATCTGCCAAGGCTTCAGGCGTAGAGAGATTCATTGACTCAGATAACTGAGTCGCAAACTCGGGTGAAAAAACCTGGAGATATTCATAGGCAAAAGCGCGAAGAGTTTCTTTTGCATCCTTACCAAGTGCCACAAAGCTGCCCGTTATGTGTCGGGGTACTTGGGTTCGCCCTGCAGATTGCCACGCCATATTTGTTGCACGCACTTGACGCTTGGCATCGGCACCGTCACCCAGCAATGAAAATCCACTGACTCCTGTTGCCCACTGCGAGACCCGTGCCATTGACTTGGGTCCCATTGCGGATCCGTAGAGCGGTGGACCACCAGTCTGAAGTGGTTCAGGGCCGACTGCTTCTCCATCATCGGCAACACCTTGGGCCCACAGTCGCTTCACTTCACACACGGCGTCGTCAAGACGCTGGTGTCGATTCGTAAATGGTGAACCCACGGCAGAGTAATCCTGCCACCGTCCACCGACGCCAACGGCGACATCAAGTCGACCCCCGCTAAGAACATCAATTGTGGCAAGTTGTTTGGCGATGAGCGCTGGCGAATGCCATGGCAACACAGCGACATTGATCATCACCCGAACCCGCTCTGTAGCGACTGCCGCCGCGGCACAAAGCGTGAGTCCCTCTAAGTTTCTAAATGTGATTCTCTCCCCTGCTGAGATGCTGGAAAACGGTCCATCGTCTGCCGCACTGCACCATTTCAAAACCGACGCACGATCAAGACCGCGAGCCATTTGAGGTAGTGCAAGTCCTACATCCATCGCTATCACTCTATTCTTGAATGCCACATAAGTACTGCCTACGCCCCGACAACCCTTAGAGTGGGTTGACAAAGGAAAACATGCCCGGAAAATTCCTCCATCCATTCGCCAAGCCTGCTCGCGAAACTTTCATCACCATCGCTCGCGGTGATGGTGCACTGCTGTGGGACACAGACGGTCGTCAACTAATCGATGGAATGGCGAGTCTTTGGTACTGCGCCATCGGTCATGGGCGCGCCCAGATGGCCCAAGCAATCTCCAATCAAATCACAACACTTGAGTCATATTCCGCATTTGATCCGTTTACAAACGCACCAGCAGATCAACTCGCAACGCGAATCTCCGACCTTTCGCCCTTACCTGATGCCCGAGTGTTCTTGTGTTCAAGTGGATCAGAGGCAATTGATAGCGCAATGAAAATGGCACGCCTTGCACATGTGCAGGCCGGACACCCCGAACGCACAATTATCATTTCGCGGACGCGCGCTTATCACGGCACAAACTACGGTGGCACCAGCGCCCAGGGAATCGTGCCCAATAAAGTTGGCTATGGCACTCTCTTGGACGATGTCATACAGGTCGATGCCGACGACATCGAAGCCTTGTCTCTTGTGATGTCCGAGTATGGCCCGAGATTGGCTGCTGTACTGGCTGAGCCGATACAAGGTGCGGGTGGTGTTTTCCCGCCTGATGCGGGCTATTTGACATCACTGCGCAAACTCTGCAACCAACACGGAGCATATTTGATCTTTGATGAAGTAATCACTGCGTTTGGTCGTCTTGGCACTTGGTTTGGTGCGACCTACTACGACGTCAAACCCGACATGATCACATTTGCCAAAGCAGTGACATCTGGATACATTCCGCTTGGCGGCGTGATCGTTGGTGAACATGTTTGCGCCGCGCTCGAATCTGATTCAAATTTTTTCATGCGCCACGGCTACACCTACTCTGGACATGCAACTGCATGTGTTGCAGCAATCACCAATTTGGATATTCTTGAAAACGAGGGTCTACTCCAGAGATCCGTACATATTGGCCATCGCCTTAAGTTGGGTCTTGAATCACTTGCAGATGACGGAATTATCAGTCACGCCAGGGGTGAAGGTGCTGTTTGGGCGGCAGCGCTTAATCCAGGTCAAGATGCTGTAAAAATCCGTGACCGCATGCTTGAATTGGGGGCGATTACAAGGGCAATCAATGATGCCAATACATTTTGTCCACCACTCGTGATTACTGATTCTCAACTTGATTCCCTGATCGACATTTTTGCCGCAGCGGCGAGTGGCAAGTAATCAACACCTGCTCAGGTGGTGAGGCGTTTAACCAAACTGCTTGTGTCAAGACGGGTGTCGCCCCGAGCCAAGAGATCTTCAAAATATGTTTGAACCAGTTTGGTCACTGGAAGATCCGCCCCTATTCGAGCCGCTTCAGCGATGCAATAATTGACATCCTTGACCATCCATTCAACAGCAAAACCGAAGTCAAATTTTTGATCAACCATGGTGTGACCACGGTTCTCCATCTGCCAACTCGCCGCAGCCCCTTTGGAGATGACGTCAATCACCTGATGAGCGTCAAGCCCGGCCTTCTGGGCAAACGAGACACCTTCTGCCAGGGCCTGCACAAGGCCTGTAATACAAATTTGATTGACCATTTTGGTGAGTTGTCCAGTGCCGACATCGCCCATTCGCATACATCGCGAAGAATACGCCTCGGCAATAACGGCAAACCGTGCAAAATCCTCGTCGGTTCTTGCGCCACACATCACTGTGAGTACGCCGTTCACCGCACCCGCTTGACCACCAGACACGGGTGCATCAATGAAAATACCACCAGCACTTTCGATCAGTTGAGCCATTTCTCTGGCAAGTTCTGCACTTGTCGTGGTGTGATCAACTACAAGTGTTGAAGGTCGCAAGCCAGCAAGGATGCCTGTTGGAGATGTCACCACTTGGCGAACGTCATCATCATTGCCGACACACATCATGATGACATCGCATTGTGACGCCAAATCGGCGGGGGTCTCACAAATTGTGCCGACATGGCTTTCAAGCCAAGTAGCGCTTCGCTGTCGGGTGCGGTTGTAGATGAAGACTTCGTGTCCAGCACCAACAAGATGTCCAGCCATCGGCGAGCCCATGACTCCGATGCCACAGAATCCAATTTTTAACACGTCAGCACAACTATAAAGACGACTGCAATGGCGACTTAGAAGTCGTCGTCGTCGTCATCTTCCTCTACTTTTTTTGGCGTTTCAGCTTTTTTCTTGGCAACTTTGGCTGGTCGGAGAACCCCACGCTCAAGAGCGGCATTTAAAAAGGCCTCTGCCTCTTCAGTTGAGACTTTCAGTGCCGGAGCAATTTCTGAAATCAGGTTAATTCGGGCGCGCTCATACATGGTGCGCTCTGCTGCTGACAATGAAGCATCGCGATTTCGGGCCGCCAGATTGCGAACGACTTCGGCTACTTGGTAGACATCACCACTCTTTAGTTTTTCTTGGTGGTTTTTGAAACGGCGCGACCAGTTGGCCGGCACCCGAGGGTCAGCCTTGGACAACACGCTAACAAGATCTTCAAGTTCGTCGGCAGAAACGGGAGGCCGAACACCGACGCCACCTTGGCCAGAATGAGCACGATCCATCGGCACCTTTAGATCCATCTCATTAATCACGGTGCGCAACAAAAGGTATTCTTGACGAGTTCCAAAAGCCATTATTTTTTTGGAACCCAAAACGATGCAAGCCCCATGTTGGGGGTAAATCACCGTTTCGCCCTTCTTGAAAGTCACAGTTGCCAATTGTACGCCGTGGGTGCGGCATTGCCACAGTTCCACGAAAGACAGTTTTGGCGCCCCCGGCAAGAATCGAACCGACGACCTGTGGTGAATAAATCACCATTGAGCCTTCCATCCTGATTTGACGGATTATGGAGACCCCTTTCGTGTGCAAATTTGAGGTCATTTAGCCTTGACCAGTGCAGGCTGGCTTTTGCAATCCATGAAACAGACTGTGAAATTAAATTGAGTCGATTACACGTCAGATCTGTATTAAATGCCGAGCCAAATCCGCTGTCACGATCTGGAAACTTGCGATTACTGTTCATCAAACTTCTTGGATGCTGCTAGTAGTGCCATCTGAATGAGGTTCGTCATTGCCATCGCTGCCGCGGTTGCCTCTCCGAACTCTTCCGCATTGCCATCAATCGCACGGTGCATCTTTTCTTCCACAAATCTTTCATTAAATAAAACTACGATATTGTCGTTGCTCAACTGAATGACGACTGGTCCGTCTTCGTCCATAGTTTCTGGCGGTGCTGCTATGACCGCGACATGATGTCCAGTGTCAGGGTTTTCAAAACGAAACATGACCTCAGGATCATCGCTTCCAAACATAGTGTTCATTTTATTTCATCTCCGATTGATTTCTAATGAAAGATGAGAGTAGTACCCTCCTGTAGCAAGGTTATTTTACGACGGCAAAAGCCCTGACTGATAATAGATTTTCCCAGAAGAAGTAACCTAGGCAACTAGTTTCATTTCAAACTCTGACGAATCGCCTCCAGTGCTCGTTCAAGTTCAATTTCTGGATTTGCAAACCAATGGTCAGACCAAATGCGGTAAAATTCCCATCCACGTGCTCTTAATGCAGCTTCTCGAAGTCGGTCAGGCCCCTATGTTGGTGCTTCTCAAATATTGCTGGGAAGCGTCGATCCCTATCCTCTCTAGACTTTTACAACGACAGCAACGCTTGGCGAAGCCTTAGCGACACTGAATACGATGTGCAGTCCGTCAAGTGCCCACCCACATGGCCCATTAGAATAATGAGTCAACGATTGCCTCAGGCGGCAAACCAGAGATAGTGAGGGGGCAATCTTGGAAAATTACCGACACCACTTCATCGGCGGATAATGGCTCATTGCCTTGCGATGTTTCAATAGTGTACCCACGACATAGTCACCTTGTTAAGGACAGTGCAGACAACATGAACTGTGAGTACGCCCACTAACTAGAGTGGAGGCATCCCAACTATGAAGAACCTTAATTAATCGTGCCAAAGGAAACTGCCAAAGCCTTCAAGTTTATTGATCTGTTCGCCGGAGTTGGAGGAATGAGAATCGCTTTTGAGAAGGCCAATGGACAGTGTGTTTTCTCGTCAGAGTGGGACAAATACTCTCAAAAGACCTACCAAGCCAACTTCGGTGAAGTCCCAGAAGGAGATATTACACAGATTGATGAAAGAGAAATACCTAAGTTTGACGTACTGCTAGCAGGTTTTCCATGTCAACCGTTCAGTACGATTGGTAAGCGACAGGGTTTTGACCACCCAACGCAAGGCACGCTGTTTCACGATGTTGCGAGAATCATGAGGCATCATCGAAACAAGGCATTCCTATTGGAGAACGTTGCGGGATTAGAGAAGCACGATGGAGGTCGCACCCTGGAAGTCATAGAAGAGACCCTCACTTCTCTCAAATATAAGTACGACTATAGAGTTCTTGATGCTGCAGACTTTGGAGTACCTCAACACCGATCGCGCATTTACATAATTGGACATAAGAGTCGCCGAGGTGGGCGCACAAATTTTGACTGGCCTGAAGGCAAGAAATCTCACAGAGCAATCGGGCCCCACGTCCAGACAGGTGTGCTGAATCACTCCATCTCAAAACACCTTCAGAAGGTTTATCTCTTCAAGAAGGATGACGGCAGACCCCAAATCATCGACACTGCAAGCGACTTCCCTGTTAAGACACTCGTGGCCTCCTATCACAAGATTCAAAGACTGACAGGCACTTTCGTACGTGATGGTGAAACCGGCATTAGGCTACTAACTGCAGAAGAATGCAAGGCCATCATGGGTTTCCCAAAAAAATTTGAAATGCCGGTCTCAAGGACTCAGATGTACCGTCAGATGGGCAACTCAGTTGCGGTACCAGTCGTGACCGTTTTAGCCAAGTGGATAGCAGAGGACATTCTGAAATGAGCACGCCTGCTGAGAAAGATGCCATCCTAAAGCGGATTGCTGACCTGAATATCAAGATTCCCAACGGACAGGCTGGGATTGCATTCGAGTATTACCTCGATCGACCAAACCAAGACGTTCACCACAATGATGTTGTCCCATGGATAGAAGGAATGTGTCATAAGCGTCTTGGGACCGATTGTAAAGACCCTGATCGGGCAATCCGAAAACTTCATGATATGGGACTTCTAATCAAAGTCTCAAAGGGCACTTATCGATTTGAACCTGATGCAGTTGAAGCACATGTCCTGGATGACTTTGATGAAGCCATGAAGGCCGAAGTAAAGAAACGAGACGGCCATCGCTGTGTCGTTTGCGGCTTGGGCGAACAAGACGGAATTGAAATTCAGATAGACCACATCACACCACGAAGCAAAGGTGGGAAGGCTGATTTGGATAATGCTCAAACGTTATGTGGCTCGCACAACTATCGCAAGAACAAGTTGACACAATTAGAGCTTGGTGACCGAATGTTTCGCCGACTCAAAAAAAATGCTAAGGCCAGCCGAGCTGAAAATCCAGAGGCTGATCGCATTGTTGAGTTCTGCGATGAGATTCTGAAAATTTACGAAAAGTATGGTTTCAAGAGCAACGACTCAGCAGACATTTGACACTCAAATGACACAAAAAACTTTGAGAGTAAATGTTAAGAGACGGGGTTTCGCCAGCGTGAGTAGCGCAATCAATTAGCACTTTTGCTTATATTTTATTGGCGCCCCCGGTAGGAATCGAACCTACGACCTGCGGATTAGAAAACCGTTGCTCTATCCAACTGAGCTACAGGGGCAATTTGTGTCAACACCAATGATACCTGTGCATCATGCAAGCAAACGGCGCAACATGTCAAGAGACGATATGACACTCATTTGACGCATCTGCTCGCGTTGTCCGGGCAATACAAAAGTCTTGGCATGAACCTCGCCATTGGCGAGCGCCACAGCCACACAGAGTGTGCCTACGGCCTGTCCATCTTGCTGCTCTGGACCAGCCACCCCAGTGAGCGCCAGCCCGATATCGGCCCCGAGGAGGTCTTTGACACCACGAGCCATCTCGATCGCAGCAGGCTCTGACACAACGGGGCCTGGAGTTACTTGCAAGAGACTGAATTTGACGTCGCTCGCGTAAGAGACAACGGCTCCCCGAAACACATCCGATGCACCTGCAATCTGAGTCAGGCGACCAGAGACCAACCCACCAGTAACTGATTCTGCGAGCCCAAGCGTGAGACCACGCTGGCGCAACATTGCAAGGACAACTGACTCCATGTTGTCGTCATCCACACCAAACACGATGTCTCCGACGACCTCCCGCACACGCCGTTCCCACGTGTCAAGCAAAACATTGACTGCATCTCGAGTAATTGCTTTGGCGGTGAGCCTCACCTTGATTCCTTCCCAACCACTTGCCAAAAACGCCAGAGTTGTATCTGGACTGCGATCTAATTCATTGATTAGTGGTTGGAGCCGCTCATTTAGACCAGATTCACTGTCGCCCCATGTACGCAAAACACGGCTGGCAATGATTGCAGTTTCTCCTGAGCGTGCAATCAAATCCGGAATTATGACTCGCTCCATCATGTCGCGCATTTCATGGGGCACTCCTGGCACCGCGTAGATCACCTTGTTGCCCACTGGACAAATAAGCCCAGGTGCAGTGCCCCGCGTTTGAGCAATCACCTGTGCTCCAACTGGTACTTCTGCTTGTTTGAGATTGTTGGCAGGCATTCGCCGTTGGCGCGATGCAAACATTGCCTCAATTGCTGCTGCAATATCGTCATCTAGTTCAAGGGATACCCCCATAACAGTGGCGATGGCTTCGCGCGTTAGGTCGTCATGTGTCGGGCCAAGACCCCCACACACCACTACCGCATCTGCTTCTTGTAGGCGATCACGAATTGCATCAACAACTCGATCTTTGTTGTCGCCTACTTTGACTTGCATCAATGAATCAATTCCCACTGCAGCAAGTTGTTCGCCGATCCATGACGAGTTGGTGTCAATTATCTGTCCAAGCAGTAATTCAGTTCCAACAGCAACAACATCGCAGCGCATATCAATTAGTTGCTGGCGGAGATTTTCGACCCAATACTGCGCGTGTCGCGTACTGACCACCACTCACAACCGTCAAAGCAACCGCCACCCACAGAAATATCTGCCAAGTCCATGTTTGATCAACAGTCGTAAATGGAGCGAGGGCGAACCCAACAGCCATTTGCTGGCTGAAGGTCTTTACTTTGGCCAACTTGCTGGCGGGCATGCTGCCCCCACGACCACTGATAAAAACACGATATACGCTGACGATTACCTCCCGAAATGCGATAATCAAAACTGGCAATACCCAAAAAACATCACGACTCACGAGCGTGAACATCGCTCCAAGAACCAACACTTTGTCCGCTAACGGATCCAGAAAAGCACCGCTTCGGGTTGTGCCGTGACGACGCGCCAAGTATCCGTCAATTCCGTCGCTCAGACACAACACCATCCACAATGCAAGGGCAATCCAACTGCCACGACCGTCCACGGGAATTAGTGCAAACAGCAATGGCGAAATGAGCAATCGCATTACAGAAACGGCGTTCGCCCATGTGGCGATGGCTGACTCGTCAAAGGGCATACGGTGCAGCTTTGTTGATTCGGTTTTCAGAACCTGTGAGTGCGATCAAATCAGGGCCGTAGGCCTGCTCGATTTCGACAGAATAGAACTCACCGACTTGCAATGACTCATCAACTTGAATCACTCCATCAATTTCAGGAGCCTCTCGATGACTTCGTGCCTGACCAGGCTCGTCGACAAGAACCTCGAGGCGTTCACCGATCAGTTCGTCGCGTCGTGCCGCCGTTATTTCGTCTTGAATCTCCCGCAATTCCCCTAGTCGCGTGTTCATCAGCGTGGGATCAACTCGATCCGGCAAGCCAAGAGCGTGAGTTCCGTCTTCAGGGCTGAAAGCGAAAAATCCGCACCAATCCAACTGAGCTTCACGAACAAAGTCAAGCAATAGATCATGGTCGTCTTCTGTTTCTCCCGGATAACCGACAATGAAATTGCTCCGAAATGCAGCGGTTGGCTCAAGGCTACGAATTCTCTGGATACGTTCAAGGAATCGAGTGCCGTCGCCCCATCTGCGCATCCGTCGCAAGTGCGACTTGCTGACATGTTGCAGCGAGAGGTCAAAATACGCAACACCAGTGTCAATAATCGTGTCGATTAGTTCGTCACTGAGATCGCTTGGATACAAATACAACAACCGAGTGCGCGCCACGCGTTGGCTGACTTGACGCACGAGCGGCACGATTGATCCCGCTCCCAACTCCCCTGGCTTGTCTTTTCCGTAACTGGCCAAGTCTTGGGCAACAAGAACAATTTCTTGAACGTTCAGGTCCTCTACCTCAGCCAGAATCGACTCGACGGTTCGACTCCGTTGTGGTCCACGAAAACTTGGGATCGCACAAAATCCACAAGTGCGATCACAACCTTCTGCCACTTTTACATACGCCCACGGGGCTGAGGCTGGTGGTCTTGGCAGGTTGAGTAAATCAAAGGAAGGCAGTTCAGCTTTAACGCTAAGTGGCTTGCTGCCAAGCCTGATCGGCACACCAAACCCGGCAATCTGATCGGCTTCTGGCAACGCTTCAGCGAGTTCTTGTCCGTAGCGCTCGGCCATGCAGCCAGTCACCACGAGGCGAGATGACTTTTTCCTTTGTTCATCAAGGGACAGCAAAGTGTCAATACTCTCTTGACGAGCGTCTTCAATGAAAGCACAAGTGTTGACTACCACCACATCAGCAGATGCGACATCGTCGGTTGACACAAGGCCTTGGGCAAGTAGGGTGCCCGTTAGTTTGTCCGAGTCCACCTGGTTTTTGGGGCAACCCAGGGTCTCAATATAGAAGCGTTGCATCGCCTCCCAGCCTACTCGTGGATAGGTTTTTAGTGGTTGAGGCCGAGACCCTTGTATGGCCATTGCATCGAAACCAAGCAACCCGTGCCCGACAATGTGATGTAGGCGGTGCGATTGTCTGGTCCGCCAAAACAGATGTTGGTAGTGAGTGGGTCGTTGGTTACGACATGATCCAGTATGTCTCCAGCAGGTGAAATCACAGTGACGCCACCGTTGAGCAGGGTCGCGACACAGACATTGCCCTCACCGTCAACGGCGAGCGAGTCAAGGTATTGCAAACCCGGTAATCCGCATAAACATTGTGTTGGGTCGACCATTCCGGCGTGTTCGACTACGCCTGGCGAAAGTATTCTCCGCTGGAAAACACGACCAGTGTGCGTCTCGGCCCAATACAAACGCGTCCCGTCGGGACTGAGTCCGATTCCGTTTGGTCCTTCAACGGGAAACAGCACTTCGGTAATGGATGAGCCGTCTGCTTTTGCGTAATAAATACCGGTGCGATCACTCACCCGATCGTGACGAATTCCGTGATCGGTGAACCAAAAACCGCCATGTGCATCGAACACCAAATCATTTGGGGCACGCAATGCGATGTCGCCACAGTGCGTATATAAATCGCTCACTACACCAGTTGCAATATCAACTTTTTGGATTCGTCCACCAATGTAAATAGACGGGTCAAATGGGCCTGGAAACAACATTGGTCCAACGTCAACTGGAGTGAAGGCATTGCCGTTGTTGCACAAATACAGATACCCATCAGGACCCATCGCTAATCCGTTTGGTCCACCATCAATGTTGGCGATGGTCTGCTTGGTTCCGTCGGGCAAAACTCGGGTGATGCGAGGACCAAACATCTCAACCAAGATGACGCTGCCGTCCGGCATCGCAACGGGGCCTTCGGGAAATCTCAATCCGTCGGTTATTTGCCTTAGTACAGGTGTAGACATGATTCCCCCATGCAAGTGATGTTTAGTTGTCGAGTTGAGAAGACTCCAGTTCCTCTACTGACATCATTACAGCACGCGCCTTCGAGCCATCACTTGGACCGACGATTCCACGTTCTTCAAGCAGGTCCATCAATCGACCAGCGCGGGCAAAACCGACTTTGAGTTTGCGTTGCAGCAACGAGGTCGAGCCAACTCCAGAGCGCACAACAATCTCAATGGCTTGGCTCAATAAGTCGTCATCGTCCCCACCACCACCGCCAGATGACCCAGACGAACTATTGCCGTTCTTGTCACCTTCGATGCCAGAGACATACACCACTTCTGGGGCCTGACGACGCCAATGAGCCACCACTTTACGAACTTCTTCTTCGCTCACCCACGAACCTTGAATTCGGTTGGCAACATTGCTGTTGCCTGGCAGCAGCAACATGTCACCTTGTCCGATCAGTTTTTCTGCGCCGATTTGATCCAAGATGACTCGACTGTCAGTAAGGCTCGACACGGCAAATGCCATGCGAGCTGGAATGTTTGCCTTGATCACGCCGGTGATGACATTGACGCTTGGCCGTTGGGTAGCCACGATTAAATGCACTCCAACAGCCCGCGCTTTTTGAGCGATACGAGTGATACTTTCTTCAACGTCACGCGCTGCCACCATCATGAGATCGTTTAATTCGTCAACCACAACCAC
>SXGR01577877.1_pt1 | contig 17994 bp, 17 predicted proteins | sample 3174711 | NCBI WGS metagenome assembly SXGR01 (sample SAMN11356860, study PRJNA531348) | freshwater metagenome | isolation source: freshwater sample F1-60 | place: China: Fuxian Lake, Yuxi | collected 2017-12-25
AACGTGGACTTCTACTCGGGCATCATCTACCGCGCCCTCGGGTTCCCGACGAACATGTTCACCGTCCTCTTCGCGATCGGGCGCCTCCCCGGGTGGATCGCCCACTGGAAGGAGATGATGGAGGACACGACGACGAAGATCGGGCGACCGCGCCAGATCTACACGGGGGCCACGGAGCGCGCGTACGTCGCGATCGAGTCCAGGGGGAAGTAGACCTCAGAAGAACTGGTACACCCCCACGTTCAGACCCACCCTCGGCCTCTCCGCCGGCACGGCCAGGTCGAACCGGAACCCCGTCCCCACGAACTTCGGCACCAGGATCCGGAGCCCCGCCCCCGCCGAGAGCAGCGCGCGGGGCACGTCCTCCCCGGCTGGCCCCTTCGGCGACTCCGACAGCACCGCGTCCGTGAACGCGACCGGCATCAGCGCGATCCACGTGGAGTCGAACGCGACGAACCTCATCTCCAGGTTCGCGAGCGCGTAGCCGCGTGTCCGGACGCGGTTGTCGGCGTAGCCGCGAACGAGGTCGAGCCCACCGACGTAGAGCTCGAGGTGCTCCGGCACGCGGGTGATCGTCGCGAGGCGGGCGCGCGCGGCGAGGTTCCAGCGCGCGCCGATCGCCGCGAAGACGAGCGCCTCGATCGTCGTCTGCGCGTACGTCGACGCGACGGGCGAGGTCGTCGCGCCGATGCCGTGGCGGACCTCGAGGCTCGCCCCCTTCAGGAGAAGCCGCTCCGTGTCGACGCGCCCGATGCGCATCGCCGGCTCGACGAGGAGCGTGCCCGTCGGCGCGGGGAGGCGGGTCGGCGGGTCGAGCGGGGGGAGGAAGCGATCCCAGAACCCGTCGATCCGCGCGCCGAAGCGGAAGAAGTCCTCGTTGCGGAGCGAGAAGACCTCGAGCCGGACGAGCGTGCGCTGATCCGAGAAGCCGGGCCGGGGGCGCACCAACCGCTCGGCCTGCACCGTGGTCTCGAGGCGCTGCCCGAAGGTCCTCGGATCGCGCAGGATCACCTGCCCGCCGTGGAAGCCGTCGAACCACTGGTACTGGGCCTGCACCTCGAGGAACCGCCCGAGGATGTTGTTGTCGGCCGCGCCCACACGGAAGAAGAACGCGTTTCCGCCCGCGCCGTACCCGATGAGCGGGTTCAGGGTCCAGCGATCCTCGAGGACGAACACCGCGCGGACGCGGTCACCGCCCTCGCCGCCACGCACGACGCGAACCTTCACGCGAGCGAAGATGGTCGTGTTCCACAGGCGCGCCACCGCGAGGTCGAGGTCGTGCTCCGTGATCGTGTCCCCCGCCGCGAACCCGATCTCGCGGCGCGGTACGCCGGGCGCGGTACGCGTGAGGCCGATCACGACCACCTCGTCGACCCTGGCGGGGAGCGGCACGAGCGCCTCGCCGGTCTCGGGCGGGGAGGCGCTCTCCCCGGCGGGGGAGGCCTCGGCGCGCGAAAGCGGAAGAGACGAGATGCCGAACGCACATGCCACCGCCAGCGACCGCGCGAGCGCGGCACGACGTGCCCGGACCGGCCTCATCGCGCCGACACGTCGAGCACCGCGCGGAAGAGCGACCGGAAGCCGCGCTTCACGTTCGCGACGCTCACGCGCTCGTCGCGTCCGTGGAAGTACAGGAGCTCCTCCTTCGTGATCTCGAACGGCATGAACCCGTACGCGCGCGTCCCTTTGTTCCGGAGGAACAGCGAGTCGGTGTACCCGGGCGACAGCGCGGGCGCAGCGACGACGTGCGGGCGGCCGTCGACCGCGTGCTTCGCGAGCGCGGCGAAGAAAGGATCGTCCCACGGGCTCTCGTTCCCGCCGTGGGCGTCGAGCACCTCGAAGCTGATGTGCTCGTCGGCCACCGTCTTCTTGATCTCGTGGAACCAGTCCCACGGCGAGGTGCCGGGGAGGACGCGGCAGTCGAGCGTCGCGGAGACCTCGCCCGGGATGACGTTGGGCTCCTTCATGCCCTCGAAGCCGGTCACGTTGATCGTGTTGAACAGGGTCGCTCTCGCCGCGGGGTTCTCGAGGAGCTTGCCGAGGACGAGCATCTCCACGAGGGTGGGGCGCGTGAGGACGAAGCCGGAGAGCCCCCCGGCGTCGTGGCCGGCCCGCGCGGCGAGCTCGAACAGCGCAGGGTGGACGACCGGCTCGTCGACGCGCGCCTTGAGCTTGTTGATCGCGGCGACCAGGCGATCGGGCGCGCGCCCGGGCGCGGGCGTCGAGCCGTGCCCCGCCTCGCCGTGCGCCGTCATCTTGAGCCACAGCGTCCCCTTCTCGGCGACGGAGATCGTGTAGACGGTCTGACCCGGCAGGAGGAGGTCCTTGATCCCGATGCCACCCTCGTTCACCGAGTGTGTGCACCCGAGCTTGTCCCAGTGATGGTCGACCATGTACTGGACGCCGCGCGAGGTCGACTCCTCGTCGGCGACCGCGAGCAGGATCACCGAGCGCCGGAGCGGCACCTTCAAGCGGGCGAGCCAGACCAGGGTCTCGAGCTCGAGGGCGCCGAGGCTCTTCATGTCGAGCGCGCCGCGGCCCCAGATGTAGCCGTCGTGGAGCGCGCCCGAGAGGGGCCCCCGGCCCTTCGGCCACCTGTCGGCCTCGGCCGTGACGACGTCCATGTGAGAGAAGAGGCAGAGGGGCCCCATCGTCGCCTCCCCGGGCGCAGGATCGAGACGCGCGACGAGGTTGCCGCGACCGGGGGCGCTCTCGAATATCTCCGACTTGATCCCCTCGGCGGCGAGGACGCCCGCGAGGTACTGCGCGCCGCGCGTCTCGTTGCCGGGCGGGTTGGTCGTGTCGACGCGCAGGTACTCCTGGAGGCGGAGGACGACCTCGTCGCCAGCCTTCTCCCAGTCCACGGCGTCGTACAGGCGCGCCGCGCCGGGCGGGGAAGCGGCGGTCGGGCGCGCGGGGATGGCGCAGGCCGCGAGCCCGAGCGCCAGCCACGCGACGGCGGCGTGCGCGACGCGTCGCATGGACGTCAGAAGAAGTAGCCCACGCGGGCGCCCATGTAGGGGATCGGGAACTCCCCGAACGTGCGCGCGACCTTCCGCGCGTTCGAGTCCTCCTCGCCCTTCTCCGACGCCCGGCGAAGGCTCGGGAAGAGACCATGGGTCACGCCGAGGTCACCACCCACGGCCAGGCCGCTCGGGAACGTGTGGAGCACGCCCGCGCGCAGCCCGATGTTCGCGCTCGTCACCACGTAGTCGACCTCGCTGCCGAAGTTGGAGGAATCCGTCCTCACGTATTGCCAGCCTGCCTGGGCGCCGACGAACACGAACCTGTAGACGAACCAGCGCGCCTGGACGTCGATCATGTGCCACGAGATGGACGTCTTCGGCGTCGAGAAGAGGAGCGACGGGGGTGTGGACTCGAAGGACGCGCCGAACGCCCAGCTGCCTCTGCGAAGGAGGCCCTCGACGCCGAAGAGCCGCGGAAACCCGCCGCCGAGGACGACGCCGACGTGACGCACGCGCGGCTCGGGCGGGGGCGGCGACGCCGTGCCGGGGGGATCGTCGGGCGGCTCCTGGGCACGCGCATCGGGCGCGAAGGAGAGGGCGAAGGCGCCCACCGCCAGCGGGATCATGAACCTGGCGACGCGTCCCACAGGGTGGCGGTATAGCCTGGATTTCAGCGCTTTTCAGCCGAATTCTTCGGTTGCGAGGCGCCGGCCGGGTGCTACCGTGCCGCGAGATGCAAGGCGCTCGCACGCTCTCGCGCGCACCCCTCGCCGCGCTGGCTCTCCTCCTTGCGTGCGATCTGGGCTCGTTCGAGTCGCTCTCGACGGACGAGGCCACCGCCGGGACCGACGAGGTCACGCTCACGGCGCGGAGGTTCTGGAGCGGCTACGCGGCGCCCGAGCCCGAGATCGCGAAGCTGACGGCGGACCTCGAGGCGATCCTCGCGCGCGCCGGCGGTGAGCAGCTGACGGTGGGTGCCCTCGAGAAGGGGGCCAACGCCAACGTGGGGCTCGACAAGACGATCGACGCTTCCGAGGCGGCGGGCATCCTCCTCGTCGCCGAGATCGACTGCAAGCTCGACGAGATCGACAAGCTGGTCATCGCGACGAACCAGCCCGAACTCTACCCGGACGTATACGACGACTACAAGCGGACCTACAGGTCGAGCTACCAGGACTACCTGGCCCGCCGGGCCGAGTCGCTGCGCTGGGAGACCGTGAACACGGTCTCGTACCTGTCGCGACAGTACCGATCCATCCTCAACGGGGGCAGCCGCTACCTGCCGCACGGAGGGCCGGGGGGGAAGCCGGTCATCCTGTCGCGCACCTGGCTCACGGCGCCGCCGGTGCTCCTCAAAGGTAGCGAGTTCGAGTTCAAGCAGGACTACCAGATCGAGGTGTACTACGAGCTCCCGAACGGCAGGACGCGCCACTTCTACGGCGTGTGGCGTGAGCTGCGGATGGGGTCCATCACGGCCGCGTCGTCGCTCTACCAGACCTTCTTCCTCGGCAACCTCTCGGACGCCGACAAGCACGCGGGTGTCGTCTGCAAGTCGGGGACGCCGAAGGCGAAGTTCGATTGATGCGGCGCGCCCTCCCCTGCGTCCTCCTCGCCGCCGCCTGCGGCACGAAGGACGGCGGCTCGACCGACGTGCCCGCGATCGTCGACCCCACCTCGACGCTCGCGAACGAGGCGTTCTTCGATCTGCCCTACCCGTCCGACGCGCGTCTCACCGCCGCGGGCACGCCGGATCTCGCGACGTTCCCGTCGGCGGGCAAGGTCATCTTCGAGAACCTCAAGGGCGGGGCGTCGGTCCGAAACGGGTTCCCGGTGCTGGCGACCGCGAGCTTCCGCTTCTCGGGTACCCTCGCCAAGCGCGACGTCGAGGAGGTCGTGCCGGCGAAGGCGACGTCACCGATCCTCCTCGTCGACGTGGACGAGACCTCGCCGGAGCGGGGGCGCCTGTTCCCCGTCGTGGCCGCGACGCCGGACCCGGACGCGTACGTGCCGGAGGGGTTGCTCACCGTGGGCGCGCGCCCCGGGATCGTGCTCTCGCCGAAGCGCCGGTATGCGTTCGTCGTCACGCGCGCGTTCCTGCCCGACGGCGTGCACCACGCGGCGCCTCCACCCGCGATCGCGAGCCTCGCGCGGGACGCGGCGCCGTCGGGCTCGCGGGGGGCGAGGCTGCTCGAGGTGTACCGCCCGCTGTTCGCGACGCTCGACAAGATCGGTGTGGCGCGAACCGAGGTGGCGACCGCGACCGTGTTCACGACAGGCGACGCCGTGCTCGAGAACCGCGAGATCGCCTTGAAGATCGCGGCGGCGAACAAGGTCACGATCGACGCCCTCGCGCTCGAGAAGGACGCCGACGGGCGCTACCCGCGCTTCTGCCACGTGACCGGCAAGATCGCGTTCCCGCAGTTCCAGCGCGGCGCCCCGCCGTTCTCGAGCGAGGGCCTCTTCGAGTACGGCCCCGACGGGCTGCCGAGGAGGCAGCGCACCGAGACGGCGCAGGTCTCGCTCGCGTTCCCCAAGGAGAAGATGCCCGACGGCGGGTACCCGCTCGTCATCTACTTCCACGGCTCGGGCGGCGTCGCGCGCGAGCTCGTCGACGGTGGCGACAAGGGCACCCCCCAGGACACACTCCAGTGGCCCGCGCACGTGCTCGCGGGGCGCGGGCTCGCGATGGCGGGGAGCTCGCTCCCGGCGAGCCCCGAGCGCTGGCCGGGCGCCGGCCCGTTCGACTACCTCAACGTGAACAACCCCGTCGCGATGCGCGACACGTTCCGGCAGGGCCTCGCCGAGCAGCGGATGTTCTTCGATGCCCTCGAGGCCCTCCGCGTGCCGCCGGACGTGCTCGCCGGCTGCGCGGGGCCCACGCTCGGCGCGGGCGAGGCGGCGTTCCGGTTCTCGTTCGCGCGGCTGTCCGTGCAGGGGCAGTCGATGGGTGGAATGTACACAAACCTCGTCGGCGCGACCGACGAGCGCGTCAAGGCCGCGGTGCCCACCGGCGCGGGCGGGCACTGGCTGTACTTCCTCTTGCGGACGACGAAGGTGAACGCCGGCGGCCTCCTCGGCATCATCCTCGGCACGCCGCAGAAGCTCGACTTCCTGCACCCGATCCTGCAGATCGCCGGCGCCGCGCTCGAGCCCGTCGACCCGCTCGCGAGCACGCCGCGCCTGGCGCGGCGACCGCTGCCCGGCCACCCGGTGCGCCCCATCTACGAGCCGCTCGGAAAGGACGACTCTTTCTTCCCGGTGTCGATCTTCGACGCGATGGTCCTCGGCTACGGGCACCCGCGTGCGGGGGACGACGTGTGGCCCTCGCTGGCCACTGCGCAGGCCCTCCTGTCGCTCGAGGCGAAGGCGTCGTACCCGATACGGTCGAACCTGAAGTCCGAAACGGGTGCGGAGTACACGGGTATAGCGGTGGCCTACGCGCCACCGCCCAGCGAGCCCGACGGCCACCGGATCTACCGGAGCCTCGAAGCCGTGCGATATCAGTACGCCTGTTTTCACTCGACGTTCCGGGAGACGGGCACGGCGGTGATCCCGGCGCCCGGCCCCGAGGGCTCGGCCTGCCCGAAGTGAACCGTCGGGCGTCTCGACTCGGGAACGCCGAGAGCGCGCGACCGCGGCTCTTCGTCCTCACACGCACGTACACACAGTCCCACGCGGGACGCTGCGACGTGCGGAGCCAGGGGGACCATGGTACGTTCGAGAGATGCGCCGGAACGCACCGCCTCGCTCCATCCTTCTCACGATAGGTTGCGTCGCGTCGTTCGTCGCGTGCGCCGTAGGGGACAGCGCAGTCGACGACCTGACCCCGCCGCTCAACGGCCCGACCGTCCAGGACTCGGGATCGAGCGGCACCTCCGGCACGACCTCGCCGCCCACGACGGACAGCGGGGGCTCGTCCGGCAGTCCCGACTCGTCCTCGTCCGCGGACAGCAGCGCGCCCTTCGACGCGGGGAAGGACGCGACCGTCACTGTCGACAGCGGCCCCTTCGACAGCGGCGTCGACACGGGCACCCCGGTCGTCGACGCCGGATCGTGCGTGAAGCCGCCGCCGAGCCTCGTGTGCAACAACGCGCCCCAGTGCGGCTGCGGCGCGGGCCAGACGTGCGAGACCACGAACCCGACCTCGGGCGCGATGGCGTGCATCTCGGCTGGCGCGACCGGCATGGGGCGGGCCTGCACCACGGTCGGGCAGTGCGCGCTCGGCCTCACCTGCTGGGACGGCGCCTGTCGCCCTTTCTGCAACAACCCGGGCGCGAACTGCACCGTCCCGAACACGACCCTGTGCTTCACGCCGGACCAGCCGCCGCCCGCGGTCGCAGGCACGCCGAGCATCAACTACAACGTGTGCGCGATCACCTGCGATCCGCGCGTGCCATCCACGGCGTGCGGGACGAACGCGTGCCTCTGGTTCGCGGGCTCCAAGCTTGGCGACTGCCGCGGCCCGGGGACCCTGCCGCGGGACTCCGTGTGCTCTTCGCTCGGCGCGTGCACGGCGGGGAACATCTGCTTCAACCACCCGCTGTTCGGGTTCGAGTGCGAGAAGTGGTGCCGGATCGGCGCCGCCTACACCGCGGATTGCGCGGGCGGGTTGTTCCCGCCCTACACCTGCAACGACGCGTATGGCGTGAACGCCCCGGTCATCGGCGGCATCAAGCTCGGCCTGTGCCAGTAGCGCGCCCGTCGCACCCGTTAAAGTCCGCCCCCGCGCGTCCGTAACCGGGACGGGACCTCGTTCCCGCACCGGAGGAGAGATGCGCAGTTTCGATCGGGTCGTCGTTCTGGGTAGGGTGGCGGACGAGACCGTCCGAGACATCCGCGCCATCGCCGAGGGGCGGAAGATCCCGGTGGAGCGCTGGAGCGCGGAGACCGACGTGGCCGCGGTCGCTTCCCTCGTCCACCCGCTCGCCGTCGTCGTGGACACGGACGACCCGTTCGCCGTGCTGGCGTCGCTGACGCTGCGGCAGATCCCCGGGCTCGGCACGACGCCGATCATGGGCCTCGCGCGGCGGCGCTGCGGCCAGGACTTCCTCGAGCTGTTCGCGCTCGGCGGCGACGATCTCCTGGACTCGGCGCGCGTTCACCAGCTCGGCCCGCGGCTCGACGCGCTCCTCGACGCGGTGCAGTCGAAGCGAGCGCGCATGCGCGGCAAGGTGGTGCTGGCGTCCACGGAGACGCGGTGGCTCCCTCTGGTCCGCACGATCTTCGCGCGCGCGGGGTACGACGTGGCGGTGGCGGCCGACGCCGACGAGGCGCCGGTGCTCGCGATGAGCTCGGGCGCGCGCGTCATCGTGGTGGGCCCGGATCTGAGCGACGATCCGAGCCTCGGGGAGCGGCTCGCGGGGTCGAGGCTCTCCTGGGTACTCGCCTGCACGGACGCGGTCGCGTCACGGAGGCGGAGGTCCGATCGCGTGCGCGTGGTGGATCGCACCATGCCCCCGGAGACGCTCGTCGCCGCGGCGAACGAGCTCCTCTTCGCGGAGGAGACGAACAAGCGGACGAGCCCGCGTCTGCCCTTCGCGACGCCGATCGCGTTTCGCCCGGCGGGCCAGGGAGAGGACGACGTGGGCTTCTGCCACAACCTGTCGGCCGGTGGCTTCTACGTACGCACGCTGGCGCCGCCGGATCGCGGCGAGGACGTGTGGATCGAGATGCTCGCGCCGACGACGGAGCGGTACGTGCGGCTGCTCGGCACCGTGATGTGGAAGCGCGCGTACTCCCGTGACGACGCGACGGCGCCCTCGGGCTTCGGCGTGCAGCTGCGCGAGGGGCTTGGCGCGGACCTGGAGACCTACGTCGCGTGCTACCAGAAGCTGCTCGCCGAGGCGACGTGCGACCCGGGACCGCTCTCGCAGCGGCTCGCGGTTGGGTCCCCGTAGGGGAGACAGCGGACGGCGGACAGCGAACGGCGGTAGACTGCAACGATGACCGTGCGGCCGCTACGGCGAGAGGAGATCGGGGCCGCGGCGCGGATGCTGGCGGCAGCGTTCGAGGACGATCCCTTGTTCCGCTGGATGCTGCCGGAGCCCGAGCAACGGTCATGCTGGCTGCGGTGGTTTCATGCGCATGCGCTGGAAGAGTCCGTGGGAACGGGCGGGGCCTACACGCTCGAGGGGGGAGCGGAGCTGGGTGCGATCGGGTCGTTTGCTCCAGGGGCGTGGCCGCCGCCGATGTGGCAAAGCCTCGCCGCGATCGAGACGCCGCCGGCGATGCCGACCTGGCGGCTCGTGCGCGCCGGAATCCACGTGGAGCGGCGGATCCGGGCCCTGCACCCGGAGGGCCCACACGTCTACGTGTACGTGCTGGGCATTCACCCCGAGCAGAAGGGGCGCGGGCTCGGAGGGGAGCTGATGCGGCACGCGATCGAGCGTGCGCGGGAGGCCGGCGCGTGCCTGCACCTCGAGACGTCGAACCCGGTGAACCTCCCCTTCTACCGGCGCTTCGGCCTCGAGGTACGCGAGGAGATCGTGTCGCACCGCGGTCCGCCGGTGTGGACGCTGTCGACGGCGGTGCTGGCGCGGTCGGGTGTCCCCTCCGCGCCTTGACGCTCATCCACGCTTGGCCCCTCTCTCGTTGACCGGGCGGAAGGTGCTCCCCGCGCTCGCAGCACGGCGCGACAAGCGCGCAACATGGGGATGTCCCGGACGGGCGTGGGCCTACAGCACCCCGGCGAGCCGCGAGGCGGCGATCCGGCGCAGCTTCAGGTAGCGGTTGGCGTCCGGCGTGCGGCGGCCCGCCCAGGCCCGCGTGTCCGCGGCGCCCTCACGGAACGCGCCGGCAAAGCTCGACGGCCACTCCTGCGCCCAGGCGAGGACGAACGCCCCGACCGCCTCGAGCTCGAAGGGCGCGACGGCGTCCTCGGAGATCCGCACCTGCTCGATGGCGCGCGCCATCTCGGCGGGCGTCGGGGTCGGGCCCGCGGCGCGGAGCGCGAGCGGCAGACCTGCGCGGCGCAGGACTTGAAGTGGGTCCCACATCCTCGTAAGCGTATCACGTGGAGACGCGGTTCGACCGTGACGCGGTTCGCGCGCTCATCGAGGCGGCCGGCGAGCAGCTGACCGGGGAGTGGCTGCTCGTGGGTGGCGCGGTGGCGGCGGTGTGGTTCTCGGCCGACCGCCTCACCGAGGACATCGACCTCGTCGGTCTCGGAGGGACCCTGTCGGAGCGCGACGCGCTCATGGATCTGGCGGCCGCGCGCGGACTCCCGATCGAAGCCGTAAACTCCGCGGCCGACTACTTCGTGCGGCGAATCCCCGGCTTCCGAGCCGAGATCGAGGTGCTCCACGCGGGGTCCCGGGCGACGATCTACCGCCCGTCGGTGTCGCTCTTCCTGTTGCTCAAGGTGGGCCGCCTCTCGGAGAAGGATCTCCTCGACTGCACGGATCTGCTCGCCTACGCGCGCCGCACGGGGCTTGCGCTCGATCCCGCGCGGGTGCTCGGCGCGCTGGACGCGCTCGATGCGACCGAGGACGCCGCGCTCGCCGCGAGGCGCGCGGAGCTCCGGGCGGCCGTTTTGCGCGCCTACCCTCGCTGAGCGGAGGACGCTCAGGGCGTCGCGCAACGGCACGTCGACGCGCGGCGAGCTCGGCCACGAGGTCGCGGACTGCCCTCCGGGGCGCTATGCTTCGTTTGCAGTGCCCCGGGCCTCTCCCTCGTCCTGTCTCCTCGCGCTCGGGCTCGCCCTCGGCGCCCCGACGATGCTCGCGCGCGCGGACGAGCCGGGCTCCGTCGCCCCCGCCAACGGGCCCGCGCTGTCCACCCTGCTCGCGCGCAGCGCGCGCCACGCGCAGGACTTCGAGGAGATGAAGAAGCGGGCGTCGTTCACGATGCGTGGGCGCCTCGAAGAGCTCGATGGAGATGGCAAGGTCGCGGTGACGAAGGAGATGAGCCTCCGGAGCACGGCGACGCCCACCGCACGCGTCAACGAGATCCTCCGCTACGCCGAGGACGGCGCCGACAAGACGGCCGAGTACCGGAGGGAGGCCGAGGCGAAGCGGCGGGCGAGGACCAAGGACAAGAAGAAGGACTGGCACCTCCCGTTCCTCGCGGCGGAGCAGCCCCGTTACACGTTCGCGGTATCCGGACGCGACGCGACACGGGAACACACGAAGATCACCTTCCAGCCCCTCGCCGCCGCCGAGGACACGTTCCGCGGCTCGGCCTGGATCGACGAGCACACGGGCGAGATCCTCACGCTGGCCTTCACGCCGAGCAAGCTGCCCCTGTTCGTCGACCGCCTGGACGTCGACGTGCGCTTCGACCTCAGGACCCCGCTCGGACGAGCGCCCTCGACCATCAGCGTGGACGTGCGGGGAGGTCTGCTCGTCGTGCACAAGCGCTACCGCGGGGCGGCGACGATCACGGATCCCGCTGTGGCGTTCTGACCGGCCCCGCGGTCGAAGATGGAGGAGACCGCACGGATCAGGTGCCCGTACTGTCGCGAGTGGGTGGACATGTACGTGGATCCCGACACCTGCGGGACGTTCGTCGAGGACTGCGCGGTGTGCTGCCGCCCGTGGACGGTGACGGTGGAGAGAGACGAGCGCGGGAGGCTTCGGGTGCAGGCGGCGCGGGCGCAGTGACAGCGTACGGCGGACGGCGGACAGGCGCGCATGGAAGCTGCTTTCACCCTGCGCATGGAGACCCTCGCTGCCGTGCCCGGCGTCCTTCACGCGCCCCCGACCGACACCGCCGCGCGCCCTCGTGACGGCGGGTTCGAGGCGGTTCTCTCGCGGAAATCCGGCGAGGATCGGGAGAAGGCCCGCGCGGACACGGAGGACGATCGGTCCGCGAGCGACTCGCCGCCGGCCGACCTCGAGGCCGCCATGGGGATGACGGCCGCGCCTCCGATCGTCAAGCCGGAGACGCCGCCTCGAGCCTTCGCCCTGGATCTCACCGCCGGTACGGAGGGGCGAGAGGCGCTCGGCGCAGGCGGACGCGCCGCGGCGGGACATCCGGCCGAGCTCACGGACGCAGCGGACATGCTGCGCTCGCTCGAGGACGCGGTGGCGACGCTGCGCCGGCCCGGCGACGAACGCGTGCAAGCTACACATACCGACCTCGTGTCGCTGGCGCAGGTGGATCTCGTGAGGGCCCACGAGGCGGCGGCGCTGGACCGGCAAGCTCGACCGGATGAACCCCGCGCCGACCGGGAGACGGATCTCGCGGAGCCTCGTCTCGATCTGGGCAGCCACGGACGCGCCCACCGGGAAGGAGACGTGCGGACCGCCGGGGCCGCCGCCGCCGCCGCCGCGGACGCGAGGACGGAGGCCACGCCGATGTCGATGGACGCGAGCCCGTCCGACGCGAACCACGGGGGCTCTTCCTCTCCCGATGGCAGCGCCGCGGACTCCGGCACCGAGCGCGATGCGCGCGGTCAACGGCCGGACATGCCAGGCTTGATCGTTCACGGTGGCGGTGCCCCCGACACGCAGGCCGCCGCCGCGTCGGGCGCGACGGCGTCGCCCGCGTCGAGCATGCTCCGGCAAGCGAGCGAGCTCGTCGAGCGGATCGCATCCCAGGCCCGCGAACTCCGTGAGAGCGCGGGCGGGCGCGAGATCTCCTTCGAGGTGCATGGCGAGGCCGACGAGCGCATCCGCGTGCACCTGGCGATCCGCGAGGATCGCACGCTGCGCGTCTCGTTCGACACGACGGACCAGCGCGTGGTCCACGCCCTGCGCGAGCGCGTGGAGGTGCTGCGAGGCCGCCTGCAGGAGTGCGGCTTCGGCGCGACGGAGGTCTCCTTCCGGGGCTGGGACACGAGCGGCGCGTCCGGGCAGACGCCGTCGGATCACCGGCGCGAGCGCGCGACGCACACGGAGGCCGACGACGCGCCGGACCTCCATGCGTCCCCGCCGGCAGCGTCCGCGCGCGCGCCGCGCGAGCCCGTGGCACACGGCCACGTTCCCGCGGGCGAGGGCCGGCTCTCCCTCGTCGCGTGACAAGGACGGGTCGCTCTGCTAGGTTGCGCCTCCTTCGGGAGAGGTGACCGAGTGGCCGAAGGTACCCGCTTGCTAAGCGGGCGCGGGGCTAAAACCCCGCCGCGGGTTCGAATCCCGCCCTCTCCGCTGGGATTCCGCGAACGATGACGGGGGGATGCGCGGAGGGGTCGCCAGCTTAGCCCGCCACTTAGCCCGTCCGGCGCCGATGACGCACGCCGGCAAGGGCGCGAACGGCTCCCCGAGATTCCCGGCGAAGTCCTCCGCTTGCTTCACGTAGCCGAGCGTCGTGGAGATCGTCTCGTGCCCCGCGCGCCGCTGGATCTTCGCGACGTCGAGCCCGCTCAACGCGAGCCAGGTGATCCCGCTGTCCCGCCACGAGCGGAAGTTGGCGCGCACGGTCGTGGCCGTGTCGACGAAGAGAGCGGGGCGAGCGATGCCGGCCGCACGAAGGTGTCCGCGCGTCATCTCCGCAACGTCGTCCTCGGGGGTCGCGGCGAGGAGCGGGACCACGAGGGCGCTCTCGTCGGCGGCGGCCCGCATGCGGGCGAGGAGCGGGGCGAGGCTCGCCGCGATCGGGATCTGGCGAACGCCCGTGCGCGTCTTCGGCGCCTTCTCGTGAAGCTCGCGCGAGTCCCATGCGCGCGTGACGGCGATCAGCCCATGCGCGAGGTCGACGTCGGACCAACGAAGAACGCGGAGCTCCCCGGGCCGCAAGTAGGTGAACGCGGCCACGGCGTGGATCTCCCGCCACGCGAGCGGCACGGCGTCGGCGCGCATGAGACGATCAAATTCGGCAGGGAACACGAAGGGCTCGCTGCTCTTCTCGCCCGACGCGAGCGCGCGCTCGTCCTCCTCGCGGGAACGCCTCTTCGCGAGCGCTCGTTCCCCGGGATCAAGGAGATCGGGATCCATCGCCATCACCGACAAAATGCGGCCTTTCCGGGCGCCACGCAACCCGACGAGGCACGATGCGCCAGGCGATGAGCCAGAACGTCCCTCCCATCCACGTCCCCGAGCCCGCGAGCCAAGTCATGGTCACGAGAGCGCTGCCCGGTGCACGCGCGCCCGTCACGGCACGAGGTCGCAGGTGATCGTGAGACGAACGCGACCGATCCCGGCGGGGCGTGCCCCGCCGACGAGGCGCAGGTTAGGGCCCGCGCATGCCCCGGGTGGCCTGGGTAGGTCGTCGAAGCAGAAGCCCGAGCCGCATCCCTCGCAACCGACAGACGATCGACACGACTGGAGCGCGGCGTCATGCAGCTGGCCGATCTCGCAGACGCGCTGGTGCATGTCGTCGACGCGTGGACGTCGAAGGCCGCGAGTGTCCCTCGGATCGAGCCAGCCTCGGGACGCGTCGCACGTCGAGATCCCCTCCGCGGAGAACGAGATCGAACACGCGGCGTTCCCCGCTGCGTCGCGCGACACCGGCCGAGACGGGCTGAAGCATCCGCCGTCGGCGAACCACTCCGAAACGAGCGGATAGGCCTGGTTCGGATCCTCCGGAGCGGGATCGTCGCATGCCCATGGCAGGATCTCGGCGCGCCGTGCGGCTGCCCACCGGTCGAGACGCGGACGCGTTCCCGGCGCATGGCTGCAGTCCTCGATCAGCGCCAGCTCCGACCCGCGGGAAAAGGATCTCGCGAGGGGCGGTATGACGTAGCCGTCCGGCGCGAGGGGGCTGTCGTCGTCGCGCGAGGAGGCGACGGAGACCCAGATGCGGTTCCACGCCGGAGGCATCGACGCAACGAGCCGGGCTTCGCGGGAGTCGTCTGGTGGTCGTTGTCGCATGAGGAGGCGGTACGCACGGTCGGTCGCGTCGAGGAGCTGATAGGGAGCGGAGGGAGCGGAGGAGGAAGTGTCATCGCGGATCTCGCCGGCGACGTCATCGGCGAGCTGCGCGACGTCTGCGTCCGTCGCCTTGACGGTCGTGAGCGCGAGGCGTGGATCATCCGTCGGTCCTACGAATGCGGCGGCGCCGGACGTCGAGGGATGGACGACGAAGACCCTGAGGTCGAGCGGCCTCCACGCCGCGGGATCACCGTCCGCGTACGATCGCGTCGAGAGCCAACGCAGTGCTCCCGGCAGTCCCTCGATCCAGCGCCTCCGAAGCTCGATCGCGTCCGGGCCCGGGCCGTCGTCGACCGCGACGAGGAGCAGGAGCGGGCCACCGCTCTCGAGCTGGACCTCCTGGACGAACTGGTGGACGGACGGCCCGTCGCCCACGGTGTCGGCGGCAGGTGTCGAAGCGCAGCCAACGAGCGCCATCGTGGCGAGGAGGGCTCCGCGAACGGTCGGCTTCATGCGCCGCATCGAGCAAGAACGGCGCCCGAGCTCGCCTCGTCATTTCACGCTGGTACCGCGCGGACGGACACAACGCGGTTGGCGATGACGCACCAGCGTTGGCAGGCCGCGGGAGACGGGGGCAGACCGCGATAACCTCGCGCCCTGCCCCTCGCGCCGAAGGTCGCGCCGATCGCTCCGGGGCCCGTGGCCGTCCGAAGCGGTCGGCCCAGACGCCGTCTCCCCTGCGACAGTTCGTCCTCTCGTTCCCGCGGCACCCGGAGCTCTGAGCTCAGGAGAGCCGGACGTCGGGCTGCGGCACGCCCGTCTGCGTCAGCACGAGGTGCCGCAGCTGCGACTCGCGCGCGGCGACGGCGCCCGCCGCGCTGAGGAGGTAGAAGCGCCACATGCGCCAGAAGCGCTCGTCGTACTTCTTCCTGTCGAGCGAGCCGTAGCCGGCCTCGAAGTTCCTCCACCACGCGAGCAGGGTGGGCCGGTAGTCGGGGCCGATGTTGTGGAGGTCCTCGGAGGGTGTACGTGTGCGAGAGGACGGACGAGGCGGCGGTGTGACGGCCGGGCGAACGCCCCCATCACCGTGAGGACGACCCCCGCTCCAGATCCCTGATTCGCGCCTCGTGGTCGCGGACCGTCTTGCCCATCTCGCCGATGAGGACGTTGTCCATCCGCGATCCCAGGTCGCGGACGGCGCCGTCGAGGCTGGAGATCGCGATGGACTGACGCTCCAGGAGGGCGTTCGTGGCGCCGAGTTCGTGGACGACGGCGCTCTCGAGGCCCGCGATCGCGTTCGACTGCTGCTCGAGGTGCGCGTTCGTCTCGGCGAGCCCGTGGACGACGGCGCTCTCGAGGCCCGCGATCGCATTCGACTGCCGGTCGAGGCGGGCGTTCGTCTGGTCGAGCTGCGCGTTGGTCTGGTCGAGGCGGGCGTTCGTCTCGCGAGCCTCGTACTCGACGCGGTCGAGGCGGGCGTTCGTCTGCCGCGCCTCGTCCCGGATGTCCTTGATGCCGTCGCGCATCTCCTCGAGGATCTGGATCGTTCGTTCGGTGGAATCCACGAGCGGCTCCTTGCAGTATGGCGTTCGCGTGCAACGAGAGCAACTCGCGGGCCAGGCTGAGCGCGCGCGAAACCCCTGGCGGAAGCACACCCTGGAGGTGGCCGTGGCCACTTCGGGGTCTTCGGGGTGGCCACCGGCCAGGTCCGTCCTCGGCATCGCCGCCATCGCGGCGCGTGCACCACCACCCCGTCTTCCGCGCGCTCGCGCCGCGTCATCCGGTGTTTTCGCGCAGCCCCGGCCCGTGTAAGCTGATCCCGATGCGTGCGCTCTCCCCTGGCCTCCTGCTCCTCGCCGGCATTGCCGTCGGAGGGGTTTCCTGCAGCTCGGACCCCTGTGCCTTCGGCGAGTGCGCCGCGAAGGGGGATGGCGGTGTGGGGAGTGGAGAGGGCGGGATCGCCGTGCCGCCCGGCTGCGACCTCGCGAAGCCGCTCAAGGAGTCGGCGCCGTGCATCGACGACGCGGTGGGCGTGTTCGTGGCGCCGACGGGCGACGACGCGGCGGCGGGCGCGAAGGCGAAGCCGGTGAGGAGCATCGGCAAGGGGCTCGAGCTGGCCGCGGCGCGGAAGGTGCCGCGCGTATACGTGTGCGAGGGGACGTACGACGCGGCGGTGGAGATCAAGGCGCCGGTGGCCGTGTTCGGCGGGCTGACGTGCGCGTGGGCGGCGGCGGAGACGGCGCGGCCGAGGATCGCGCCGCCGAAGGGGATCGCGGTGAGGGTGACGAAGGTGAGCGGGGCGGTGGTGGTGGAGGACGTGGACGTGGTGGGGAGCGCGGACGCGAACGTGCCGGGGGATAGTGCGATCGGAGTGTTCGTCGCGGAGAGCACGGGGGTGGTGCTGCGGAGGGTGAAGGTGGGGGCGGGAGGGGGGACCGCGGGGGGGAAGGGGGCGACGGCGACGAACTACGCAGGCGCCACCGCGACGAAGGGGGGGGCGGCGAGTGGAGGAATAGCCGGAACCGGCGCCTCATGCACCTGCACGGATGGCTCGACGAGCAAGGGGGGAGACGGCGCCGCAGGGAATGGCACCGCAGTCTCAAGCGGTACGTCCGTTCCAGCTGTCGGAGGCTCGAACAGTGGGCTGAGCGGTCAGACGAATTGTACGGACGGTCAGACGGGGGCCTCCGGGGCAAACGGAGCAGCAGGAACGTCGTCGACCTCCGCTGGGACCCTGTCGGCGAACGGCTGGGATAGCAAGGCGAACGGGGCCAACGGAAAGAACGGAAGTCCAGGTCAGGGTGGCGGCGGTGGAGGTGCGAAGACGGACGGGAACGCCGCCGGTGGCGGCGGCGCATGTGGTGGTTGCGGCGGCGGTGGCGGGGGCTCGGGAACAAACGGTGGCGCGAGCCTCGGCCTCGTATCCTTCAACGCCACCGTCGTCATTGAGGGCGGAGCGTTGACAACGGCTTCCGGTGGATCGGCGGGCGCGGGAGGCGAAGGGCAAGACGGACAGGCTGGTGGCACCGTGAGCGTTGGCGCCTGCAACGGCGGACCCGGCGGCCACGGAGCGGGCGGCAGCGGAGGAGGAGGAGGCGCGGGTGGTCACTCCGTGCCCATCATCTTCGCAGGCACCGAGCCCCGCGTGACCGGCGCGACCCTCACGCCCGGCACCAAGGGCGCAGGCGGTGCGGGCGGGAACCCGGGGGCCGGTCCAGGGAACGCTGGCAACGCCGGGGTCGCCGGACCCGAGGGGAAGTCGCAGAACACCCTGGCGCTCT
>SXGR01087446.1_pt1 | contig 17992 bp, 14 predicted proteins | sample 3174711 | NCBI WGS metagenome assembly SXGR01 (sample SAMN11356860, study PRJNA531348) | freshwater metagenome | isolation source: freshwater sample F1-60 | place: China: Fuxian Lake, Yuxi | collected 2017-12-25
TGTGCTTTGCATGGAGATGGTGCGTGCACCCGAACGTTTCGACGTGATCGTCACCAACAACCTGTTTGGGGACATTGTCACCGACCTGGGTGCGCAAATTCAAGGCGGGATCGGTCTCGCCGGATCCGGCAATATTCACCCGGGGAAGGTGTCTTTGTTTGAACCGGTGCATGGATCGGCGCCGGACATCGCTGGCAAGGGGATCGCCAATCCGTTGGCGTCGATTCTGACCGCGGGAATGATGCTAGAAACGCTGGGTTATCCTGAACTGGAAGCGCAAGTGCGGGGTGCGGTGGCAGGCGCACTTCACGAGAATCGGGTGACTCGGGAGTTGGGTGGCACGCTGTCGACGCGTGAAGCGACGGATGCCGTGTTGGAACAGCTTTAGCAGTTCGTCAACCGCGACGCCTGATCACTGGCCACCTTTGCCGGTTCGGCGTTGTAGATTCTTGGCTGTTCCGCTTCTCTCCCGACCTGGCCGGACCCAGGCGATGTCGGCGTCGGAGGCCGCCGTCATTGCGGCGTCCCGGTCCTCATCCGTGCCAAATCCGCCAACTGTCTTGAAATTCCAAGCGTTGTTCCTTGGTGATTCAAACATATGGTAGACGGTGGTCCGGTCGCACCCGAGTGCTGCGAGCGCGCGTTGGCACATGGTGTCGGCTCCCCGGGCGTCACCTACGACGAATCTTGCCCCCTCTTCGAATGCCGCGGCGATCGCGGCCGCGTAGTGCGCGTCGAACTCGCGATCGGTGAGGTCCAAATGGCCAGAGAGGTAGTACGTCTTTGATGGATCGTTCTGCATGGCGGCCTCGGAAGGTCCCTCTAGAGGTTCACCGGATGGTAAAGCGGTTGACGATTAGCGGACCCGAGGGGTCTCCCTTCAACCCTTCACTCGGTGTCAGCGTAGCCGGCGCCGGTCGCCCAAGTACCGGGCGATCCTGAACGATCGGATGCGGCATCGGCGAAGGCCGAGTGCTGTACCCAGGCCGAACTGGAGATCTCTTCGCGTACCCATGCTTCTGAAAGCCCAGAAGTGAACGTCATGGTGTCGAGGAGCGTCGACGACAACGAGGTCGTGGTCGTGACCCGGACCGTGTCTCCGCTGTTGTTGAGTCCCAACCCCTGCGCGCCACCCACAGCGACGGCAGCGGCATCCCCAGCGTTCGAGGACGAACTTCCCGAGCACCAAGGCCCGCTGTCGGTGGTGCCCGGAGTGGCGCCAAACACGACCACCGCTTCGCCGGCGCCCAGAGTGACGCTACCGAAAGTGTAGCGCGGAACTCCGCTCACGTCCCAGGCATTGACGTCCCAGATCGAGACACCTGCCAGAGCGAGCGGTGCGGACGAGGCATTGTAGAACTCGACGAATTCATCCCCGGGTTCTTCCGAAGTGCCGTCACAATTCTGATCTCCCTCGATGACCGTGGACGTGCCACCGTCGTCGGAAGGGGAGTCCGCGAGGACCTCCACCATCACCAGGGCGTCCACGGACGGGGCGACGCCCGCCGACACCAATGCGACCGTAGCGGAGTCTGATCCGCCTTCGGCACTGGCTGTGAGGGCGATTCCGGTGGCGGGGGTCGAGCCGGTGGCCACGATTCGGAAGGTGGCGGAGATCGAACCTTCTGGAACCGTGACTTGGGTGGGGGTGGTGAGTGCAGACGAAGTATCGGTCAGCGCGACGACCGTGCCGCCCGGGGGAGCGGGAGTGTCGATTTCGACGGAAACAACGGCCGTTCCCCCATTGACGGCGACCGACAGGGACGATGACCCATTGGTCTCGACGGCGACCACCGCCGCGCCTTCCACCAACGTATCGTCCTCGACCATTCGCCCTTCGACGAATGCCTCCACCGGCGTATTTTCCTCAATGTAGGCGCGAAAGACGTCGGCATCGAGTTCTCGGGTCACATGCTCGAACGACGTGAGCATCGAGTATCCGTCGCCGCCCAACGCGAGAAAATCGGTGGTGATCACGGAATAGAGGTCGCTGTCTGGGAGAACGGGCGTGCCATCCTCCAATTCAACCGAGACCACGCGGTCCCCGGCGGGAGAGTCGACATCGTACACGACGTTGAATCCGGAGATCTGGGGGAACTTTCCGGCCTTCAGCGGGAGGGTGTCGAGGCCCCACTCCAACATCTCCCACAGGACCGCGCCTGTGATGTTCAGTGTGACGAGCTCATTTCCGAAGGGTTGAACCGTGTAGACGTCGCCGAGCACCAGGTCGTAGGGGGGGCCGCTGGCGAAACCTTCGACCGGACGGCGAAGATCGGTGTTCGCCGGGGTGTAGCTCGAGGGGAGCGGCGCCCGGATGCTGCCGCCATTGATGAACGCGATGTCGACGTCGTAGCGGTCGCGGAAAGCGTCGGCGACAAGGTTGCCAATGGGCATTTCCTTGAGCCGCTCTTGGGTGCCGTCGCGGACCAGGGTGGTCGAGATCGTTCCGACCGGCGTGTCGTACAGCGCGGTCAGTTCCTCGCGGTAGGGGGCCAACAGATCGACGATCGCACTGTCGTCCGGCATGACGACGACCACACCATCGGGACCATTGGTCGCGCCAATCGGCTCGACAAAGTCTACTTGACTCGCGGAGATTTCGCCGGTTGCAGGCATTACCGTGAGCGCGATGCGGGCGTAGGTGGCGCCCTTGCTCACGTTCTCGACGACGATCTGATCACCGATCGTCTCGGACACGGAAAAGTCGGTGTGGTCGCCAACGATCACGTGAAAACCTGACACATTGTGCGCAAAGTCGATGAGCGGACCCACCGGATCGCCCTCGTCTTCTCCGGTGGCGCCCATGTGAACCAGCGCCACAAAGACGTTCGCCCCGTCGGCCTCTGCGGCCGCCTTGGCTTCCATCGCAGCGTCAGCGGAGTCGAGCACGTCCAGAGTGCCCATGTATCCTGGAAAGGTCAGGTCGGGTGCGTCGTCATTGGTGATGCCGATCAGGGCTACCCGGGCGCCACCGAATTCGACGATTTGGTACGGGGAAGCGACGCCGTCGAGATTGTCGTCGAGGTTATCAAGGTTTGAGCTTACGAAGTCGTACTCCGCCAGATCGATCATCGATTGCAGGTGGTCCGTGCCCCGATCGAAGTTGTGGTTGCCGAAGGTGTCCGCATCGAATCCCATGGCGTTCATCGCCAAAACCGCGGTGGATTCTTCGAAAAACGCGGAGAGGGGCGGCGATGCACCGAATGCGTCGCCCGCAGTGAGGGTGAGCACATTCTCGGCGCTTGCCCGTTCTTCGGCGAAGTAAGATGATAATACTGCGGCGCCCGCCACGGCCTTGGTCGAGGGGGGGACGGTGTTGGCGTCGGTGGTCACCGTCATCGGGTCGAGTTGGCCGTGCCAGTCCGATACCGTGAGCAGGACCAAGTCCACCGGGGTACAGTCGAGCTCGCAGTCGGGGTCGTCGCAATCGGTCAGTTTGTCCTCGTCGTTGTCCACGCCGTCGCCGCAGTCTTCGACGAGCGGCTGGGTCACGTCGGTGTCGGAGGTATCTTCGGTATCGACGGTGTCTTCGCTGTCCTGTTCCGCGTCGGTGTCGCCGGGCTCCGAGTCTGCAGGGGAGCCGGTACACGCAAACGCCGATAAACAAAGCCACAAACTGTATTTGGACACATGAACCTCGCGCGGCCTGTTATCTGTTGCACATCGACGTGTCGAGCGCGCCAATGGTCAATCGCTTGACTACAAATGGTCGAGCCCCGTTTCTGGATAGTTAAGCGCTTTACTGGCTGGTGCGCCGGTTTGGGCCAGGCCGGTCTCGACCAGGGTTAGGCAAAGCTGTTCGATGGATGCGCGATCCGGCTTTGCCGGGACGACATACGTTCGCTCCTGGTAGATCCGTTGGAGCTCACGTTCCTCGCCTTCGGCGGTTTCGACCAGTTGATCGTAGGACCACGCTCCGTCGCGAATCGTACGCAGTTCTTCTGCGTCACCGGTGCCTCCGTCGGCCCCTCGCCAGACGTTGACCTTGCCCGTCGCCAGGATTTCTCGGCCCATGCGTAGCAGACGAACGAGGTGGGAGGCATGTTTTGTGTCGTAGCCGTGCTTGGCTTCCAGGGCGGCGCGTGCAGGATTGCGTTCCGTTTTCCATTGAACGAACTGGCGCCAATGCCGGGCAGCGGCTTCATATTCCCGTTCGCGTTGCATGATATAGATCAAGTTGGAATCGAGGCCTACCCGGCGGGCGGCTGCGAGCCAGGTAGCACGCCCGTCGGTCTCAAATCCCAGTGCAACCCGGATCTCGCCAAGATGTTCGGCGATGGCGCTCTTGATGTGGATGGCCGCCGCGGGAGACAGGCTCGCCCAATCCACGTCCCAACGTTCGATCTGCTTTCGAACAGCCGCTTCAGCTGCTGCGAGCTGGTCTTTGGGGAGGAGAGTGGTTTCCGGAAGGTCGAAATCCGCACGGAGTGGTGGTTGTTTCGGAGGATGTAGCAACCACTGCCGGTGTCCTCGGATCCGTTTGAGCTGGGAGGAGGCGTAACCGCTGAACGTATGTCGAGATTCGGCGGAGAGGAAAAGGCCTCGTGCATTGCGAAGAACCTCCCCGAGCGGCGTGATGTGACGCACCTCGGAGTCGCGACAGAACAAGGAGTCCAGAATGTTGGGATTGCACTCGCTCGCGAGGGAGAGGAATTTTCGAATTTCAAAGAGGGTTCCCTCGAGTTTGGTGTGCTGGGCGGCTTCACGCTCATCGGCGTTTAGATAAGGAATAAAGCCCTCCACTGCTTCGCTGTGTTCAAAGCGGTGAAGAATGCCGTGAAAGTAGCGCGCGGGCGGAATCACCACGCCTTTCACATCCACGTCTGAATCGAGGCGGTTGAGGCCATAAATGCGGGAGCCGCCGACGGTGAGCAGGATGGTGTGTTGAACGATGTCGAAATCAGACAAGGTCGGACCTACGCAAGTCGAATAGCCACTCCTCGAGTTCGGAGCTGTTTTCGGCCTTTTCGGGCAGGGTAGACGCAGCTTTCGCGGCATCCAGGAGTTCAAACACACGGTTCATTAGGATTACCGCCCTTGAGTAAGCGCCCTCCGAAAGCCCTTGTTTTTCGGCCTTGCGTTTTGCTTCGAGAAGCTCCGTGAGGTCGATTCCGAATTGTGGAGCGAGAACCGTCACGTCGGTGATCACCTCGCCTGTTTGCAAGAGGTGGGCTCCGGTGAGTGCGGTGCGCAACACGTACAGAACTTTCTTTGCAGCGCGCTTTTCCTCGGCGACCTGCCGCTGATTGGACGCGAATCCGTGATAGTGACGGTAGAATTGGAGCGATAGATTTTTGCGTACGACCGGACGCAAGGAATTGAGCGGTGCGCAGGCGTGCAACGGAATCGCCCCGAGTACACGTTCAAGAAAGTTGCCGTTTCCCCTAAGGATTCCGCTGAGCACGGGTCCCACTTCGTTGGAGCCGTAGTCGAGTTCGACGCCCTCCACAAACTCGATCCGGTCGGCCACGGTGGAGGGCGGTTCGAGGGCCAGCACCGACCTTAGTGGGGCGATATGGATGCATTTCAGGTCGATATCGCTGTCCGGTGAGGGAAAGCCGTAGGCATGGGCCCCGGTCAACGAGATCGCGAGATGCCGACGTTCGGACGAGCGTTCCGTCAAGAAAGCCGAAACCACGCGGTGTTGGTGGGATGTGAGGCCGTTTGTCATGACCGCTCCGTGCTGGGCTTCTTTTCTAACGCCTCGGCCGGCGGTCTGCGGGTAGTCAACCAATTTACTATTCTTTGGGCTCTCGCCGGTGCGGCTCGGCTGGGTTACCCAAAGGAGAATGGGGCTTTAACGAGTCAACTTGCCCCTTTTCCTGGAGTGCCCATGCGTCTGGAAGTGAGCCGTCGCGAAGTCGTGATCTTGTCGGGTGTGCGCACGGCGTTCGGAACGCTGAGCGGCTCGCTGAAGGGGTTTTCGGCGACGGACCTTTCGGTCCCAACAGCCAAAGCGGCTTTGGAGCGGGCGGGGGTCGCTCCGGACGAAATCGACCATGTGATTTACGGAAACGTCCTTCAAACCGCCAACGACGCGATCTACCTCGCGCGGCATGTGGGCCTCAAGGTCGGGATTCCGCAGCAAGTACCGGCGTTGAACCTCAATCGCCTGTGCGGATCCGGCTTTCAGGCGGTGGTCTCTGCAGCCGAGCAAATCCTCACCGGTCAGGCAAAAGCGGTGCTTTGCGGCGGTGCGGAGTCGATGAGCCAGGCGCCGCACGTGATGTACGGCCTGCGGGATGGCGGCGCCCGTTTCGGCCAGGCCCCGAAAATGCAAGATCTCTTGTGGGAATGCCTGACCGACAGTTACACAGGTGCGCCGATGGCGATCACCGCCGAAAACCTTGCGGTGAAATACGGGATCACGCGGGAAGAGGTGGATGCCTACGCGTTGCTTTCGCAAGAGCGCTGGAAAGCGGCGCAGGAAGCGGGCCGATTCAAGGACGAGATTGTACCGGTGATGCTCAAGAGCAAAAAGGGCGATGTCGCCTTTGAAGTGGACGAGCACCCTCGGGCGACCAGCTTGGAGATCTTGGCCAAATTGGCGCCGGTGTTCAAGAAGGAAGGCACGGTTACCGCTGGTAATGCCTCGGGGATCTGCGATGGAGCGGCTTCTTTGGTGGTCGCGGATGCGGCGTGGGCGGCGAGCCGCGGCCTGAAGCCGTTGGCCCGGCTGGTGGGTTGGGGGGTTTCCGGTTGCGACCCTAATATCATGGGGATCGGCCCGGTTCCGGCGGCGAAGCGCGCGTTTGAGATGACCGGTCTCGGTTTGGGTGACATGAGCCTGGTCGAGGTCAATGAAGCGTTTGCGCCGCAGTACCTCGCTGTCGAGAAAGAGCTTGGGATCGACCGGTCGATTTCGAATGTCAACGGCGGGGCGATCGCCCTCGGGCATCCGTTGGGCGCATCCGGCGCGCGGATTACGGCGACGTTGATCCACGAATTGCGTCGCCGCAAAGGGAAGTATGGGCTCGGGTCGGCTTGTATCGGCGGCGGGCAGGGGATCGCGGTGATCGTCGAAGCCCTCTAGGCCTTCTTCGCGGCGACCACATACCCCGCCGGATAAACCCGCCTTCCATCGGGCAGATACCGGCGTTCCAACTCCTTGGCGGTACCGATGGCGGCGACCGCCCAGCCGTTCTTCCTCATGAAATCTGGACAATCCTCGGGATGCATGGAGAACAGGATCGGCTCGGCGAGCAAATGCAGGAACCCGGCCGAAAGCCGCATGGCGGTGGCGCTGACGCTCGGATGATCGAGGTAGAACCAGTAGTCCATGGTCAGATCGGATCCGGGGCCACCAAGCTCCGCCAGCGTCTGCAGCGTCGCCTTGACGGCGTCCCGGCGGAGGTACATGGACACCCCCTCCCAAAAAAAGAAGGTGCGCGCTCCTTTTTGGAACCCTGCGCTGAGCAACCGCTCGTCCAATTGCTGCGTTTGAAAGTCGATGGTGACGTATTCGATGTCGACCGTTGGGACATCTTGGCGTTTGGCGAGAATCGACCGTTTGCGGGCGGCGGTGGCTGGATGGTCGACCTCGAAAACCTTGATTCCTGCTAGTCGATCCGCGAACCGGTAAGCGCGGGAATCGTAGCCAGCGCCGAGCACGACCACTTGGGCGAGGGGTGGTTCGTCGGCCGCCGGATGGTCAAGCGCTTGACCAAGAGCATCGTCCATGAACCGGTGGCGGCAGACCACAAAATGGTTGACGGACGGGTGAATCGGTAGATTCCCGAGGGACAATTGGGTGCGCCCGAACACGCTGAGGAAGCCTCGCGCGTAGGGGTCGTCGAGCACCCGCGAACCTTCCGGCCGCAGTGACTCGGTGGCTCGCATCCAACAGACCCATTGTGCCGTTCGACTGGGCGTATCCGCGTTCAATGGGCCGCCGGATGGGAGCGGACCACGTCCAGGATCTGCGCCTCGGACAAGAGTGCCTTGGTCTTTTTTGCAGCTTCGAAGATGGCTTTGACGAGGGAGTCGCTGACGGGGATGCCGCGGCTGTCGAGCCAATAACGAATGTTGCTTTCACCGCTTTGGTGGCCGATTTCGATCTCTTGTCGGCGCCCAAACCAGGCCGCGGGTACCCCGCTGTAGATTCGGTCTGCCAGCCAATGATCGCCCTTCTTGGCGGCTTTGATCACGGCGGCGGCGTGGACCCCGGTGCCGGTGCGGAAGGCGTCGACCCCAAAGACGGGGTAGTTGTTCGGAATCGGGACTCCGCAGGTTTCAGAGACCTTTTCGACCAGCAGGCCGAGGCGCTTCAAATCGTGTTCCTCGACGCCGATCAACTTGAGGTTGACCAGCAGTTGATCGAGAGACGTATTTCCAACTCTTTCGCCAACACCGAGCACGGTGCCGTGCACCCGATCACAACCGGCCTCGATCGCATACAGGGTGTTGGGGAGGGCATGCCCACGGTCGTTATGTCCGTGCCAATCGAGCTTTACGCTCTCCCGGGCGCCGAGCCCAACCAAAAGATCGGTCACCCAATGGACCAGGTTGAACACGCCGTTGGGGGTGGCATGGCCAACGGTATCGCACAAAACCAGCCGGGTAGCGCCCTCTTCGACGGCGGCGGTGAGCAGGCGCCGGAGGGTGCGGGGATGGCTGCGAGTGGTGTCTTCGGTAACGAAGGTCGCCGGGATCCCCCCCTCCTTGGCCATTTTTACGGCGGTGCGAGTGAGATCTTCCAGCTTGGCGTCGTCCCAATTTTCGGCGTACATCCGAATCGGAGAGCTGCCCAGGAACATCATCGCTTCGACTGGAACGCCGGTTCGTTGGGAGATTTCGACGATCGGTCGAATGTCGTTGGGGTGAGTGCGGGCTGCGCACGCGGCGCGAATGGCGAGCTTTTCATCGCGAATCAGCTCGACCAATGCTTGGGAATCAGCGACAGCGCGTGGACCCGCGCCGGGCAGGCCCACATTGGTGGAATCGACGCGCACTTGGTCAAGTAACCTTACGATTTCGAACTTGGCCTCGATGGACGGGTCCTGCACGGAGGGGCATTGAATGCCGTCTCTCAGGGTCTCGTCGTGGACTTCCACCCGGCGCATCGGAGGAGAAAGCGCATGGCCTTCGACATTCCAATCGTAGATGATGTCCCGTTCGTTCATCGCGGCCCCCGAAGTGGATCCAATGTACCGGGAGATCGGCCGCAACGCACGGACTACCCGCGGCGGGGTGCCGGCGGAACCGTGTCGGCGAGGGAGCGTTCTCGAGCTCCACCGGCCACTTTGACGGGGATGGAGATCAGGCCCTCCGAGCCACAGGCCTTGAGAAACGCGCGTTCGGTGTCTGGATCCGGGAACAGCGCCACCGCGCAGTCGCCGCCGCCGGCCCCCGACGGCTTTGCCGCTCCACCGTGGCTTTCAGCGAGTGCGGCGATGCGATCCAGCGCGGGGGTCCGGTAGTCGATCCCGGCATCCGTGGCCATTTTCTCTAATAAACGCCGACCTTCGCGTAGTGTGGCGATCGGATCCTTGGAGAAGGTGTCGACCAATTCGCGGGAACGCCGTACGAATTCGTCGCGTCCATTCCACGAAAGGTACTGTTGTACGCGGGGTCCGGTGGATGCGGATTGACCCGACCACACCACGACTGGGCGAACCGGGGATTGTGGATGCACTTGTCCGCCTGCAAACCGGATCACGCCGCCGTGCGCCGCGGCGGCGACGTCGACTCCGGAGCCCGACCCCTGAATCTGATGGTGGATCGCCTGAGATTTGAGGAACAGCTCGTGTGGCGTGAACGGGATCCCCGAGAGCGTCCACGCGGCAAAGACCGCTGCGACGGTGGCCGCGGCCGAACCGCCAAAGCCAGGTTTTCCTTGGATTCCCGCCACCGGCTCCGCGTCGGAAAAGGTATACCTTCCGATCGGGGCGGCGACACTCTGGAGCACGGCGGTGACAAAGGAGGCGTCGCCCGGAGTCTCAATGATTCGGGTTTGGGGCGCGCTATCGTCGATGAGAACGGTGCAGTTTACCCCGCGGTGAATCGCCGCTACCAACGCGGGGCCGCCGTCGACGACCGCATATTCGCCGAGCAAAACGAGCTTTCCGGGTGCAAAAAAGCGGCGCATTTCCGCGGGGGTCAATGCTGCTCCACGGTGGCATCGCCGCCCGGCGCGAGAATGTCCGTTCGCTCGACCCATGGGGCCAGGGCGATGGCGACGCGCTCGGAATCTTCGGGAAGACAGAGCACTTTGACGTTCGGACCGGCGTCCATGGTCGCCCAGGCGCCGATCCCCGCCTTGCGGAGCGCTTGAACGGCGTCGAGACAGCCGAGGGTGCCGGGCAGCCAATAATTCAAGGTAGGACGCCCGGTCCACATGGTGGCGTGCATCTTGAGGGTGGAGGATTCCATCACCTCACCCAGGGCCGCAAGATCGCGATCGAGGACCGCTTTCCGGCCTAGCTCGACATCGGCCGCTGCCGTCTCGACCCATGCTGGGAAATAAGGGGAGGTCAAACGGGTGGATTCCATTCCGGCGCTGGACGGGGTGGGCTTTTTCTTGGAAGAAACGACTCCAACCACCATACGCACGTCCCACTGGGATGGTGCGATGGGGGTGCCACAGCTGTCGGCGCCGTCGGCCCGTTTTCCGAGCTTCCACTCTACAAATCCGCCCCACAGGCTTCGACAGGCGGAGCCGGAGCCCCGGCGGGCCAGGACAGAAAGCTGCTCCTTGCTCCACTCTTGGCCGGATGCGGCGACGGCGGCCAACGCGAGCGCGGCGAAGCCTGAGGAACTGGAGGCGAGCCCTGCGGCAGAGGGGAAGTTGTTTGCGGTGTCCACGTTGCAGGGAGGGCGCGCAGGATCGACCAAGCTCAGGAATTGGGCGATCTTGGCCGCGGTGGTCGGATCCGCGGCTTCACCGTTGAAAAGGAATCGATCTTCCGTTGTTCCCCAGGTGACTGTGGTCTCAGTTTCAAAGCGCGCGAGCGTTAGCGACAGCGAAGGGACGGCCGGAAGATTCAACGCTAAATCGCGCTTCCCCCAGTATTTGACGAGAGCGATGTTCGGATGAGCGTGAGCGGTGGCGCGGGACACGGCAACTCCTGGGCGCATCCCCCTATCGCAGCCCACAACGCCGGACACCGGAAAAAACGGGCCGATCTGAGCGAATCCGAGTAACTTGGCGGCCATGTCGGACGAAGAGCGGGAACGGATCGCAAAACGAATGGCGCGCGCGGGGGCCTGCTCGCGCCGCGACGCCGAGCGGTGGATCGGCGAAGGCCGCGTGTCGGTCAATGGGGTGGTGCTCACCACGCCGGCCTTTTTGGTAGGTCCGGACGACAAAATTCTCGTGGATGGCAAGCCGCTCCGCCCGCCGGCGCCAACGCGGCTTTGGCGCTACCACAAGCCCGTCGGCCTGGTCACCTCGCACCGCGATGAGCAGGGGCGGAGGACCATTTTCGACAGTCTTCCGGAATGGATGCCGCGGGTGGTGTCGGTGGGACGTCTGGACCTCAACTCGGAGGGCTTGCTTCTCCTCACCAACGATGGGGAATTGGCGCGTTCGCTCGAGCTTCCCGCTAGCGGTTGGGTGCGAAAATACCGGGTGCGCGCCCACGGTGCCGTGCCCGCAGCCGCGTTGCGGTCGCTTCGGGAGGGCATCTACATCGACGGCATCGAATATGCCCCAATCCATGCCTCTTTGGAGCGCGTGCAGGGCACCAACGCCTGGTACAACGTCGAGATCACCGAAGGGAAAAACCGCGAAGTTCGCCGGGTATTTGAGTTCCTCGGCCTTCCGGTCAACCGGTTGATTCGGGTCGGTTTTGGGCCGTTCGAACTCGCCGAGCTTTCGGAAGGCGCAGTCGCCCCTGTACCGGAAGAAGCCCTGGAAAAGCTGCACCGGTAGTAAACTCATTTACTACCTGAGAAGACCTCTCTGCGTTCTTGGCGCCTCTGCGCGACACGCCCGAAATTCTCGCAGAGAACGTTAAGAGCGCAGCGGCGAAATCGCGACTTCGAACGCAGGGATCTTCGCTGCCGAGGCTGACTGGAGAAGGGGATGGGGATCGGCGACCAGCGCCAATACCACGCCTCCACCGCCGGCTCCAGCGAGTTTGGCGCCCAGTGCGCCGTGTTCCCGGGCGAAGGCTATTAGAGCATCCAGACGGGAATTTGAAACGCCTATTTCTCGTAGAAGGGCGTGGTTTTCGTTGAGTAGGGGGCCGAGCTTGGCCGGATCGTCCAGCACTGTGGCTGCCTCATGGACCAGTGCGCCGATCCGTTCTAAGATGGGATCGATCCTCGGCCTTCGCGAAGCCACACCGGCGACCAGTTCGGCGGTGTTCCCTTCTTCGCCGCTGTCGAGCACCACCCATCGGCCGGCGGGAGAAGAGAGCGGCTCAAAAGAGGGCGGAGGACCGCGGCGATAGCGCAACAGCCCGCCGCGAGCCGAGACGGCGTGGTCGAGACCGGAAGGATTGCCGTGGAACACCCGTTCGATCTCGAAGGCTTGCTCATAGAGCTCGTCGACGCTGGGGGTTTGGCCGTCGAGCGCTCTGACCGCGCGAATGAGCGCCACCGACAACGCAGCGGACGAACCCATGCCTCGGCCGATCGGCAGGTTGGTGTCAATGCGGACCTCAAACCCTTGGGCCGGAACCCGGGTGAGAATGGCGCGTTCCAGGCGGGGATCTCGAATGTCGGAGAGGATCCGCGTTGGCCCTCGCGTCGGGGTGAGCGTGACCGAAGTACCGCGATCGACCGCCATGGCCAGCGCAGGGTGTCCGTACACCACCGCATGCTCACCGCACAAGATCAGTTTGCCGTTCCCAAATCCGGTGATCACCTGGTTTTCTTCTCCGACAGGCGGGCATGCATGCGCATGTGTCCCGCCTGAATTCCCTCGGTGGCGAGCGCTTTTAGTGCACCGAGGTTTTGCGCGAGGCCCACCGCTGCGGCGACGGATGCAAGCTCCCGGGAATCCGGCGACCCAAGCATCGATAGGTTTGTCCGAACCGTAGGATGCATCTGAATTCTTTCACCAACGGTACTGAACGGCAGCGGTGCTTCGAGCGTGCCGACCAGGGAGGGGGCACCGTCGCGTTCGGCGATCGACCACCGGCTCACTGGCCGATACTGACCGTCGCGGCAACACCACGCATGAACGCCAGCTTCAATGGCACGCCAATCGTTTCCGGTGGCCACCGCCAGGGCGTCGATGCCGTTCATCGCCCCTTTGTTGTGTGTGGCGGCACGGTACGGATCTACCCATGCAAACTGCCATGCGGCGACGATCTGTTCGGCGACTTCGAGCCCCTCGGTGGGATTCAACGCCACCACCGGGATCTCCACCCGGGCCCGAGAAAGTCGGCGGTCGGCGAGGTTGGAGAGTATTCGTAAGCCTGCGGTCTCCCCGGTGATCTGCTCGACACGGGGTGCGATGAATTCGACAAGTGTGTTTACTAAATTGGCCCCCATGGCGTCGCGGCAATCGACCAGCACGTGTAGGATGACCATTGAAATCTTGGAATGGCCGGGTTCCTCGTAGACCAGAGGTCGGATCTCGAATCCTCTTATTCCCCCGCCGCGCGCGATCAATCGAGGATGAACGGAGTTTCCTAACGCCTCCAACTCGGGCAGGGCCGCGGCAAGCGAACGAACGCAGGCCTCCACGTCGGATACGGGCGCCAATTGAAGCTGCCCGATCATGATCGGTTCATCGGTTTCTGCGAAGAAACCACCACATTCGCTGGCGAGCTTCGCCATGTGGGAGGCTGCCGCTACCACCGAAGGCTCCTCGATCGTCATCGGGATGAGGCGTTCCATGCCGTTGATCGTGAAGTTGACTGCCACCGCCGTGGGCAACGCCAACGTACCGACGACGTTTTCGATCATCGCGTCGGCGATATCAATGCTTAGCCCCGGGCCCTGGAGGCTCAGGCAGCCTTCGTCGGTCAGCGCGCCGAGGTGCCGCAAGCGTGCGCGTCGTTCGTCGACGGTGTTGCGATAGAACCCCGGGATTCTTGAAGAAAAGGGCATGGCGATCAGGTTTGCGGAAGGGCGGTATAGAAGGCGTCCAGCTCGCTCTGGTAGCGCTGTTCGACAGCGCGTCGCTTGACCTTCAAAGAAGGCGTGAGCATGCCATTTTCCTGGCTTAGGTCTTCGGGCAACAGCGCGATGCCTTTGACCGTTTCGTACGAGGGAAGCTCGCGATTCACCTGGTCTACATAGCTCAAGATTAGGTTACGGACTTCTGTTTTCGAGGCGAGATCGGCGTAGTCGGTGTGCGGGATCTTCTTTTCGGTGGCCCACTTGCGAACCATTTCTTCGTTGATTGCCACTAGCGCAACGCAAAACGGACGTTTGTCGCCGTGCATCACCACTTGCGATACATATGGGCATCGCGCTTTCAGGAGATTCTGAAAGTGGGCGGGGGCGATGTTCTTTCCGCCGGCGGTCACGATCAGCTCTTTTTTCCGGTCGGTGATCTGCAGGTGGCCGGAGGGAAGCAGCACACCGATGTCGCCGGTGCGAAGCCAACCATCGGCGCTGATCGCTTCCGCGGTGGCCTCGGGTTGCCCGTAGTAGCCGCGCATAATTCCACGACCTTTGAGCAGGATTTCGCCATCTTCCGCGATTTTTACCTGCGTGCCGGGGAGGGGACGCCCGACCGTTCCAAACACGACGTCGTCGGGGCCGTTTACGCAGGTGGCGGCGGAAGACTCGGTGAGACCGTATCCTTCCAAGATCAGGATGTCGCAGGCGTGAAAGAACTCGGCGATCTCCTTGGAGAGGGGAGCGGCGCCGCTGATTAGGAACCGGAGTCGGCCACCAAAGCGTTGTTTGACTTTGGAGAACACGAGGCGATCGGCGATTTGGTACTTCAACTTCAGCATGGCGCCGAGCGTCTTGCGCTCCTGGCGTTCTCGGCTGACTTCACGACCTACGGAAAGCGCCCATTCAAAGAGGGCGCGTTGGGCTCGGCCGGACTCGCGTCCTTGGGTGACCGTTCGCACGTACGCTTTTTCGAAAATGCGCGGGACGGCGCCCATCCACGTGGGCTGCGTTTCGGCCAAGTTCGCGATCAAGCTGTCGATGTCGCCGTCGATCACGGTCGGGATGCCCAGTCGTATAAATACGACCTGCATGACCTTGGCAAACACGTGGTACAAAGGGAGAAAAAGGTATTGCTTGTCCGCGGGGGTGAGCAAACCCAGCGCATCCACTGCCTCGGCTTCGTAGACCCACGAATCGTGGGTTAACATCACGCCTTTGGGCTGACCTGTGGTCCCTGAAGTGTAAATTAGGGTAGCAAGCCGATCGGGAGTGATCGCCTCCCGAACTTCATTGTACTTCTGGGGGTGGGCTTGTGAAAACTCCTGTCCCAAACGCTCGAGTTCCGCGAGCGGCATGACCCACCCATCCGCGGTCGCTGGGCCGTCGAAGGTGATCACCTTGCGTACGGAGGGAAGTTGGCTTCGAATGCTGATGAGTTTCTGGACCTGGGTGGCGGTGTCGCAGACGATAAACGCGCCCTCGCAGTCGTTGACGATGTAGGCGCACTCTTCGGAGGTGTTGGATGGGTAGATCGTGGAGGTTGCTCCCCCCGCGCAAAGCGTCCCCAGATCCGCAAGAATCCACTCCACCCGGGTAGCCGACAGCAAGCAGACGCGCTCTTCGGGCTCCAGGCCGAGCGCCAAAAGACCGTTTCCAATGGCACGAACTCGCTCGCCGGCTTGACGCCACGTGGCGGTGATCCAGCGCCCCTCCCGCCGCCACGTCATCGCTTCGGACTCGGGCGTGGATTCGACGCGGTGTTGCCACATTTCGGCGACCGACTTGAAAGAGGAGGCGCCTAGCCGAACCTCAGCGGACATCTGCTCTCCGTTCGCGCGTCCAATGTAATTCGTTTGCCGGGTCCGGTCGATGCGCGCAAAATGGAGGGGTTACCTGCCTCGAAGCTTTGGATCCAGGGCATCTCGGAGGCCGTCCCCGAGCAAGTTGAACGACATCACCGCGGAGATGATGAATAGTCCCGGAAAGATTACGATCCAAGGGGCATCCAGGCGTTCCTTTCCGTCGGCCACCAGCGTTCCCCAGGTCGCCGTGGGGGGAGAAACCCCGAGACCGAGGAAGGATAGTCCCGCTTCCGCAAGGATAATACCGCCAATCGCCAAAGAGCAGTACACGATCACCGGTGCGAGCGCATTGGGGATCAGGTGCCGGAACACGATGCGCCCGTTGGAGAGGCCCAACGCGCGGGCGGCCTGGATGAAATCTTGTTCTTTCAGGGAGAGCACTTGCGATCGGACGATTCGGCTGACGCCCATCCATCCTGTAAATCCCAAGATGACCACGATCAGGAAGATCTTCTCTGGACCGGATGCTCGAACAATGCCGACGATCGCCAGTAGGAGCACCAGGCTCGGCAGGGACAAAAGAAGGTCCACAAACCACATGAGAATTCGATCGAGCCAACCGCCGTAAAATCCCGCGATTGCGCCGATGCTTACGCCAATGGTCGCGGCGATGCTCACGGCGATCAGGCCGATCACCAAGGAGATTCGGCCGCCATACAACACGCGACTGAAGGAGTCTCTTCCATTTTGATCCGTGCCCATCACGAACCAGTGGAGTTGACCCTGCACTTCGTGCCAGCCGGGTCGGACGGCGCCATTGGTCAGATCGAGGGTGTTGGGGTCGAAAGGCGCGATGAGCGGGGTCAGGATCGTCAGGGAGGCCAGGAAGGTGACCCCTGCGATGCCGATCAACCCTGATCGATTGCGACCAAATTGTCGGAGGAAGATCGCCCGATTGGAGTTGAACTCGTCTTCGGTCAGCTTCCGTGGGGCGATTCGACGGGCGGCCGCCCACCACAGCAGGAGTGCGAGCGCTCCCCAATACCCGAGGCTGATGGCGCCATGTGCGGAAAGGTTGCCGTACTCGGAGAACAACACCGAATGAATGCGCGGAAAACCGGCCACGGCGGAGGTCATCAGCAGAAATGCTTGGCTTAAGAGCCAAAAACCAACCAACGGTGACCCGGTGAACAGGTGCCCCAGCCCGGGGAGGAGCAGCCCAAGTTTTGCGGCCGGTAGGGACGGTTGCTCCTCGAATTTGACGATGGCGGTCATTTGTCAAACCGGATGCGTGGGTCGATCAACGCATAGACCAAGTCGGTGGCCAGGCTACCGAAGGAGACGACCAGCGTGAACACAAAAAAACAGGCGATCAACAGGGGCGTGTCTTGGGACCGGATCGCTTCCACGATCAGCCGACCCATACCAGGCCAGGCAAAGGTGTATTCGACGAGTACCGATCCGGAAAACACCATCGGAAGCGACAAGCCGAACAGGGTGACCATCGGCAGCAGCGCGTTTCGGATGGCGTGGCGAACGATAACGACGCGCTCGGGAAGCCCCTTTGCTCGAGCGGTTCGGATGTAGTCCTGGCGGATGACTTCGAGCAACGAGCTGCGCATGTATCGGGCTACCCCCGCCGCATGTGCGACCCCCATCGCAACACCAGGCATAACCAGGTATTTGAGCCGATCGAAAAAAGCCTCGCTGTTGGTCATGTATTCGTAGCTGACCGCATCGTGCATTCCGCTGATCGGAAGGAGCTGCAGGTACCGCCCAAAAATGAGCTGCAGCATCAACGCCAACCAAAACGACGGCATGGAGTAGAAAAACAGGCTTGAAAGGCTAATCCCCGTATCGATGGGTTTGCCCTGACGAACGCCCTGTAGCGTGCCGAGCACGAGGCCGACCGGGTAGATGGTGAGCAGGGTGATCGACGACAACAGCAGGGTATTGGGGAGAAACTCCAGGATGGCGTCGAACACTGGGCGTTGTTGCGACATCGACGCACCGAAATCGAGCATCATCACGTTCTTCATCATCAAAAGATACCGGATATATGCGGGCTTATCCAATTGCCATTGGACCATCAGGCGGTCGCGAACCTCCGGCGTGGTGTCCTCGTTGATGAATTGATCCACCGCCGAACCGGGGGAGATTTCAATCAA
>SXGR01307731.1_pt1 | contig 17991 bp, 14 predicted proteins | sample 3174711 | NCBI WGS metagenome assembly SXGR01 (sample SAMN11356860, study PRJNA531348) | freshwater metagenome | isolation source: freshwater sample F1-60 | place: China: Fuxian Lake, Yuxi | collected 2017-12-25
CGCCTAAAAAGAAGGAAATTCGCTTTATGGTGAAGGGCAATTGCGGACAATGTGAACAACGAATTATGGAGGCGCTCGATCAAAAGGGAATTGTTGCCGCGGGCTGGGATCGTCATAAGCAGGAAGCCTGGGTTGTTTTCAGGCCAGGGGCCGTGACGGAAGAACAGATTCATTCCTACATTGCTGCTGCGGGCCACGACACCGCATTAAAGAAAGCCGATTCGGAGGTTTACAAGCGCTTACCACAGTGTTGTTTGTATCGCGACGGCCTCAATGTGCATGATTAAAGTGGGTAAACTAAGGCCCGCTTATTTTTGTATGGCCCATGGACCATATGTCTACGATGAATAGGATGGGCTTAGCCGGTCTCGTCCTATTGCTCCTCTGTGTTCATGCCCAATCTTGGGCACAGCCGGTGGGCGTTGTTGATACCTTAAGGGGTGTTGTGGTTGAACAAGATGCGCAAGGCCGATTTCAACCGCTTCCGATGGCGCATGTTTATTGGCTGGGAACGCAGCGGGGCACTACCACCAATGCCCAAGGTGCATTCACCCTATCGGCACACCCCGAAACACGACAACTGGTGATACGATATACGGGGTATGAACCCGATACGTTGCTTATTCGGGATTATCGCCCTGTTCAAGTGGTGCTGCGCACGCAAGAACGGTTTGGACTGGTGGAGGTGACCGAACAAAGAGCCACATCATTCATTTCGCGTGCTGAGGTAAGAAACGCCCGGGTGATCACCGAGGGCGAGCTCTTTAAGGCGGCATGTTGTAACCTTTCTGAGAGCTTTGAAACCAATCCGTCGGTAGAGGTAACGTATACCGATGCCGCTTCGGGTGTCAAACAAATCCAAATGCTTGGCCTGTCGGGCGCCTATGTTCAGCTGCTTCGCGAAAACTTGCCCGGGATTAGGGGCTTGGCTACGCACTACGGCCTGGCGCTGCTGCCGGGTTCGTGGATCGACGAGATGCAGCTGACACAGGGCGTTGGATCGGTGGTGAATGGCTACGAGAGCCTAACCGGACAAATCAACCTGGAGGTCAAAAAGCCCGATTACGCAGGCCGCGTGATGCTGAATGCTTATCAAAACCAAATGGGACGGTCGGAGGCGAATTTGGTCGTGGCCCAACCCTTGTCGGACCGGTGGAGCAGCAGCCTGCTCCTGCACGCCAACCGTATGGAGGGCACCCCAGACATCAACGACGATGGATTTGTTGACCTACCGGCAGGCCGGCAATGGAACGGACTGCTTCGCTTTCACTATAATGACGGCTTGGGCCTTACCGGTCAATTTGCTTTTCGGGGGGTTGATGATCGGCGCCGGGGTGGGCAAGTATCATACCGCCATGATCAGAACCGTGAAACGCAATCTGGGGTGTATGGATTGAAAACGGGCATCGGCCAACAAGAAGTTTTTGGTAAGTTGGGCTATGTCTTCCCTGCCCATAAATACCGGTCAATAGGTTTCCTGTGGAGCGCATCGGCCACGCAGCTCGACAACCAATTCGGGCACCGCGACTACTATGGAGCGCAGCAAACGCGCAGTACACAGCTGATCTATCAGGACATATTAGGCGATACCCGTAATCGCTACCGAGCAGGCGTGAGTTGGTTTAACGATCGCTTTTCCGAATGGGTCGACACCCTTGCGTTTCATTCGGGTGGATCCCTGGCGCATTCCGATTCCTCACGCCTCGACTTTGTGCGCCATGAACGTGTTCCGGGGGTTTTCACCGAACTGACGCTGGAGCGAGGAAAACTTCTTTGGGTATTGGGTCTGCGCTACGACCAACATAATCTGTACGGGGGGCAATGGAGCCCTCGTTTGAATGGGAAGTGGAACATATCAGACAACGATCAGCTGCGTTTCTCGGCTGGAAGGGGCTTTCGGGTGGCATCGGTATTGGCCGAGCAACAGGGTGGCCTGGTGAGTAGTCGCCGCCTCATCATCGACCGCCAGAATGAGCGAGGGGCCTTCGGACTAGATGCGGAACGGGCATGGCATATTGGCCTTCAGGGCAATCACGATTTTCGATTTCGCTATCGGTCGGCACGGGTGTCGATGGACGTTCAGCAGACCTGGTTTATGGGGCAGGTGGTGGCCGATTACGATCAATCACCCACAGAATTGCATATTTACTCACTCAACGGGGCATCATACAGCAGAAGCGCTCAGCTGGAGGTGGAGGTGCAGCCCCGCAAAAGAATGGAGCTCAGATTGGCCTATCGGATTCAGGATGTTCAAACCGATTACCGTGGAGGCCGGTTGATTCGGCCCCTCGTTCCCCGAAGCAGAGGGTTAATGAATTTGTCGTGGAAAACGAAAACGCGATGGGACTTCGATTTTACCTTACACACGTACGGAGTTAAGCGCCTGCCATCCACAATGGGCAATCCCGATTCGCTTGTTATGCGCGCGCAATCGCCGTTTTATGCGGTGGGCTTTTTTCAAATCACTAAAAATTTCGACCGCTCCGCGTTCTACCTCGGCATCGAGAACCTCACCGATTTCCGACAGACTAATCTAATCGTTTCTGCCCAGCAGCCCTTTTCTCCCTATTTCGATGCCGCGCTCGTTTGGGGCCCGGCCATCGAGCGCATGATCTACGTGGGCTGGCGCTGGCGACTCATACCAGCCACTTGAGGGATTTAAAAAGAGAATAGGCTGTATTTTTACGGCCGTGAAAATTATTTGCATTGGCCGCAATTATGCGGAGCACGCACGAGAGCTCAACAACAATGTTCCCACCGAGCCCGTTGTGTTTATGAAGCCGGAAAGCGCGCTGATACGCGACGGAAAGCCCTTTTTTCTCCCCGATCATTTGGGCGATGTGCACCATGAACTGGAAATCGTGTTGCGTATTGGCCGCAATGGAAAGCATATTGCGGAGCGATTTGCATCGACCTACATAGACCGCATAGGCCTTGGTATTGATTTTACCGCCCGAAGCCTTCAAGCGGATCTGAAAAGCCGGGGTCTCCCATGGGAGTTGGCGAAGGGATTCGACGGATCCGCCATTTTGGGCGACTGGCTAAGCCCGGAGGAATGGCAATGGCCAACGCTTCTGGCATTGCGGCTTGAAGTGAACGGTGCGATTCGACAAGTTGGCGACACGGACCAGCTGTTATTTTCCTTTGAACAAATCATCAGCTTCGTGTCGCGCTATTTTACCCTCAAGATGGGTGATTTAATTTTTACGGGAACCCCAGCGGGTGTTGGCCCGGTGCATCGGGGCGACTGGCTGCAGGGCTTCCTCAACGACCGCCCCATGCTGCAGTGTAAAATTTGCTAAATCGTTCTATGCGCCCTTAAAGGAGGGCTTTCGCTTTTCGTTGAAAGCCTGTACGCCTTCTGCATAATCGGCGCTGCTTCCCGCAATTTTCTGACACTGGGCCTCGTATTCGAGCATGGTATCGAGGTCGGAATGAAAGCTTTTATCCAGCATTTTTTTCATCAATGAAATGGCTTTGGTGGGAGCCGACTTGTAGTAGTCGGTGTAGGTTGCCACGGTTTGATCCAGTTCATCGGCTGGAACTGACCGGTTGATCATGCCCCACGAGGCTGCTTCAGGGGCAGAAACGCGCTTCCCCATGGTACTGAGTTCGAAGGCACGGGCCGAACCCACCAAACGGGGCAGGAAATAGGACGATCCCGAATCCAAAACAAGGCCAACATTCACAAACACTTCAATGAAAACGGCGGTATCTACGGCCACAACCAGGTCACATGCCAGGGCCAAAGAACAGCCCGCACCCGCGGCCACGCCATTGACCCGGCCAATAACGGGAACAGGGAGATTGCGCAAGGCCCGGATAATGGGGTTGTAGCGCAGGTGAAGCGATTCCGATAAATCCCGTTTTTCCGTTCCTCCGGAAATGGCCTTGAGGTCCTGGCCCGAGCAAAAAGCTTTGCCGGCACCCGTGAGCACCAAAACGCGAACATCCTTATTGCGGGCTGTTTGCTTCAGTGCGTCCTGCAACTCATAACTCATTTCGTTATTGAATGCATTGAATACGTCGGGTCGGTTGAGAACAATGCGGGCTACGCCGCCTTCAACGGTATACAAGAGATGGGGATACATTAGTTAAGTGATTTTAATAAGCATCAAAGTTCTTTTCGCATTCGGGCAACCGGAATATTCATGACTTCGCGGTATTTGGCAATGGTTCTGCGGGCTATGTTGTAGCCCCGTTCGTTGAGTATTTCGGAGAGTTTTTCGTCTGATAAAGGCGAGTCTTTGGTCTCTCCGGCAATGAGCTCACTGAGAATTTCTTTTACTTCAATACTGGAAACTTCTTCCCCGCTATCGGTCATGATGCCCTCTGAGAAAAAGCGTTTCAGTAGGAAGGTGCCGTATTCTGTTTGCACATATTTGCTGCTGGCTACACGTGAAATGGTGCTGATATCGAGCCCCACGCGGTCGGCTACATCTTTTAGAATCATGGGACGAATCTGTGTGAAATCGCCCGTTCTAAAAAATGCATCTTGAAGGGCCACTATCACCTCCATACTACTCAGCAGGGTGTGTTGACGCTGTTTTATGGCATCGATAAACCAACGGGCGGAATCTAATTTCTGCTTGACAAAAGCCACCGCTTCACGCATATTTTTGTCCCTTTTGGTAGATTTCTCGTAGTCGCGGAACATGTCTTTGTACTGACTGCTCACGCGCAATTCTGGGGCATTTCGCGCGTTGAGCCGCACCACCAATTGGCTATCCTCGTGGGTTACTACGAAATCGGGGATTACCTGCTGTGTTTTATCGCTCGATGGTTTGGTGTTGCCGGGTCGGGGATTCAGGTGGAGGATCAGTTGATGCGCCTGCTTCATGTGTTCATCACTAAGCGATAGTCTACGGGCGATTTTGTCGTAGTGCTTGCGGGTGTATTCTTCGAAGTATCGATTAAGAATGGCCTGGGCGTGCGCTACAGTCTCTTGTGCAGGAAGACGCTCGAGTTGAAGGAGGAGACATTCACGCAAGTCGCGGGCGCCAATTCCAGCGGGGTCGAATTGCTGAATGCGCCGGAGCATCGACGCTACCTCTTCGTCGGCCACCATCAGGTTATGGGAGAAGGCGAGGTCGTCGGCTACAGAAGTCACCGCCCTCCGCAGATATCCGTCGTTGTCGAGGCTTCCAATAATTTGTTGACCGATCAGTTGTTCCGTTTCGCTCAAGCTGAGCAAACGAAGTTGCTCAACCAGGTCTTCATGGAAGCTGTTCTCCACACGAATGGGAATGCTTCGGTCGTCGTCGTCGTCGCTGTAGTTGTTATCAGCCAGCCGATAATCCGCGATATCATCGTCATCGATGTATTCAGACAAATCCTCCTGGGCCTCGTTTTCCCCTTCGTCGGCATCTCCCGGAGCATCGGAACCAGTTTCATCGAGATCCGAGTAGGCGTCCTCGGGTTTATCATCCGTCCAGTCTGCCTCTTCCAGGGCGGGATTATCCTCTAATTCTTCCTTTATCCGTTGTTCCAGCATCGCCGTTGGCACCTGGAGCAGTTTCACGAACTGTATTTGCTGTGGCGATAGCCGCGTCAGCAGTTTTTGTCGGAGTCCTTGTCGCAGCATGAATTCGGTGTGGTATGCCAAAAATAGCTATTTTTGAGCCCAAACGCGAAAAAATGAGTGCAACGACGATTGAATTTCTATCCAAACATACAGGAAAGACGGTGGATTTGCAGGGCTGGTTGATGGGCAAGCGCACCGGAAAGGGACTGGCTTTTTTGGTGATGCGCGACGGCTCGGGCATGTGCCAATGTGTCGTCGATGAGCAAGAGGTGTCGCCAGAGGTCTTTGAAGATGCCCGTCGGTTGACTCAAGAAAGTAGTTTCCGGCTAACAGGTTCGGTTGTGGCCGACGAAAGGCAGATGGGGGGCGTTGAAGTTCGGGTAAAAACCCTCGAGATATTGTCGATCAGTCACGAATACCCCATTTCCCCAAAAGAACACGGGATCGATTTTTTGATGGACCACCGCCATTTGTGGCTGCGAAGTAAGCGTCAATGGGCCATCATGCGCATCCGCAACACCCTCATCATGGCCATCCACGAGTTTTTCCAATCGGAGGGCTTTATTCAAATGGACGCCCCCATTTTCACGGATAATGCATGCGAGGGCACCTCCACCTTGTTTGCGACCGATTTCTATGGTCATCCAGCTTATTTGAGTCAGAGTGGACAACTTTACGGCGAGGCAATGGCCATGGCCTTTGGTAAAATATATACGTTTGGCCCCACCTTTCGAGCAGAAAAATCGAAAACACGCCGGCATTTGAGTGAATTTTGGATGATCGAGCCCGAAATGGCCTTCCATGATCTTTCGATGAATATGGATGTGATCGAGCGGTTTCTCCGCCATGTGGTGCAACAGGTGATCGATAAAAACACCCTCGAGCTCGAGGTGATCGGTAGAGACCCTTCCGTTTTGAAGCGTGTGGCCGAACCCTTCCCCCGCATCACCTATGAAGATGCCGTAGCCATTTTGAAAGGCGAGAAGGAAGTGAATGGGCAAAACGCCTTGGCGACCCTTGAGGCCGATTTAATGCAAGTAGAGGCGCGGGCCGCCACGGTTCGTGAAGAGATTGCGCAAAGAGAAGAACAACTGAAACAACCGGGACTCAAAAAAGGCGAAATAGGCTTCTATCAGTCGCGCCTTCAAGCACTCAAGGAAGAGCTGTCGGAGTGTGAGGAGCAAATGCGCAACATCCCCATCTGGTTGCAGTCGGCAGCACAGTTCAGGATGGGCAACGATTTTGGCGGTTCCGATGAAACGGTGCTGACGCGCTTGTTTCAAACCCCAATTATGGTCTACAATTGGCCCCATGAGGTGAAAGCCTTCTACATGAAGCGCGATGAGGGGGATGCCCGTTGGGCCAAAGGCGTAGACGTTTTGGCGCCAGAGGGTTACGGGGAAATCGTGGGAGGGGGCGAACGAGAAACAAACCTTGAGTGGTTGATTGAAAAAATCAACGAACACGGCTTGCCCATGGAGGCCTTTGAGTGGTACCTCGACCTGCGCCGTTATGGATCGGTGCCCCATGCGGGTTTTGGCCTGGGATTGGAGCGCTTGGTAGCCTGGGTATGCAAGCTCCCACACGTGCGGGAGACCATACCCTTCCCAAGGATGTACGGACGCATTGCGCCCTAAAGCAGGGGTCGTCGGACATCATCATCAACCAGCGGGGTAAGGACATCCCTAATGAAAAACCAGCAGGGTAAGGGCATCCCCAATGAAAAACCAGCAGGGGTATTGCACCATCAATGAAAAACCAGCGGGGGAAGTGCATCCCTAAAAACACAAAAAGCCCCGCACAGGGCGGGGCTTCTGAGATCACGCTATTTGTGTGATCATGCAAAAGAAGATTAATCTTTCTTGCTGGAAGAAATAGCCATTTGATAGACCACAAGACCGAAACCGATTTTGTTAACGGCATCGCCAATGTTGTAGATCAAATCGATGTTGATGGATCCGCTCAATCCGGCAAGGAAGTTACCGGGCATCAACATATAACCTATGGGGTAGATGGCCCAACCCACCAACACAAAATTGCGGAGCAAACCAATGGCACGCTGGAGGTGGGCATCGCCAGAGTCTTTGGCCATGGTGGCTACACTGCCCATGGTGGCTTCGTAGACAATACCTGCCCAACCAAGGGTAGAAATAAAGCCCCACATAATGCTGTGTGTTCCAGGATCAGCAGCCGTTGTGGCGAAAGCCTCACCGATGTAACCCGCCACCAACATCAACACAGAATAGCCGATCATCTTCCACATGAGCGACTGCTTGGCGCCATAAGGACGAAGCAACAGGAAGAACTCAACGCACATTAAGGGTACCGTAAGGGTCCAGTCAATGTAGCGGAATTGTGTGGGGGAGGGATTTACATAACCATCCATACCGGCCGTGAAACCACCCGCAGCATTGGTTGCCAATGCGCCGAGGTAATAATCGCGCATGTAATAATAATGCGCAGCGGCAATCATGGTAATCAAGCCCGAAACCAATAGGGAGGTTTTCCACTTGCCGTCCACCTGACTTCTTTCAAAGAAGAAGAACACGCTGGCGGCAAACATGGCCATAAGACCCACAAAGAAAGTGAATCCTGTTACGTCGCCCGGATTGAGGGCAGCACTGAGAAAAAGTGAATGTGTTGACATAATTTAAATTATTGAAAAAAATAAAAAAAGAACAAGCGTTCGCAAATTTTGTTTGAAAACACCTGGATTTTTGTCAAAAAAAACCCGAAAAAGCCGAAAAAACGCTTAAATGGCCGTTTCTTGGGAATAAAAAAATCAGGAAGGGCGATTGCCCCGGTAGATCAACCAGATGCCCGTGAGTATGGCGGCCATACCCATAAGGTGCGATAAACCCAACAATTCACCATCCCACCACCCCCATGCTAAAGCAACCAGTGGCATAAGGTAGGTGGTAGTAGAGGCGAAAACCGGACCACTCACTTGGATCAGTCGGTTAAAGAGCACAAGACTGATCGCGGACCCCAGAACAGACAATAGGGCTAATCCACCAATGGCCCGAATCGCCTCAGGGTCCGAACAACGCTGAAGGAAGTCGCCCGAAAACAGGATGACCAAAGTAAAGGGGGCCACCAAAGCCAAGGGAATGGCAGCGGAAAGCAGCGGATTAAACTGTCGCAGGTGCCGACCCACGGTGTTTACACTCGTACCATACATCAGTGTGGCGGCCACCACCAGCAGCGCCCATCGCCAGTTGGGATCGAATTGGCCATTTCCGCGGATGAGAATTAACAGCAGCGCCCCACTAAACCCCACGCCCACCCCCAACAGCTTGGTTCTGTTGATGGGCAAGTTGAACCACCACACCCCCAACAGCAAGGTGAACATCGGGGTAAGGGCATTGAGCGCCCCGGCTGTCGAACTTTCCAGACGGGTTTGGGCAAGGGCAAACAAAAACGCAGGGATGCCATTGCCCACCAACCCCACGACCCCCAGCCAGGGCAATTGGCGTCCCACATCAGCCATAACCTCCTTTTTTAAGCGAAACAGCATAAATGGAAGTAAAGTGAGGGCCGCCGCGGAAATTCGAAAAGCACCAACCTGAACGGGGGTAAACGCGGTGAGGGCCGTTTTGATGAGGATAAAGGAGCTTCCCCATACACACGACAAAAACAAAAGCGCGGCCCAGGGCCAGTAGCGGTGGGATGAATCAGGACGGGCGGGCATGTTCAGGTTTTGGGGGCTAGCCCCCGAGCTTGTGGCAAAAGTACACCGAATCAGTGTGGGCGCGTTGAATGGTGCATGAAATCATCAATAAATGCCGTTAATTTTGCATCCCAACAAAAAGAATATGAACCAGGGCACCCCTCCCCGCCTGCGCTTTGCACCGAGCCCCACCGGACCCCTACACCCTGGAGGTGTGCGAACGGCCTTGTTTAACTATCTATTGGCCCGACAAACCGGGGGCACATTTATTCTAAGGATCGAAGACACCGATCAAACCCGCTTTGTTGAGGGCGCAGAGCAATTTATCATCGATTCTTTGGCCTGGTGTGGCATCACATTCGATGAAGGGGTGCACCTAGGGGGCCCCTATGGCCCCTACAGACAAAGCGAGCGCAAATCGATGTACCGCCAATATGCCATGGATCTGGTCGATAAAGGGGCGGCCTATTATGCATTCGACACAGAGCAGGAACTAGACGAAATGCGCGACCGCATGAAGGCATCGGGTACAGCATCGCCGCAATACAACAGCATCACCCGGGTGAATATGAAAAATTCCTTAAGTCTCCCCGCCGATGAGGTCAACCGACGACTGGAGGCCGGCGATCCCTATGTCATACGATTTCGCATGCCCCGCAACGAAGAGGTGCGTGTTCAGGACGTCATACGCGGTTGGGTGGTGGTGAATACGTCCCAACTCGATGACAAGGTCTTGTTTAAAAGCGATGGAATGCCTACCTACCACCTTGCGAATGTGGTCGACGACCGCCTGATGCACATCACCCATGTTATTCGTGGTGAAGAATGGCTGCCGAGCACACCCCTGCATGTGTTGCTCTATCGGGCATTCGGATGGGAAGACAACATGCCGCAATTTGCCCATCTACCCCTATTGCTGAAGCCCGATGGCGACGGTAAGCTGAGCAAGCGCGATGGCGATCGCTTGGGACTACCCTTCTACGCCATCAGTTGGAAAAGCCCGGAAACGGGCGAAACCACCGCGGGCTATCGCGAGGCGGGGTATTTCCCGGAGGCCTATGTGAACTTTCTGGCCCTGTTGGGTTGGAATCCGGGCGACAACCGCGAAATGTTCAGCATGGTTGAATTGGTGCAGGTATTTAGCCTGGAGCGGGTCAATAAACACGGTGCGCGCTATGATTTCCAAAAGTTGGCGTGGTTTAATCAGCAATACCTCCGTAAGATATCACCTGCAGCGCTCGCCGATTTGGTTCGCCCACAGGTAGAATCGGCGGGATGGACATCTACGCCTGAGTTTTTGGAAGAGGTATGCAGGTTGATGCAGGAACGCCTAACGATTGTTGGTGATTTTACCCAGATGAGCACTTTTTTCTTCGAATTTCCCCGTCGATTTGACCAAGAAGTAGTCGAAAAGCGCTGGAAATCACCGGTGCCCGCTTGTTTACTCGCGCTTGCCGACGCCTTGGAGGGTGTAGATTCGGTGGATGCCGAGGCGGTGGAGGCGCTGTTTCAATCGAAGGTGGGTGATTCCGGACTAAAACCCGGTCAGGTGATGCAGGCGTTTCGCTTGGCACTGAGTGGCGAAGGCGGGGGCCCAGCTTTGTTTGAAATGGGCGCGCTTCTGGGTCGAGATTCCGTGGTGGCAAGGTTGCGCCGCGCAGTAGAACAACTGGGTCATGGCTAAAAAAGCGGATGAAATAAAGCCCAAGCTCGACCCCAATTTGCAGGGATTCGATATCCGCATCAATGCCTATGGGGAAATTGTCCCGAACTGGGATCTGTCGCGCCTCAATGAGTTCCTCGATGAAAATGTCCCCGATAAGAAGCTGGTCGACCGCCCTGATCATGTGAACCGACGCCCAGCCAGCGAAACCAAAAACAATCTTTAACCTATGGATATCGTACTCTTCTCAAAAGACGCGGGCATTGCCCAGATCACCATTAACCGGCCTGATAAAATGAATGCGCTGAATAGGGCGGTTTTGGCCGAATTAGACTGCTGTTTTCAGCAGGCTTTGGGCGATCCTGAGGTATATGGTGTTGTCCTTACCGGAGCAGGCGACCGCGCTTTTGTTGCGGGTGCCGACATCAGTGAATTTGCGCATTATACGGCAGCAGAAGCACGCGCATTGTCGACCTTCGGACAAGAGTTGTTTCGCCGGATTGAGGAATCGCCTAAGCCCGTGGTGGCTGCTGTGCACGGTTTCGCATTGGGCGGGGGTTGCGAACTAGCGATGGCTTGCCACTTTCGGATTGCCACCTGCGCCGCCCGTTTTGGTCAACCCGAAGTAAGTCTTGGTGTGGTGCCGGGATATGGAGGAACCCAGCGCCTGGTGCAATTGGTGGGTAAAGCCAAGGCATTGGAGATGCTCTGCACGAGCGATCCCATAGATGCGGCCGAAGCACACCGCCTCGGTCTCGCTAATCATGTGGTAGAGGAACAGGCGGAACTGTTGCCCCGAGCTCAGGCGCTGTTGCAACGGATGTTTCTGCGGGGTTCACAAGCCGTGGCCGGTTGTATTGAACTGGTCAATGATTTTTTCCGAGCGGATCGTGATGGTTTTGCCTTGGAGGCCGATTACTTTGGCCGCCTTTTCGAAACCGATGAATTTCGTGAGGGTGTAGACGCCTTCATGGAGAAACGCAAACCCAATTTTCGTCATAAACCCTAAAAACAATTCAAATGAACGTTAAACACGAGAATTCTGGCTTTCGCATAGAAAAAGACACATTGGGGGAGGTTCAAGTGCCCACGCATGTCTATTGGGGCGCTCAAACGGAGCGGTCGCGCCAGAATTTCCCCATTGGACCCGAGGGCAGCATGCCCCGCGAGATCATTCATGCGTTCGCCCACCTCAAGCGCGCAGCGGCACGGGCCAATCAGGAATTGGGCGTGCTCACCGCAGAAAAGGCAGACTTGATTGCACGTGTATGCCAGGAGATCCTCGACGGGCAGCTCGACGATCAGTTTCCTTTGGTGATTTGGCAGACGGGTTCGGGCACCCAGAGCAACATGAATTGCAATGAGGTGATTGCCAATAGGGGGCACGTGCTCAACGGCGGGCAATTGGTCGATGTGCAAAAGGCATTGCATCCCAACGATGATGTGAACCGTTCACAGAGTTCGAACGACACCTTTCCAACGGCCATGCATATTGCGGCCTATACCCTGGTGGTAGAATGTACGCTCCCGGGAATAGAGGTCCTGCGCAACACCCTAAACGAAAAAGCCAGCGCATTCGATACAATCGTTAAAACGGGACGCACCCATTTTATGGATGCCACACCCCTCACGCTGGGCCAGGAATTTAGTGGATATGTTCAACAATTGGATATGGGGATGCGGGCCTTGCGCAATGCCCTCGCGGCGGTGGCGGAGCTGGCCCTGGGGGGTACGGCCGTGGGTACCGGACTCAACGCACCCAAGGGCTATGCAGCCTTAGTGGCCCAAAAAATTGCTGAATCGACACGACTGCCCTTCATCACTGCGCCCAATAAGTTCGAGGCATTGGCGGCACACGATGCCATGGTGGAGCTTTCCGGTGCCTTACGTCGCGTGGCTGTTTCGTTGATGAAAATAGGCAACGACATCCGAATGCTGAGCAGTGGCCCTCGTTCGGGCATCGGGGAGATTATTATTCCAGACAACGAGCCTGGATCGTCGATTATGCCCGGTAAAGTAAATCCCACCCAGCCAGAGGCCTTAACCATGGTGGCGGCACAGGTGATGGGCAACGACGTGGCGGTGGGCATCGGGGGCAGCAACGGCCACTTCGAGCTGAATGTGTTTAAGCCGATGATTGCAGCCAATGTGTTGCAGAGTGCGCGGTTAATTGGTGATGCCTGCCTGTCGTTTCGCGACAAATGCGCGGCGGGGATAGTTCCCAACCACGAAGTGATCAAAAGGCACCTCGACAACTCCCTGATGCTGGTTACGGCCCTAAATCCGCATATCGGTTATGACAATGCGGCGCGGATTGCTAAAACTGCGCATAAGGAAGGCACAACGCTGCGGGAGGCTGCAACGAAATTGGGGCTTGTGGATGCAGCGGATTTCGACAAATGGGTAGACCCTTCCGATATGGTGGGTCGTTAGTGTAGAGAAGGCGGTTCACAGCAAAGTGGTCGAGTCCCTTGTATTTAGCCGAAATGCAGGGGTAAAAAAAATCCCCTCACTAAGAGGGGATTAAAGACAGAGTTTCGGATAAAGAACCCCTGGTCAGATGAAGCTCGGGGATAAACCCCGAAGATGAGATTAGGTAGTAGGCTTCTTCGCTGCGCAGCACGATTTGCCGCCTGTAGTTCCTGAAGCTCCGCTGGCGCAACCGGCCTTTTTCTCGACTTGCTCAGTCGTTGTGGCACTGCTGCAGCTTTTACCCTTCTTCTTCTTGTCGTTGCCCCCGAAAGCGACTACCGACACGAGACTCAACATCATAACACCTAAAACAAACTTTTTCATAACAATAAATTTAGTGGTGAACAAAAAGGTGAACCACAAATATACGCTGTTTAAGGGGCTTTTGGTATCAGGCGAGAAAAAAAATGTGATTCCGCATGTACGCGCAGCACATACCAACCCGAGGAGGGCGCGAACGGCCACACCCACTCATCGTAGAGGCTTTGATCGCTCAGAAGGCGTGAACCCAGCAACCGTCCGGCGGGGTCATACAAATCGGCTCTGGCTTCGCCCCTGAGGGCCATCGAACGATCGATGCACAGGCTATTGCCCTTAAATGTGGCGGTAAAGCCCGTATAGCCCCCAGGCGCATCGGATGTCTGCCCGCCTAAAACCTCAGCCGGCCAGGCCAGAATATCGGCATCTGGATCGAACACCAGGCTGTCTGGCGTAAACGGCAGGGTAAAAGCATCGATTCGTGCAGAGCCATTGAAATCAACAGCTAAGCTGATGCTATCTCCCCCACCATATGCCCGCAAAAACAACCGTTGAGCGAAGGGACGTGCCGAGGGCTCGGGATCGAGTTGTCGGGTATGAAGCCACAAATCAGCACCGTCGCCCGTCCACCTGAATTGATAGCGCGGATAGCCAATTTCGTAGATGTATCGACGAAAAAAGCCGTCGAGCGAGCATTGGCAGGCCTGCTCCAGGAATCCCTGCAGTTGTGGGGTACGGGCGAAGCCGAATCGAATGCCAGGAGCTTGCAGGTAGGCCCTGAGACCGGCAGCCATCACAGAATCGCCCAGCTGCCGGCGCAATTGATGCAGTACAAATCCTGCTTTGTGGTAGGTGGTGCGCTGACGAAAAATACGTTGTGTTAGACTGGTGTCGGTTACAAACACCGTATCGGCCGGCACCCTGAGGGCTGAGTTGAGGTTGCCGCGTTTCCAGGGAAGAAACCAGTAGCCGTTGTCGTGGATGTCTTCGAAACAGAGACTCACCATCCAGGTCGCGAATCCCTCGTTGAGCCAGATGTCTTGCCAGCTCGCACAGGTTACGGTATTGCCAAACCACTGGTGGGCCAATTCATGTGCCATTAGGTCGTAGCCCCAACTACCCATCGAACTCATGGTGTTGTGTTCCATCCCCCCCGAAAAAATGCTGATCTGCATATGACCGTATTTTTCGTTGGCGAAGGGATAAGGGCCAAACCAATCGGAGAACAGCCGCAGCATATCGGGTAGCCAGTTGCGCAGGCGCGGAAAGGCCAGCGAAGTGTCGGCGCTGTATACATAATTCAATACCTGAACCGTATCGCCGGGGGTCGACAAGGGCACTTTCTGTTCGAGGACCTCGTAGCGACTCACCGCAGTGCCCAACAGATAGGGAGGCATGCTGTACTGGTGGTGCCAGTGGTAGCGCACCCGCTGTCCGATGGTATCGATGCGTGTGAGCAGCCCGGGCCCGCCGGCACGGTAACCAAGGGGAACATCGGCCACCAAGATGGTGGTGTCGGCCCGCACGCCGAGGTGCTGAAACGACGGCCACCAATCGCGGCAGCCATAGGGTTGAGACAGGGTCCACAGCACGGGAATGCTATCGGCGCTGTGGCGGGCAGTCATGAACGAACCAAATCCATTGGGGTTTATGGGAGGCACTCCGGCATAGCGAATGCGCAAGTCGAAGAGTTGACCGGCCGGCCAGCCCCCCGGAATGGGGAATGCGAGGACTAGTTGCAGGGTATCTCGTCGAAATGAAAGCGGTTGATCGGACAGCCAAACGGAGTCGACCTGGAGCGCACGATCGAGGTCGACATACAGTTCATCCGCTTGAGCGTCGAGACCCAAACGATAGGAAACCTGTCCGGCCACATAGCGCTGTTCGGGGTCGAGGCGCAGGGTTAGTTCTTGTTTTTGGATGCGCACCGCACTAAAAGTGTTGGGCTGTGATGGTGGTCGGAGACCCGGATCGACCGTTCCCAGCGGCCGGCACACATGCGTGTTGAGGGCGTCAATATGTTCAAATGGAATCTGTGCAAGGCTCTCGGGGGGGAATGGGCACACCAAACCGAGTGCCATCAACCACAGAACCAAGAGAGCTGCCCGGTGCAAATGGCCTAGAATTGCCGCGGTCATAGGTCGCGTGGTCAACGATTGCGTGGTTATCGGTTGCGTGGTTATCGGTTGCGTGGTTATCGGTTGCGTGGTCACCGGTTGCGTGGTTATGGGGTGCGAGGCCATCATTGACGGCTATGTATGAGAATCCGGGACACCCGTCCGTCTTCGGTTCGCAATAGGTAAAGGCCGCTGGGAAGTTGACCAACAGAAAGGCTACCGGTCCAAGTACCGCTGCTTACCCGTGCGCCCCGCACATCCCAAAAATCATAACAGCCGTGGTAGTCGGGCAGGTACAGGCGGTCGCTGACAGGATTCGGAAACGGTCGAAGGTCCTGGAGGATCTCGCCCCGATCGATGACGTTGGTCGACAAGCTGTCGCAATTGGCAACAGGAGTTCCTGGCTCCTCTGAGAATTGCCCCGATTGTACCCACCAATTCAGCCATGCTCCACCGCTGCCTTGTCGCCAACCAGCCAAATCGAAGGAATTGGTTCCCTGTTGGGTGCCTTTGACACGATAAACCTTTACGGCTTGGCCACCCCTGTTCCAAGTCAGCGCTACCCCGGCCTGCAAGGTTTCGGGTTGCCAAGGGGGGATGCAATGGGCCTGAGCGAAGTAGGCGTTGTCGTCGTTCTGCGGAAAGTCTCCAAAGACCCTGGCCAAGCCCGTGCTGTCGATACAAACCGCGGTGTATTCGTCGCATGCTACGGCACGCATTCGCACACTACTGTCGCCTGCCAGTCGACCGATGAGTGCCATGAGTCGCCCCCGGCGGTCGGGGTTATCGAAGTGGGTATCGGTGATGGTGCGGTTGAGGAAGGGCATACGCAGGAAGTCGTTGGCCCCCACGGTTGCTGTGCTGTGATAGGGATTGGCGAGTAGGGTGGTGGATGTGGCGGTGCCGTTGAGTGCTGCAAAGTAATGCGACCCAAGGATGGCCATGCCAGCACTTGTGCCCCCAATGGGCACACCGCGTTGGAGGACAGCCTCCTGGATTTTCTGTTGTAGGGGCGTGTTTTTCCAGAAATTCACATAATTGGCTTGGTCGCCCCCGGCGATCCAAATGGCCTCTGCTTCTTGTATGCGCCTTAATACATAAGGGTCGTAGGCGCTGTTGCGGTTGGGGAGTACCAGGGTCTCGACAGAATTGACATTGAGACCGAGCGTTTGGTACAGGTAATTGTTGTAGCCATTCGAACCGGTGCAGCGCAGCACCAAAACATCGCCGCCGTTGGCACGTTGCATCCACCAGCGCATGGCGTTGTCGTTTTCGGTCGCACCGCCCATGAGGCAAATGCCCCGTACCACGGTTGTTTGCACATCGCTGCTGTCGCCGGTGAGGTAGCGGGTGTAGGCCTGGGCATGGGTGCTTGGGCATTTGGTAATAAGCAAAAGCAGCGACAGGTGGGATAGGAAGCAGATTTGGCTTGTTAGGTTGCGCATAAGGCTGGGTGGGAGAATTCACGAAATTAACACTCTTAGTTATTTAAATTCGCATAGAAAATGCGTGATTCGATGATATCGCTGTGCAGATCTTTAATTTTCTGTGAAACCAGCGACGCCCGATGACGAGGTGGCCGGTAGGATTGGCTAGCCGTGGGGTGCAGTATTGAGCGGTGTCGAGCAGCGGGAGGCGGGGTAGGATATCATTAGGACGAGATCAGGTCTTTCTATTCGCATCTCAAAAAATGTCTGCCACGCCGCAAGGCGAATGGAACAGTTCGCGATAACGCAGATCAGAATAGTGTTAACCACCCCGATATTTTCACCCATCAACCTACACCAATACAGCAATTATTGTTATATTTGTCAGAGCAAACTGCGCTTATAAGTAAGTTAGCAGTAATGCATAAAGACAAAACACAGTATGACAATAAAGAAACAAACTTGGTTTCATGTAATAATATATTTCATCATCGCTACGACATTATCAGGTGTATTTAGACTTGGACTATTTGATTGGTATAATAGAATGACTTTGCCATATGGGTTGACAATCATAATAAAATCCATACTAGAGGGAATCGGGCCAATTGCTGCCGCGACTATTGTTTTGATAACAATAAAGAAAAAAAGTGGCATTACTTTTTTAGGTTTAAATAAAACTCAAAGCTTCATAATGGTAATTATCCCAATATTGCTGTTTACAATTTTTGGCGCAAATAATGACCAAAATTGCAATAGACATTACTATGGTTTTATAGTTGGGACTTCTTTAACATTATATGCAGTATTTGAAGAATATGGCTGGCGTGGTTTTTTACAAAATGAATTTGCGAATCTCA
>SXGR01492371.1_pt1 | contig 17991 bp, 13 predicted proteins | sample 3174711 | NCBI WGS metagenome assembly SXGR01 (sample SAMN11356860, study PRJNA531348) | freshwater metagenome | isolation source: freshwater sample F1-60 | place: China: Fuxian Lake, Yuxi | collected 2017-12-25
ATGCATACGCATGTCGCTCGCACCACAAAGCAGGCACCGGAGGGGGGCGTCGGGGGGCGTCGGGGGGCGTCAGTTGACGTCGGTAAGGAGGTCGTCGAGGGCGTCCACGGGCAGTACCTCGCTCATCTCCACGGCCCGGCCCTCGTCGATGGACCGGTGCGCCGCGACGCCCATGGCGACCGACCACAGGCCGTCGTCGACCCCGACCTGGGGGCGCTCGCCCCGACGCACGGCCTGGGCCATCGCCACGTGCTCCAGGTAGCTGGCCCCGTGGTGCCCGCCCTGGACGACGACGCGGTCGTCGTCGTCGACCTCGCTCACCTCGACGGGCCAGTCGGGACCGCGACTGCCCAGAACCAGTTCCGGTCGTCGGCCCCGCACGACCTCCATGAACCCCGGGACGTTCGCCTCGACCTTGCCGGCGTCGCCGGTGGCCACGAGCTCCTGCTCCCACCGCGACCCCTCGGCGAACATGCACAGGTCGAGCAGCGCCCGGGCCCCACCGGCGAAGTCGACGACCACGAAGGCGTTGTCGAGGATGTCGGGAACGTCGTGGTCCGACCGATCGGTCCGGTAGGACTCGTCGAGGTGGTTGACGTCCTGACCGCCGGAGGCCAGCACCCGCACCGGATCGTCGGCGAGGACGAGTCGCATCAGGTCGAAGAAGTGACAGCACTTCTCGACCAGGGTCCCGCCCGTGTTCCGGTTGAAGCGGTTCCAGTCGCCGACCTTCTCCAGGAACGGGTAGCGGTGCTCCCGGATCGAGAGCATCACGACCCGACCCGCCGCACCCCGGCCGACCTCGTCCACGAACCGGGCGACGGGCGGCATGTAGCGGTACTCGAGCCCCACCCACACCACGCCCGGGTGGTCGGCGGCCGCCGCCCGAACCGCCAGGGCGTCAGGGACCGTGGTGCACAGCGGCTTCTCGACCATGAGGTGCAGCGGCCGCCCCCAGAGCGGCTCCAGGACCGAGCGGTGCGACATGTTCGGTGTCGACACGACGACGACGTCGAGCTCCTCGGCGTCGGCCATGGCCTCGACGCCGTCGTAGGTCGCCAGGTCGCCCCCGACGGCGGCCACGGCCGCGTCGAGCGACGGCCCGTACGGATCGGCGGCGGCCACCGGGACGGCACCGGGGAGCGCGAGCACGTTGCGCAGGTGCTCGAGGCCCATCATCCCCACACCGGCGAACCCGTAGCGCAGCGGAGGGCCGTCGGGGTCGCTCACCCGGAGATTCTGCCGGACCCGGACCGACGGCGCCCAGCCCGACGGCCTAGCCTGCCGGCCATGGACGTTCGACCGACCCCCAACCTGCTCTGGCGACTGTTCGTGCTCGTCGGCCTGGGCACCCTGACCGTGCTCTCGACCAACGACCAGGCCTGGGAACGCTTCCGGGCCGCCGTCGGCGACGTGGTTCCCCGGGACGCCATCCGGCGGGTGGTCGTCGGGACGCTCGGGATCCACGCCGCCGAGGCGGTGGTCACCGCCGTGCGGGCCCGTCGCTCCGGGCTGGCCCACCCGCTGCGCTGGGGGCTGTCGGCATTCCTGTGGGGGTTCCCGGTCATGGGGCGCCTCCGCCGCGCCCGCCGAGACCCGGCCCTCACGAACCACTCCGCCGACACGTCACTCGCTCCGGCGGCCTGACCGCCTTGGCCGACCCGTCGGCCTGACCTCAGCCGGGGACGGCGAGTGCGGTCACGTCGACGAGCTCCGGCGATCCGAGGGCCGGGCGGGCCGGACTCCCGGCGGCATCAGGCAGCTGGGACTGCGGCGGCGGCACCGGGCCGCGCCTCGGTTCCACGTCCTCGTCAACCTCGAGCAGTTCGTCCCGCTGGTCCCGGTCCAGGTCGGGCACCACGAGCGGGTCCCGGTTCCAGTCGCCGACCGACGGCGGCGCGTCGCACGGGGCCAGCGCCTGCAGGTCCGCCGGGCGGGTGACTGCCGCCTCGTTCCCGGACACGCAGTTCCCGGCCCCGGACGGGTCCTGACCGAACGAGGCGATCGCAAGGTCGGCCACTCCGGAACCGACAAGAACGTTGTCCTGGATCCGGTTCCCGGTGGCGGGCCAGACGGTGACGACGATCCGACCGGAACTGGGGATGAAGGCCCGGGTGCGACACGGCTCGCCGACCTCCGCCTCGTCGGGGAGGGGCGCCGCCGCCTCCAACTCGGGGTACGGGGCGACCACCACGCCGAACGCCGGCTGGCCCGTGATCCGGTTGGCGAGCACGACGTTGTCGCGCCCACCGATGACGGCGACGCCGGAGTTGTCGGCGACGATGCCGATCTCGCCCACCGGCAGGTCCCGCCGGTCGTTGGGCCCGATGTCGTTGCCGGCCACGGTGGCGCCCTGCTGCGGCGAGCAGAGGCTGAAGCCCGTGCTGTGCAACGCGATCCCGATCCGGTTGGAGCGAGCGGTCGACCGCACGATCTGGAGGTCCCGGCCGGCGTTGACGGCGAGCACGCCGGTGCCGTTGTCCACGGTGGTCAGCCCGTCCACGACGATCCGGCACGGGTCGCACTGCGCCACGAGCACTCCCGCATCGGCGCTGCCCGAGGTCCAGACCTGCTCGATCACGCCGTCGACCGAGTCGAACACGTCGATGCCGTGCTTCCGGTTGTCGTACGCCGTCACGTACGAGGCCCGGAACCCGGCGGCGTTGGCCCACGCCAGACCCGACTCGGCGTAGTTGCGGACCGTCAGGTTCTCGACGACGACCCCGCCCGCGTCCCGGACGCGCACTCCGGCGGCGAGGCCACCCCGGCCGTCGAGCACCACGGCGTTGCGGTCCACCCCCCGGATCGTCACGGACGGGGTGACCACGAGCACGGATTCGCGGTAGATGCCCGGGGCCAGCAGCACCAGGTCGCCGGGGGCGGCGGCGTCGACGGCGTCCTGGACGGTGCCGAACTCGGACGGCACGGCGAGCGTGCGGGGCGAAGTGGAGCCGCCGGTCGACGAGCAGGCGGCGGCGACGGCGACCGCGGCCAACGCCAGCACGACCAGCAGTGGCCCCACCCGCAGCATGCGCCGGTGCTCGCTCACCGCGGACACGGGGTCAGTAGTGCCACGGGAACGGCGACCAGTCCGGCGGCCGCTTCTCCAGGAACGAGTCACGACCCTCGGCAGCCTCGTCGGTCATGTACGCCAGCCGCGTGGCCTCGCCGGCGAAGACCTGCTGGCCGACGAGGCCGTCGTCGATCAGGTTGAAGCTGAACTTCAGCATCCGTTGGGCGGTCGGCGACTTGCCCAGGACCTTGCGCCCCCACTCCAGCGCCACCCGTTCCAGGTCCTCGTGGTCGACGACGGCGTTGACCATGCCCATCCGGTGGGCGTCCTCAGCGGAGTACTCATCACCCAGGAAGAAGATCTCCCGGGCGAACTTCTGGCCGACCTGACGGGCCAGGTAGGCCGAGCCGAACCCACCGTCGAAACTGGCCACGTCGGCATCGGTCTGCTTGAACCGGGCGTGCTGACGGCTCGCCAGGGTCAGGTCGGACACCACGTGGAGGCTGTGCCCGCCGCCGGCGGCCCAGCCCGGGACGACACAGATGACCACCTTGGGCATGGTGCGGATGAGCCGCTGCACCTCGAGGATGTGGAGTCGGCCGCTGCGGGCCGGGTCGATGTGCTCGGCGGTCAGGCCGGGCTCGTCACCGTCCTCGACGGTGTAGCGGTAGCCGTCGCGGCCGCGGATGCGCTGGTCGCCCCCGGAGCAGAAGGCCCAGCCGCCGTCGCGGGGCGACGGGCCGTTCCCGGTGAGCAGGACGCAGCCGACATCCGAGGTCTGTCGGGCGTGGTCGAGCACCCGGTACAACTCGTCGACGGTCGCCGGGCGGAAGGCGTTGCGGACCTCAGGCCGGTCGAAGGCGACCCGGACGACGCCGACGTCGACCGCCCGGTGGTAGGTCACGTCGCGCAGGTCGTCGAACCCGGCCACCGTGGTCCAGGCCGTCGGGTCGAAGATCGCCGAGACCTCGGGGGCCTCGTCGGCGGCCGGGGGTGCGTCGTCGCTCACGGCGGCGAGCATACGGTCCCCGCCGTCCGTGACCGGGACGGCCACGCGGACCGGCCTGCGGTGTCCGGACCGACGAGGGGTCCGGACGTTCCGCAGGCCGGCACTGTGGGGGGACGGTGGATCAGGGGGTGACGACGATTCGGCCCTCACCGCCGGCCGGGTACTGCGCCGCGCTCACGGTCGGCCGGGACGGCAGGCCACCCGGGGTCCCGGCGGCCAGGCTCAGCAGGTAGTCGACCCACACCGCCTCGTAGGTGGCACCCAGGTTCACCCGGTCGGAGGCCGGGGTGTTGAGGAGCGTCGTGAAGTTGTCCCCACCTTCAGCCGTGAAGCTGTTCGTGACGATCCGAACCGACGGCGCGCCGTCGACCACGACCCCGGCGTCGACGATCTTCGTCCCGTCCGGGAGCACCACCTCACGCACACGGTTGCCGGGGGTCGTGACCGTGCCGCTGGTGATGACCTGGGCCGTGTTCGACGCCTGATAGGTCACCTGCATGCCGCCGACCTGGAGGAACTGGCCGCCTGCTCCCGGCAGGCTCGCCGCCGAGCGCTCGAGGATCTCCTTCAACTCGACGGCGGTCACGTCGTTGACCACGGTGAGCAGGTTCGTGAAGAAGGCGAGCGTGTCCAGGGTGTTCTTCCTCGTCACGACGCCGGGCGCCACGCCACCGACCGGCAGTGCCGGCCCGGCGTTGTCGCGGATCCCGCCGCCGTTCTGGACGGCCACGACCGGATTGCCGGGACCACGAGCAGGCAGACCGGCCGCCGGTGCGTACTCGTCGTAGGCGGCGAGGTACGCATCGGTCACGGTGTTGCCGGTGTTGGTCTCCGAGTTCCGGTTGCCCGGGGAGGTGAACGTGTTCGTCCCCCTCGCCGTGTTGAGCACGACCTCGGTGTTCACGATCGGCTGGTTGAACGCCGCCGTGCACGCCTCGACCGGTGCGACCGCCGACGACTGAATGGCGGCATCGGGCGTCACGGCGTCGGTGATGCCGAGCGTCGTGGCGCCCGCCGAGGCGGGGACGACCCGGCGGGGGAAGCTGTCCTCGCCGTCGACCGACGCCACGTTGCCCGAAGCGTCGAACTGGACGTCGAGTCGACCCTGGTCGCGGTAGTTGCCGCTCGTCGTCACGATCGGGACCGAGGTCCCATCCGCTGCGGTCTGCAGGGTCGGGTAGGTGCCGACCGGAGCGGACTCGCCGGGGAGGAGCTCGTCGGCATCGGGCACCGCCGGGTTGGCGAGCAGTTCGTCGCCACCGCCGGCCACGGCCACGTCGATCCCCTCGAGCAGGCCGACCAGCGCCGCGTCGTTGGCGATGTTCTGGAGGTGCGAGACGACGAGGATCCGCTCGACGCCGAAGTCGTCGCGGAGGCGATCCACCTCGACCTGCACGGTTGCGGCCGTGGATTCCAGATCCGGAGTCACCGTCACGTTGCGGGGCGAGGAAATCGTCGGCAGCAGCGGCGTCGTGGCACCCACGACACCGAACCGACCGCCGGTGAACCGGTCCGTGACGATCTTCGACTTCGCCACGACCTGGTCGCCGACGGTCGAGCCGGTGAGCACGCCGTCCGGATCGAGGAGCGAGGCGAAGCCGGGCTCGCCCGAGAAGTCCAGGTTGGCCGACAGGAATGGCTGCGTGAGCCGGCCGTTCGTTCGGAAGCCCGAGATGAAGCGCTGGAGGAAGTCCGGATTGAAGTCGAACTCGTGGTTGCCGAGGACGTGGGCGTCGTAGTCGATCTGCCGCTGGGCGACGGCGTCGTAGACCGGGGTCGTCGACGGCGCCGGCGGCAGGACGCAGGCCAGCGCCGAGGAGGCCAGGAAGGCGTCGCCGGCGTACACGTTCACGACCGAGTTGCCCTGGGCCCGGGCGTCGCGCCGCTCGCGGTCCGCCACCGAGGCGAACCCGGCCACACCACCCACGGGCAGGCTCGTCCCGCTCGACGTCGCCGACTGCGGGAGCAGCGCCGACTCGCCGTCGTTGTTGTGGAGGAGCGTGAGCTCACCGGCGCCGTCGGGGTCGATCGGGCCGTAGAGCACGACGCTGCCCGAGATCTCGTGAGAGACCGTGACCAGTGGCAGGCCGCTGGGGCTGCGGTCGGCCTTGACGAAGGTCACGCCCTCGGGACCGGCGTCGGTCTGGGAAACCGGGAGGCCGAAGTCACGGGTGTTCAGGTACTGCAGGAACTGCGGATCGGCCGGGTCCGAGACGTCGTAGACCATGACGCCGCCGACCCGCTCCAGGCCCACGAAGGCGAGCTGGTTGCCGTCGACGACACCGGTGGCCGCACCCTCGGGCTCGGGGCCCTTGTTGTCGGAACGGTCGTCGAAGGTCGAGTTCTCGTTGCCGACGTTGAAGTACTCGGGCAGCGTGGCGGCGATCACCTGCTCGAACTCGTCGCCGGTGTCGGCCACCCGGACGCCGTTCTCGTCGTAGACCGAGAACGACCGGGTGCCGAACGAGTTCAGCGCCGTGTACTGGTCGCTGCCGTTCTTCGGGCTGGTGTTCGTGATGTTCAGCCGGCCCACCTTGGCGTCGGTCTTGATCGTGGCGTCGGGGAACACGGTCGGGTCGAGCGTGACCGACTTGACCCGGACCTCCTCCTTGAAGCCGGTGTAGTCGCGGGCGTCGCCCTCGTTGGCGGTCAGGTAGTACGTCGTCGAGCCGACCCGGAACGACGCGATCGCGTCGGGCAGGGGCAGACCCTGGACCGGCCAGTTGGCCACGTTGATCGTGGAGTCCTTGTCGGAGGCGTCGATCCCGTTGCCCCCCAGGCTGTGATCGATCGTTCCGAGCGGCTGGATGGAGACGATCGACTTGCCGAGCAGGTCGATCTCGGCGACGGCGTTGTTCTCCTGCAGCGTCACCCACGCCGTGGCGAAGGTCGGGTCGATCGAGGGGTACTCGGGCTCCAGGTCCTGGGCCACCGACGCACCGGGGCCGAAGATGCGGACGCCCGCCGGCAGCTCACCGGCCCGGCTGCCACCGGCGTTGAAGTCGGTGAAGCCGATCGTCGTGGTGTTCGCCGCCACGAGCGGCGAGCCGGTGTAGGACGGCGAGGACGGCTCGAGGCTCGAGGTCAACGGGTAGAGCGCCTCGAGCTCGACGATGCTCACCGACCCCTCGGGGTCGACGGCGTAGTCGGCGGACGGCTCACCCTCGTTCGCCACCACGGCCCGGGCTCCGTTCGAGCCGATGACCACCGAGTCGGGGTCGGCGCCGACCGTGGCCTGACCGAGGAACCGACCGTTGCGGTCGAAGGCGACGAGCGTGCCGGGGTCCGTCGCGACCGGTGCGGTCATCGTCACGAGCACCAGGCCGCGGCTGATGGCGGCGCTGGTCGGGCCCGACCCGTAGGCGGCCAGCGAGATGCGCTGGACGCGGGTCGGATTCGCCGGATCGGTGACGTCGACCAGGTCGATGCTGTTGTCGTCGCTGTTCGTGACGACCATCCGGTCGCGGTCCAGCGATGCGATCTCGCCGGACCCGTTCCCCAGGCCGGTCTCGTACCGGCCGAGCAGACCGAAGGTCGGGACCGGTCCCGCCGGCGGTTGCGGCGGCGAGGGCATGACGCAGGCCGCGGCCACGAGGGCCAGCAGGGCGAGGACGGCGGAGGCGGACAGAATGCGACGCATGGACATCTCCCAACGTTCACCGTGCCAGCGGGAGCACGGGTGAGCGCATCCTGCGGTACCCACCTGACGCCGAACTGCCGGACGGGTGTCGGCCCGCGGACGTTCGGGTGAACTATCGCCGTCAGCCGGCGACGGCGGTGACCAGTTCGGCGAGGAGGTCGTCCGCAGCCGCGTAGGGCGTGTAGATGCACACCCGCTCGGCGTGCGGGCCGTAGCGCCGCTCGATGGTCGCGGCCACCTGCGCCGGGGTGCCGCGCACCGCCACCAGCTCGAGCAACTCGTCGGGGACCAACGCCGCCAGCTCGTCCCAGCGGCCCTCCCGGGTCAGGCCCTGGGCGACCGGCTGGATGTCGCCGAACCCCTCGTGCTCCAGTACCGGGCGGTACGCGGGCGTCGACGAGTAGAAGCCGAGGAGCGCCCGACACCCGGCGTCGGCGACCACCTGCTCGTCGTCGTCCCGTCCGCAGGCCACGATCAGCTCGGGCAGCACCTGGAAGGCGCCCAGGTCCGGTTCCCGGTGGGACAGGCCCTCGGCGACCGCCGGCAGCGTGCACTCGGCGAAGAACCGCTCGCTCGTCACCGGCATGACCGCGAGCTCGTCGGCCACCTCGGCGGCGAGCGCGCACATCCGGGGACCCAACCCACCCACGGCCAGGCGCGGCGGCCCGGCGGCGTGGGGCTGCGGCGAGAACATCGGCGTCATGAGCGTGTGGGTCCGGAACGGGCCCCGGTGGTCGAGCCGCTCACCGGTCTGCCACGTGCGGAACACCGCCCGGACGGCCGCGACCGTGTCACGCATCCGCTCGACCGGCCGGTCGAAGTCGACCCCGAACCGTCGCTCCACGTGCGTTCGCACCTGCGCGCCCAGTCCGAGGGTGCACCGGCCGCCCGACAGCTCGTGCAGGTCCCAGGCCGAGTGCGCCAGGTGAATCGCGTTGCGGGGGAACGCGATCGCCACGTTCGTCATGACCGACACGTCGGCGGTTGCGGCGGCGAGCGCCAGCGGCACGAACACGTCGTGAGGGCCCTCGAAGGTGAACACGCCGTCGACCCCGGCCGCGGCCAGACGGCGGGTCTCGTCGGCCGCGCTCGTCAGGCCGTAGACGGGGGCGAGGACCCGCACGCCGGGTCAGCGACCGGTCGGCTCGGGGCGGGTGCCGCGGAGCAGACGCCCCGGCCGCTCGCCGGTCGGCTCGTCGTCCAGGCGCACGGGCACACCGGCACAGATCGTGGCGCCGTACCCGTGGGCCCGCTGGATCAGCCGACGGCCCCCGGCGGGCAGGTCGTGGGCCATCTCCGGCGGCGCCAACCGCAGGCCGTCGAGGTCGATGACGTTCACGTCGGCCCGGAATCCGGGCGCCAGCACGCCTCGGTCGCCGTAGCCGTAGAGCGCAGCGGTCTCGCTGGTCTGCATGGCGACGACCCGTTCCAGGTCGAACCGATCGCCCCGGTCCCGGTCGCGCACCCAGTGCGTCAGCATGTAGCTCGGCAGGCTCGCATCGCAGAGCAGGCCGCAGTGCGCTCCGCCGTCACCGAGGCCGAGCACCGTGCCGGGGTGCTCGAGCATGGACTGCAGGGCACCGAAGTCACCGTGGCTGTAGCCGAGCAGCGGGAAGTACAGCAGTTCGTGACCGTCGCGCTGCAGCAGCAGGTCGTAGGCGACCTCGGCAGCCGGCCGGCCCTCCCGCTCGGCGATCGCCGCGACGCTGGCGGACGCCGCCGGCTCGTAGTCCGGCGGGTCGCCCAGCGGGAACAGCTTGTGGAAGCTCCGCAGCAGGTGGTTGGCGAAGTCGCCGACGTCGACCTGCTCGGAGAGGATCGCAGCGCGCACCTCGGGCGTGCGCATCCGGGCCACCCGCTCGGCGAGCGGCAGGTCGGCGATCCGTCGGTAGCTCGGGTTCGCGATGAACGGGTGCACCGACGACTCGAGGCCGAACAGCAGACACGCCGGCCGGCCGGCGACCTGCGGGACGACGTGCGCCCCCGTGGCGTTCGCCTCGTCGGCGAGCCGGAGCAGCTCCCGCCACTGCTCGGGCCAGACGTCGGACTGCAGGCAGTTGAAGGTCACCGTTCGGCCGCTCCGCCGGGACAGCTCCGCCATCCAGGCGAACTCGTCGGCAGGAACGACCATGTCGCTGGCCAGCTCGAACACGCCACCGCCGGCCGCGCCCATGGCGTCGCCGATGCCGAGCAGCTCGTCGGGCGAGGCCGTCGTGCCGGCGGCGAGCTGTCCGTCCTTGGCCCGGTGCAGCACGGTGCGGGTGGTCGAGAACCCCGCCGCCCCGGCCCGGATCGCCTCGGCGACGATCTCGGCCATGGCCGCGACGTCCGCCGCGGTCGCCTCCTCGTTGGCCGCGCCCCGCTCCCCCATGACGTACGCGCGCACGGCGCCGTGCGGAACGAGCGCCGCCACATCCATGACCCTGGGCAGGCGGTCGAGCTCGTCGAGGTACTCGGGGAACGTCTCCCAGTTCCAGCTCATCCCCTCGGCCAGTGCCGTGCCGGGGATGTCCTCCACCCCCTCCATCAGCTGGATCAGCCAGTCCCGGCGTTCGGGGGCGGCCGGGGCGAACCCGACCCCGCAGTTGCCCATGACCACGGTGGTGACGCCGTGCCACCCGGACGGCGACATCTCGGGGTCCCAGGTCGCCTGCCCGTCGTAGTGCGTGTGGACGTCGACCCACCCGGGGGTGACGAGCCGACCGTCGGCGTCGATCTCGTGCCGGGCCCGCCCCGCTCGACCGGGCTCGGTCACCTCGACGACGATCTCGCCGTCGATCGCCACATCGGCGTGCGCCGCCGGCGCTCCCGTTCCGTCGACCACCAGACCGTTGCGGACCACCATGTCGTGCATGGCGACAGCGTAGTGAGGATCGCCGACCGGGGGCCGGGGACCGGGGACTGCGCTCAGTCGAGCGCCACGAGCGACACCGCGTTGTCGTGGGTGACGAGTCGACGATCGGCCTCGGACAGCACGGCCAGGTCCTCGAGGGCGTCACCGGGCCGCGGCAGCCCCTCGATGTGCGGCCAGTCGCTGCCGAACAGCACCCGGTCCGCGCCGACGTGGGCGACGACCTCCTCGACGTCGTCCTCCCAGAACGGGTTGATCCACACCTGGTTGCGGAAGATCTCGACGGGGTCCTCGGGGAACCAGCCCGGCACCTTCCTGGCGATCGAGCGCACCTTGCGGAACAGGTCGCCCAGGAACTGCGCCCCGTTCTCGACCGAGGCGATCCGCAGGCCGGGGAATCGGACCAGGTGGTTCTCCAGCACCATCGTCAACAGGTAGTCACGGATGGCGGCCTCGATGGCGAAGAACGCGATCGACGGCTTCCACCCGCCCGAGAACGAGGCGGCGAACCCCTCGGGGGCGTACCCGTTGAACGACACGCCGCCGTCGCCGGCGTGGAGCACGAGCGGGACGCCGCTCTCCTCGAGCAGGGACCAGAACCGGGCGAACCGGTCGTCGAACGGCGACACGGGGCCGTGGACGGTCCGGGCCGCAGCGGGACGCATGACCACCAGCCGGGCGCCCCGGTCGAGGGCCCAGGTCAGTTCCTCCACCGCCCAGTCGGGGTCGGCCAGCGTCAGGTAGGGCGCGGCGACGATCCCGTCACGGCCGTCGATCCCCCAGTCCTCGTCGAGCCAGCGGTTGAAGGCCCGGAAGGTGACGCAGACGGCCTGCGGATCGTGCGCCAGCAACTCCTCGTAGATCATGCCGAGGGTCGGGAACAGCCAGCAGGCCTGCACCCCCTGCTCGTCGAGCGAGGCCCGCCGGGCCGTCCGGTCCCGGTAGGCGGGGCGGATCGGCTCACGCTCGCTCAGGAAGCTGAGCGGATCGCGGCCATCGGAGTTGCCCCGGAAGTAGTCGTGCATGGACCCCGGGAGGGCGATCGGGTCGAAGGTGGGGTTGGTCACCGCCCGGGACACCCGACCGCCGACCACGTGGTACCGGCGTCCGTCGATCTCGCACCACCGGACGCACCGGTCGGCCCAGTCGGGATCGAGGTGCCGGGTGAATGCGTCGGTGGCCTCGTAGTAGTGCTGGTCGGCGTCGATCACGCCGGCAGGCTACGCCGGGGTCGCGGACTCGGCGCTGTCGTCGGCGCTGTCGTCGGCGGCGTCACCGGCGGCGTCACCGGTCAGGTCCTGCTCGGCGACCGCCGTCCGGTACAGGACCTCGAGCACGACGAGCACGAGCACCGTGATCGCCGCCGTCCAGAACACCGCGCCGGCGCTGGGCTGTTCGACGACGAGCAGGAAGAGCACGGCGACGGCGACGACCGCCACCCGGAGCCCCACCACGTAGGAGCGGAGGAACTCCCCCAACGCACCGAGTCGGGCGCCGTGGCCGGCTGCGGCCTCGCCGGTCCGGGACACGCCGAGGCCGACCAGCCGACGGAGTGCCACGGCGGGACGGCTCGGACCGGCGAGCAGGGCCGCCAGGATCCCCACGACCCCCACCGCGGCGAGCGCCCGAACGGCGCCCCGGACGAACCGGGTGAGCAGGTCGAACACCGCCTCGGTGGCCGAGACCGAGGAACCGGCCGGGATCGCCTGCAGCAGGTACCACCGGGCGAGGGCGAAGTCGACGATGACCAGCAGCGCACCCACCAGCAGGCCGCCGAAGGCCGCCATCACGCCCCGCCGACGATCGTGGAAGACGAAGGCGGCGGCGACCAGCAGTGCGATCGTCACCCACGGGAGCACCGTGGCGAGCGTGTCGAACAGGCTCACCGCCGACTGGGCCTCGGCGAGCTTCTCGGACTCGAAGAGCTCGAGCTGGGGCGCGCTGCGCTCGCCGGTGAACAGGTTGACCCCGAGCCCCGACAACTTCGACTGGACCTCGGCGGCCACACCCGAGAGGTCGACCGACACGGACCCCTTGCGGTCGCCCGGATCGGTCAGGACCGTGACCAGGGTCTCGTGCGCCAGCCGGTTGGCGTCGACCCAGAGGGACTCGAACTGGTCGCTCGTGACCAGCTCACGAACGATCCGCTCGATCAGGTTCTCGATCCCGAGACTGATCGGGGCCGCCAGGAACGCCCCGTCGTCCGGGAGCGCCTGGGCGACCTTCGACTGGACGTCCACACCGGCGTACAGGGAGGACGTCACCCTGGCCACCACGGCGTCCTGCACGGCGGGGTCGCTCGCCAGGGGCGAGACGGTCTCGACGTAGCGGTCGGTGTCGAGGAGCTGGTTGCGGGTCCAGACCCCCAGCACGGAGACCTGGACGAGCAGGGTGGCCACGATCAGGAGCAGCCACCCCGCCGCGGTTCGGCCTCGGTGGTGGGACCGGCCCGGTGGTTCGGTGGTCGCCTGAGGCGACCCGGAGGAGGCCTCCTCAGACGACACGGACGTCGAGGGCTTCGTCGCCCTTGCGCCCGGGGCCCACCTCGAACTCGACCCGCTGGCCCTCTTCGAGGTTGCGGTAGCCGGTGCCGGCGATCTTGGAGAAGTGGACGAAGATGTCGCCCGAGTCGTCGTCACGGCTGATGAAGCCGTAGCCCTTCTCGGAGTTGAAGAACTTCACGGTTCCGGTTGGCACGGCACTACTCGTTTCTGCTGTTCGCAACACGCAGGGCCGAGACCCTGCACTCAATGGTGTCCGCACCCTACAGCACACCCCGGACCGCTCCCATTCACCGGCCCCCGAGCGCTCCGGGGAGGGGTGCCCGCAACGACGTCGTCGGCGCACCCGGCAGCTCAGCCCACGGTGTGGGCGTCGGCCACCTCGAGGGCGGCGTCGACCGCCGCCAGGCCGGCCCGCAGGTCGTCGTCGGAGGTGACCAGCGGCGGCGCCACGTGGAGCCGGTTGCCGCTGACGAACGGCCAGACGCCACCTTCCTTGCAGGCGGCGGCGAACTCGCCCATGGGGGCCGCAGCGGGCCCGGCGGCGTTGAACGGCACCAGCGGCTCACGGGTCGCCCGGTCGCGCACCAACTCCACCGCGAAGAACATGCCCAGACCCCGCACCTCACCGACGGACGGGTGCCGCTCCGCGATCGCCTCGAGCTCGGGCCGCAACAGACCGTCGCCGACCTTGCGGACCCGGTCCAGGATCCCCTCGTCCTCGAACACGCGGATCGACTCGATCGCCACGGCACAGGCCAGCGGATGACCGCTGTAGGTGAGCCCACCCGGGAACGGCCGCTCGTCGAAGGTGGCGGCGACCTCGGCCGAGATCACCACGCCACCGAGGGGCACGTAGCCGGAGTTGACGCCCTTGGCGAAGCAGATGAGGTCGGGGGCGACGTCCCAGTGGTCGACGGCGAACCACTCACCGACCCGACCGAAGCCGACCATCACCTCGTCCGCGATCATGAGGATCCCGTGGCGGTCGCACAGGTCACGCACCCCGGCCAGGTAGCCGTCGGGCGGGACCAGCACACCGTTCGTGCCGACGACCGACTCCAGCAGGATCGCAGCGATCGTGTGCGGCCCCTCGAACTGCACCACCTGCTCGAGGTGCTCGAGCGCCCGTTCGCACTCCTCGGCTTCGGTCGTGGCGTGGAACGGGGAGCGATACGGGTACGGGCCCTGGAAGTGGACGATCCCCGGCACACCCGGCTCGGACGGCCAACGTCGGGGTTCACCCGTCAGCGTGATCGCCGTCGCGGTGGCGCCGTGGTAGCTGCGATAGGTGGCGAGCACCTTCTGCCGGCCGGTGTGCAGGCGGGCCATGCGCACGGCGTTCTCGTTCGCCTCGGCGCCGCCGTTGGTGAAGAACACCCGCTCCATGCCCTCGGGTGATCGCTCGACGATCATCCGGGCCGCCTCGGTGCGCACGCCGACGGCGAAGGACGGGGCGGCGGTGCAGAGCTGCTCGGACTGGCGACGGACGGCCTCGACCAGCCGGGGGTGCTGGTGGCCCAGGTTGACGTTGACGAGCTGGGAACCGAAGTCCAGGAACCGCCGACCGTCGGGATCCTCGATCCACGGACCGTCGGCGGCCGCGATCTCGAGTTGGGACACGTGGTTCTGCGCCGACCAGGAGGTGAACACCACCCGGTTCCCCTCGGCGGGCACGCCCCGGGCTCGCTCCATGTCGACCTCCACCTCGTGCCCGGCGATCCTGCGGGGCAGTCCTTCCCGGTTCGGCCGGGACGATCACCCAATCCTAGGACATGGCAATGGACACCTCCCCGGGGCAGACTGAGTGCTCGGCGCCGCCGGTGGCGGCTGATGGGCCGGTCGGGACGGGCTGGTCGACAGGGGGCAGGATGCGGCGGTTGCCGACGACCACGTTCACCGCCGCGATCGTCGCCATGGCGGCCGTCCTGGTCGCCTGCGCCCCCGCCCCCGCCGGTCCCGGCACCACGACCACGACCACCGTGCTCACGGGGACGGCGCCGGTGGTCACGTCCTTCACGACACCCGTCGCCTCCGTCACCACCCCGGCGCTGGTCCCCTTCTCCTGGACGGTGGCCGACCCTCAGGGCACCCCGCTGACCTGCACCCTCGACGTCGAGGACGACGGGGACGTCGAGCTCACCGTGCCCGGGTGCCAGGGCACCCGGAGTCGCAACCTCACGGTCGGCACCACGGGGCCGATCGTGGTGCGACTGACCGTGGACGACGGCAGCGAGACCACCTCGGCGACCGTCGCCTTCTCGGCCGCTCCCGGACCCACCGAGACCTACGATGTGGTCCTGCGGCCGCAGAGCCCGCTGTCGCCCGAGGCCCAGACCGCCTTCGACGACGCCGGGGCGCGCTGGGAGTCGGTGCTCGTCGCCGGCGTCCCGTCGGCATCGGTCAGCATCGGCACCAACGCCTGCGGGGCGACGAACGGTGCGCTGTCGGGCGTGGTCGACGACGTCGTGATCGACATCTCGACCACCGCCATCGACGGCGACGGCGGCATCCTCGCCCGGGCGGGACCGTGCCTGATCGCCACCGTTGACGGCCTGGCCCGCTTCGGCGTGATGGAGTTCGACCTGGCCGACATCGGGGACCTGGTCGCCGGCGGCACCCTGGACGACGTGATCGTCCACGAGATGGGACACGTCCTGGGCATCGGCACGCTGTGGGACTCGGTCCCGACCGGGTCGCTGATCACGGGCGTCGGGACCGGGGACCCGCGTTTCCTCGGCGCCCGGGCCGGGGCGGAGTGGTCCGCCCTGGGCCGGACCGGGACCGTGCCGGTCGAGGCCACCGGCGGCCCGGGCACGGCCGACTCCCACTGGCGGGAGTCGGTGTTCGGCAACGAACTCATGACCGGGTTCATCAACGCCGGGTCCAACCCGCTGAGCCGCCTCACGATCGCGTCGCTCGCCGACCTGGGCTACCTCGTCGACCTGGGCGCGGCCGACGCCTACTCGCTCCCGGGCGGTTCGCTGCTCTCGGCACTGCGCGCCCCGCCGGTCGAGTTCCGCAGTGACCTGCTGGGCCCCGTCGGCGCGGTCTGAGTACCCTCCGACCCGTGGGTGATCTGAGCGTCGCAGCCGTCCCGTTCTACTTCGGGGCCATGGCCGCCGAGGCCCTCCACCACGCCCGGCGGGCCGAGCGGACCGGCACCACGACCGCCGGGGACTACACCTGGCCCGACACGCTGGCGAGCCTGACGATGGGCACCGCCAGCCTGGTCGCCCCGTTCGTGCTGCCCCGGCTCGTGCAGCGCCTCGACCTGACGAACTCCCGGCGCCGACGCCTGGTCCTCGGCGCCGCCGGCGCCGCCGTGGCCGCAACGGTTGCGGCTGATGTGACCGCGCGGGTGGCCGAGGCCCGGGCCCGGGGGCTCGAGGCGGGCGAGGTGCCGCCGGCAGGAACGTCGGGCCCGACCACGGTCGACGCCTCGGATCCCGCCGAACCCCGCCGGTGGCGTCGGATCGCCGCCCGGGCCCGCCGGGTGGCCGGATCGGGCGCCGTGGCGACCGTGGCCGGACTGGGCGCAGCCCTCTGCGGGACACTGGCGGCCCAGACCACCGCCAAGCGGCTGTTCGAGCGGCGACCGGGGCCGGACCTGGGTGAGGGCCCGCTCGCCTGGGCCGCGGCGCTCGTCGGCTGGGACCTCCTCTACTACTGGAACCACCGGTTCATGCACACCAGCCGGTACATGTGGGCGATCCACGTGGTCCACCACTCGAGCGAGCGCTACAACCTGTCGACGGCGCTCCGTCAGCCGGTGGCCGATGCCCTCGGGACGTTCGTCCCGTACGGCGCGCTGGCCCTGCTCGGCGTCCGCCCGCACATCATCCAGCAGTCACGGGCGATCAACCTGATCTACCAGTTCTGGATCCACACCGATGCGATCGACCGGATCGGCCCGTTCGAACGATGGTTCAACTCGGCCTCCCACCACCGGGTCCACCACGGCAGCAACCTCCGCTACATCGATCGCAACCACGGCGGCATCCTGATCGTCTGGGACCGGCTCTTCGGGACGTTCGCACCCGAGGTCGACGAGGAGCCCGTCGTGTACGGGCTGACCACGAACATCGACACCCACAACCCGCTGCGGATCGCCACACACGAGCACGCATCCATGCTCCACGACGTGGCCACCGCCGACGACTGGGCCGATCGACTCTCGTTCGTGCTCCGGGGCCCGGGGTGGGCCTACCAGCGCCACCGGGAACTGGCGGATCAGGCGGCCGGCTCCGGCGCCACCTCGATGCGACCCGAGCTGGCCGCGGCGGCGAACGCCTCGTAGTCCCGCTCGACCAGATCGGCATAGGTCCTCGAGAACTGCCCCACCGACCGGTCGAAGACGTCGCCGGCCCCCAGGTAGCCGGCGATGGCGACCACGTCACCCGAGCGGGCGTGGGCCCGGGCGAGCGTCCAGCCGCACCGGGCCAGGTAGTGCTCGGCCTCCTCGACCCGGATCCGGGTCAGGTCGACGGACCCCTTCATGTCCCGGAACTGCCGCAGGTAGTAGTCGTGGTGACCCATCCGGGCCCAGCCGAGGAGCGGGTCCGAGGCGGCCTGCATGATGCGCTGGCCGTCGACCACCCGCTGACCCTCGGTGCGCGACTCGGCCCCCAGCGGACCGGGCCAGTACGGCGCCAGCACCGACTGCTGGGCCTCCTTGATCTGGAGGATGTAGAGATCCTGGTCGTCCCGACCCTCGCCGAGCGCGACGAAGCACCGGGTGCCGACGCTGCCGACGCCCACGACCTTGAGCGCCTCGTCGAGCAGTCGGTAGTGCGACATGAGCACCTGGACGTCGCTCGGGAGCGTCTGGAGGTAGCTCAGGAAGAAGGTCCGGATCCCCTCCCGGAGGCGGTCCCGGTCGGCGCCCTCGTAGAACGAGTCGATCCGGTGGAGCAGGGGCGGGTCGTCACGGAACCGGCGGCGCCCGTCGACGACCTCGGTGAACTTCTCGACGGC
>SXGR01370510.1_pt1 | contig 17988 bp, 17 predicted proteins | sample 3174711 | NCBI WGS metagenome assembly SXGR01 (sample SAMN11356860, study PRJNA531348) | freshwater metagenome | isolation source: freshwater sample F1-60 | place: China: Fuxian Lake, Yuxi | collected 2017-12-25
ATCGGCCAAGCCGGAACCAGTGATCGTGCGCAATCTTGCCGGTGGCGATGGCCAGGAAGCTGGCCAGCCGCGCCTCCGAGGCCAGCGTGTCGTAATACGAGGCGTCGAGCCGGCCCTCCGTGACACTGAAGCCAATCGAAAAGAGCTGGCGCTGGGCATCGAACAGGAAATCGAACTCGGTTTCCTCGACGAGGTCGTCGGCGAGTGACGCCAGCCGCTCGAGGCGTTCGAGGAGATCCGGCCGAGCGGCAGGGTGTTCGAGCTCCTGCATCCGAGCCGCGACCGCGGCGGCGGCCTGGTCCAGCCAGTAGGCGGCTTCGGCAACTACCACCGGCGCCGGTTCGGCGCCGTCGGCCAGCAGCGGCTCCTCCACCTCGTGCAGCAGCACGCTGACGACGGAGATGTGGTCGCGGATCGCCGCCAGCTTCGCCGGCCACGCGGCGGGCGTGTCCGGCTGGTGACCGGCAGCGGCGCGCAGCTGCGCGAGCTCTCTTGTCAGGCCTGCCGAGACGCGGCCGCCCCCCACGTCAACACGCGCGACCTCTTCCTCCACGAGGCCGACGACGTCCTCGAGGCCATCGAGGAACGACGCGTCGATGCCCGGGGAGCGCTCGGCGATGTCCAGCAGCGCCGCCCGAAGCGTGACGAGGTAGCCAGCCAGGTTGCCGCTATCGACCGTCGAGATGTAGCACGGGGCGAGCGGCGCAAGGGAGCGGGTGTCGTACCAGTTGTAGAAATGCCCGCGGTACCGCTGCATCGTGAGCAGCGTGGCGAAGGTCGCTTCGAGCCTGGTGACGAGCGCGGTGACGGTGAGGTAGCCGAAATCGTAGGCCGCGAGCGTCGAGAGCAGCTGCAGCCCGATGTTGGTTGGCGAGGTGCGGTGGGCGATGAGCTCGCGGCGGTTCTCCTGGAGGTTGTCGGGAATCAGCCAGTGATCCGCCGGCGTGACGAGCACGTCGAAGAACCGCCACGTCTTCCGCGCGATCCGGCGGAACGCGAGCCGCTGCGCGCGAGTCAGCGCGTCGTGACTGTGCGAACGCGCGCGGCCCGTGGCGTACGCCAGCATTGGCGAGAGGCCCCACAGCACGATCACCGGCAGGGCCAATGGCAGCCGCGCCGGTGCGATCAGCGCGATGCCGATGCCGACGACGGCCGCCGCCACCGGCACGCCCGGCATGCGCCGCAGGATGTCGCCCGGAGTGGCGGCGACGCGCACCGAATGATCGGCGGTGACCCACTCGAGCATGCGGTGGCGGGTGACCGCCAGGCGCACCGCCGTGCGCGCAATCGCGTCGAGCATCAGCCAGGCCTAGTGCAGCAGGAACACGGTGGAGAGGAACGCCTGCGTGGCACTCGCCGCCAGCTTGTCGCGCTCGGCCAGCACGTGTTCCCGCACCGGCACGCCGCGCACCCGGCTCGTCAGCGATCGGCCCACCTGCATATACGCGGGGAACGCGAGGACCAGGAGGCTGAGGACCGACCAGACGATCGCGGATCCCTGCAGCACCGTCCAACCGGCGAGGAACAGGGCGACCAGCGCCGGCGCCAGCACGCTCCGCCGGAGATTGTCGAGAATCTTCCACCGCGACACGGCGGGCAGCGTGTTCGCCACCGTCCTGCCCTGCTCGTCCGGTACGGTGCGCCCCAGCCAGCGCACCAGCTGCCAGTCGCCGCGCACCCACCGGTGCTGACGCGCCGCAAACGCCAGGTAGTTCGACGGATAGTCGTCGACCAGATCGATGTCCGTGCACAGGCCGGCGCGCGCATACAGGCCTTCGAACAGGTCGTGGCTGAGCAGGCTGTTGTCCGGTACGCGCCCGGCCAGCGCGGCATCGAACGCGTCGACGTCGTAGATGCCTTTGCCGACGTAGCTCCCCTCGTGAAAGAGATCCTGGTACACGTCCGACACGGCCGTCGTGTAGGGATCGAGGCCGACGTGTCCGGCGAAGACCCGCCCGAACGTCGTCCGGGCGGCGCTCTCGATGCTGACCTGCACCCGCGGCTGCAGCACGCCGTAGCCTTCGGTCACCCGCTGCAGCCGCGCATCGAACCGGGGCCGGTTCAGCGGATGTGACAGCGTCCCGACCAGCCGGCGCGCCGCGTCCATCGGCAGCTGCGTGTCGGAGTCGAGCGTGATCACGTATCTGATCGACCGCACGAGCGCCTGCTCGTCAGCGGTCACGACAAAGCTCGTATCGGTCGCGCCCCGCAGCAGGCGGTTGAACTCGACGAGCTTGCCGCGCTTGCGTTCCCACCCCATCCACCGCCGTTCGCCGGGGTTCCACCGGCGCTCGCGATGAAACAGGAAGAAGCGTCCGGACCCGTGCCGATCGTTGAGCGCAGCGACGCTTGCGCGCGCGAGCTCCACCAGCCGCGCATCGTCCGCCGTGGCCGGCGTCGAGGCGTCGGCGACATCGGCGAGCAGCGCGAAATGGAGGTGGGCGTCGCGGTTGGCGAGAAAGCGGACCTCGAGATCGTGCACGAGCGACTCGACGCGCGCCTCCGAGTCGATGATCACGGGCACCGCGACGATCGTGCGATCGTGCGCGGGGATCCCGTCCTTCAGCGCCAGCTTGGGCAGCAGCCGCGGCCGGACCACCGACGTCAGCAGCGAGTTCAGCAGCGCGATGGCGAGCTCGCTGACGGGAATGAGCGTAAGGACGACGATGAGCCAGATCCCGGCGGGCGTGGCGCCCTGCCGGACGCCATACGCGGCCAGGCCCCAGACGCCAAGGCCGGTCGCCACCGCGATCGCCCCGAGGTAGCCAATCGCCGGGTGGGCGAAGACGAAGCGCGCCAGACGCTCGCGGGCGCGGGGCGGGTAGCCGAGCGCCTCCTCGAGCTGGAAGCGTCCGCGCGAGATCAGGTAGTAGCCGACATGATGACGGCGGTCGTTCTGCGGATCGCGCGCCTGCGCGTCACGCGCGAGGGCCACCGCGCGTTGCCCGACGACGACCTCGGACGCGTGCGATCCCCGTGACAGCTGCTCGACCGAGTGGCGGTAGCGATCGCGCGTCGCGAAATCCATCTCCGCGTACGCGCCGGCCGGATCCTCCTTGAGGATGCGCTCGACGACGCTCACGCGGTCGAAGAACAGCGGCCAGTCGATTGACGACAGCAGCCGCATGCTCGTGATCACGTTGCCGATGGCGAGCTGGTCGGTCGCTTCGCGCTGATGCTCGACGCGCAGCAGCTCCTCCGGCGAATCGCCCTGCGCCTCGAGCGCGCGCTGCAGCGCCTGCCACGCCGCGGCCGCCGACGAGGGCTGATCGCGCAGCCACTGCAGCAGCTCGACGACGAACGCGGCCGACAGCCGCCCGTTCGCCTCGACCTCGGCCTCGAGCAGCGAATCAAGGTCCCGCTCCCGGCCGCCGTCGCCGGCGCCGAGCGCCAGTTCCCACTTCTTCGCCTGCTCGCGGCTGTGGCGCGCCGAGACGACGCCGTCCACCAGCCGCCGCAGCTCCTCGACGAGCCCGAGGCGCAGCATGATGGGAATCGCCCACGTTTCCCCGATCGAGAGCGGCGCGGTCCGTTGATAGGCCCCGGTGAAATCGACCAGCGTCTCGAGATCGAAGCGGCCCGCGGTGTGCGCGATGAGCTCGCGCGCAATCAGATACACGCGCGGGTATCCCTCGTACGGGCCGTGCGCGAGCTTCGGCAGCTCGAGGTAATAGTTCCGCGGCAGGTCCTGGCGGACTTCGCGGACCTGGTCCTGCACGATGTGGTAGTTGTCGCGCAGCCAGTCTTCCGAGGCGACCGGTTGCGGATCGGTGCGCGCGATGGTGGAGAGGAACTGGTAGGCGTCGTCGAGACGCGTGCCGCTTTCGTCGAGCCGCGGCAGCAGTGGGCGGGCGCGGCGTGGATCGGCGGAGAGCGTGTGCGCGGCGGCGAGCGCGAGGGCGTGCGCCTCCAGCTGTTCGTGGCTGAACAGGGGCGGTGACCCGGCGGCGTCGGGCGCGGCAGGCTCGAGTACTGACGACGCCGGCGCGTCGTCCGTCAACTCGACGGCCTGTGCGACAGCGCCAGGATCAGCATCACGTCATTATGTGCGGCTGGCGTCCGAGGAGCCAGCGGGGCAACACTTTGCGCGGCTGCCTCGACAGCAGCATGCCGCGCTGGTTTATTTCTGCGGCCCAGCTGGCCGGGCCGATGGCACGTCGTGCCCGCCGGCGATGCCGAACTGGTTGTTCTCCTGGCAGATGTTCTCCATGATCTCGTCGCCCTGCGCGAGCCGCGCGTTGAACGTGAGCGTGAACGGCTTCACGTAGGCGCCCGGATCGTCGATCGTGATCCTGAACTCCATCCGCCCCTCGTTCACGCGCGTGATGCGCTCGACGACGTGGAGCTGTTCGGTATGCGGATGGCCGCGGCGGTCGAACCAGAACTTGCCGTTGTAGCCGACGGTGTCGACCACGAGCGTGTCGCCTTCCCACCGGCCGACGGAGTGGCCGTACCACGACGGATCCGGGTCCTTCGGATGCGGGCGGCCGTCCATGAAGATCTGGCGGTACGAGTGGATGCTGCCTTCCTCGATCTTGAAGATGTGCGTCTCGGGCTTGTGGGTGTAGTTCTGCAGGATCCGCCACGGATACGGCGTGCCGCGGACGATGCCGGACGGCAGGCACTGCAGGTAGGGCTCGTCGACTTCGTTGCGCGAGTCGCGCAGCTTCTTCGCCCATGGCTGAAGCAGGGCGTCCATCTCCCCGGGCTTCAGGCCGCCGTCGCGCTCCATGTCGTTGACCGCGCCGCCGCCCACCCAGACGCCCGACAAATCGGGATGCCCGTTCGGCAGCCGCGGCGTCGGGCCGCTCGGCGCCGCCGGCCGCCGCACGGCCTGGCCGAGCGCACCGAGGTTTCCCCCGCCGCGCTCCTGCGCCACGAGCAGCGGCGAGGCGAGCGCGATGACGGTCGAGAGCATGATGAATCTGCGCATGGCGGCTCCAATGGTTGCGTGGGTGAGCATCAGCGTCCCTGCTTCTCGCGCTCCTGGTCGGCGAGCTTCTCGAACTGCTCGACGTTCTCGTTGTTGGTGCAGAAGTTCTCCGTCAGCATCTCGTCGGCGGCTGACAGCGAAAACTCGCGCCACGCCGACGTCCAGGGCTTGGTCAGCGTCACCGGATCCTCGACGGTGTACTGGTACTCGAGAAAGTTCCTCGTCGGCCGGCGCAGCCGCTCGGTGATCTTCGTCTGCTCGGTCTTGTACCAGCCGTTGCCCGAAATCCATGGCCGCGTGTCGAACGAGATCGTCTCGAGGACGAGCGTATCGCCTTCCCACCGGGTCGCGGTGTCGCCCATGTAGAGCGGCTCCTGCTCCTCGGCCGGCTTGTGCCGGTTCGGGATCCGGACGACGCGCCAGTTGTTGTTGCTCTCGATCAGGTGCACCAGCATGTTCGGCTTCATGACGATCTGGTGCGGGTACGGGTTGTCGGTCCACATCCCGGGCACGCCAAGCGGCCGGCACGTCACCTGCGCGCGCCCGAGCTCGCGCTCCGCGCGCGTCAGCCCGTCGATCTTCGCCTTCGCCGCGGGCGTGAACGGAATCGGATCCTCTTTCCGCGGCTGGTCGGGCACGACGCTCCAGGCGTTGGCGCGTCCCGTCGGTCCGGAGAACCAGACGCCGGAGAAGTCCGGCTTGCCGTCCGCCATCCGCGGCGTCGCGCCGCCGGGCGGCAGCCGCACCGGCTTGACGTTGCCGCGCGCCTCAACGAACTGCTTGTTGGGGTCAGCCGGCGCCTCCTCGATCTGCGCCCAGGCGGGCGCGGCAATCAGGACGGCGGCCGCGAGCGTGAGACCAATCCGTGCGTGCATGGCTATCTCCAGATCTTGGTGCCGAAGACGCCTTCGACATCCTGCCCGACGCGCTGGACGACGCCGTCGGCGAGCTTGATGTACGAGGCGGCGTAGCGGTTCTTCTCGCCGTTGCGCGACGCGCAGCCGCGCACGGTCACTTCCTTGTTCAGGCTCCCGTTGAAGGCGGCGACGGTCGCGCCGCCCCGGCGGAGGTTGGACGTGGACGACAGCTGGAACGCCGCCTCCTCGCCCTTCACGTCAAGGTAGAGATACGCGTGCGGGTTCTCGTACGCCACCTTCGTCAGCGTGCCGACGACGTCCGCGCAGTTCTTCGCGTCGAACTCCGCCGCGAACGCGTGATGGGCCGAAACCGGCGCCGACGCCGGGCCTGCCGCCAGCAGCGCCGCGACCGTGAACAGAATGCCAGCTGTCACTCGCATGACCGAACCTCCCTAGAAATCGTACTTGATGCCGAACTGAATGATGCGCGGGGCGCCCGCCTGCGTCGTGATCCGGCCGAACGTGCCGGCGTTGAAGTTGACCAGCGGATCCCCCCAGTTGAACTGGTTGGTGAGATTGAACGCTTCCAACCGCAGCTCCAGCCGCTGCGACCCGATCGCCGAGATCAGCCGCGAGACCGCGAGGTCCACGGCCCAGTAGCTCGGCCCGACCGCCGCGTTCCGCTCGAGGTTGCCGAGCGTGCCCGGCGCCGGCTGCGCGAACGCCGCGCGGTTGAAGTAGCTGGTGAGCGTCTTCTCGCCGTAGAAATCATCGCTCACCTGGTTCGGCCGCTGGTTGGCCAGGCCCGAGAAATTGTTGTCGATGCCGCTCAGGATGTTCAGCCGGTTGCCGGAGCGGGCGCTCAGAATGCCCGACAGGCGCCAGCGCGATCCCAGCACGGCGAGCGCGTGGTCGCCGAGGTCCGGCGTCTCGTAACCAACCGTCATCGTCGCCAGGTGCGTGCGGTCCTGGTCGCAGTAGCCGGCGTCGTACGACGGATCGTCCGGCTTGATGTAGCCCGCGCTCTGCTGGTTGAACGTCAGCGCCGTCGGCGTGCCCTTGCACTGCGAGAGCGTGTAGTTGCCGTTCAGGCTGATGCCTGAGGCCGCGCGCCGCTGCGCCGACAGCTTGAGCCCTTTGTAGTTCTGGTAGCCCCGGGCGGTGTTCTCGTCGAGCGCGCCGATGAGGCCCGCTTCGCGCGCGTTGACCTGGTTGAGCGCCCGGCGCTGGTTCAGATTCGCGTTGGTCGAGCACACGGGAATGGCCACGCCGTTGAGCGTGCACGGCCCGAGGCCCATGAAGACGCCCGGGTTGAGCGCGACCTGCGCCCACAGCCGATCCGAATGGCTCCCGAGATAACTGACGGCCACGCCCCACTCCGTCCCGAGCTGCTGCTCGACCGTCAGGTTCCACGACTGGATCCGCGGCGAGTTGATGTTCGGATCCATCGTCCCGAAGGTCCCGAACGCCGGGTACTCGGTGGTGCGGGTCGTCGTGATCGGGTGCGGATCCCGGCCCCCGTACGGATCATCCATCAACCCGGGCGGATCCGTGATCAGCGAGCGGTTGCCGAAGGGCGGCGCGTTGGCGTTGATGTTGTGGTACTCGCCGGTCATGAAGTCGTAGGCCATCGCATACGACGAGCGCACCGCGAGCCGGCCGTCGCCGTGCACGTCCCACGCGACGCCGAAGCGCGGCGACAGGTTCAACCACTGCTTGTTCAGGCCGGTCTTGCCGTTGTCGGGGAATCCCTCGTCACCCGCGTACAGGATGCCCGCCGGCGCGTTGACGAACACGCTGCTCTTCCTGCCGGCGCGGAAGTTGTCCATGTTGAAGACGGAGATCACACCGTTCCGTACGTTCTGGCCGAAGAACGGCTCCCAGCGCAGGCCGCCGTTCACGGTGACCCGGCTGCTGAGGCGCCACGAATCCTGCGCGTAGCCGCCGAAGTACCAGCTGTCCACCGGGAGCTTCCCGAGGCCGCCATGCTCGACGGTCGTCACGCGGCCGACCATCAGGTCTGCCAGCCCCAGGCCGGTCGCCGACCCGTTGAAGATCCAGTTGCCGTTGGCGCGGGACGTCGAGGTGTAGTCGCCCCTCCAGTACTGCACGTTGGCGCCGAAAGCCAGCTGGTGATTGCCGCGGACGATCGTCAGGTCCTCGGCCACCTGATAGGTGTCGTTGAAAAAGAGCGCCTTCGTGTTGGTGCCGGTATAGAAGGTGAACCCGCCGGTCACGTTCATCGACATGTAGCCCGGCAGGTAGCTGTGCATCTTCACGCCGAGATCGCCGGGCGAGAAGAACGGCGTCTGGAAATTGTCCACCATCGCCTTGTTCACGGCGACGCGCAGCGTGTTGACCACCGACGAGCTGATCACGGTCGTCTCGCCCACGGTGAATGAGTGGACGGTGTCGTCCGCGCCCGAGACGTTGGTCTTGAGCACGTTGTCGCCGTCACCCGCGTAGCCCGGCTCGACGGCGAACTTGAAGTTGAAGTAACGGCCGAACATCTGGTGCGCGGTGCCGAGCTGCAGGTCGACGCGGGCGAGCGTCTGGTGCTCGTCGCGGTTCGACTTGGTGTCGAACGTGATCAGCCCGCATGGATCGGTGGCCGTCGGCAGGCGGCGGACCATGTTGAGCGCGGCGCGGCTGAAGCTCGCCGAATCGACGCGGTTGTTGACGAACGGGGCGCGCAGCGTCACCTGCCGGCCGGCGTTGCACTGCGGCGACGCGAACGCGGTGAAATCGCCGGCGAGCATCTGTGCCGTCGGGACGAATGCGACGTTGTCCGACGGCCGCACGCGCACCCCGGTGCCCTGATAGGCCGCAAAGAAGAAGAGCCGGTCCCGCATGATCGGACCGCCAATCGTGCCGCCGAACTGGTTCCGCTTCAGGCCATCGTCGGTGCGCGTGCCGTCGGGGCCGATGGCCGCAAACGGGCTGGTCGCATTGAAGCGATGGTGACGGAGGAACTCGAAGGCGTTCCCCGCGAAGCGGTTGGCGCCGGACTTGGTCACTGCGTTGACCGACGCGCCCGAGTGGACGCCGTTCTGCGCGGTGAGGCCGCTCGTTGCGACGCGGAATTCCTGCAGCGCGTCCGGGAACGGCAGCGGCAGGTTGGCGTTCTGCTGCTTGTTGTTGTGGTTGGCGCCGTCGAGCGTGTAGCCGACGCCCGTGCGCAGGCCGCCGGCGACGGAGATATTGACGCCGCCGGGCACGCCGCGGCTGCTCACGATATCGGTCTGCACTGCAGCGCCCGAGAGCACGAGCAGGTCGGTGACCTGCCGCCCCTGCAGCGGCAGCTCCACGATGCGGTCGTTCTCGATCACCTGGCTGATGCCGGCGCTGCGGACGGCGACGAGCGGCGCCGCGGCGTCGACGGTGACGGTCTCCTCGAGCGACCCGAGCTCGAGCGACGCGTTGATCGTGGGCGTCGCGCCGACCTGCAGGACGATGCCGGTCTGCGCGTAGGTGCGGAACCCCTGGAGCGCCATCTCGAGACGGTACGGACCCGTCGGCAGCGCCGAGAGCAGATACGACCCGCTGTCGTCGGTCACCACGGTGCGGACGAGACCGGTGGCGGTCTGCGTCGCGGTCACCGTCACGCCCGGCAGCACCGCGCCGCTCGAGTCGGTCACCCGGCCGTTCAATTCGGCCGTCGAGAGCTGCGCCAGCGCGGGCGCAGCGGCAAAGATCACGAGCGCCGCCAGAGACACGATCCGTCTCACGACATCTGTCATCGCTTCGCTCCTGTTTGGAGGCGGATTCTACACCGATTGGCGAGATGACAGATTGTAGACGCCGCGAGCCGGCGTGACCGCGTAGCCTTCGGCGACGAGCGCGCGGTTGCCGAGCCCGGCGTCCGGGCGCGACAGGCCCGTGACCCGCGCCAGCTCGCCGGGGATCGTCATGCCGGCGCCGGCGAGAAAGGCGCGCGCGATCTCGCGCAGCGCCGTGTTCCGCGCAACGCGTTTCCGGAGGGCGTCGGGAAACCGCGCGACGGCGAGCGTCCATATATAGGTGAACTTCGGCTGGTAGTAGACCTGGCTGGGCACCACGATCATCGCCGCCTGAAGCTCGTCGAGCGCTTTGGTGAAGGCGGCCCGATCCTTCACACCCGACTCGTCGCGCAGATCGGAGGTGGCCATCTCCCATTCCCGGCGAAACACCCGCAGGAGCAGCTGCGCGTTGGTGCTCAAGCGGCGCTTCTCGTCCGCGCGCCGGATGCCCCACAGGGCGGGGAAATACGGGATCATCCGCGGCGCCACGAACATCGCCTTGCCGCGCGCGCATTTCGCGTAATAGACGCGGCCGCGCCGCACGAGCTCGTCCTTCAGCAGCCACGCCGACGACGCCTCCGGATCTGTCTGCACGTTGCGCGGCATCACCGCGTCGCGGCGTCCGCAGACCGCGACGTACAGCGACGGTCCGGGCCTGCGGCAGTCGGTCATACAGGCGGCGAACCCGAGACGGTCCACAAACGCTTCCGCAGCGATCGCGCTCTCGATCTGGCGCGGCCCCTCACGGTGCCAGTGATGATCGCGATACTCTTCGACGTCCGCCGGGATCTGCGGCCTGGGTCGCATGGCTCGGATGAGGATAGCCTCGCCTGAGCCCTCTACCCCTTCGCTGACCGGCGGCGGCGCTTCGATGCCGATCCGCCAAACATCCCGAGATCGATCAAGGCGGCAACGACGACCACGGCCAGGTAGATGCCCTCCACAGACCCACGCGTGTTGATGGCCCACGCGTAGCCCAGCGTCGTCACCGGCAGGAACAGGAATCCCACGAATGGCCACAGGGTCGTCTCATAGGCACGGCCGATGTAGTCGCTGAACACCACCACCAGGACGATGGCGAATCGCGGCGCCAACAGGGCCAGGCAACCGACGAAGAACGGCATACACGGCGAGTATAGGCGGAGTGGGATCCGGTGCTGGGACGGGAAGTGGTCCTCCTCGTCGAATCTTTGCCGGAGCGGGCAGGTCTGCGGGTTTCTTCCTGGCCGTGCGGATAAATCCCCCGTCGTCCGCGTCGTGCATGTGGCGCGACGAGTCGTATCTCAACTCCCCTGGCGGCACAATCGTTGCGCGTACATCAGCATGCCGATCAGCGATCCCGACCGGAAGTGCGTCTACTGGCACCGAGAGCTCCCGCCATTCGACGCGGAGATGATGGGCGAACACGTGCTCGAGGCCACCAGCAGTCGCGCGCAGAGCTCGCTGGCCCATCGCGACGCGCTGTGGGATCGCGCGTACCACGAGCTCATGGAAAACACACAAGCCAGGATGAAACAGGAGATCGACCGACTTGGCGGCGATTGCGCGCACGTGCTGGACGAGTCCATCGACAGCCGACACGACGATGCGACAGGCGAATCGTGGTTACACGGGCTGTTCACATACGCGTTGTACCGTCAGCCCCTCAGGTAGGGGTGGCGTCCGCCGCCAGAACGACCGCTCGCAGAGCTCGAACGACACCTCATCAGCGCCTCTCTGGCAGGTTCGCGAACGCGTCTCCGATCGTCAGGCCGAGCGCCGACGTGTCCGCGTGCGCGATGTTGGACAGCACGGCGATGACGTGCCCGCTGTCGCGCAGCGTCAGCAGCGACATCACCATCCCGCCTGCCAGCTCGCCGTTGATGCTGCCGCCGTTTGCCAGGCCGGCGCGCACCAGATCAGATGGCGTGGAATAGGACGCCATCGACCCCGCGCAGCACGCCAGGTCGCGCATGTACATCAGTCGCCGTCCACGGCGGGGATTGTGGTCACCGGATCGCGGGACGTAGAACGTCGCGCGATCGTCCGGCAATGGATACTCGGCGGGGGCCAGGCCGAGCGGCTGGACGATGACGTGCCGCATGAGCGTGAAGAGCGGGAAGTCCTCTTCCGGCTCGCCGACGTGCTCCGGACTCCACTCCGCCGCCGGCTCGGCGCCGGTGCTGGTCAGCCCGAGCGCAGCCACAGCTTCGGCGGTGACCGCCGATGCTGCCGTCCCGATGTGGAACCGGGTATCCGGCGTGACCGGTGTCCGCGTGCCAACGTCCCGCCAGCCGAATCCTTCCGCCCAGACGATCGTGCCCTCCTTCGCCGAGGCTGCGGAGGGCAAGCCGATACCGACTGCCACCGAGACTCCTGGCAGGTTCTGCTCCACGACGGCCGCGCGCACGAGACCCCGCGCGCGCTCAACGGCCGCAGCATATTGCGGCGACGGCGCCGAATCGATGACCGACGGCACGTCCTGCGGCTGCGCGAACAGAGGCGCGGTCACCGTGACCGCATGAGTCAGGAATGCCGCGAACGCCGCCACGAGGACGCCGGCGGCCAGCGCGGTGCGCGCGGCCCAGGCCGGCAGCCGGTTCCGGGCGGCCTTCACGCCGAGCACGACCGCGCCGATCATCAGCATCAGCCCGATGACGGCAGCGCCGGGCGCGTCGTCCGCATCCGCGACGTAGATGCCCATGGCCCCGACTGCCAGGGCGAGGGCGATGAGGGCGGCTGCCTTCACGTTGTTGGTCACAGTGGATGTCATATCCGCGACTGTGACCGAAAGCGAGCCGCGAAGTCCTCACCGAATCATGAGCGAGCCCTGAGATTCGAGTGAGATGCGGCCCGCTTCTTCTTGCCGGCGACAAGCTGCCACGCCTCGCGGATGTGGATCCGCAGCGCGTCATCGCGGATCACGTCGAGCATGATGCCCACCCAGCCGCTGGCCCCCATGTACGGCGGTTTGAAGTAGGTGCGCGGCGCGTCTTCGATCAGGAGCGGCTGCAGACCGGTCGGGACCGGGACCCACAGCGCGAGCCGGCCGTCATCGTGGTGATGGTCCGCGAACATGGCAAACACGCCCTTGCTCTTCTCGACGAAGAACGTGGGCGTGCCGTGGGACACCTTCTCCGTCACGCTCGGCATCGCGGCGCACAGACGGCGGACTCGGTCGAGCTGCGCGTGACGACCTTTCGTCCGCGCGCGCGTTCCCTTCTCGCGACCCGTGAGGACGTCGGCGCGAAACCTGGCAATCCGCTCGATGAGCGCCGCGGGAACCGGTTCCGACAGCAGAAACCGGAGGGAGCCCTTGCCGTGCCGGTAGGGCGCCAACTCGCGCTTGAATGCCGCCACCAGCGCGTCGTTGACGGGATACACGCTGTAATGCGCTTTCCAGCCGGCGAAATAGAGCACCGGGACGCCGTCCAGTGTGTACGCCGGAATCTGATACGAGAGCCCTTCGGCCGCGCGCGGCACCGCCTTGCGGATGGCGCGGCGCACGCGCTCGAGGACGACGCGGGCGTCCCTGGGCTTGGCCGCGATATACGCGTCAACAGATGTCAGGCGTGTCTTTGCCACGGTGTGCTCGCCGCGTCAGATTGTAGTCACGAAGCCGGGTGTTCGAGCCGGCGTGCTCGATCACGTTGACGTGTGGGACCGATCGTCAGGGCTCCCAGCTCTCCGTGACCGGAAATTTCCCGACGCTGCGGGGAATCCTTGGCATCACGGCGTCCGTTGTTGAAGGGAACCGCCAGGATTCGCCACATTCGGACCAGCACCGGTTGGCACCCTCGTTGCCCTATGCAGGGTGCGCGGTGCCATGACCAACATCACGGCCTTCCTGCTCGTGCTCACGATGACCGGAGCCCCGGTCGCACGCGTCGTCTGCGTCGCTGAGTGTCAAGACGAGCCGGTGACGTTGGGCCACTGCCATGGAGACATGGCAGCGAGCGACCGGCCGATGATGTCCGCGAGCGACAGCTGTAACGATCCATCGATCAGCGACCGCCCGTTTGTCATCGAACACCGCGCCGTGCCCGGCGCAGCCGTCCTTACCACCCCGTTGTTACCGATAACGGCGGGGATGGTGAGGGCGGGTGCCCCGGCCGTCCGCGCGAGTGCCGCGGACGCGTGGCTGCAACCGCCACTCGTCCTGCGCCTCTAAGCCACCGTCGACATCTGCGTCTGTCGTGCGCGTGCACGGCATGTCCATGAACGGGTGTGTTGAAGTCGAAAGGTGGTTCGTCATGAAACGCTTCTTCTTCGTTGTCATCGCCGCGGTTGCGCTGCTCGTCCCCACGCTGACCTTTGCGCAGGTCAAGACCGTCTACATTCCCGGGGCGCACCCCAGAGTCGTTGTCGTGCAGCCGGACACGGAGACGCCGAGGGCGACGGTCGAGAAGGCGCCGCTGACTCCAGTGCAGGTGATTGCGCGGCACGAGCCGATGGCAAACGCCTATCGGACCGCGAATCGCGTGAACTACGCAGCCGTCGCCCATTGCGATCGGCTGGTTGCTGACGCCCGCGCCGCGTTGCGCCGAGAGTTCTGAGTGTGGATCGATGTGGCCGTCCCCTGCGGGGACGGCCACCCCTGTTCGACTCCAGGAAGCCCCCCGCCGGGTAACTACTCAAGATCGCCCGATAGCGACGTGCGACGCGCATTGCTTCACCGGAAGATTTCAAATTGCCCGCTATTGTCCGCCACGTCGAGGCCCTCGCCCGGATGCCGAGCCTGGTCTATACTCACGGTATATACCAAGGAGAAGCCGTGACCGCCACCGCCAAGCTATTCAAGAACGGACGAAGCCAGGCCGTGCGATTGCCGCGCGAGTTCAGGTTCGAGGGAGACCGCGTTAGAGTGCGTCGCGCGGGGCGAGGTCTGCTCGTGGAACCTGTGTTCACGGACGTCGCGGCATGGTTCGCCGAACTCGATCGGCTGTCCTCTGAGGCCTTCATGCCGGAAGGGCGACAGCAGCCACCGACGCCCGAGCGAGACGTATTCGAATGACGAAGTACTTGATGGATACGCACGCGTGCATCGCGTTGATCAACGGCTCCGAGGTCCACGTGCGTCGACGATTCCAGCGAGCAGTGGCTCGTAAGAGTGTCATCCTCCTGTCGTCGATCGTCGCATTCGAGCTGTGGTACGGCGTCACGAAGAGCCAGCGGCAAGACAGCAACACGCAGCGGCTCGAAGCGTTCTTTGCCGGCCCGCTGGAGTGGACGCTGTTTGACGAGGACGACGCGCGCACGGCAGGTACGGTCCGCGCGGAGCTCGAGGCTGTCGGAAAACCAATCGGCGCCTATGATGTGCTTCTCGCCGGCCAGGCACGACGACGTGGCGCGACGCTCGTGACGTCGAACGCGAAGGAGTTCGCGCGCGTGCCCGGACTGAAATGGGAAGACTGGGCGCTCACTCGCCGCTGAAGACGCCAAGACACCGTCACACGACGTAAACCTTGCGCGTGACCGCTACCGCGCCCTGTTGACGAAGCGACGCTGCCGATACCGACGCACCGTGCACGCTATTGCCCGCCGGAAGGGCTCGCGACCGCCCTCATTCCAATTGGCATATACTAGTGTATACGGCACCCCCGCTCGGAGGGAGGATTCGGCCATGCAGCGACGAGCCAAGGTGTTCCTGAACAATCGCAGCCAAGCGGTGCGGTTGCCGAAGGAGTTTCAGTTCGACACCGACGAAGTCTTCATCCGCAAGGAAGGTGAGGACGTGATTCTTTCCCCACGTCCAGCGGACTGGAGCTCCTATCTCGAGAGCGGTCCGGTTGCGTCTGACGCGTTCATGGGAGACGTCGAGGATCTGCCAGTCCAGGAGCGCGAGCCCTGATGCCGCGCTACATGCTGGACACCGATACCTGTTCGTACATCATGAAGCGGTCGAATCCGGCCGTGTTGAACCGGCTCCAAGCGACACCGATCGATGATGTGTGCATGTCGGTGGTGACCAAATCGGAGCTGCTCTACGGGGTAGAGGTCTCGCCACGGCGGGCGCAGGATGCGACCGCGCTCAGCGCATTCCTTACCTACGTTCACGCGCTCGACTTCCACGATGACGCGGCCGTCGACTACGCGCAGATCCGAGCTGATCTGAAGAAACGCGGCCAGATGATTGGCGCCAACGATCTCTTCATTGCCGCGCACGCGCGCAGCCTCGGACTGCGGCTGGTGACCAACAATACGAGTGAGTTCGGTCGTGTGAAGGGGCTGACGCTCGAGAATTGGACGATCTCGATCCGGCGTGCTCGCCCCAAAGAGAACAAGTAGTCCCGATCGCCGCACCTCACAGCATGGTCGTCTGGCTCGTCGATCGGACGTCGCCGTCGGAAGAGCAGATCGCGCTCTTTCGATCGCTGTTTCGCGGTCGCGAAGACGTCTATCCACGACGATTCGAGAGCCGCAATTTGCCGACTCGATAGGCCTTTACGGTCCGCGGCGCGATTCCACCCCTATAATCCAACCGCCATGATGAGACGCCTCCTCGTGTTGAGCTGTGTGCTCCAGCTCGCCTCCGCCGCGACTGCGCAGAATCCGCCGCCCTCCGTCCCGCAGCCGACGCCGGCCTGGCCGACGCAGACGGATGCGCCACCGCCGCCACGGCCGGCGCAGTTCCAGATGGACACGATCGCGTCCGGCCTCTGGCATCCATGGGCGGTGCAGTTTCTTCCGGATGGCCGCTTCCTCATCACCGAGCGTCCGGGCCACATCCGCATCGTCGATCGGAAGGGGTGGATGTCGAGCCCGATCGCGGGGATGCCAGCCGTGCGCTACGTCGCCGCGGAAGGGCTCCACGATCTCGCGCTCGATCCCAACTTCGCGACCAATCGCCTGATCTACTTCTCGTACTTCGCTCCGCCTGACGGCCAGCCGGGCGGCCCGGGCCAGGCGGCCGACTGGAATCGCTGGCTGCTCCTGCCGGAGCCGGAGCGCGAATCGAAGCGGATCGGATTCGAGCGCGTCGCGCGCGCACGGCTGTCGGCCGATGGCACGCGTCTCGAAGACGTCAGGGTCATCCTCGAAGGCGGCAATCGACGTCTCCGCTTCCTGCGCGACGGGACCCTCGTCGTGACATCCGCTTCTCGCGCCGGCGGCGGCGACGTGGCGATCGACGACCTTCCGCAGCGGCTGGACCTGCCCTACGGCAAGGTGCTGCGCATCAACACCGACGGCTCGCTTCCCACAGACAACCCGTTCGTCGGACGGCAGGGCGCACGCCCGGAGATCTATGCCGTGGGTACCCGCGATCCCGAGGGGGCGTTCGTGCATCCGTCGACCGGCGATCTCTGGATGGTCGAGCACGGGCCGATGGGCGGGGACGAGCTCAATCGCGTGCGGGCCGGCGCGAATCTCGGCTTCCCCGTCATCAGCTACGGGCGGAAGTACAGCGGCGACCAGTTCACGACGAAGACCGCGCAGGACGGCATGGAGCAACCTGCCTATTTCTGGGTGCCATCTATTGGACCGTCTGGGCTGCTGGTCTACACCGGCGATCTGTTCCCGGACTGGAAGGGCAACGTGTTCGTGGGCTCGTTGCCGGGTCGTCATCTCGTGCGGCTGGTGTTCGACGGCGATCGTGTCGCGTATGAGGAAAAGCTGCTGGCGGATGCCGGGTGGCGGATTCGCGACGTGCGTCAGGGCCCCGACGGCGCGCTCTACATCCTGACCGACGAAGACAACGGGCGGCTGCTTCGGCTCACGCCCAGAAGGTAGGTCGTCGGTAGTGGGTCGTGGGGCACCTCTTCACGGGGCGCCTGCCAGTATTACTGCTTCTGTGACGTGACGCTCATCGTCGTCGATCCGCTGCCCTGATCGGACCACCCGAGTTTTGTCCCGAGGTAACGTCGGTATACGTCAGTGTCCCGGCAATCGTATCGTCTCTCTCGGCGATGTCGAGAAAGCGTGGAGTCGAGACCCGGGGAGATCGCGGATCGTCTTTGCGGTGGATCCGGCGCACATCTGGCGTTGGGGTTCGTCGATTACTTGATCGTGCGTCCGAGCCGCGATTCTTCAAGATTGCCTTCCCACACCACCCTTCCGCGCAGGCGTCGAATATTTCGTTGGTTTCGTATCGGACTCTTTGCCTTCGCAGCGCCAATGAGGCGTGTGTCGCGTGGCGTCGCCGCGTCGTGAATATCGACGTTGGCGCGCGCGCGACGACGGGACTTGTTCTTCGTCACTATTACCGCATCAGCGGCGCTACCCTGAGTTCGAATTCGCAATTCGTTGCACGCGGAGACTCATGAGGTTCTCGTAAGTCGTTGGCATCGCTGGATCAAAGTCCTAGAGAGAGTGGCAAGTCACCACCCACGCTAGAAAATCCAAGAAAGATTACACGCGCGGACCTGTAGCGAGGAAACCGATCCGTATATGTCTCGTGATCTCAACTAGTTACGAATTGGCGGAGAGAGTGGGATTCGAA